>JAABUQ010000397.1_pt1 | contig 100600 bp, 83 predicted proteins | sample 5560001 | NCBI WGS metagenome assembly JAABUQ01 (sample SAMN10711888, study PRJNA513371) | rock metagenome | isolation source: Antarctica rocks | place: Antarctica: Victoria Land, Finger Mt nord | collected 2015-12-18
GGCCGGCCTCGACGCATCCGCGTCGGGGCCGGCCGTCGCTTCGTCGCCCCCCAGTCGGATCAGAACCGCCGGAGGTTCGCGGCGATGGCGGCGAACTGGGCGACGGGGTCGGACCCGGGGTCGGGCCAGACGGTGAGATAGCCCCGGTAGTTGATCTCTTCGAGGGCGCCGAGGTATTCCTCCCAGTCGAGGGCGCCGGGGGGGAAGCCGAAGCCCCTCGGGTTCGGGGTCGCGAAGGCCTCGGAGGCGCGCGAGGCGTCGTTGGCGTAGGCATGCGCCACCAGGACGTTCAACTCCCGGGTCGCGGCCACGGGGTCGATCCCCTGGCGGAGCAAGCTCGACGGGTCGATGCTCACGGCCAGGGAGGGGATGGCGAACGATTCGACGAACGGCCCCAGGACGTTGCCCGGCTCGGCGCCGGTCTCGATGGCGAACCGGACGCCCCGATGGTCGGCGCGGCGGCCGAGTTCGCCGATCGCGGTGGCGAACGTCGACCGCCGGGCGGCGTCCGCCTCGGGGGGGAGCCCCCCCACCCGCGCCAGGACCAGCCGGGTCCCCAGGTCGTAGGCCAGGGCGAACGCGCGGTCGGCCCGGGCCAGGCGGTCTTCGAGCTGGTCGGGGGTGTCGAACGGCCGGCGGGTGGGCAGGTTCAAGGCGATCAGCCCTTGCTCGACCGAGCGGAGCGCATGCCGCAACTCGCGGCGGCCGGTCTCCGAGAGCCGATCGGGGGCCAGGTCTCCCGAGGCGTCCACGACCACGCCCCGGGCCCCCGCCGCCGCCGAGCCGCGGATCTGGTCCTTGATCGATCGGGCCGGGTCGAGCCGGAGCCCCAGGGGTGAACGGATCATGGGGAATCGTCCTTGGCCGGCGCGAGCCGGGGCGAGGCGGTTTGCAGCCCGACGGATCTTTGTGATACGAATTGTAGCGGAAAACCCGCGTCCCGAGGGATGGTCTCGCCCGGCTCCTTCGGCGATCGACCCTGGGAGTCCCCCGCCCCGTGCCCCCCGCCCGCCCCGAGATCCTCCGAGGCCCGATCCCGCTCCCGCCGGGGCAGCTCCGATCGGCGATCGGGTCCTGGCCGGGCCCGGCGCTCCTCGAAGGGGGCCCGGCGACCGGCGAGGCGGGCCGCTGGTCGATCCTCGCGGCCCGGCCCCGCCGCGTGGTCGAGGCCACCGTGGGGCGAGGCTTCCGCCTCCGGGGAGGGGGCTTCGAAGCGGAGGTCCGGCTCGACCCGCTCGACGGCCTGGCCGCCCTCGCCCGGGACTATCACCTCGCCCGGCCCGGCGACGAGCCCGACCCCGACCCCGACGCCCCGCCCTTCCAGGGCGGCCTGATCGGCCACCTCGGCTACGACCTCGCCCCGACCATCGAGCGGCTCCCGCGCCGGGCCGCCCCCGACTCGCGGATGCCCGACCTCCGGTTCGGCCTCTACGATACGTTCGTCCTGCTCGATCACCGCGCCGACACCGCCGAACTCTGGGCCGTCGACCTCCTGGGCGAGGGGAACGCCCGGCTCCGTCGGCGTTGGGAACGCTGGCGGGGCGACCTCGAACGGCCCTCGACGCCGTCCGCCCCGACGCCCGCCCGGCTGGGCGGCCTGCAACCCGGCTTCGCGCGCGAAGGCTACCTCGCGGCCGTGGAGCGGACCCTGGACTATCTCCGGGCCGGCGACATCTTCCAGGCCAACCTGTCGCAACGCTTCACCGCTCGCGGGCGGGTCGACCCCCTCGCCCTCTCTCTCCGGCTCCGGCAAGCGAGCCCGGCCCCGTACTCGGCGTTCCTCGCCTGGGACGACCTGGCGATCGTCGGGGCCAGCCCCGAGCTGTTCTTCCAGGCCCGGGGCGACCGGGTCACGACCCGGCCGATCAAGGGGACCCGCCCGCGCTCGGCCGACCCGGCCGAGGATGCCCGCCAGGTCGCCGAGCTGGCCGCCAGCGCCAAGGACCGGGCCGAGCTGACCATGATCGTCGACCTCGAACGCAACGACCTCGGCCGGGTCTGCCGCCCGGGCACCGTCCGCGTCGCCGAAGGCCGCCGGGTCGAGAGCTTCGCCGACGTCCATCACCTCGTCGCCACGGTCGAGGGGCGGCTCCGGCCCGACGTCGGCCTGGCCGAACTGATCCGGGCGGTCTTCCCGGGCGGCTCGATCACCGGGGCTCCCAAGATCCGGGCCATGCAGATCATCGACGAGCTGGAGCCCACCCGCCGTGGCGTCTACACCGGGGCCGTGGGCTATCTCGGCCGGCGCGGCCAGGCCGCCTTCAACATCGCCATCCGCACGATCCTCGTCGAAGGGGATCGCGTGAGCTACCAGGTCGGCGGCGGGATCGTGGCCGACTCCGACCCCGAGGCCGAATACCTCGAAACCCTCCACAAAGGCCGGAGCCTCCGCCGGGTCCTGGAAGAACTCGGGGACCCCCGATGATCTGGACCGCCGGCGCGATCCGGCCCGATCGCGACCTGTCCATCGACGTCGCCGACCGGACGTTCGAGCATGGCCTCGGCCTCTTCGAAACCTTGCGGACCTGGGACGGCCGGCCGGCCCTTTTGGAAGATCACCGGGCCCGGATGGTCCGCTCCGCCAGGGCCCTGGGCCTGCCCCTCGACCCGGCCAGCTTGCCGGGCGAGGAGGCCGTTCATCGGCTCCTCGAAGCCGAGGGGGTCCCGGGGGACCGCCGGCTCAGGATCACCGCGACCGGCGGTTCGGGCTCGGGCCGGTCGATCGTTTGGATGCGATCGGGCCCGCTCCCGCCCCCGCCCGGCCCGGCCGGGGCGAGGGTCGTGGTCGGGGCCTGGCGGGTCCTCCGGGACGATCCGCTGGCCCGGCACAAGAGCCTCAACTACTGGTCGAGGCGCCAGGCCCACGACCGGGCCGGGCAACTCGGTTGCGACGAGGCCGTGAGCGAGGCCGACGGCGTGCTCTGGGAAGGGAGCCGGACCAACCTGTTCGCGATCCGGGACGGGTTGATCCGGACGCCGACGACTTCGGGCCCGATCGTCCCGGGCGTCATGCGGGCCTTGGTCGTGGCCGCCGCGCGCGGTCTCGGCCTGGCGGTCGCCGAGCCCGAGGGGATCGATCCCGTCGAGATCGAGGCGGCCGACGAGGTTTTCCTCACCAATTCCGTCCGGGGGATCATCCCGGTCGGCCGGGTCCGCCGGCTCGACCCCGACGGGGATCGAGACTGGACGCCCCCGGGCCCCCTGACCCGGGCGCTGGCGGCCTCGATCGCGGGGCGGCTGGGACAAGGAGCGAGGACGCCATGATGACCGTCGCCGACCTGGCCGCCTGGCTCGAACGGTTCGCCCCGAAGTCCCTCGCCGAGTCGTGGGACAACGTCGGACTCTTGGTGGGAGACCCGACCTCGGGCCTGACCCGCGTGATGACCTGCCTGACCGTCACGCCGAGGACGGCCGCCGAGGCGATCGCCGAGGGGGCCGAGGCGATCGTCGGCCATCACCCGGTCTTCTTCAAGGCGACCCGGTCTCTCCGCGCCGACCGCCCGGAAACGGCGGATCTTTGGCGGCTGGCGCGGCGGGGCGTGGCGATCCTCAGCCCGCACACCGCGTTCGACAACACGCCCGGCGGGATCAACGACGGCCTGGCCCGCCGGCTCGGCCTGGTCGAGGTCGAGCCGCTCCGGCCGTCGCCGCCCGTCCCCCGGCTCAAGGTCGTGGTCTTCGCGCCGCGGTCCGATCGCGAGAAGGTTTTGGCCGCCGCGTTCGCCGCCGGGGCGGGGACGATCGGGGCTTACGGGGAATGCTCGTTCGGCTCGGCGGGCTTCGGGACGTTCTTCGGGACCGAGGCGGCCCACCCCGCCGTCGGCCAGGCGGGCCGTCGCGAGGTGGTCCGCGAGTGGCGGCTCGAATTCGCCTGCCCGGGCGACCGGCTCGCCGCGGTCCTGGCCGCCATTCGCGCGGCGCATTCCTACGAGGAGGCGGCCGTCGACGTCCACCCCCTCGCGCCGGAGGCCACGCCGGGCGCGGGGGCGGGGGCGGGGCGGATCGGCCGGCTCCCGGCGCCCGAGCCGCTGGGGGGCTTCGCGAGCCGGGTGGCCCGGCTCCTCAAGGCGCCGGCGACCCAGTACGTGGGCGACCCCGGCCGGGCCGTCGCCCGGGTGGCGGTTTGCTGCGGGGCGGGGGATGATTTCTTGCCCGACGCCCGGGCCCGGGGGGCCGACGCGCTGCTCACCGGCGAGGCCCGATTCCACCGGGCGCTGGAGGCCGAGGCGCTCGGCCTGGGCCTGGTCGTCGCCGGCCATCACGCGACGGAGCGGCCCGGGGTCGAGGACCTGGCGGCGACGATCGCGGCGGCCTTCCCCGCCCTCGGGGTCTGGGCCAGCCGGACCGAGGCGGACCCGCTCCGCCCGGCTTTGGCGTGATCCGGTCGGCGGCCGTCGGGACGATTCGATTCGAAACGAAGGACCCCCGGGCGGGCCGGGGGTGGAGGTCCGACAATCGGGCGATCGTCCGTCCGCCCCGTCGAGGGTCGCGGGGTCGGTCGAGGCCCGCCTCAGGAGTTGGCGACGACCGGCTCGGTCGAGTCCGGGCCCGCCTTGCCGCCGCGGGTGGCGGGGACGGCCAGGTAGGTCTGGTGCTCCCACTGCCCGGCCCAGGCCAGGCCGGCCCAGCGCTGGAGCGAGATCGCCTTGACCGTCGGCCGATCCTCGTCGCGGATCACCTCGCCCCAGGCCCCGGTGTAGGCGGCCCGGACCTGCGCCGAGGTCCCCCCGTAGCAAAGCAGCCGCTCGCCGCTCGGCGCCAGGCAGGCCACGGCCCGCCAGTCTTGGGCCCCTGTGGATTCGCTTATGCTCATAATGGCCAATTTCCCTGCCCGTCGGGTCCGGGTGTTTCGACTTCGCGGACGGTCGGCCCGGATCGCGAACATCCGGACGTCGAGACGGGTCTTCGGTGATATTTGGGGCGTCAAAGTTCGGCGATCACCGGCGCCTCGATGCCGGCCCGTCGACCTTGGGGGGACGAGGGGACATTCTCGATCGACGCGGCTCCTGATCAACTTACGCCGCGAAAACCCCGCCGGCAACTCGCGTGGCCGGGGCTCGCCAGGCCCTACGAGACCGGGCCAGATTGGCCCGATGGGCGTGAGGAGGATGGACGAAGGAGGGGGCGACGCAAATCATGGTCCGGTCGGCCGACGAATCCCCGGGGGGCGTCGCGGCCGGATCGTTGACCGAACATTGGGCATTCTACCCCTTTCGCCCCGCCACGGCGAACAAAATCAGGAAAGATGCGTCCAAATTCCGCCGGGGTCACGATTTCGGTCTCGAATCGCGTTCATCGATTCGCGGCGATCCGCAGAAGCGTCTTGCCACGCCGGCCGACCGCCTCGGCTTCCGCCACGGCGTCGCCGATCGCTTCGAGCGGGAATTCGCGCCCGGGTTCGGTGGCGAGCACGCCCGAGCGGATCAGGGCGGCGATCTCGCGGAACAGGAAAAGCATCTTGACCTTGGGCCGGGCCGCCGCCCAGTGGCCGAGATAAAATCCTTCGACGACCCGCTTGCCGGCGATCATCCGCCGGGGGTCGATCCGGAGCGGTTGCTGGTCCAGGGTCCCGTAGACCAGCAGCCGCCCGTCCTCCCCGAGCGCATCGAAGGCGCCGGTGCCGGTGTCGCCGCCGACCGGGTCCACCGCGTACCGGACCCCCGCCTCGCCGACGATCGCGCGGACCTGGTTGCCGATCGGCCCGTCCTCCGTCGAGATCACCGCGTCGGCGCCGAGGGCCTTGAGTTCGGCGGACGCCTCGCGGCGGCGGACGACGTTGATCGTCCGGAACCCGTCGCGCCGGCCCAGCTTGATGATCATCCGCCCGAGCGCCGACCCGGCGGCCGTTTGGAGCAGCCAGGCCCCTTTCGGGACCTTCAAGACGTGGCGGACCATCGCCAGGACCGTGGCGGGATTGACGAAAAACGAAGCCACCTGCTCGTCGGGCAGGTCCTTGGGGACAGGGACGACCCGGAGGGTGGGCACGACCGAGAACTCGGCCCAGTTCCCCCCGTCCTGGCTGAGGACGGCCACCCGCCGGCCGACGAAGAAGCGTCCCAGCGGGCCCGGGCCGGCCTTGTCGACCACTCCCACCCCTTCGTAGCCGGGGCTGAAGGGGAGGTCGGGCAGGGCGCCATACTGGCCGCGGACGGTCAGCAAGTCGGACGGGTTGATCGGGCTGGCGATCATCCGGACCCGGACCTGATTCGGCCCCGGCTCGGGGTCGGGCAGGTCGACCGCGCGGAGGACTTGCGACGGCTCGCCGAACTGGTCGAAGCGGATGGCCTTCATGCGATCGGAGATCCTTCGGTGGTCCGGCGTCCCGGCGTCGCGGCCCCTTGATGATGCCGGCGCCCGGTTCGGGTATCATAGGCACCCCGGCCGGGGGGCGTAACCCCTCGGGCCGATTCGCCGAGGGAACCTTTCCGGGGCTTGCCGCCGATGCGCGTCGACCCGCTCGTTTCCGCCGATTGGCTCCAGGAGCACCTGGGCGACCCCAACATTCGCGTGCTCGACATCCGGGGGTCGGTGGCGACCCGGCCCGTCGCCCCCGGGGTCGAGGAGGCGACCTACCGGGGGGCGCCCGGGGAGTACGCCGCCGGCCACATCCCGGGCGCCGTGGTCGTCGACTGGACGGTCGACATCGTCGACCCCGACGACCCGATCCCGGTCCAGCTCGCCGGTCCCGATCGGTTCGCCCGGGCGATGGGGTCGCGCGGGGTCGGCGACGAGACGCACGTCGTGGCGGTCGACCACATGGGTGGCCAGTTCGCCACGAGGCTCTGGTGGGCCTTGGCCTGCCACGGCCACGACCGGGCGAGCGTCCTCGACGGCGGCTGGAACGGTTGGGTCGAGCAGGACCGGCCGATCGAGTCGAGCCCCGTCGTCCCCATCCCGGCGACCTTCACGCCCCGACCCCGCCCCGAGTTGCGGGCCACCGCCGCCGAGGTCGCCGCCCGGCTCGGCGAGCCCGGCCGCCAGTTGCTCGACGCCCGCGACCCCGGCCAGTTCACCGGGGCCCGCCGCCGAGGGCCGCGTGGGGGGCACATCCCCGGCGCGGTGAACGTCCCCCGAGAGTTGTTCTTCGCCGAGGGCGGCGGCTTCCGGCCCCTCGACGCGATCCGCCGGACGATCGAGTCCCTCGGCCTCCGCCCCGATCGTCCGACCGTGGCCTACTGCAACGGCGGGGTCGCGGCCACGGTCGTCCTGTTCCACCTCGCCCGACTCGGGTTCCCGACCTGGGCCAACTACGACGGCTCGTGGAACGAGTGGGGCGAGCGGCTCGACCTGCCGGTCGAGCCCTGACCCGTCGAGAACTTCGCCAAAGGTGCCTTGCCCCGGGCGGCGGGATCGGGCAAGCTCCACGAGGCCCGGTCCGGCCGATCGAGGCCCGGCATCGGACCTCCGATAGTCAACCCGACTCACGAAAGGGGACGAGCATGGGAGACAAGGCGCCGAAGGACATCAAGAAAAAGAAGAAGAACGCCGACGCCAAGAAGACCACCGCCGCCAAGCCCGCGGCGAGCCCGCCCAAGACGGACAAGAAATAAGAGAGAACGGCAGAACCCGGCGTGGCCGATTGATCCCCGATCGGCCAGCCGCGTTTCCCCCGGGGCCGCGGATTGGCCGGGCGGTCGAGTCGCTCGGCCTCCGGCTCGAACCCCCGATGGAGGCCTCCCGCGACGGCCCCCTCTTCGCCTCCAGGTGCCGCCGAGGCGTTGACAGGGATGTTGGCCGCCCTGACGCAACGCGCGTGCCGGGCGACCTCGGACCGAAAGCGAACCGGCCGATCCGGCCCGTCGCCGATCATCCCGCGACGCGGCGGGCGTCCGACGCATTGGGATGATTTGTATTTCTTCATTCTTGATAAATTCACCTGCCATGAATCGGAATGGCCCGTCCCGGCGAGGTGCCCGCCCACCACAACGCCGAAGCGTACCTAGACGCCTATTTGCAAGCGGCTGGCATCGACGAGAATCGGAAAGGCCCTCTTTTCCGCTCCGCCGCAGGGAAGACCGGCACGCTGACCGGCGAGCCGATCGACGGCCGGACCGCTTGGGACATGGTGAAGCGCCGGGCTAAGGCGGCAGGCTTATCCGACCGTATCAGCAATCACACCTTGCGGGCGACGGGCATCACCGCGTATCTTGAAAATGGCGGCACCATCGAGCACGCCCAGCAGATCGCCGCCCACGAGTCGCCAAAGACGACCAAGCTCTATGACTGGACCAATGATCGGATCACGCTCGACGAAGTCGAACGTATCGTAATCTGATATTTAATATACATATCAAGCCTAAAAATGAAAGTTGATCACCATTATTAATGATAAATCATCGACCGGCATAAGTGCCGAATGGGCACGCCTGAATTCCTCGGAAATCCGCTACCGGCGGCTCTTCGAGGCCGCCCACGATGGCATACTCCTCGTGGACCCCGACACGCGAACAATCACCGACGCGAATCCGTTCATCGCCAAGTTAATGGGCTTTTCCAAAGACGAGCTGGTGGGCAAGGAACTTTGGGAAATCGGCCTGCTCCATGACGAGGAGCAGAGTAAGGAAGCGTTCCACACCTTGCAGGAAACCGGCTCCATCCGCTACGAAGACCTGCCGCTCAAATCCAAAGACGGGCAAGTGCATGATGTCGAGTTTGTCAGCAATGTTTACAAGGAAGCCGACAGGGACGTCATCCAGTGCAATATCCGCGATATCAGCGAGCGGAAGCGGGCTGCCGGCGCGGTCAGAACCGCGGAGGAGCGGTTCCGGCTCATGGTCGATAGCGTCAAGGACTATGCGATTTTCTCGACCGACATGGACGGCCTCATCGACAGTTGGAACACCGGGGCGGAGCGTGTCTTCGGCTACGCGGAATCCGAGATCATCGGCTTGCCCTTCGGCACCATCTTCACGCCCGAAGACCGGGCTGGCGGCAGGCCCGAATACGAACTGAGCTCAGCCGCCGCAAAAGGCCGCAGCGACGATGAACGCTGGCATATCCGCAAAGACGGAAGCCGTTTCTTCGCCAGCGGCATGGTCACGCCCATTAAAGATCAGGCCGGGCGGATCATCGGCTTCACCAAGGTCGCCCGCGACATCACCGAGCGGATGCAAACGCAGGAAAGATTGCGTAAAAGCGAAGAAGAATTTCACACCTTAGCGGAATCCATCCCGCAACTGGCGTGGATGGCCCATCATGATGGAAATATATTCTGGTATAACAAACAATGGTACCAATATACCGGAACGACTCCCGATCAGATGGAGGGCTGGGGTTGGCAATCCGTGCACGACCCGGAAATCCTGCCCACGGTGCTCGAACGTTGGACGGCCTCCATCGCTTCCGGCGAACCTTTCGACATGGTGTTTCCATTGCGGGGGGCCGACGGCGTTTTCCGCCCCTTCCTGACCCGCGTCAATCCGGTTAAGGACACCGCTGGCCGCGTGACCCGGTGGTTCGGCACCAATACCGACATCACCGAGCGGATTCAGATGGAAGCGGCGTTGCAGGAAAGCGACCGCCGCAAAGACGAATTCCTGGCCATGCTCGCCCACGAGCTACGCAACCCCCTCTCCTCGGTCAGCAACGCCATCCAGTTGCTGCGGACGCCGCGTGTCCCCGCCGAACAGGCCGAATGGTCCAAGGAGGTCATCCAGCGTCAGGTGAAGCACCTAGCACGGCTGATTGACGACCTGCTCGACGTGTCCCGCATCACCCGTGGCAAGATCGAGCTGCGGAACGAACCCATCGACGCATCACCCATCATCAACAGTGCGGTAGACGCCGTGCGTACCCAGATCGAGGGAAAAAAGCAGGAGCTTGCCCTTTCCTTTACGCCCGGAACGCTCTGGTGCGAAGCCGACCCGACGCGGCTGGAGCAAATCCTTATCAATTTGCTCAACAACGCCACGCGATACACCCCAGAGGGCGGCAAGATCAGGCTGGCCGCCGCGAATGACGGCGGATATGTGACCTTCGCGGTCGAGGATTCGGGGATCGGCATCCCGCCGGACCAGATCCCGCAGATGTTCGAGCTTTTCGCCCAGAGCGACCGCTCGATAGCACGTTCCGAGGGCGGGTTAGGCATCGGCCTCACCGTCGTCAGACATCTTGCCGTGTTGCACGGTGGCACCGTCACAGCTCTGAGTGAAGGACCGGGCAAGGGCAGCAAATTCACCGTGACGCTGCCCGCGATCCCGCAGCCTAAGCCCGCTGTCCCGTCGCCGGAGACCGGACGGGGCCTAGGGCGGAAATCACGCATCCTGATCGTCGATGACAACGTGGACACCGTACGCGGCTTATCCCAACTGCTTACGCTGCTCGGCAACGACATCCGCACCGCCTATGACGGCCCGACCGGAATCGTCGAGGCCCACGGCTTCCGGCCCGAATTTATCCTGCTTGATATCGGCCTGCCCGGCATGGACGGCTATCAGGTCGCTCGGCAACTACGCCGAGAAGGTTTCAAGGAGGCCGTGATCATCGCCATCACCGGATACGGCCAGGAAGACGATCAACGCCGCTCCAAAGAAGCGGGTTTTGATCACCACCTGGTCAAACCCCTCGACTTTGACTACCTGATTACGCTGATCGCCCAGCCCGTTGCCTGATCCTTACCCCCCGTCCCGGCTGAAGGAAAAGCCCCACCAGCACACGGCGTCGGTTCGGCAACGGCGTCGGTTGCTGATGGGATCGGCATGGCGTCGGTTCCCTAGGGTGGACTCCATTATCTAGGCCGAAAAGCGGCGATCCGTCGCCGCCGTCTCATCAGGCCATTCGTGGTCCCACCACTCTGATGGATCGATACCGTGCCGCATTGCCAAGACATGCACGCGAAATGGAAGTCCCTCCGGCAAGCGGCGTGGCGTACCGGGGGGGTTGCACATGCACCTAAGAAGGCGGGGATGCCGGGTCTCCTTCGACTTTCCCGGTCGCACTCCCCCAGAACGATTATACCGATTCCTTCAGCCATTGCATAGATTTTTACATTTAAAAATTTGAAAATCTTTATGTAGCAGTGCTCAAGGCTGCCCGGATCGATCGCCGGGACCGGGGGAATGATCCGTCGCCCTAACCGGCGGCATCCCGCCGGCGATGCTGCCCCAGACGGAATTATAAATAGATGCAAACAAAGGGAATTATTCCTCGTGACTCAGGAATGTTGCGTCCCGGCGGTATCCTGGCAATTGGCTCGTTGAAATCAGGAGTCGGCCCAGCCCCTTCGCGAGACACACCGCCTCGACAACACGAGGCCCTTTCGTGGATCGGTCCCGTGTTGCTCGCGACGACCGAATCTCGGCTTCGGACCCGCGACCCCCCCCAACGCTCGATCACCCCAGGAATCGCGCCATGAACTCGCGTCTCGCCCTCGCCTTCACGGCCCTCATCCCTTGCCTTATCGCGACCGAAGCCACGGCGGGCACGATCACCCAGTGGGACTTCGCCACGGTGACGGCCGGCCCGTTCAACAGCCCGGCCCCGACGGTCGGGGCGGGGACGGCCACCGTCCTCGGGATGGACAACACGACTTACGTCTACGGGACCGTGGCGGCGATCACGGGCACGGGCACCTTCACGACCACCGGCAAGACCACCATCGGCAGCATGGCCTTCGCCGACGTCTTGTCGACCACCGGCTCACCATCCAATAAGACCGAAAACACCTGGCGGATTCGAGGGCCGAGCAACAACCCGGGCGGCCCCAACGGCACGGGCAACGGGTGGAACCTCGCGGCACCGCAGTACAGCCAGGGGGCCCAGTTCTCGACGAGCACCGCAGGGTTCTCCAACATCAGCTTCCACTTCGACTGGTTCTCGACCAATCAAGGCGTGAAAAATCTCCAAGAGCAATATACCCTCGACGGATCGACCTGGGTGAACATCAACGGCCCGCTCACCGCCGTCCCGAACGACTTCGCCCCCACGCGGACGATCGACTTTTCCGGGATCGCCGGGGCGGCCAACAACGCGAGCTTCGGCGTCCGCCTGGTGTCCGCCTACGACACGACCTTGCCCATCCTGAATTACGGGGGCGCCTCCGGGGGCTACTACAACAACAACTCCGGCAACTGGCGATTCGGCAACGTGGGATTCTCGGGCTCGCCCGCGGCCGTCCCCGAACCCTCGTCGATCCTCCTCTGCTCGATCGGCGCCGGGGTGATCCTGGTCCATGCCCGCCGCCGACTCCCGAAGAAGTGAACGGATCGCGTTCATCTCGCGGCGGCCGGCCCGTCAATGGCGAGGGCCGGTCGCCCTCACCTCGGCCTCGGGTCGCGGCCGGCCCGGAGGTCGGCCTGGGCGGCGGCGAGGCTCTTGGTGGCGAGGGCGATGGGGAACGGGTGGCCGGGGACGGCGTGCTGGGGGTCGGAAAGCTGCCAGGCCAGGGTCAAGGCCGACCGGGCCAGGTCGGGGTCCCCGGAGGCGTTCCAGAACGACGCCATCCAGAGGAGGAGCCGCCGATAGTGTTCGAGCCGGCCGTTCAGGCGGTGCTCGAACAGGTAGCGGTAGGCCCCGGAATCGCGCCTCGGGTCGGGCGGGGCCTCGCCCGATCGGAGCGCGATCTCCTCGGCCAGGTCGAACGTCAAGGCCGAGCGGTCGACCCAGCTCGGGCAAGCTTCGAGGATCGCCCAGCAGGATTCGGCCAGGTTGTCCAGGGAGCCCGAGGTCACCCCTTCGTCGCCGGGCATGCCGACGAACGGGCGCGGGCGGAACTCCGGCCCGGCGGTCCGTTCCAGCCAGTACCGGAGGGCCGGGCTGGTTTCCGGGCCGCAGAGCAACAAGCTCCCGGCGAGCAGGCCGGAAGCCAGGCCGGGGACGTCCTCGACGAAGTCGCGGTCGCCCCGGGCCTCGAATTCCTCGAAGACGCCCGTGGCCAGGGCCGGGTCGTCGCCGATCAGGCCGTCGACCGCGACGACCCCGCGCCAGACGTCGCAAAGGTAGGTCGCGACCGCCCAGCGGCCCCGATCGCGCGAGGCCAGGGTGATCGACCCCAGGCCCGACCCGTCGAGCGCGGTGACGAGGTTGCCCACCGGCTCGGGCCGCGCCCGGTCGGGCCGGTCGAGGGCCTCGGCGATGGCGGCGTCGGGGTCGGCCCCGCCGATGGCCAGGCGACGGCGGGCGCGGTCGCGGACCTCGGCGTCGGGGTGGTCGTGGGCGATCGAGGCCCAGGCGGCGCCCTCGCCGGCGTCGTCCCCGCCGCGACCGGCCAGGGCCGCCAGCGCCGCCTCGCGGGTGGTCGGGTCGTGGGCGAAGGCCAGGAGCCGCAAGAAGGCGACCAGCCCCGGGCCGGAATCGGGGGCCTCGGCCAGCCCGGCGATGATCTCGGACCGGACCTCGGGCTCGACCGCCCCGAGCCCCCGGAGCGCGATCCACGACCCTTCGGGCTCCTCTTCCAACTGCTCGACCAGGGCCCCCAGCGCGTCCTCCGACTCGAACGAGTCGTTCAACTCGTCCCACCGCTCGGCCAACTCGGGGTAAGCCTCGATTCCTCCCGACCCCTCGACCAGCGCCAGGGCTTCCCAGGCCCGTTCTGGGGGCAGGTCGGGCTGGTCGACCAGCGCCCGGGCCAGCTCGATCATCAGGTCCGGCGTGGCGTAAGCCTCGGCCAGGCGGAGGATCGCCTCGCCGTCGCCCCCGTCCAGCCGGGACAACCGGGCCCGGATCGCCTCGCGGATCTGCTCCACCGGGAACCGCTCGACCAGCCGGGCGACCTGGCGGTCGCGGGCCTCGTCGTCCCACTCGCCGCGCTCGCGGAGCGCGTCGAGGATCGCGTCGGGAGACTCCGGCGATGACTCGTCCATGTTCGCCCCCGACGGTGATGGGCCCCCCTTCACCTTGACAAACCCGCGAGGCCGGGGCAAGGTCGAGTTGGCCGAGCGTCAAACCGGAGGCCAGAGTCAATGGAACTGCCCCTGCATCCGATCTCGTTCGAGCGAGTGGTGAACGCCGTGGAGAAGGTCCAGGAACGCTTATTCCGAGCCGCGAAGGCCCTGGAAGACGACGGCGTCGCCTACGCCGTGGTCGGTGGGAATGCGGTCGCGGTCTGGGTGGCTCGGGTCGACGAGGCGGCGGTCCGCAATACGCAAGATGTCGACATCCTCCTGAATCGAGACGACCTACCCGTTGCTTCGATTGCGTTGGCAAAGGTCGGTTTCATCGCAAGGCACGTCAAAGGCATCGATTTGTTCCTGGATGGGCCAGGCGCCAAGGCCAGGGATGCGGTCCACATCCTCTTCGCGAACGAAAAGGTCCGCCCCGAATATGGCTGTCCAACGCCGAACGTCGACGAATCCGAACCGTCTCCTCATTTTCGAGTCCTATCGTTGCCCGCCCTCGTCCGGATGAAGCTGACATCCTATCGGCGGAAGGACCAGGTGCATCTCCTCGACCTCATCGACGTCGGCCTGATCGGGGAGGCGACGCTGGCCGAGCTTCCGCCCGATCTGGCCGGGCGACTCCGGGTCTTGATCGACGACCCGGAAGGATAAGCCTACCCGGCCGGGACTTCGGGGTCGGCAATATCCCCCACGTCCTTGGTCGTCCCCGACCAGGACAGGTCGATCTCGCTTTCCAGGGTGGCTTGCTCGTAAAGCTCGGCGTCGATCTCGGCGAGGAACCGGCTGGGGCGGGTGAGCAGGGTGGGACCACGGCCGCCCCGGGGGATGGTCAGGGGGTACGTCAGGTACAACTCGTCCATCGCGCGGGTCACGGCCACGTAGAAGACCCGGCGCTCTTCTTCCTCGCCGCCGGCTTCGCCAAGGGCCCGGGCGCCGGGGAAGCCGTCCTCGACGAGGCGGGGGATGAAGACGCGGGACCATTCCAGGCCCTTGGCCTGGTGGATCGTGCTGAGGACGAGGTGGTCGGTCGACTCCTCGGCGCCGAGGGTGTCGACGCCGTAGACGTCGCCGGCGAGCAACAGGTCGGCGATCAGGCGTTCCAGGCTGTCGTAGCGCGAGGCCAGGACGGCCATCTGCTCGATGTCGGCGATCCGGTTGTCGGGCCGCTCGTAGCGGGCCCGGACGGTATCGGGGTATCCCCCTTGGAGGATCGCGGCGATGGCGGCGGCCGGGTTCTTCTCGGGCCCGGCCCCTTCGACCTTGCGGAGGTCGACGACGAAGCCGGCGAAGAACCCCTTGCCCTTGGCCGGCACCAGGGCCATCATCTCGGCCGTCGCCAGGGTCGCGACCGGGTCGGCCGCCGCGATCAGGCGGGCGCATACCGCCGACGCCTTGGCGGGCCCGACCCCGGGCAAGAGGAGCAAGAGCCGCCGCCAGGCCGGCTCGTCGCGGGGGTTGACCAGGATTCGGAGGTAGGCGAGCACGTCCTTGATGTGGGCCTGCTCGAAGAACCGGAGCCCGCTCCGGACCGTGTACGGGATCGCCCGCGCCACCAGCTCGGCCTGGAGCAAGATGCTGTCGTGGTGGTTCCGGTACAGGACCGCCATCCGGTCGAGCGACAGCCCTTCTTCTCGGAGGTCGAGGATCTGCTGGCAGAGGAACTCGGCTTCCTCGTGGACGTCGGCCGCCGGGACGACCAGGGGGCGGGCCCCCTTGCCCCGGGCCGAGGTCAGGGTCTTGGGGAAACCGGTCTCGTTGCGGGCGATCGAGGCGTTGGTGAAGGCGACGATCTCGGGGGTCGATCGGTAGTTGGTTTCGAGGCGGAAGATGGCCGAGCCGGGGTTGCGCTCGGGGAACTTGAGGATGTTGTCGTAGTTGGCCCCGCGGAACTTGTAGATCGACTGGGCGTCGTCGCCGACGGCCGTGAGGTTGCCCGAGCCTACGCGGGCCAGCGTCTCGACCAGGCCGGCCTGGACGCTGTTGGTGTCCTGCATCTCGTCGATGAGCAGGTGGCGGAACATCTTGGCCTGCGCCGCCCGCTGGTCGGGGAACTCGTCGAGGAGCCGGGCCCACTGGCCGAGGAGGTCGTCGTAGTCCATGCAGTTGGCGGCCTTTTTCCGGCCCGCGTAGGCGGTCGAGGCGGCCTCGACCTGGGGGAGCCACTCCATCCAGTCGGGGTTCCGGGCCAGGATCACCTCGCGGAGGGGGGTCCGGATGTTGAAGGCCAGGCTGATGAGGTGCTGGACGGCGGCCGGCTTGGGGGCCATCTTGCCGGTCCCGACGAGCCCGGCGTCTTCCATCGCCAGGCGGATCAGGTCGAGCTGGTCCTCGCCGTCGAGGATCGTGAAGTTGGGGCCGAACCCGAGGACCTTCGCCGACCGTCGCAGGAGCCGGTTGCCGATGTGGTGGAACGTCCCGGCCCAGAGCTGCGCGGCCCTGGGGCCGATCAGGGTTTCGAGCCGGCCGACCATCTCGCGGGCCGCCCGGCGGGTGAAGGTGACCAGCAAGATCGAGTCGGCCGGGACCCCCCGGGCGATCAGGTAGGCCACCCGGTAGGTGATGACCCGGGTCTTGCCCGACCCCGGCCCGGCCAGGATCAGGTTGAAGCCGTCGGGGGCCGTCGCCGCCGCGCGCTGCGCCGGGTTCAGATCGGCGGCGAAGAGGGCGGCGAGGCGGTCGTCGCCGGCCTTCCGGAGTTGGATCTTGCGCATCCGGTCGGCTCATCCGGGAGGGAAACTGGCCTCGCTGAAATCCGCGGCTTCATTATAGTCGGTCGGCCCGACGGTCGGGAGCGACTCGCCCCGGGCCCAGGAGGTCCCTAGAATGTCGACCATGGAAGAATCCCTCGTCACCAAGATCCTCCGCGAGCCGAGCGTCCGCCTCGTCGGCCGCCTGACCATCGACGAGGCCGAGCTTTCCGGCTTCCTCGATGACGAAGGCGTCTCGACCTGGAAGACCGACACCGAGGTCGCCGCCGAGAAGCTCGTCGAGGTCGCCGGCCGGCTCTGCTACAAGAGCTACGCCCGGCCCCGGCCGGGCGGGAACGCCTCGTACCTCGGCCACATCCTCGAAGTCGGCCACGGCTCGGTGATCGAGCACGCGGTCTACAACTTCATCATCACTGGGGTCTCGCGGTCGTTCACCCACGAGCTGGTCCGGCACCGGGCCGGCTGGGCGTACAGCCAGCGGAGTCAACGGTTCGTGGACGAGAAGGATTGCTCGTTCGTCGAGCCCGACCCGATCGCCGACGACCCCGAATTGCACCGGATCTGGCTGGAAGCGGTCACCACGGCCCATGCCGCCTACGCCCGGCTGGCCGAGGGGCTGGCCGCCCGGTTCGCGGGGATCGAGGACAAGACCCTCCGGCGGAAGAAGGCCCGCGAGGCCGCGCGGAGCGTCCTGCCCAACGCGACCGAGACCCAAATTTTCGTGACGGCCAACGCCCGGGCCCTCCGCCACTTCATCGAGGCCCGCGCCGACGCCTCGGCCGACGCCGAGATCCGCAAGGTGGCCGTGGCCCTGCTCAAGATCCTCCAGGCCGAGAGCCCGAACCTGTTCGGCGACTACGAGCTGTTCGACCTCCCCGACGGCTCGCCGTCGGCGTCGACGCCGCATCGCAAAGTTTGAACGGGCCGCGAGATCGGCGGGACTCCCCGAATCCATGCGGTCGGGGATGGACGCGGGGGCCGCCGGCGGTTATCTTGGGCTCGATCAACCAGCCCGGTCCCCTCCCTCTCCACCCTCGATGTAGGGTCCACCCCGGCCATTCGCCCCGATCCCGACGCCGATCCTCCTTGAGCCAAGGGGACGACGCCTCCCGACGCCCCGATTTCCCAGCCGACCCACCGAGCGATCGTCATGAGCACGGCCGAACGGACGCATTCCGGCGTCCTAGAGATGCACCCCAAGGGCTACGGCTTCTTGAGGGACCCGGCGCGGAACTTCAAGGCCGGCACCGACGACGTCTACGTCGGCACGCCCTTGCTTTCCAAGTTCCAGCTCCGCCAGGGGGTCGCCCTGACCGGGCTCCTCGACGAATCCCGCCAGGGGGAAGGCCCCCGGCTCGGCGAGCTGATCGCGATCGACGGCAAGACCCCCGAGCAATACCTCGGCCGCCGCGGCTTCGACGAGCTGACCGCGATCGACCCCCACGAGGTCATCCGCCTCGAAACCGGCCCCGAGCCGCTCGGGATGCGGGTCATCGACCTGCTGACCCCGATCGGCAAGGGCCAGCGCGGCCTGATCGTCGCCCCGCCCCGGTCGGGCAAGACGATCTTGCTCCAGCAGATGGCCGCCGCCGTCGCCGCGAACCACCCCGAGCTGCACCTGATCGTGCTTTTAATCGACGAGCGGCCCGAGGAAGTGACCGACATGCGGCGGAGCGTCCGGGGCGAGGTGATCGCCTCGTCCTCCGACCACGCCATCGAGGAGCATATCCGCCTGGCCCAGCTCACCGTCGACCGCGCCAAGCGGATCGCCGAAGGGGGGGGCCAGGTGTTGATCTTGCTCGACAGCCTGACCCGCCTGGCCCGGGCGTACAACAAGGGGTCGAACTCGGGCCGGACCATGTCGGGCGGCATGGACATCAAGGCCCTCGACGTCCCCAAACGCCTCTTCGGCGCCGCGCGGACGTTCGAGGAGGGCGGGTCGCTCACCGTCCTGGCCACCTGCCTGGTCGAGACCGGCAGCCGGATGGATGAGCTGATCTTCCAGGAGTTCAAGGGGACCGGCAACATGGAGGTCGTCCTCGACCGCCGCCTGGCCGACCGCCGGGTCTGGCCGGCCATCGACATCCAGCAGTCGGGGACCCGCAAGGAAGAACGGCTCCTCGACGGGGAAACCCTGGCCCGCGTCACCCTGCTGCGGCGGACCCTGGCCGGGATGAAGCCGACCGAGGCGATGGAAGCCCTGGTCCGCCAGATGGGCAAGTTCCCGAGCAACGCCGAGTTCCTCGACAAGATCGGCCAGTCGGTCAAGGATCGGTGATCGTCGTCAGAGCGGCTTGATCCGGAGGTCGCGGAACCGGATCGGCTTCCCCTCGCTTTGCCAGCCGATGGGACCGGGAACGACCCTGGCCCGTTCCCCCCGGGCGACCTCGACGCCGTTGAGCCGGCTGATGATGGTGCCGCCCCGACAGGTCACCTCGGCCCGGTTCCACTGGCCGACCGGCCGGACCGCCGCCTTTTGCGCCTCGGGGTCCGCCCGCGCGGCGAAGTCGGTGTCCTTGAGGGCGAACAGAGCGCCGGGGTCGCCCTGGGCGAGCTGGACCTCGACCGCGTCGGGCCAAACCCTGTGCGGCCGGGCGATCCGCAAGAGGACCCCGCCGTTGCCCCGGAACTTCGCGTCCGAGACGAGGTCGGCGGGCCGGTCGAATCGCCAATCGAAGGTCAGGACGAAGTCGGCGTAATCCGCCCTGGTCGCGAAATAGCCGAGCGGCCGGCCGGTGAGCCGGACCTCGCCGTCGACGATCGCGATCGCCTCCGGGCCGATCCCGACCAGGTCGAACTGGCCCGGGGCGGTCCCGACGACCAGGGACGTCCCCTCGTCGAGCGGACGGGCCCACCCGGGCGCGATCGCCGCGACCATCAGGATCGGGACGGCGGGTCGGATTCGCATCGGCGGGCTCCAAAATCAGGCATGGGACGGCCGTCCGGACTGTATCGCGCCCCGAGGCCGGGACGCGAGCCCCCTTGTCCGGATGGGGTTGGCCCGATAGGCTAAGAGATCCCGACGCGGTCCCCTTCCCCCGCGTTCTTCGGAGGTTCCGACCTCGGCCTCCGCCGATTCCCGGGAGCCTGCGCATGGCCGAGCCCGTCGATCCTCGTCGCCCCAAGCCGGCCGCCAGCCCCTACCTCCCCCGACTCTGGAAGGCCGCGCCGGAGCCCGAAGAAGAGCCCCCCGTCCCGACCGCCCGGCAGAAGCGGAAAGAAGCCCGCGCCGAGGCCAAGGCGTCCCGGTCCGCCAAGACCTCGAAGGTCAAGAAGGGCAAGCAGAAAGCCGACGTCGATGACGACGACGGGGCCGGCGCCACCAAGCTCGCCGAGACCCCGGCCCTCGACACCTACGAGGCCCGCCAGCGGGCCCGCTGGATCATCGGCGGCGTCCTCGGCTCGATCGCCCTCTTGTCGCTCTTCCTGATCGTCCGGGCCTTCCGGTCGGGCGGGGATGAGCCCCGGGACGCCCCCGAATCGCACGAGGCCCGGACCGCCCCCGATCCCAAGTCCGGCGCCGAGAACGAGGCGCGTACCCTGGTCGAATACGCGCGCCAGGCCGACAAGGCGGGCAAGACCGGGACCGCGGTCGACCTGCTCAACAAGGCGGCGAAGAACTACGGGAACACCCCATCGGCCCGCCTGGCGATGGAAGCCCTCGACCGCGACCGCCGCAAGCTCCCGCTCTTCGGCGTCGACCGCGACGAGCTACCGACCGGGCCCAGGCCGCCGAAACCGAATCCCGTCGTCGCCCTGGCCCCGCCTTCGGCCCCGGCGGCCCCGAACCCCGGGGGGGCGACCGCCCCCGCCCCCCCTCTCAAAGAGCCCGACCGGCCATCGCCCCCGCCCACGGCCGGCGAGGGCGCCCGGCCCGACGCCTCGGGGTCCGCGAAAGCCTTGCCCGTCGGGTTCCACCCCAAGCCGGGGGCGCCGGTGCATCCGTCGGGTTGGCCCTCGCGAATCGTCTGCGACCGCGACGGGGCGGTCATGGTCCTGGTGCCGGGGGCGACTTTCATCATGGGCCGCGAGGACGGCGAGCCGGCCGAGCGTCCGGCGCACAGCGTGTCCCTTTCGACCTACTACATCGACCAGCACGAGGTCACGGTCCGCCAGTACGGCCAGTTCCTCCGCGAGTCGGGCCGGCCCTTCGACTCGCCCCGCAAGGCCCCCAGGGATGCGGCCAAGTTGCCCGACAACCCCGACCTGCCGGTCACGAGCCTCGACGCCCGCGAAGCCCGCGAATACTGCCTCTGGGCCAAGCGGCGGCTCCCCACCGAAGCCCAGTGGGAGCTGGCCGCCCGGTCGCCCGACGGGCGGGTTTCCTACTGGAACGGCGAACCCCCCCGCCCGATCCCGGCACGGGGGGAGCGGGCCCTCGAACCCGTCATGACGCTCCCCATCGACGTCAGCGCCTACGGGGCCTTCGACCTCGGCGGCAACGCCTGGGAATGGACGGGGGATTATTTCGACTCTCAGTATTACCAGCAAGTCCGCAGGGGGGTCGCCGACCCCGTCGGCCCGTCGTCGAGCCGGATCAAGCCCCCGCAGGTGACCGTCAAGGGGGGGTCGAAGACCGGCATCCTCACCTGGCGCGAAGGGGTGAAGATCGAAAGCCGCCTCGCAAACCTGGGCTTCCGCGGCGTCCTGCCCGTGGAAGGACCGCCGGCCGTCCCCGTGGCCCCGCCCGCCCCCAACAATGGCGTCCCGCCGCCGGGCGGCGACGTCCCGTTCTGATCCACCCTCGACCTTGGGCCCCCTCGATGGCGGTTCTCGTTTCGTGACCCGACCGACCGCCACCGCCGAGGCCCGGTACGCCCTCGTCACCGGCGCCTCGGCCGGGCTGGGCCGCGCGATCGCCCGTCGCCTGGTCCTCGACCGGGGGATGATCGTCCTGGCGACCGCCCGGAGGCTCGACCGGCTCGAATCCCTCCGCGACGAGTTGCCGACCGGCTCGATCGCGGTCCTCGCCGGCGACCTCGCCGACCCCGATTTTCGCGCCCGGCTTTGGGAATGGGTCGAGTCGGAAGCACCGGGGGGCCTGGACCTGCTCGTCAACAACGCGGGCCAGGGGGACTATGCCCCGCTGGTCGAGCAGGATTTCGCCGCGATCCGCCGGCTCGTCGAGGTCAACCTGATGGCCCTGATCGACCTGACCCAGCGCGCGGCCCGGCAGATGCGGCGCCGAGGGTCGGGCCAGATCCTCCAGATTTCGTCGACCGTCGGCTTCGTCGGCATGCCCTACGCGGCGGCCTACGTGGCGACCAAGCACGCGGTCAACGGCCTGGTCAAGACGGTCCGCTACGAGCTGCGCGGGTCGGGCGTCCGGGTCTGGGCCGCCTGCCCGGGGCGCATCCAGACCGAGTTCCGAGCCGCCGCCCTCGGCCCGGACCGCGTCGACCATGCCTCGCCCGGCGAGCCGGTCGACCGGGTCGCGCGGGGCATCCTCCGGGGGCTCGACCGCCGAGGGGGGTTCCATACGCCGACGTGGACCGCCCGGGCGATCATCGGCCTGGCCCACTGGTTGCCCGGGCCGTTCGAATGGTTCATGATGCGCTGGGCCCCCAGGCACTTCGCCCGGGAGATCGGCCGCGACCGCCCTTTGAAGGAGGGAAGCCCTTGAAGATGGCACGAGTTTCGATCGCCGGGTTGATGGGGTTCGTGCTGGTGGCGGCCCTGGGCTTCGCCGGCCTGAAACAAGCCACGGAACTGTGGGCGAGCGGGTTTCAGGCCGGCACGGTAATCGCCCTGATTTTGGGGGTCCTCACCGCGATTCAAGCTCGTGGCCGAGGCCGGGCGTTCTGGTCCGGCTTCGCCATCGCCGGCTGGGTCTACTTCCTGCTCGTCTTCGGAGTGTTGACGCCGACGGAGTTAAGATCCCCAACGCCCCTGACCCAATACTGGCTCGACCGCCTGGAGGCCATCCTACACCCGTCCCCCGGCTTCGGGAGAATTGGGATCACTTACGTGACGCAAGGAAACGTGACGACCGCTCCCTTGACGTTCAGCACAAGCACGATGACCCCGACGGGACCCCCACCCCTTCTCGCGCCCACACCCCTCCTAACCCCGGCCCCGGCACCCGTTCCCGCGCCGGCCTCCGCACCCGCTCCCGTTCCAGAACTGGCCCCGGCACCAGTAGGCGTGCTTACCGGCACAGTTTACTCGGCACCCATGATTTTCCCGACCGTGCCCGCCAACACGATTTCCACAAACTTCCGCCAGATCAGCCACTCTTTGGCCACCCTTCTGCTCGCTTTCCTGGGTGGCCTTTATTCCTTGATCCTGGCCGATCGGCGGGTCTGGCGGGAGGAAGCCGCCCGGGCGGTCAGCCCATCATCTCCTTGACGGAGCGGACGAAGTGCATGCCCTTGCCCTTGGCCTTCAACTCGGCGGCGCGGGCCTCGGCGGCGGGCTTGTCGGCGTAGTCGAAGGTCTGGACGGTCCGGCCGCCGATGTCGCAGACGGCCCAGACGACGCGCATCCGGGCCTGGGGCTCGGGCTTGGGGCGTTTCTCCCGGGGCTCGGCCTTGGGCTTGCGCTCGGTTGGGGTGTTGTTGAGGCCGAGGGCCTCGGCCGCCTCGTGCGCGGCCCTCAGCTCGCGAAGGTTCAGGGTTCGGCGCGCCATGAGATTCGGATCTTCGGGCGAATGGAGATGGGTCAAGACGAGGGCGGGTCGCGCCCGCCCACGGGTCGCGGCCCATTGCTTATTCTATGCCGGGCCTCGACGCCAGGGCAAATCGAACGGCAGGCCCGGGTCGACCGCGCTCAAGGGCCCGGTTTGCGATAGAGGATCGCCGCGCCGACCGGTTCGAAGCCGATCGACAGGTAGAGGCCGAGGGCCGCGAGGTTGGTGGCGGGGGTCTGGACGGACACGACCTCGCCCCACTGGCCCTTGACCTGGCGGAGGATCTCGGTGACGAGGTGCCGGCCATACCCCTTCCGCCGATGCGCCGGGGCGACCTCGACGTCGTAGAGGCCGGTCCGGGCCTTGCCGTCGAGCCGGCCGAACGCCGCCATGTCCCAGGCCGAGGCGCGGGCCAGCTCGGCGTCGTCGGCCTTGGCGACCAGCCGGAACCGGCTGATCTGCGAATGGCCCAGCGCCAGGGCCTCCCACCAGCCGATCGGCCGGGCTTCCTCGACGACCTCGACCCGCGCCTGGCGGCGGAGCAGTGCCGCCCGGGGGTCGCGGGCCTCAAGGCCGGTGATGTCGGCGTCGAGGAGGACGACCGTCGAGGCCGGCCGATAGCCCGACTCGACCGCCACCGTCCGGAAATCGCCGTGGGTTTCCAGGATGCCCGGCGACTCGCTCCCGCCGTAGATCCCCCGATAAAAAGGGTCGAGCGGATGCTGACCGCCGGCGTAGAACACCTTCGCCCCCCGGGCCCGGAGATACGCCTCGGCCTCGACGATCAGGCCCAGGCCGACGTCGACCCGCCCCGGCTCGACCACCAGCATCGCCACCGTGCCCAGCTCGCGGTCGAGCCCGTGGCCCGGTCCGACCGGGGCCGCCGGCCCGAACCCGGCGTGGGCGAAGCCGACGACCGCGCCGTCTTCCTCGGCGACGATCAGCCCGGGGGCGTCGAAGTCGATCCGGCCGATCACCAAGGCGTCGAATTCGTGGGGGTTCAACGGGCGGACGACGGCCCGGCCCGGGAGGCACCGATTCCAGAGGGAAGCCAGGGCGGGCGGGTCGCCGTTGCGGAACGCTCGGAAGCGGATCACGGGGCCTTGGTCGCCTTCGAGGGAATCGGGGACGGGTTCAATCCGAGGCCGATCCGATCGGTCAATCGCCCACCGCGACCAGGACGTCGCGGCCTTCGACCTTGACCTCGAAGACCGGGTGCTTGAGCCGGCCGTTGAGGGTCGTCCGGCCGGTCCGGACGTCGAACTGCCAGCCGTGCCAGGGGCACATGACCAGGGTCCCGTCGAGGGGCCCGTCGGCCAGCGGGCCGCCCTGGTGCGGGCAGATCCCGTCGATGGCCGAGATCACGCCGTCCACGTTGAACAAGGCATAGATCCGCCCGTCATGCTCGACCTCGCGGGCGCCGCCGATGGGCAGGTCGTCCAGGGTCGCCAGCTTCACGAACTGCGCCATGTCGCCTCAATTCCCGGCGAGCGGATTCGAAGGCCTCGACCGTCCCGGCTCGACCCTTTCAGACTAACACACCGTTCCGCCGTGGCGGTACGTCGAATTTCGAAGGCCCACCCTCCCGGGCTCCTACAATTCCCGGAGGAAGATCGCTCCGCCGCGGCGGCGTCGCCCCGGTCGGTGGCGTCCCCCCGTCTCCATCCCGCGAGGGCCGATGACCGCGACCGATTCGTATGACCTGATCGTGATCGGCGGGGGGATGGGGGGGCTGGCGACGGCGGGCCTCGCCGCTCGGCGGGGGCTGCGGGTCGCCCTGCTCGAAGCCCACACCCACCTCGGTGGCTGCGCCGGGTGGTTCGGGCGCGGGGAGTATGGCTTCGACGTCGGGGCCACGGCGTTGATGGGCCTGGGCCCGGGCGAGCCGATCGGCGAACTCCTCGCCGACCTCGGCGTCGACTTCGCCGCGACGGTCACTCCGAGCTACCGGGTCCACCTCCCGGACCGGACGATCGACGTCGGCCCGGACGCCCGGACGTTCGAGGCCGCGTCGGCCGCCGCGTTCCCGGGCCGGGCCGGGGCGCGGCGGGCGTTCTGGCGGTTCCAGGAAGCGGTGGGGACCAGGCTGTTCCGGGTGGCGGCGCGGGTCCCCCGGCTCCCGGTCCGGACGCTCGGCGACGTCGGGCATGACCTCAAGATTCTCGGCCCGGCGGGGTTGCTGGCGGCGTCGACGTGGCTCGTCACCGTCCGCGACGTCCTCCGCCTGTTCGGGCTCGACGACGACGTCCCGTTCCGGTCGCTCGTGGCCATGCTCCTCCAGGACACCGCGCAGGCGGGGCCGGAGACCGTCCCGTTCGCCAACGCCGCGGCCTGCTTGCAGGCCTACCGGATGGGAATGAGCCGCCCCAACGGCGGGATGAAGGCCCTGGCCGAGGGGATCGGCCGCCGGTTCGCCGAACTCGGCGGCGACCTCCGGACGGCCACCCTGGTCGACCGCGTCGAGCCCGCCGGAGGGGGCGGATTCGTCGTCACCACCCGCCGCCGCCACCGGCTCCAGGCCCGCCAGGTCGCCTTCAACCTGCCGATCGACCTCGCCGCCCGCCTCCTCGGCCGGCCGATCGAGGGGTTGCTCGGCAAGAAGGAGGTCAAGTCCCGGGCCGCCTGGAGTGCCTGCACCGCCTACCTGGCGATCGACCGCCGGGCCGTCCCCGACGACTCGCCGCTGTTCCATCAGGTCTTGCAGTCCTACGACCGGCCGATCCACGATGGCAACAACGTCCTGGTGTCGCTCTCGCCCCTCGAAGACCCGGCCTACGGCCCGCCCGACGTCCGGGTCGCGACCCTCTCGACCCACACCGCCCCCGGCGACTGGGCGGGCCTCGATCGCGACGCCTACGCCCTCAAGAAGGCCGACTACCGCGACCGCCTCCTCGACGCCCTCGCCCGGGCCCTGCCCGACGCCCCGTTGGCCCTCCGCCACGCCGAGTTCGCCACCCCCCGGAGCTTCGCCCGCTACACTCGGAGGGCCCAAGGGGCCGTCGGCGGCCCGCCGGTCTCGCGGTCCAACAGCGTGTTCTTCGCGGTCGACGCCGACGTCCTCGGCCCCGACCTCTGGGTCGTCGGCGACTCCGTCTTCCCCGGCCAGGGGACGATGGCCACCGTCCTCTCCGCGATTCGGGTGATCGAGCGGATCACCGGCCAGCGTTGGGACGAGCGAGAGCGGGCAAGCGACGGCTGGACGTTCTTTTCCCCATCGACCACCCGGATCATGCCCGGCGAGGTCGGGCCAATCACTCTTCCTCCAGGATCGATCGGACATCCCGCGAGCCGTGGATGACGCCTTCAAAATGTCCCATCAAGGACATGCTCCAGGGAAAAGCCGAGGGCCGCCTCGCTTGCCGACAGGAACTCCTCGGTCGGTACAGCCCCATATTCCCAGCATTTGCCGCATTCGACGACCAGGGCGAAACGAGAGGTCGCCCCGCCTTTGATCTCGCGAGCAGGTGAATGGCCCCTGGGGTCTTGCACGAGCGCGGTCCGGTCTTCGGGGTGGAACTCGACGCCACAGTTGGGGCAGAGCCGGTACAGATAGCTAGCCCCCAAACCCCACGTATCAATGTCGAAATCATCGTGAGATTCATCTTCGAGGACGCTCAGATCGGCCTCGCAAACTTCGCACGACAACGACGCGAATGGCTCGATCAGCTCCGAGGTCCGGTAGACGTGCTGCCGGCTCAGTTGAATTTCGACATCATAGTATAAGTCCTCCAACGCGAGCTTTTCGGGCCAGATGGTCAAGGGGTAACGCAGGCCCGACGCCCCGAAGTCGACCACGGGCCAGACCAACTTGAAGTCTCGATGACTGACGGCGACCAACTCCTTGGCCGAGGGGGGGCAGGGAAACGAGATCGCTTCATTCCAACGGGACTGGATGTAACATCCGGTCGCCGCAGCGTGCCGGTTGAGCTTCGACATGCCGAAGCAAGACAGAGGGAGCCGGGGTGAATTCGAGGAAAGCAAGAACCCGCCGCGTACCAGGCTGTCGATGAGCCGTGCCATGTCGGCGACCGTGGGAGTCCGGCTGCGAGGCTTGGGCAGCAGCAGATGGGTAAACGTCACACCCATGATCTCGTCCTTAAATCGTTGGCTTCGAGGGGGATCGGGACTTCTCCCGTGCTCGCTTTTTCGCCGCGATCTGCTTCTCGGCGAGCCTCCGCATCTCCACCCACGTCTCGGAGGTCATTGGCTTCCCCGGGCCGCTGTTGAGCCCTTCGAGGAGCAACTCTTCCAGGCGTTTCTGGCGTTCCTCGCGGCGGATCGCCTTGCGGACGAGCGCCTCGACGACTTCATCGGCGGTGGCCAGGCCGGCTTCGCGGGCCTTGGCCTCGGCATAGGCCCTGGCGGCCTCGGACAGGTGGATATTCGGCTCGGACATGGTCGATCCTCCCGATTCCAGGATATCTCCGGGTCCGAGATCCGCCAGGGCAGGTCGTCGGGTTCACTCGGCCTTGAGGGCCCGGAGCAGGAAGGCCCAGCGATCGGCGGCCTCCTCGATGATCTTGGAGGTGGGCTTGCCGGCGCCGTGGCCGGCCTTGGTCTCGATCCGGATCAGGGTCGGGGCGTCGCCGGACTGGGCGGCCTGGAGGGCGGCGGCGAACTTGAAGCTGTGGGCGGGGACGACGCGGTCGTCGTGGTCGGCGGTGGTGACCATCGTGGCCGGGTAGGCGGTCCCGGCCTTGATGTTGTGGAACGGCGAATAGGCGTGGAGCGCCCGGAACTGCTCGGGGTGGTCGGACGACCCGTAGTCGTCGACCCAGGCCCAGCCGATCGTGAACTTGTGGAACCGGAGCATGTCCATCACCCCCACCGCCGGCAGGGCCGCCCCGTACAGGTCGGGACGCTGGGTGATCGCGGCCCCGACGAGCAAGCCGCCGTTGGACCCGCCGCCGATGGCCAGCTTGGGGGTCGAGGTGACCTTGTGCTCGATCAGCCATTCGGCGGCGGCGATGAAGTCGTCGAAGACGTTCTGCTTCTTGAGCTTGGTCCCGCCCTGGTGCCAGGCCTCGCCGTACTCGCCGCCGCCGCGGAGGCTGGGCTGGGCGTAGACCCCGCCCCGCTCCATCCAGACGAGGTTGGCCGGGCTGAAGCTCGGGGTCAGCGAGATGTTGAATCCGCCATAAGCATACAGGTACGTCGGGTTCGACCCGTCGAGCTTCAGCCCTTTCTTGTGGCTCAGGAACATCGGGATCACCGTCCCGTCCTTGCTTGGATAGAAGACCTGGGTCGTCTCGTAGTCGTCGGGGTTGAAGTCGACCACCGGGCGCTTGAAGACGGTGCTCTCGCCCGACTTGATGTCATATCGATAGATCGTCGGCGGGGCGGTGAAGGTCGTGAATGTGTAGAACGTCTCCGTGTCCTTCCGCTTGCCGCCAAACCCGCCGGCGGACCCGAGGCCGGGCAAGGCAACCTCGCGGACGAACTTGCCGGCCAGGTCGAACAGCTTGACCTGGGCGTGGGCGTCCTTGAGGTACGAGGCGATGAACAGGTCGCCGACCAGCGACACCCCCTGCAAGGTCTCGGCCGCCTCGGGGATCAGCGTGATTCGCTGGGCCGGCGCCGGGTCGCGGGTGTCGATCGCGATCACCTTGCCGAGGGGGGCGTCCAGGTTCGTCTTGAACCAGAAGACCGGACCCTCGTTGCCGAGGAAGCTGTATTCGGCGTCGAAATTGTCGATCAGCTCGACCGGCTTGGCGTCGGGTTGGGTCAAATCCCTATAGAGGACGCGGTTCTTGTGGTCGGTCCCCTTCGAGACGGAGATGATGAGGTAGCGGCCGTCCTCGCTCACCTCGGAGCCGAACTGCCATTCCTTGTGGTCGGGCCGCTCGTAGACGAGCGCGTCGTCGGCCTGCGGGGTCCCGAGGCGGTGGTAATAGAGCTTCTGGTAATAGTTCGGCGCCTTGAGGCTGGCGCCCGGCTCGGGCTCGGGGAAGCGGCCGTAATAGAAGCCTTCGCCGTCCTTGGTCCAGTCGGCCCCGGAGAACTTGATCCACTTGAGGACGTCGGGGCGGTCTTGGCCGGTGGCGACGTCGCGGACCCGCCACTCGACCCAGTCCGAGCCGGCGGCGGCGGTCCCGTAGGCGATCCGCCGGCCGTCCTCGCTCACCGACAGCCCGGACAGGGCGACCGTCCCGTCGCTCGACAGGCTGTTCGGGTCGATCAGGACCCGGGGGGCGGCTTCGAGGGCGTCCGCCGTGTACAGGACCGACTGGTTCTGGAGCCCGGCGTTCCGCGAATAGAAGTAGCGCCCGCCTTGCTTCGACGGGGTCCCGAACTTCTCGTAGTTCCAGAGCCGGGTCAGCCGTTCCTTGATCGCGGCGCGGGCGGGGATCGACTCCAGGTAGCCGAAGGTGACCTTGTTCTCGGCCTCGACCCAGGCCCGGGTCTCGGGCGAGTCGGGGTCTTCGAGCCATCGGAAGGGGTCGGCGACCTTGACGCCGTGGTAGTCCTCGACGACGTCGCCCTTGCGGGCGACCGGATATTGGAGACGGCCGGCGCCGTCGCGCGGGGCGTCGGCGTCGGCGGCGGAACCGAGGGTCATCAGGACGACTCCGGCCAGCTTGGCCAAGGCTCGGTGGGTGCTTCGCATCGGGGTGGGGACTCGCCGAGGAGGGAATGGGGGCGCGACGACGGGCCGCGCGGTGGGGGCCCATTCTACGCGGGCCGTCGCGCGGATCGCCAGGCGGGGGCCGGGTCGACGGTTGCTCGCGGACGGGGATCTGATCAGAATGGGGCGATCGGAGGGCCGCCGGCCCGGCCCTCGTCGCCCGAGTCGTCCCCACCCCGAGGCCCCGCCCCATGCTCGCCCGCCGCTTCGCCGCGCTCGCGTGCTCGATCCCGCTCCTGGCCGCCGGACCGGGCCTCGCCGCCGACCCGCCCCCGGTCTCGGAGCGGGCCCGGCGGGTCCACGACACGGGGATGCTCTTCGACGGCCATAACGACCTCCCCTGGCGGCTCCGGGTCGCCGGCGACATGGCGTTCGAGTCGCTCGACCTCGCCACGCGGCTCCCCAGCGGCCAGACCGACATCCCCCGGCTCCGCGAAGGGGGGGTCAAGGCCCAGTTCTGGTCGGTCTACATCCCGAGCGACCACCCCAACCCGGCGCGGACGGTCGTCGAGCAGATCGACCTGGTCCACCGGATGGTCGAGCGCCACCCCGACGCCTTCGCGATGGCCTATTCCGCCGACGACGTCGAGCGCGCCGTCAAGGGCGGCAAGATCGCCTCGCTGATCGGGATCGAGGGGGGCGTCGCCATCGAGAACGACCTCGCCCAGCTCCGGATGTTCGCCAGGCTCGGCGCCCGCTACATGACCTTGACCCACAACACGACCCTCGACTGGGCCGACGCCGCCAACGACGAGCCGAAACACGACGGCCTCACCCCGTTCGGCGAGCGGGTCGTCCGCGAGATGAACCGGCTGGGGATGTTCGTGGACATTTCCCACGTTTCCCCCGCCACGATGGCCGACGTCCTCCGCGTCACCGAAGCCCCGATCATCGCCAGCCACTCCAGCGCCAAGGCCATCGCCCCGCACCCGAGGAACGTCCCCGACGACATCCTCCGGGAGATGCCCCGCAACGGCGGCGTGGTCATGGTCAACTTCTTCTCCGGCTTCATCCTGCCCGAGGCCGTCCGGCGGTCGATCGAGGTTTCCCGCGAGTTGAAGGCGAAATATCCCGTCCCGGCCGAGTACCGGAAGGCGATGGCCGACTATGCCAAGGCCCACCCGATGCCCCGGGGGACCGTCAAGGACGTCGCCGACCACGTCGAGCACATCATCAAGGTCGCCGGGATCGACCACGTCGGCATCGGCTCCGACTTCGACGGCGTCACCTCCGTCCCCGTCGGCCTCGAAGACGTCTCGTGCTACCCCCGGTTGACCGAAGAACTCCTCAATCGCGGCCACTCCGAGGCCGACCTCCACAAGATCCTCGGCGGAAACGTCCTCCGGGCCTTCCGCCGCGCCGGGGAAGTCGCCGACCGCCTCCAGAAGACCACCCGGCCCCTGGTCGACCCGCTCAAGCCCGAGAAGGATTGATCCGAGGTCGCCTGGGTAGTGGGTCGTGATGGTGTTACACGAGTTCGGCTTACTTTCTGCCTTTCCTACCCAATGACCACTACCCACGCCGCTCCGCTGCATCACGGCCCACTCCGTTCCGTTCCGCCGGTCGCCACCCTCCTATCAACAAGGCGGAGCATCAATGTCCCGATGTCTCGCGACGGTCCTCATCATCATGCTGGCCCCCTCGACCGCATCGGCCCAGAAAGACCCGGTCCCGAACCTGCCGATCGAGTCGTATACCTTGCCCAACGGCTTGAAGGTGGTCCTGCACCGGGATGCGTCGGTCCCCCGGGTGACGGTGTGCCTGGCCTACCACGTCGGGTCGAAGAACGAGGTCGCGGGGCGGACGGGGTTTGCCCACTTCTTCGAGCACATGATGTTCCGGGGGACCAAGAACGTCCCCAATTACGACGTCCCGCTCCAGGAAACGGGGGCGCAGTCGAACGCATTCACCAGCGAGGATTTGACCGTCTATTACGAGACGGTCCCCGCCCCGTTCTTGGAACGGGCGTTATACCTGGAGGCCGAGCGACTGGCGTTCCTGCCCTCGGCGCTGGACCAGGCGAAGTTCGACACCGAGCGCGAGGTCGTCAAGAACGAGCGGCTCCAGTCCTACGAGAACGTCCCCTACGGGATGGCCGAGGAGGCGCTCCTGGCCGCCGTCTTCCCCGAGGGGCACCCGTATTCGTGGTCGGTCATCGGGTCGATGAAGGACCTGAACGCGGCGACGGTCGCCGACCTCCGCCGCTTCTTCGCCGAGTTCTACCACCCGGCCAACGCCGCGCTCTGCCTGGCCGGCGACTTCGACCCGGCGCAGGCCCGGGCGACCATCGCCCGCTATTTCGGGCCGATCCCGCCCGGCCCCGCCCCCCGGCCGGTCGCCCCACCCCCGGCCCCGCTGGCGAAGCCCGCCCTCCTGGCCGAGCGGGACAAGGTCACCCTCCCCCGCCTCTACCGGGCCTGGCCGACCGTCGCCGACGACCACGCCGACGCCCCGGCGCTCCACCTGCTCGCGGCCTGCTTGACCGACGGCCAGTCGTCGCGGCTCCATCGGGCCCTCGTCCAGGACGCCAGGGTCGCCACCGACGTCGACGCCGACAGCGACACCAAGGAAGTGGCCGGCCTGTTCACCCTCGACGCCACCGCCGCCGAGGGCAAGACGCTCGACCAGGTCGCCCGGGCCCTCGACGCCGCCTTCGCCGACCTCGCCAAGAATCCGCCCACCGCCGCCGAGCTGGCCCGGGCGCTGGCCCAGTTCGAGCGGGCGACGTTCAAGAGCCTGACCTCGCCGCTCGGCCGGGCGATCACCCTGAGCACCAACTTCGTCGAAAAAGGTGACCCCGCCGCCTACCGGGCCGACTATGCCCGCTACCACCGGGTCACGACCGCCGACCTCGCCCGCGTCGCCGCCCGATATTTGACGGCGAACCGGGTCAACCTGACCATCGAAAAAGCCGGGCCGGACGCGGCCAAGTCCGCCGCCCCCGTGGTCGGGCCCAAGCCCGGGCCGGTCGCCGAGCTTCCGGCCCGCCCGCCGATCAACGCCCCCGGGGTCGACTGGGCGACCTTGCCCGGCCCCACCCCGGCCCCACCCTGGCAGACGCCCCGGTACGTCCGCAAGACGCTGTCCAACGGGATGGAAGTCTGGATCTCCCCGTGGCGGACCTTGCCCCTGGTCGAGGCCCGGTTGATCTTCCCCGTTGGCACCGCCGACGACCCCACCGGCAAGTCCGGGCTGGCCTCGCTGACGGCCTCCATCATCGACAAGGGGACGACCGCCCGGACCGCCAGCGAGTTCGCCGAGGAGCTGGAAACCCTCGGGGCCTCGCTCGGCGTCGGCGCCTCCCATGATGCCACGTCCCTCAGCCTCTCGGTCCTGGCCCGCAACCTCGCCCCGGCGTTCGACCTGGTGGGCCGACTGCTCGAAACCCCCCGGTTCGACCCCAAGGATTTCACCCAGGAGCAGCAACTCCAGGTCGACGGCCTGCTCCAGGGGCCGGACAGCCCCACCTGGATCGCCGGGCGGGCGTTCCGGACGTTGATGTACGGGCCGGCCCACCCCTACGGGAACCATCCCCAGGGGTCCCCGGCGACGGTCAAGGGGCTCACCCTGGCCGACGTCCGCGCCGCGCACGCCCGGCTGGCGGCGAACCGGGCCAAGCTGATCGTGGTCGGTGACGTCGACCCCGACGCCCTCGCCGCCACCTTCGAATCGACCCTGGGCCGGTGGAAGACGACCGGCCCCGCTCCCGGCCCGAGGCCGAAGGTCGAGGCCCCGGCCGCGCCCGCCGTGGTCCACCTGGTCGACAAGCCGGGGGCCGTCCAGAGCGTCATCGCGGTCGGCCGCCGCTGGGTCGACCGCAAGGACCCTCGCCACTTCGCGGCCTCGATCGGCAACCGCGTCGTGGGCGAGGACTTTCTCAGCCGGCTCAACGCCAACCTCCGCGAGAAGAACGGCTACAGCTATGGCTGCGGCTCGTCCTTCGTGTATCGACGGACCGGCGGCGCCTGGCAGGCGACCAGCGAGGTCCGGGCCGACGTCACGGCCGAAGCCCTGAAGGAAGTCATCGGCGAACTCGACGCCCTGGCCCAGGCCCGACCCCTGACCGACGCCGAGATCGCCACCGCCCGCGACGCCGAGGTCCGCTCCTTCCCCGAGTCCTTCGACAACCCGGGCGGGATCGCCGGAGTGCTCGTCGGGATCGCCCAGTTCGACCTGGCCGCCGATTACCTCGATACCTACCTCGGCAGCCTCCGCGCGACCCCCGACGACCAGGTCCGGGGGGTGACCGTCGAGGTCGTGAACCCGGCCGATCGGGTGATCCTCGTCGTCGGCGACCGCGCGACCGTCGAACCCCGGCTCAAGGCCCTCGGGTTCCGCGAGATCCGCCTCGTCGATCCCGATGGCAAGGCGTCGGGACGGTAGTCGATTTGCATGCACGGTCGCATTGACCTAAGTGTTTCAAGACCGTTAAATGGAAGAGTCACGGACAATCCGGCCTCCAAACCGCAAGGGATGGAGACTCGGAGGCCGATAGGTCGAAGGGGCGTTGGCTTTGTTTTTCCCCAGGACGGGGAGGACGGCCGGTCGAAGTTTGGGGTTCGTTTTTCCGGCGAAGGAGGTTCGGATGCGTCTTTCCGCCAAGAGGTGGCGCTGGTTTGGCCTGGCGCTCGCGGTCGTCGCCCTGGGCTTCCTGATCGTCCGGACCTGGGTGGTCCCGGCCGTCATCGTCGGGCAGATCCGGAAGGAATATCGCGGACGGGTCGTCATCGGCGACTGGTGGTTCGGCCTCCGATCGGCCGGCGTGACGGGGATCGAGCTGGGGGAGTCGGCCGCGAGCGACTCGCCCGCCTGGTTCAAGGCGGATCGGGTCTCGACCGACGTCTCGCTCGCCCGCCTGATCCGGGGGCATGCGATGCCGACCCGGGTCGAGATCGACCACCCCGTCGTCTCGTTCCGGTTCGACGCCAAGGGGCAGCCGTCGACCAAGATCCCGGTCGTCCCCCCCGCCGAGAAGGAGCCCAAGGCCACGCCGGACCTGTTGCCGGAGATCGTCACCGAGGACGGCGAGGTCACCCTCCAGCAGGAGGGGCGGAAGCCGATGACGATCAGCCACGTCAACGCCCGCCTCGCCCCGGTCGAGGGGAGCGAGCGGCTCGACGTGACGACCGACGACCCGACCTGGGGCAAGGTCAAGGTTTCCGGCCGGTTCGAGCCGGGGTTCAAGAAGGGGGACCTGGAGATCGATTCGAGCCCCGGCTTCGTGGCCGAGCCCGACAAGATCGAACGCATCCCGTTCATCCCCAAGGAAGTTTGGGCCAACCTCGAACCCCGGGGGCCGGTCGACGCCCGGGTCAAGATCCACCTCGACGCCGACGCCCCCAAGCCCGTCCGCGTCTACACCGAGCTGACCCTCAAGGGGACGTCCGCCCGGCTCGCGACGCTCCAGGTCGAGGCGACCGACACGACCGGCCGGGTCGTGGTCGACGACGCCCTGGTCACGGTCACCGACCTGAAGGGGAAGACGCTCGACGGCACGCTCGCGGCGGGGGGGACGCTCGACTTCGGCCAGGTCCCGCCCCGGTTCGATCTCGGCCTCCGGCTCCGGGAGATCGACGTCACCAAGGCGCCGGCGTCTTGGCAGCTCGGCGAGGTCGGCGCCACCGGCAAGCTCACCGGCAAGGTTGACCTCCGGGCCCTGCTCCCGCCGGCCGGCGTCGACCTCGACGGGACGACCGGGGAGGCCGTGATCGAGAACGGGAGCTTCCAGGGCATCCCGATCAAGTCCTTGAGCATCAGCATGAAGGCCAACGGCGGCGACCTCCAGTTCGAGACCCTCCCGCAAGGGTCGCTCGACAAGAAGGCCCTCGAATCCGCGCCGATCGCCGCGACGGCGGTCGCCGGCGGCCCGAAGCCTCATGGCAAGTCCGGCCTGGCCGAGGTCGAGGCCGAGGCGGCCGACCTGATCCACCCGGCCATGCATTCCTTCGGGCCCGTGCTCGCCGCCTTGCCGCTGGTCCGGCTCATCACCCATGACGACGGGGTCCTCGGCTGGTCGGCCTTCGTCGCGTCCGAGGTCGTCGGCTTCCAGGCCGCCCAGGGGTCGACCCAGGGGGGGCCGGCCGGCAAGCTCGGGGGCATCCGCCTGCCGAAGTCGATCTCGACCAAGATCGAGCTGGAGGACGTCGACCTCCAGTCGATCCTGGTCAAGGTCGAGAAGTTCGGGATCAAGATCCCCGTGCCCGTCGCCGGCCGGTTCTCGATCAAGGCCAGCGCGACGATCCCGCTCGGGGCCCTCCGCGAGATCAAGGCGTATGCCTTCCACGGCGACGCCTCGCTGAAGGGGGCGTCGATCGACCACGTCGACATCGGCCAGGTGTTCGCCCACATCGACCTGGCAAACGGCGTGCTCGACCTGTCGGATTTCCGGGGCCAGTTCGTCGACCACCCCGCCGGCAGCGACAAGCAGCCGCCGGCGGCCACGGCGGCCCCCCCCAGGACCGGCGAGCTGCCCCCCGGCGGGTTCCGGGCCCGGCTCCGGGCCGAGGTGTCCCCCCCGGGCCTGGCGACGGCCCGGATCGAAGGGCGACAACTGCCGCTGGGCGAGCTGTTCGCGCCGTTCTTGCCGGTCCCGACCCCGCTGTCGGGCGACCTGAGCATCGATACCGAGGCCAAGGTCGACCTGGCCAAGCTCGCCGATCCCAAATCGTACATCCTCGACGGCCGGATCGAGAGCCGCCGGATCGCCTACAAGGGGGCGGTCCTCGACCACGTCGCCACCCAGCTCCACGTCAAGGCGGGACACGTCGACCTGGCGGACTTCTCCGCCAGGTTGGCCGGCCACCCGCTCAAGCTCACCGGCGGGGTGGACCTTGCCCCGCCGTATGCGTATTCGGGCAAGCTGGTCGTCGCCGGCTGGGAGATCGCCGACGTCCTCGCCTTTGTCCCCGGCCTCCCCAAGCCGGCGCCGGCTTCGGGGATCGTCGACGCCAACGGCGAGGCGGCCGGGACCGGATTCCCGTTCACGATCAAGACCCACGGCGGGGTCCGGGTCGCCCGGGCCAAGGCCGGCCCCACCCCCCTGGGCAACGTCGTCTTCCAGTGGACCACCGACCGCGACACCATCGCCATCACCGGGCTCGAAGCCGCCGTCTTCGGCGGCAAGATCACCGGCGAGGCCCGGATACCCACCAAGCCCGGTCCATTGCTCGAAGCCTCGGCCACGATCAAGGGGATCGACACGGCGCGGGTCTCGGCGGCGTTGCCCTCGAAGTCCGTCTCCCTGGCGGGCCGGGCCGACGGCGGGTTCAAGGTCGCGATGCCGCTCGACCTGTCGGTCGTCGACGCCGAGGCCCACCTCGCCGCCCCCGACCTCCGGATCAAGGAAGGGGCGGGCGCCGGGGTCCGCGTCGAGTCGTTCCGGTTCAAGGCCACCGCCCGATCCCGGGTCGTCGACTATCTCGCGACCGCCGACACCCTGGGCGGCAAGATCCGGTTCCAGGGCTCGATCCCCATCGACCGCGACCCGTCGCGGATGGTCGCGCAGGCCGAGTTGCGGGCGGCCGGGTTCCGGCTCAACGAGGCCTGGCACGGCCTCGGGATCGGCGGCGCCCTGGCCGAACTCGACGGCCAGGCGGCCCTGGCCGCCAACCTCCGGGCGTCGCTCGCGCCTGCCCGGCTCTGGTCGCGCGGGGCTTTCGAGCTGCGCGGGCTGCACTACGGGAGCCACCTCCCCCTCGGCGGACTCCACGGCCAATACTCGCTGACCCCGACCGCCTGGCATCTCGATCAGGTCGGTGGCGAGCTGCTCGGCGGGATCGCCAGCGGCGAGGCCCGGGGCGAGGGGAAGGCCGGGGGCCCGAAGCGGGTCGCCTTCGACTTCAAGGTGGAACGGGCGTCGCTCCACAAGATGATGGGGGCGGTGCCCCACCTGGCCCACGGCGTCGACGGCTTCGGGTCCCTCCGCGTCGCCGGCCGGCTCGACGAGACCCTCCACGCGACCGCCGACGTGTCCGTCGCCCGGGCGCGGGTCATGGGCCTGGACATCACCAACCTCCGATTGCCCGCCGAGATCGTCCTCAGCCCCTCCTCCGGGATCGGCTCGGTCCACTCCCGCCACTGGGCCGCGCACCTGGCCGGCGGCTCGGTCATGGGCAACACCTTGCTCCGGCTCGGCGCGGATCGGTCGTTCCAGGCCGAGGTCCGGCTCGCCGGCGTCGACCTCGAAGTCCTCACCCGCCTCGAAGACCCGACCAAGCGCCCTTCGTCGGGCAAGCTCTCGGGCAAGATCAAGCTCAACGGCCCCAACCCCAACGACCTGGCCAAGATCCGGGGGCGGGTCGACCTCGACCTCGACGACGCCTCGCTGGTCGAGTTGCCGGTGGTCCGCGAGCTCGACCGCTTCCTCGGGGCCGCCCAGGGCGGTGGCGGCCTGTTCGAGGACGGCGACCTCCACGGGACAATCTACAACCGGACCCTGTTCGTCGATCAACTCACCCTCGAAGGCCGGCTGATCCAGGTCCACGCCACCGGGACGATCACCTTCGACGGCGGCTTGAACCTCGAAGTCCTGGTCAACACCAAACAGACCATCCCCCAGTCCGGCCTGACGCTGGTCAACGTGATCCCCGGCCTCGGCGCGGCCGTGGGCCGGAGCGAGGAGGCGATCCTCCGGGTCGCCAGCTTCCTGTCCAGCAAGCTCCTCAAATTCCGGGTCGGCGGGACCATCAAGAATCCCACCGTCAACCTCGATGCCGGGGTGGGCGTGGGCGACACCGCCGTCGGCTTCTTTTCCGGCGTCCTCAAGGTCACCGGCGGGGGACGCTGATCCTCGGAGGTCCGGCCACGGCCCGGGGCCGGAAGGGGGAGGACGGGTGACGACCAAGGACGAGATCGTGCGGGACTGGCTCCCTCGCTATACCGGCCGCCCCTTGGGGTCGTTCGGTCCCTACGTCCTCCTGAGCAACTTCGGCCGGTACGTCGACCTGTTCGCCCGAAAGTTCGGCGTCGAGGTCCTGGGCCGCGATCGGCCGATGCCCTCGGCGACGGCGGGCGACCTGACGATCATCAACTTCGGGATGGGCAGCGCGATGGCGGCCACGGTCATGGACCTGCTCTCGGCCGTCGGGCCCAAGGCCGTCCTGTTCCTGGGGAAGTGCGGCGGCTTCAAGAAGACCAAGGTCGGCGATTACATCCTGCCCATCGCCGCGATCCGGGGCGAAGGGACCAGCGCCGATTATCTGCCCCCCGAGATCCCCGCCCTGCCCTCGTTCCGGCTCCAGAGGGCCGTCTCGGCGTCGATCGTCAAGCACAAGCTCGACTACTGGACCGGCACGGTCTACACCACCAATCGCCGGGTCTGGGAGCACGACCAAGGGTTCAAGGACTACCTGACCCGGATCAGGGCCCTCGCGATCGACATGGAAACGGCTACCCTGTTCGTGGTCGGCTTCGCCAACCACATCCCCAAGGGGGCGCTCCTGCTCGTCTCGGACAACCCGATGACCCCTGATGGCGTGAAAACCTCCCGGAGCGACCGGTCCGTCGACGAGCACCACGTCCAGACCCACCTGGAAATCGGGATCGACGCCTTGGTCGAGTTGCGCGACTCCGGCGAGTCGGTCAAACACCTCCGCTTCGAATAACAAAGAAAGGGCCGCCGGTGGCCACCAAGCCGACCCGCCCGCAAGAACGCGCCTGCGACCGGCTCGCGCAAGCCCTCCTGGAGATCACCGAGGCCGCCCGGCTCGACGGCGGGGGCCGGCTCGGCCCGGCCGAGCTGGCCGAGCTGGCCCGACGGGTCGCCGGGGTCTCGACGGCCTTCGGCCTCGACGCCGTCGTGGTCCGAGCCCTGGAGGCGCGCGGCCGCGCCCTCGGGCTCCGGACCGACACGGCCGAGTTGCTCACCCTGGTCGAAGGGGACGTCGAACCCCTCGACGCCCTGCTCCTGGACGACGACGCTTTCCGGGGGCTGGTCGCCCGGGCGGAAGCCGTGCTCGGGGAAGACTGATCGGCGAAACCGTGACGAACGCGAAAGGCGGGGACCGATGGCCGTCGTCGAGATTTGCGCGGAAGGGATCGCCTCGGCCGTCGCCGCCGAGCGCGGGGGGGCCGACCGGGTCGAGTTGTGCGCCCACCTGGCCGTCGGCGGGATTACCCCCAGCGCCGGGGCGGTGGTGGTGGCCTGCGGCGAGCTGGCCATCCCGGTCCATGTCCTGATCCGGCCTCGGGAGGGCGACTTCGTCTACTCGCGGCCCGAGTTCGACGCGATGGAATGCGACATCGCCTTCACCAAGCAGTGGGCGGCAGGGGTCGTCCTCGGCCTGTTGACCCGGAACGGGCGCGTGAACCGGGCCAGGACGGCCGAGCTGATCGCCACGGCCCGGCCGATGAGCGTGACCTTCCACAAGGCGTTCGACGCCGCCGCCGACCCGCTCCAAGCCCTCGACGACCTGATCGAGCTGGGCGTCGACCGGGTCCTGACCTCGGGCCGGGCGGCGACGGCCCGGGAAGGCGTGGCCCTGCTCGCCGAGCTGTCGCGACGGGCGGCGGGGCGGATCGCGATCATGGCCGGCGGCGCGATCGACGCGGTCGACGTGCCCGGCCTGGTCGCGGCCGGCGTCCGCGAGATCCACGCCGGCTCCTCGGTCGTCGAAGGGGGGAAAACCGACGCCGATCGGGTCCGCCGGCTCGTCGCGGCGGCGAAACCCCCGGTCGCCGAGATCCTCCACCTCACGACCCGCTACGAGTGGGACCGGGCCGTCGCCAACGGCGAGTATCGCGCCGCGTCGCTGGCGACCGAAGGGTTCATCCACGCCTCGACGGCGGCCCAGGTGGCGGGCTCGGCCAACCGCTACTTCCGGGGGCGGACGGGCGTCGTCGTGCTCAGGATCGACCCGACCCGGGTCGAGGTCCCGGTCCTCTGGGAAATGTCGACCCACTCGGCAACGCCGTTCCCACACCTGTTCGGGCCGCTCAACCTCGAAGCCGTCGTCGGCGTGATCCCGCTGGAGCCGGACGTTGATGGCGGATTTTCCTGGCCGGGGTCTTGACTTCGACTCGATTTTTTGGGGTTGCCCGCGGATTGGCCCATCGATTGCTTTATAAGCACATCGTCAAGGTGAGCCGATGACTCCGACAGGTCGCCGCTTTCACGGCGCTGCTTCGGCCCAGCCTAGGATTTTCGGGAGCCCCGACCATGACCTTTTTCGCGGCCATCGCGCTGAACCCCGGCGGCATTATTTCGTGGCTCGTCGTCGGCTTGATCTCGGGCTTCCTGGCCGGTCAGGTCATGAAGGGCGGCGGCTATGGCGTGATCGGCGACATCGTCGTTGGCCTGATCGGATCGCTCGTCGGCGGCTTCTTGATGAGCTTCTTCGCCACGGGCACCGAGAATTTCTGGGGGACCATCCTCGTGGCCTTCCTCGGCGCCTGCGTCTTCATCGCCATCATGCGGGCGATCACGGGCCGCCGGGCGGTCTGACCTTCCGAGAGATCGAATCCCAACCGCGAAGGCGGGCCCCGGTGATGCCGGGAGCCCGCCTTCGCGTTGTTGCGTCGTCCACGAGCACCGGGTCCGGGTCGACGATCATGGGAACGGGTTTGCTCAAGACGACATCCTTCATTTTCTCGGGCGAACGGGCCGCGTCGGGCGGGTTTCAGGCGTCGAGGACGGGCCGGAGCCCGGGGCGAGGTTCGGTCCGCCAGGACAGGGCGCGGAGCAAGATCTTGGCCAGGCGGAGGCGGGTTTGATCGTCGCCCGGATCATCCTCGATCATTTCCAAGAGGGTCCGGGCGCGGCCCGAAAGTTCGACCAGTGCGGGCGAGGCCGAGAGCAGCCGCTGCCGGGTCGCCTCGGGATCTTCGAGGGCCGCCGAGAGTCGGTCGGCGGCCTGTCGATACCAGACGGCCCGAAGGGGCTCGGTCGTCTCGGACGCAAGGACTTCGTTCGCCTCGAGGGCGACAATGGCGGCCAAGCGGATCGAGGATGGCCCGGTCGAGGGGGAGCATCGCGTCGACGCGATGGGAGGCATCATGCCAGTGGGTCCTTGTGCAGGGGACGCACGCCGGGCGACGTCGCCCCGGCATGGTGGGTCAGAATAACACCGATACGGGCGGGCCGGGAAGCGTGTCGCGGGTTGGAAACGAATTTCGTCGACGACAAGGGCCGTCGGACCCCCGAGGATGGCACCACCGGGCTCGCCCGACCTCCGGGGGCGCGTCATGATGGGACAAGTCGGCCACTTGGAATATTCCCGATGAGGCTCCATGAGCGGTAACCACGCGGCCCGGCTCGCGGCCCTGAGGCACCCGCCGGCCGAGGTCGCGGCCCGGGCCGGGCGGATCTACCGGGCCGTCCTGGGCGGGTCCGCCCGCCTCCGGGCCGGCAACTTCGAGGCGCTCGGCGTCACCGACTTGCGGCTCCTGTTCGCCCTGTACGACTTCGAGTTCTTCGATGGGTTGCTCGGGGCGATGCTCCGCGACGCCGGCGCGGGGGAGGTCGAGTTCCGGCTCTCGGCCCGGATGACCCGGGCGGCGGGCAAGACGATCTACCGGAAAGTCCGGGAGCGGGTCGGGGCCCGGGTCGTCGAGCGTCCCGCCTTCGAGATCGCCATCTCCACCTTGCTGTTGTTCCAGACCTTCGGCGACGTCGACCGCCCCGTGACCGTGGGCGGGCTCGCGTGCCGCGACCGGCTGGAAGCCCTCCAGCGGATCTTCGAGCACGAGCTATTGCACCTCGCCGAATTCCTGACGACCGGCCGGTCGAGTTGCTCGGCCGAGCCGTTCCGCCGGCTCTCGCGCGACCTGTTCGGCCACGCCGGGGTGGTCCACGACCTCGTCACCCCCCGCGAGGTGGCCGCCCGGACCCTGGCGGTCCAGACCGGCGACCGGGTGAGCTTCGACCTCGACGGCGCGACCCGTTCCGGCGTCGTCAACCGGATCACCAAGCGGGCCACGGTCCTGGTCGAGGACCCCGCCGGCCGCCCGTTCTCCGACGGCCGCCGTTACCTGACCTATTACGTCCCGCTCCCCCTGCTCCGCAAGGACGGGCCGGCTTAACGCGGTCCGTCGGGGGCGACGACCCGGAGTTCGAGCCGGGCGCCCCGGTGATCGGGCCGGATCTGGAGGGTCCGGCGGAACTCGGCGGCGGCGTCGACGTCGCGCCCTTGCTTCTTGCGGACCCGGCCGAGGGCATAGTGAGCCCGCCAGTAATCGGGGCGGACCCGGAGCGCGTGGACGAGGTGGGCCTCGGCCTCGGGGAGCCGGTCGAGCAGTTCCAGCGCGGTCCCCAGGTTGGACAGGGCCTCCACGTAGTCGGGTTCGAGCCGCAAGGCGGCCTCGAAGTGGGGCCGGGCCTGCTCGGGCTCGCCCCGGTTGAGGCGGAGGGTGCCCAGGTTGTTCGCCGCGATCCAGGAGCCGGGATTCGTGGCGAGGGTGTCGGACCAGATCGTCTCGGCGTCGCGAAAGGCCCGCGACCGGGCGAACGTGGCCCCGCCCAGGGCCATGAGCAAGGTGGCCAGGGCGACCGCCCCCGGGCGGCCGATCCGGCGGGCGAGCGCGGCCAGGGCCGCGGCCGCCGGGACGATCAGGCCGAGGCTGGCGAGGTACTGGAAGTGGTCGGCCACGAACGAGAACCGCATCGGGTAGATGTCGAAGAACCCGAGCGCGGGCAGGAGGACCCCGGCGAAGCACAAGACCCCCGCCAGAGGGCCCCGGCCGACCCGCGCCCGGGCCGCCCAGAGCCCGGCGACGACGGTCACCGCGGCGATCGGGAAGGCCCATTGCCAACCGACGCGGGGGTCGACCCGCCATCGCGGGTAGATAAAGCAGAGCCCGGCCGGCCAGGCGAGCTTGCCCGCGTAGAACCAGAGGGCCCGGCCCGCGATCAGGGCCCGGTCGACCGGCGGGATCGCCCACTCAGGCCCCGACGCGCCGACGTGGTGCTTCTCCAACCAGGCCGTGAGCGACCCGGCCGCCAAGCCCGCGACGAAGAACGGGACCAGCGGCCCGACGTCGACGAGCCCGACCCGACCCCGCCGGGCCCAGCCGATCACGAGGATCGCCGCCGGGAGCGAGCAGGCCACCGTCTTGCTCCCGAGCGCGCCCAGGTAGAGCAGGAAGGCGAGCCCGTGCCAGGCGGCCCGGGACCGGGAGGGCGGGCCGTCCGGCGGGGCGAACCGCCAGTAGGCCAGCAGGCTCGCCAGGGTGAAGAAGGTCGATTGGACGTTCTTCCGCTCCGCGATCCAGGCCACCGACTCGACGTGGACCGGGTGGAGCGCGAAGATCGCCCCGGCGAGCCACGCCCCCGACGGGACCAGGCGCCGGGCCGCTCGCCAGGCCATGACGGCGTTGCAGGCGTGGAACGCGACGTTGACCCGGTGGTAGCCCAACGGGTCGAAGCCCCAAAGGCGATACTCGGCCCAGAACCCGGCGAAGACCATCGGGTAATACTGGGGCGAGGCCAGGGGCGAGAGGAAGATCCGCCGGAGGCCCGCCGGGTCCTTGATCGTCGGATTGTCGAGCAAGTAGCTCGGGTCGTCCCAGAGGAACCCGGCCCAGTTGACCGGGAGATAGGCCAGGGCGGAGACGACGACCAGGCCGGCGCCCATCAAACACGCCTTGCCGGACATCCGGTCAGCCCTTCACGCCCAGGGCGCGGCGGGCCTCGGCGTACACGGCCTCGAAGGGCTGCTCGCCGTCGACCCGGCGGCAAAGTTGGGGGGATTGCTCCCGGTAGTGCTGGAGGATCGGGATGGCGTGGGCGTCGTAGACGTGCTGGCGGAACTCGACGACGTCGGTGGTGTCGTCGGGCCGGCGTTCGAGGCGGGTGCCGTCGAGGTCGCAGGTTTCGGCGACCTTGGGGGGCTTGTTGATGACGTGGTAGGTGGCGCCGCATTTGGGGCAGACCCGGCGGCCGGTCATCCGGGCGACGGCGGCCTCGTGGCGGACGGCGATTTCGAGGTAGCAGCCGATCCGGAAGTCGAGCTTGTGCTCGAATTGCTCCAGGAGCGGGACCTGGCCGAGGGTCCTGGGAAAGCCGTCGAACAGCAAGTGGGTCGTCCCGGGCGACTTGAGGTTCTGCTCGAGCAGCTCGAAGATCAGGCGATCGGGGACGAGGTCCCCCTTGGCGAGGTGGGACTCGACCCGGTGGCCGAGGAAGTCGTGCTTGCGGATCGCGGCCCGGAGCATCTCGCCGGTCCGGATCAGGGTATAGCCGAACTCGGACCCCAGCCGCTCGGCCAGGCTGCTCTTGCCGCACCCGGGCCGGCCGAAGATCACGACGTGGTCGGGAGGGACGGGTTGGGCCAAGGGACGCCTCCTCGAAAGGCCGGACGCGAGGGTTCGGGAGGCGCCGCCCGGGCTGGCCTCGGGGGCGCCGTCGGCCATTATTCCCCAAGCCGGGCCGTCATGCCAGACGGGTGAACCGGCGTCTTGGCAACGCCGGCGCGACTCCGTATTCTGTAGGCGAGGCTTGCGATCCCCGACCGAGGCCGCCCACGATGCCGCTCGGCCCCGTCTTCGCCATCGAGCTGCTCACCACCGCCCGGCGGGGGCGGTATTACGCCCTCCGATTCGCCTACGGGGCGATCCTGCTGTCGATGATCGCCGCCCGCTACCGGATGATCCGCTCGGGGGGGCCCGAGTTCGCCTCGGCCCCGACGGCACGGGTGATGGCGTCGTTCGCCAACGACTTGCTGGCGATCCTCAACGGCTCGCAGGTCGTGGCGGTCCTGTTCCTGACGCCCGCGCTGGTCGCGGGCACGATCGCCGACGAGCGGCAGCGGAAGACCTTGCATTACCTGCTGGCCAGCGAGCTAACCGGGGTCGAGATCGTGGGGGGCAAGCTGGCGGCCCGGCTCCTGCACGTCCTGGTGTTCCTGGCGGCGGGCCTGCCGGTCTTGGGCCTGATCGGCCTGTTCGGCGGGATCGAGCCGGCCCAGGTCGCGCTGTCGATCGGGGGGGCGGCGTCGACGGCGTTCTTCGTGGCCGGGCTGGCGATCCTGGCTTCGGCGGTCTCGAAGCGGGCCGGCGAGGCCGTCACGCTGGCCTACTTGCTGGAGGCGAGCTGGCTGTTCCTGCCCTGGGTCGTCGAGTCGTGCCTCGCGGGCTGGCCGGGGGCCCTGGCGGCGTTCCGCCCGGTCAATGCCTGGGTGACGGCCAGCAGCCCCGCCGCCCTGGCCGAGATCGGCAACGGTTTCGCGAGCCTCGATCGACCCCGGTTCGCCTGGATGATCGGGCTCCAGGTGGCCTCTGGGTCGGCATTGGTGGCGCTGGCGATCTGGAGGTTGAGGCCGAGCGACCGCCGGATCGCGGCGGGTGTCGCGGCCCGAGGGCGACCGATCGACGCCCGGCGGCGATGGCTCGCCCGGCCGATCGGCGACCGCCCGATGCTCTGGAAGGAATGCCGGGTCGGGCGCCCGGCGGGGCCGCTCCGGGTCGTCCGGTCCGGCCTCGGCCTCCTGATCCTGGCGAGCCTAGCCTACCTGACGGCGATGTCGGCCTGGTCGGCGTTCGAGGAACTGGCGGGGCAGGGATACGGCCGGGGGGTCGGGAGCGACCAGGCGAGGCGGGGCGACCTGCATTCGCTGATCGCGATGGCGACGCTGGCCATCTCGTTCGCCTGGACCGTCGCCGTGGCGGGCGCGGCGGCCGGCGCCCTGACGACGGAGCGCGAGGAGGACACCTGGATCAGCCTGGTTTCCACGCCCCTGGAGGGCCGCGCCATCGTCGGGGCGAAGCGGATCGGGGCGTTCCTCCGCCCCAGGGTCTTGCTGGCGACGCTGGCGGTCTTGTGGACCGTGGGCGTGGCCGCCGGCGCGATGCACCCGCTGTCGCTGGCGGTCCTGGCGGTCGAGGTCGTCGCCGTGGGGGGGTTCGCGTCGTGCCTCGGCGTTTACGTGTCGCTGCGGTCCAGGACCACCGCGCGGGCCCTGGCGACGACCCTCGGCGTGCTCCTGGCGCTTGACCTGGGCGGGCCGATCTTCGGGCTGCTGTCCGACTTCGGGCTGCTGTCCGACCGGGTCGACGTGCTGCCGTTCGCGCTCTGCTCGCCCCTCCTGCTCTCGGCCTCGTGCGTCGATCACGCCACGGTCCGCGCCACGTTCGGCTGGGGCCTCGCGGATTACGACCCCTGGGGCTCCACCTTCGTCGCGGAGGCGGTGATCGGCCTGACGGTGACGATGGCCTACGCCCTGGCCGGCCGGCTCCTGGCCCTCGCGGCCGACCGCTCGTTCGACCGGGTCGTCGGCCGACCTCGACGCCCCCGGCGGCCCCTGCCGCCCCTTCCCGATTCGGTCTTCCTCCACCCTCGCCCGGACGCCTCCCCATGATCCTCGGCCCCGTCTTCCACGCCGAGCTTCTGATGAATGCCCGCCGCGGCCGTCTTTACGCGGTCCGATTCATCTACGGGCTGATCATCCTCTGCCAGATCTACTTGTCCTATCAAGGGAACCTTTGGCGGTTCGGCGACGGGCGGGGGATGCGGATTCGCGACATGGCGGAGTTCGGGCGGACGCTGTTCACCACCTTCGCCATCCTCCAGGCGGTGGTCGTGGTCCTGCTGACGCCGGCCTTGGTGGGGGGGGCGATCGCCGACGAGCGGCAGCGGAAGACGCTGCATTACCTGCTGGCGAGCGAATTGTCCGGCCTGGAGATCGTCGCGAGCAAGCTCGCGGCCCGGTTGCTCCAGGTGGTCGTGCTGGTGGCGCTGGGGTTGCCGGTAGTTTGCCTGATCGGGCTCTTCGGCGGGGTCGATTTCGAGCTGCTTTTGATGAGCTACGCGGGTACGCTGTCGACCACTTATTTCCTGGGGGCGCTCTCGATCCTGGTTTCGGTCGCGTCGCGCCGGCCTCGCGAGGCGATCTCGCTCATCTATATCCTGGGATTCGGCTGGTTGATCGTGCCGACGGCGTTGTTGATCTGGATGCCGACATGGGCCGAGCCCTGGCCGACGATCGCCCATTGGATCTCGCCCGCCCTGAGGTGGGTCGCGGTCAGCAGCCCGGCCTATCTGATGACGCCGATGGCGAGGGGCGTCCGGGGCGGGATGGCCACGGTCGCGTTCGAGGCGATCGGGACGCAACTGGCCTACGGGACGATCCTGGTCGCATTCGCCGCGCTCCGGCTCCGGCCCTCGTCGCGGAGCGAGGGCGGGGAGGGCCGGGGCTGGTTCGCCCGGCGGGCGGCCTGGGCGAGGCGAAAACAGCGGTGGTTCGCCCGGCCGGCGTGCGGCGACGAGGCCATGCTCTGGAAGGAAAAGTACGTGTCCCGGACCGGCGGGGCCACCAAGGTCACCCTGGTGGGCCTGGGGGCGATCCTGATCGTCCTGATTGGCTATTCGGGCTTCGATTTCTTCGTGGCGGCGGTCGACGAGTTCTGGCGCGAGGGATATTCCTCGTTCGGCGGGGCCCGTCGCGATTTCAACGGCTATCTCCGGGCCGTGGGCACGGCCATCTACGGCCTCTGGCTCCTCGGCGTCGCCTCGGGGGCGGCCAGCGGCCTCACCTCGGAGCGCGAGGAGGACACCTGGATCAGCCTGATTTCCACGCCGCTCGATGGCGGCGAGATCATCAAGGCCAAGCTGATCGGCCCGGTCTGGGCCCTCCGGCCGGTGGCTTACCTGATCGTCGGGCTCCTGGCGGCCGGGATGGCGGCCGGCTCGATCCACCCGCTCGGGGCGGTGGCCTGCCTCGTCGAGCTCGCCGCGTTCTCCTGGTTCCTGACCGCGATCGGCACCTTCTTCTCGCTCCGGTCCAAGAACAGCACCCGGGCCCAGGCCTCGACGATGGCGGTCCTGATCTTCCTCAACGGCGGCTATCTGTTCTGCTGCATCCCGTTCCGGCCCGACACCTCGGCGATCCTGGCGGGTTGCACGCCGGCCCTGTTCGCGGCCTCGTTGCTCTCTCCCGAAGACCTTGGGTTCAACCGCCCCCGGTTCTCCCCCGAATATTACTCGGGCATGGTCGCCGCGACCGGCCTGGGGCTCCTCTTCTACACCGTCGCCGCGGCGGTGCTCACGACGATCCTGTACTCGACGTTCGACGAGATCGCCGACCGGCCCGACCGCTTCCGCCGCCCGTTTTCTCTGGACAAGGAAGGGATCACCTTCCTGAAATCGGACCCCGGATCGACCCGGCCGACCGACAAGCTGGCCTGAAGGGACCGGCCGGGAAGTCAGCGCCCCGGCTCCAGCGAGACGATCCGGCGCGAGGTGGGGAGGGAGGCCCGGTCCAGGTCGAACCGGCTCCCGGCGACGTGCTCGACCGGCCAATCCGGGAGGGCGGCGAAGAAGCGCTCGACGGGCTGGATGTCGAGGTTGATCCGGGGCGTCTTGTAATGCATCGGCACGACCACGAGGGGGCCGATCGCGTCGAGCAGGGCGGGGATCTCGGGGAAGTCGAGGGTCGGGGGGCCGCCGGCCGCCGCGAGGACGACCTCCGCGCCCCGGAGCGGGGCCAACTCGGCCTCGTCGAGCGCGTGGCCGAGGTCGCCGAGGAAGACGAGGTGGAGCCCCTCGGCCCGGAAGTGGACGATGGCGACCTCGTCCCCCGCGAGCTTCGCGGGCGTCTCGAAGACGCGGACCGCCTCGAAGCGGACCCCGGCCACCGTGCGCCCCCCTTCGGGCAACTCCAGGGCGCGAACGACCGCGAACGGCGGCCGGATCTGGCCGAGGTGGCTGTGATACCGGTCGTTCTCGTGGCTGACGACCACCACGTCCGCCGGCTCGTCGATCGGGGCATAACCCCCCGAGTCGGGCGAGCGGTACGGGTCGAGGATGATCCGCTTCCCTTCCGCCTCGATCAAGAACGCCGCGTGCCCGTACCAGGTGATCCGCATGGTCGCTCCCATCGCCGGGGTGGACCCTTCCTCGACCCCCCGTCGAGCCCGTAGACTCCCGAGGTCCGGCGAGCCGAAAGGGCGAATTTCACGCTCGATCACCGCCGCGACCCGGGGCAACGGACCATCCGAGAGAGTCGAGCGCCCGATGAAGACCAACTGTACGCGGCTCATCCCCTTCGTGCCATCGGGCCCGGGGTTCGCCCGCTCGATCGAGTTCTTCGAAGCCTTGGGGTTCGAGAAGCTCTGGGAGAACGACGGGTATGTCGGCTTACGCTCCGGCGGGGCCAACTTCATCCTGCAAGACGTCGACGTGCCGGAATGGCGGCGGAATCAGATGCACGTCCTCGAAGTCACCGACCTCGATGCCTATTGGGCGGAACTCGAAGCCCTCGACTTGCCGGGACGGTTCCCCGGCGTGCGCCTCGGCCCGCCCAAGCCGTTCCCCTGGGGCCGCGAGGTCCACATCATCGACCCGGGCGGGGTCTGCTGGCATGTTCGCCAGGCCGAGGGGTGACGCACGAGCTGGGCAGGGATGTCGATGCGCCGCCATTCGTTGGCCTGGACGTCCGTTACGCGGTCGGGGCGGGCGGGCCGCCTTCCGGCTCGACCGGGGAAGTTTCGGGGGCGGCCCGGCGCTCGTGCATGGGTGGTCAGAACGTCGGGATGATGACCTTCTCCCCCCCTTTCAGGGCCGACTCGTGGGCGCAGATGCCGACCATCGTCCAGTTGGCCGAGGTTTCGGCGTCGGGCAAGGCCGGGCGGTCTCCCTTGATCGCGGACAACCAGGCGTGGACCAGGTGGGGATGGGAGCCGCCGTGGCCTCCCCCCTGGAGGAAGGATAGGTGCTGCTCGTCCTCGGCGTTGTAGACCCCTTTGGTCGTGAACCGGCGGATCGGCTCGGGCAAGAGCGCGGCGAAGTCGGGCACCGGGACCCGCTCGGGGACCTCGGGCTCGGGCAGGCCGATGGTGTGGATGACCGGCTGCTCGCCCTCGACCTGCTGCCACTCGAACGACTTCTTCGAGCCGTAGGCGTCGAAGCTTTCGCGGTACTGCCGAGCCGTGTTGAACAGGCTCCGCGTCACCTCGGCGCAGACGTCGGAATCCTTGATCTTGAAGGTCGCCGACTCGATCGCGAACGGGCTCTGATATTTGGGGATCAGCGCCTCGTCGATCCGGCCCGAGCCGTGGCAGACGACGTGCTCGGCGTGCTTGCCGAGCAGGGCCAGGCAGGGGCTGACGCAGTGGGTCGCGTAATACATGGGGGGCAGGCCCTCCCAGTAGCCCGGCCAGCCGGCCATGTCCTGCTGGTGCGAGCCGCGGAGGAACTGGACCCGGCCGAGTTCGCCCCGGTCGTACAGGTCCTTGACGAACAGGTATTCGCGGCTGTAGACGACGGTTTCCATCATCATGTAGACCTTGCCGGCCCGGCGCCGGGCCTCGACGATCCGGCGGCACTCGTCGACGGTGGTGCCCATCGGCACGGTGCAGGCGACGTGCTTGCCGGCTTCGAGGGCGGCGATCGACTGCCGGGCGTGGTCCTGGATCGGCGAGTTGATGTGGACCGCGTCGACGTCGGGGTCGGCCAGGACCTGGGCGAAGTCGGTGTACCGCTTGGCGATCTTCCAGCGGTCGCCGCACTCGTCGAGGTCCTTGCGCGACCGCCGGCAGATGGCCGAAACCTCGGCGCCGGGGTAGGCCTGATAGATCGGGAGGAACTCGGCCCCGAAACCCAGGCCGATGATGGCCACGCGGATCGGCTGGTCGCTTGCCATGATGGAAAAAATCCCCTCGCGTGCCTCGACGAACGGGTCCGGCGATTGGTCCGGCGGTCGGTTGCGGATCAGCGTGCAGGATATTAGGCTCGGATGGCGAAGGCAAGCGGGCGGGAACCAGGCCGGCGGGACGATCGATGAACACGGCAAACGACGGACGGGTGCGGGTCGCCATCATCGGCGCCGGCGCGGTCAGCGACTATCACCACGTCCCGGCGATCAAGCTCGACCCCCGGGCCAAGCTGGCCGCCGCGTGCGACTCCGACCCCGGCCTTCTGGAGCGGCGCCGGTCCGAGTGGGGCGTCGACCTCGTCTCGACCGACCCCGAGGTGATCTGCGCCGACCCCGGGGTCGACGCCGTCATCATCGCGACGCCCAACTTCACCCACCTGCCGATCGCCCTGGCCGCCGCGAAGCACGGCAAGCACGTCATGTGCGAGAAGCCCCTGGGCGTGAACAAGGGCGAAGTCCGGCGGATGTACGAGGCCGCTCGCCAGGCCAAGATCGTGCACATGACGGCCTTCACCTATCGGTTCGCCCCGTCGATGAAGTACCTCCGCCACCTCCTGAAGTCGGGGGCCCTGGGCCATCCCCGGCACTTCCGGTCGCAGCGGTTCCTCGACTGGCCCGAGACGAGCTGGGGCTGGCGGCAGTACAAGGACAAGGCCGGCGCCGGCGACCTGTACGACATGACGATCCACCGGATCGACTTCGCCCTGGACCTCCTCGGGCCGATCGAGCGGGTTTGCGGGGCCGTGGCCCGGTTCGCCCCCCGCGACCGGACGCCCGGCGGCGAGCCCTGCCCCCCCTCCGAGGTCGACGACTGGTCGAGCCTGATCGGCGAGTTCCGGTCGGGGGCCGTCGGCGTCTGGGAGGGGACGACGCTGGCCAAGGGGTACGGCCGCGACGGCTTCGGCCACGAGTGGGCCGAGATCAACGGGTCCGAAGGGTCGGCCGTGTACCGCCTCCACGAGCCCAACACGATCTTGCTGGGCAAGACCGGCCAGGACCTGGCGCCGGTGCCGGTGCCCGCCGAGTTCCTCAAGCCCGCCGGGAGCCCGCGCGATCCCGGCCAGGGCAAGCCCGCCACCGTGTTCCGATACGACCTGATGTGGGAGTTCGTGTCCGCCATCGTCGAAGGCCGACCGGCCGTCCCCAGCTTCCTCGACGGCCTCAACGCCCAGATCATCGCCGACGCCGTGCTCGAATCCTACGACAAGCGGACCTGGATCGATACGCCCCTGGTCGCCGAGTGACCTGGGAGTGGGAGCGGGCGCGCCGCTCCCGTCGCGGGCGGCTCACCGCCCCTGGCGCCGCTTGACCATCGTGATCTCGTTGCCCGCGTCGTTGTGGCGGACCTCGTCCATGAACGAGCGGATCAGGAGCATCCCGCGGCCGCCGACCCGCATCAGGCTCTCGGGGTCGAACGGGGCGTCGAGGCTCGCCGTGTTGAAGCCCGGGCCCTCGTCGCGGATGCGGATCGTGGCCGCCGAGCGGTCGAACTCGGCCGTGACGTGGATGCCGCGCGCGGCGTAGGCGGGCTCGTGCCGGCGGGCCTCCGCCTGGGCGTGGAAGAGCCGCTCGTCCTCCTGGCGGAGGTCCGAGGAGACCTCCAGGTTGCCGTGGTACAGGGCGTTGGCCAGCGCCTCCTGCAAGGCCACGCCGACCCGGGTCCGGCCGGTGTCGTCGCACAGGCCGAGGCCTTCGAGGCTCTCCTGGAGCAGCGAGACCAGGGGGGCGATGAGCCCCGGGTCGTTGTCGAGCCGGTAGTTCGACCGGCTCGATTCGTGGCAGCGCGACAGGTTCTTGCGGCGGAGGTCGACCGCGGCCAGCGTGAGGACCGCGTTGAGGGTTTCCACCAGCTCGCGGGCCAGGGCCTTCTTCGGCACGTAGTTGGCCGCGCCGGCGCGGAGGGCCTGGATCGCGATGTCCTCGCTGCCGTGGCCGGTCATGAGGATGACCGGAATGGCGGGGTGGAGCCGGCGGACCTCGCGGACCAGCTCGAGGCCGTCCATGCCCGGCATCTGCAAGTCGGTCACGACGGCGGCCACCGGGGCCCCGGCGATCATCTCCAGGGCCTCGCGGCCCTCGGCGGCCGAGATCACCCGGAGCCCGACGCGCCGGGCGGCGATCGCCGAGGCGAGGCGGCGGTCGGTGGGGGAGTCGTCGACGATGAGGACGGTCGCCGCCGGCGACGCCTCGCGGGGGCTCGCCCCGGCCCCGTTGGGGGCGGGGGCGGCCGGTGAAGGGACGTCGGTCATGGGCATGAGAGGGGCTCTCGTGAAGGATGGGCGGCCTCGCCGAGCCAGGAGGGGGGCTCCGTCGCCAGGTCGCCGAGGGCCTCGTGGAAGTGGTTGAGGGCGGAAACGAGGGCGTCGAGATCCGAGACCTCGCCGCGCGACCCCGACCGGCCGGAGGACTCCAGCCGCTCGGCGGCGGCGACCACCCCGGCGGCGGCGAAGTTCCCGGCCGACCCCTTGAGCGTGTGCGCGGCCCGCCGAAGGGCCGGGCCGTCCGACGCCTCGATGGCCGTCCGCGCCTCGGCGAGCAGTCGCGGGCAGTCTTCGAGGAACAGGCCGAGGACTTCGCGGAACAGGGGCAGGTCCCCGCCCGTGCATTCCAGGGCCGCGTCGAGGTCGAAGATCGACCGGTCCCCGGAGGCCGGCGACGCGACCGGGGCCGGGACCGCCACGGGGGCCGACGCCAGCTCCGCGAGCGTGGCGAGCAGGATCTCCGAGCGGATCGGCTTGGCCACGTAGGCGTCGAACCCGGCGGCCAGGCAGCGCTCGCGATCCCCCTTCATGGCGTGGGCGGTCAGGGCGACGACGGGGAGGCGGCGGCCGGTCCCGGTTTCGTCCTTCCGGATCGCCGCGACGGCCTCGAATCCGTCCATCTCCGGCATCTGGACGTCCATCAGGACCACGTCGAACGTCGCCCGGGACCACTCCAGGAGCGCCTGGCGGCCGTCGCCGGCGACGGTCACGGAATGGCCGCGCTTCTCCAGCATGCTGGTGACGACCTTCTGGTTCACCACGTTGTCTTCGGCCAGGAGGATCTTCAAGGGGCGGACCGTCCCCGAGGGCGAGCCCGGGGCGACGGCGACCGCCTTCGGCGGGGCGACCGCCACCCGAGCCGCGCCCGACGCCAGCAGCCCGATCAGGACTTCGAAGAGGTCGGACTGTCTCACCGGCTTGGTCAGCCTCGCGGCGATGCCCAGCGCCTGGCAGCGGGCCAGCTCGCCCGACTTGTCGTTCGAGGTCAGCATCACGATCAGGACGCCGGCGAGCTGGGGGTCGGCGGCGATCGCCTCGGCCAGGGCGTAGCCGTCCATGCCCGGCATCATCCCGTCGACCAGGACGACCGGGAAGGCGCGGCCGCGGGCCCGCGCCAGCCGCAGCGCCGACAGCGCCGCCGGCCCGCCGTCGACCGAGGTGGGCGACGCCCCCCAACTCGCCAGCACCTCGTCGAGGATCAGGCGGTTGGTCCGGTTGTCGTCCACGACGAGGACCGGCAGGTCGCGGAGGGCCTCTGGGTCGACCTCGCCGGCCGAGGGGGATGCCCCCGACCCCTTGCCGAGCCGGGCCGTGTAATGGAAGACGCTGCCGCGGCCCGGCTCGCTCTCGACCCACATCCGCCCGCCCATCAGGTCCACGATCTTGGCCGAGATGGCCAGGCCCAGGCCGGTCCCGCCGTACTTGCGCGTCGTCGAGCCGTCGGCCTGCTCGAACGGCTCGAAGATCGCCTTCTGCTTCTCCGGGGGGATGCCGATCCCGGTGTCCCTGACCTGGAAGTGGAGCGTCACCCCGTCGGCCCCCTCCCCGGAGGGCTCGGCCTCGACCGAGACGATGACCTCGCCGACCTCGGTGAACTTGAGGGCGTTGCCCACGAGGTTCACCAGGACCTGGCGGAGCCGGCCGACGTCGCCGAGCAGGGAGTCGGGCAGCTCCGGCGCGACCCGGGCGGACAGCTCCAGGCCCTTGGCGTGGGCCCGCAGGGCCAGGGTCTTCAAGGTCCCCTCGACGCAGTCGCGGAGCCCGAACGGCACGGGGTCCAGGTCGAGCTTGCCGGCCTCGATCTTGGAGAAGTCGAGGATGTCGTTGATGACCGTCAGGAGTGAGTCGGCCGAGTCCTTCACCAGGCCGAGGTACTCGCGCTGCTGCGAGGAAAGCTCGGTCTCCAGCGTCAACTCGGTCATCCCGAGGATGCCGTTCATCGGCGTGCGGATCTCGTGGCTCATGTTGGCCAGGAACTCGCTCTTGGAGCGGGTCGCCGCCTCGGCGGCCTCGCGGGCCCGCAACTGCTCCCCTTCGGCCGCCTTGCGGTCGGTGATGTCCTCGGCGGCGCCGAGGACCTGCACGGGCCGGCCCGAGACGTCGCGGCGAAAGACAAGCTCCCGGCTGCGGAGCCAGCGCCAGGAGCCGTCGGCGTGCCGGACCCGATACTCGTTCTCGACCACCTGGCCGTCGGCGACCCCGGCATGCCGGTCCTCGTAGGGGCCGAGCTTCAGGAAGTCGTCCGGGTGCATCAGGGTGGGCAGGATCGCGTCGCCCAGGGCGAGCACCGCCTCGGGGGTCCGTCCCAGCACGGCGCCGATCCGGCTGTTGCTCCAAACGTTGCGGCGTTGTTCGAGGTCGTAGATGTAGAGGATCGACGGGTTGGCCTCGGCGATGCTCTCGACGAACCGCTGCCGTTCGAGGGCCTGGGCCTCGGCCCGCTTGATCTCGGTGATGTCCCGCATGATCGTGGCATAATACTCGACGGCCCCGTCGCCGCCCCGGCAGGCCAGGAGGAGCTGGGAAACCGGGACCTCGCGGCCGCCGGCGCCGAGCAACGCCGTCTCGGCCGACCAGGACCCGTCGCGGGCCGCCGCCGACAACCCTTGCTCGCGGATCAGCCGGCTCGCCCAGGCGGGGTAACTGTCGTCGAACGGCCGGCCGTCCGGGGGGGCCTCGCGATCGACGCCCATCAGGCGGTGGTACGCTTCGTTCCGCCAGAGGACCCGGCCGGAAGGGTCGGCGATGGCGATGTAGTCATCGGACGCCTCCACGATCGCCGCCAGCCGCGCCCGCTCGGCCTCGGCCCGGCCCCGCTCCTCGATCTGCCGGGCCAACGCTCCATTGGCCACGCTCAACTCGGCCTGGCGGAGGGCCACCTCGCGCATCTCGGCGACGCCCCGGAGGCAGGACCGGATGAGGAAGATATCCTCGAAGACGACCCAGGCCGCGTGCTCGGCCCAGCGCCAGGGCGAGGCCCCGTCCAGCCCGAAGATCGACCGGGGCCAGAGCAAGTTTCGGAGGAGATGGTCCGCCGCGACCACGGCCGAGCCGACGACCAGGACCCGCCAGTCGCGGTAGAACGCCAGCAGGGCCAGCGAGCCGAAGAGGTGGAAATGGGTCTCGATCCGCCCGCCGGTCAGGTGGATCAGGAGCGACCCCATGAGCATCTGGCCGGCCGCCACGGCGAAGCGGCTGGAGATGCGGCCCGGCCGGATCACGGCCAGGCCGACCGGGAGCCCGACGATGGCCGCCCCGAGGAACAAGGCCGTCCAGACGTGGAAGTGGACCCGGCCGACGTCGCCCTCCCAGGCCCGAGGAGAGACCCAGATCGACAGCCCGATGGCGGCGAGCCACTGGACGATCAGGAGCCACGCGAATAGGTGGTCCGCCCACCGCGCGACCCTACGCTCCTGCTCGTCGAGCAGCTCGCGGGCCCTCATCTCGATCCTCGGTCCCGTCAACGCCCAACTCATCGCCGCCCCCCCGATGCCTTCGCGCCCGAATTGGTACCCAACGGGCAGCCGTAGACTTCGGCCGACCCGACCCCGGGGCCCCCGACGCCGAGGACCGCGAGCAAGGCCCGGCCGCCCCCGGACAGCTCGGGGCGGCCACGCATCGCGGTCAGGCCCCCGACAAACCGCTTCCGGCCCCCGGCGTCGAAGGCGATCGTCGCGCCCGAGGTCGCCAGGCCGAACCGCGCCGCCTCGACGCCCCCCGGGTCGTCCACCACCGAGACGCCGGGCCGAGGGACCACCGCCGGCGGCGGCGACCCGGCCCAGTCGACGCCCGAGGCCGCCGGCCGGAACACCAGCAGCCGGACCGAAGCCCGGGACGCGGAACGTTCGAGGAGGCCCGTCAGCGCCGCGAGGCTCGCCCTGGTGCACGGGCACCGGGGATGCACGGCGACCACGACGTTGGGCGCGTCCTCGACCCGGCCAAGGGCCGAATCCGTCGGCCAGGAAACCGGGGCCTGGCCGACCGGCCCCGGCGTGGTCTCGTATCGCATGAGGAGGGCGAACCCGATCATCAGGGCCATCGCCCAGGCGATCGAGATTGGCCAGGCGATGATCCGCCAGGCGTGGCACGGTTCGCTGGTGATCAAAGCTGCGATCGCCGTCCGGCTCGGTTCTCGACGACCCATCGAGACTCTAGGACGCGGGCGGTCCCGATGTCGGCCCGACCCGGCCTGTTTCTCCGACGAGGCGCCCGGGCGTCGGGTCGGCGTGTCGCGGGTCCGGTCGGTCTGGTAACCTGGATGGCACCGGGTTCGGGCCCGGACCCTGGGTCCCGGCCGGTGGCCGGGACCGGAATCTTCCAGGAGTCGACATCAGATGGCCGAATTCACCCTGCCCCCCCTGCCCTACGGCTTCGACGCGCTGGAACCCCACATCGACGCCAAGACGATGGAGATCCACCACGACAAGCACCACGCGACCTACGTGACCAACCTGAACAACGCCTTGAAGGACCACCCCGAGTTCCAGTCCAAGTCGATCGAGGAGTTGCTCGCGCAGATCAACTCCGTCCCCGACGCGGCTCGCGTGGCGGTCCGGAACAACGGCGGCGGCCATGCCAACCACTCGCTGTTCTGGAAGACCCTGAAGCCGGGCGGCGACGCGGGCCAGCCCACCGGGGCCATCGGGCAGGCCATCGACTCCGAGCTGGGCGGATTCGCCGCCTTCAAGGAAGCCTTCACCAAGGCCGCCACCACCCGGTTCGGCTCGGGCTGGGCCTGGCTCGTCCTCGGCAAGGATGGCAAGCTCGCCGTCACCTCGCTGCCCAACCAGGACAACCCGCGCATGGAAGGCCAGCACCCGTTGCTCGGCCTCGACGTCTGGGAGCATGCATACTACTTGAAATATCAGAATCGCCGGCCCGAATACATCGGGGCCTTCTTCAACATCATCAACTGGGACGAGGTCAACCGGCTCTACGACCAGGCCAAGAAGGCCTGATCGGGCGATTGGGATCGGCGCGGGCGGGGGGGCACGGAGGATTCCGCGGCGACGGCCCGGGACCTCGGCTCGTCCCCGGGGTTCGCCGATCCCCCGGCCGGGGGGCGGCTCCGCTTGACCGATTCCGGGAAGATTGTACGATGCGCCGCGACGGGGGGGCGGTCCCCCTCGTCGAGGCCCGGTCACCCATCGCTTGAGCGCTCCTCCATCGTCGCCGACCGAATCCACGGTTCAAGCCCGATGCCGCCGCGGGCCGGGGTCGATGACCCGATCCCGCGGCGTCGACGGACGATTCGTTCCTCCAGGAGGGTCCCCCGATGGATCGACTCCCCCGTCCTTTCGCCGCTTGCGGACTTGGCCTGCTCCTGGTCGCCACCGGTTGCCGGATGACCCGTACCGAGGTCCCGCCGGGGCGGCCCTATGCCAACGATGGTCGGCAGCGCAAGGCGATCGAGTTCAGCTCGGGCGGCCACCCCCTCAACGGCGCGGCGATCACCAACCTCCAGCCCAACAACACGGGCGGCTCGACCCTCGGCCAGGGCATCCCCGCCGGCGTGTCGCGGCCGGATGCGTCGTCCTATGGCGCCCCCCCGGGCAACTACGGCGCCCCCGGCTCGGCGGGCCTCGGCCAGCCACCGAGCCTGAACGACCCGCGGACCGCCGACCCCGCCGCCCGGCCGCCCGCCGCTCAACAGCCCACGCCGATGGAGCCGCCCCCCGGTGCGCCGCCGATGCCCGACCTGAACCTCGCGCCGCCGCGCGGGGCCGACCCGGCGCCGAACCAGGTCATCCAGTCCCCTCAGGATACGCCGGGGAGCATGGGCCGGCCCGATCAGATGCCCAGCCCGAATTGACGGCCCGGGCCGGATCGATCGAACCGCGAGGCCATCCATGATCGGGCCCCTGGCCGTCCTCTGGGAAGACGCGCAGGGCCTGGCGGTCGATAAGCCCGCCGGGCTCCTCACCCAAGGGGCGGGCGACGCGGAGCCGACGCTCGAAGGGCTGGTCCGGCACCATCTCCGGCCCGAAGCACCGGGCTCGATTTATCTCGGGACGGTCCACCGGCTCGATCGTCCGGTCTCGGGGGTGGTCCTCTGGGCCAAGACGCCCAAGGCCGCCCGGCGGTGGGCCGGCCAGTTCGCGAGCCGCGAGGTCCGCAAGGTCTACTGGGCGATCGTCGAGGGGGATGCCACCTCGCTCGGCGGGTCGGGCTCGTGGGAAGACCACCTCGCCCGGCCCGACGCCTCGGGCCGGGCCGAGGTCGTCGAGGCAGGCCGCCCGGGGTCCGCCCCGGCCTCGACGGCCTACATCGTCGAAGGCGGTGAGGGCTTGCCCGCCGGCTTCGCCCGGCTCGCGCTCCGCCCCTCGACGGGGAGGACGCATCAACTCCGGGCGCAAGCCGCCGCCCGCGGGCTACCGATCGTCGGCGACGCGACTTACGGCTCCGCCCGACCCTTCCGGCGAGGGATCGCGCTGCATGCCCGCTCGCTCACGGTCATCCACCCGTCCCGACGAGTCTCGATGACGATCGAGGCCCCGCTTCCCCCGTCCTGGGAGGAATGGCTCGGCGGTTGAATCGATCGACCAGGGCGTCGGGGCGGTCAGTCGATCCCGATGGCGACGACGCGGAGCTTGAGGGTCCCGCGGGGGATGGGGACCTCGACCTCGTCGCCGATCTGCTTGCCGACCAGGGCCTGGCCGATCGGGCTGGTCAGGAGGATCTTGTTCTGGTCGTAGTCTTCCTCGCCGGGGCCGACGAGGATGAAATCCTCTTCGTCCTTCATGTCGAGGTCGAGCACCTTGACCCGGGAGCCGAAGACGACCCGATCGGTGGGCAACGTCGACTTGTCGACGATCAGGGCCCGCGCCAGCTTTTCCTGGAGGTCGTCGATCTGGGCTTGGAGCATCCCCTGGGCTTCGACGGCGGCGTCGAACTCGGCGTTCTCGGACAGGTCGCCGTAGTCCCGGGCCTGGGCGATCTGCTCGGCGATGAGCGGCATCTTCTCGTTCTTCATCGCGTCGAGGTGGGCCTTGAGCTTCTCGTAGCCGGGCTTCGACATCGGGATTCGGTCTACGGACATCCCTTGCTGCTCCCCAAGTCGGATCGGACAAGCATGGGCACGGGACATGGCCGTGCCGGGACGGGCGACGTGACGCGATGGCTGATTCGGATGCGATGGGGGGGAGGGCCAATCCCAACGGGTTCCCTGGGAGCGCAAACGCCGCGACCCCGGGCCTTTCGCCCAAGGCCGCGGTCGACGTCGGCTCAAGCCTAGTCTTCCCGGTCGTCCGTTGCAAGCCCAACCAAAGATGTCGATTGGTCCCCCTGGAGCCTCCCGAGGGGGGCTCGCTCGATCGCGGCGGGGCTCACTCGTGGCGGAGGGCTTCGATCGGGTCCATCATGGCGGCCCGACGCGCCGGGTAGAGCCCGAAGAGGATGCCGATCCCCACCGAGATCCCGAAGGCCAGGGCGACCGAGTTGGGGGTGACGACCGGCTCCTGGTCGGGCGCGAAGTAGCGGAGGATCTCCGGGATGCCGATCCCGATGCAGACCCCCAGGACGCCTCCGACGCCGGAGAGCACGACCGTCTCGATCAGGAACTGCTGGGTGATGTCCTTCCGCTTGGCGCCCAGGGCGCGGCGGATGCCGATCTCGCGGGTCCGCTCGGTGACGGTGGCCAGCATGATGTTCATGATCCCGATCCCGCCGACCAGCAGGGAGATCGAGGCGATCGTGCCCAGGATGATGCTGAACTGGCGGGCCGTGGCCTGCGCCTGCACCAGCAAGTCGTAGGGGACCACCAGCGTCACGTCCTTCTTAGGGTGCTTCGGCTGCACCGTCTGCTCGATGATCGGGGCCGACTTGCGGACCTCGTCGATGGCGTGGACCTGGAGGGTGATCTGCGAGAGCTGGGTTTCCTCGATCGAGAACGAGCCGGGACGGCTGTCGATGATCTTCTCGCCGAACCGGAGCCGGCACGTATTGAGCGGGATGTAAACATCCTTGTTGAAGTCCTGGGCCGACAGGCTGCTGCCGATCCCCGCCGACTGGGCTCGTTCCCGGGTCACGCCGATGACCGTGTAGTAGTCCGACCCGAGCCGGACCGACAGGCCCAGGGGGTTTTCATAGGGGAACAGACTCCGGGCGGTCTCGGCGGCCAGGACGGCGAAATTCTCGAACCGCTCGTCGTCGGAGGGGAGGAGGAACCGACCCTTCTCCATCTCCAGGTGGTTGAAGTCGGCGTAATCGTGGGTCGTGCCGACGACCCGGCCGTCGATGGCCCGGCTCCCGTAGCGGGCCTGCTTGCGGATCTCGCGGATCGGCAGGGCCTTCTTGATCGTCGGCACGGTGGCCAGGAGCCGCTCATAATCGTCGTAGGTCAGGCCGTAGGTCAGCATCGACGGGCGACGACCGCCGCCGGCGGCCTGAGTTTCCTCGGTCGGCTTGACCGATCGATAGATGAGGTTGGTGGCCCCCAGCGCGGCGAAATCCCGCTGGGCCTTGCGGCTCGACCCCTCGCCGACGGCGAGCATCGAGATGACCGCCGCCACCCCGAAGACGATGCCCAGGACCGTCAGGCCCGATCGGAGTTTGTGGAGCAGCAGGCTCTTCATGCCGAGCTTCAGGCTTCGCCAGATCCGTCCCATGATGGGGGCTCTCCGCGGCAATCCGCGAGGGTTCGGGGTGTCGTTGGGGGACGAGCGATCGAGGCTCGGGCGTGCAAGCCAGTCGGGTCGGATCAGCCCGCCGAGGCGACGGCCGGGTCGTCGGCCTGGGCGTCGAGCATCCGGGGGCTGGGGCCGTCCTGGATGATGTTGCCGTCGCGCATCCGGATGATCCGCTTGGCGTGCGCGGCGATGTCTTCTTCGTGGGTGACCATGATGATGGTCTTGCCGGCCTCGTTGAGGCGGGCCAGCATCTCCATGATCTCCTCGCTGGTGGCGCTGTCGAGGTTGCCGGTCGCCTCGTCGGCGAGGATGATGAACGGGTCGTTGATGAGCGAACGGGCGATGGCCACGCGCTGCTGCTGGCCGCCGGAAAGCTGGCTGGGCCGGTGGTCGAGCCGCGTCCCGAGTCCGACCATGTTGGCCAGGTCGACGGTCCGTTGCTGATCCGCCTCGGACAGCTCGCCGCTGCCCTGATAGGTCAAGGGGAGCTGGATGTTCTCGACGACGGTGTACTGCTGGATCAGGTTGTAGGACTGGAAGATGAAGCCGATGTACCGGCTCCGGACCTCGGACAGCTCGTCGTCGTCGAGCTGGGCGACGTCGCGACCGCCGAGGATGTACTGGCCGCTGCTGGGGCGGTCGAGGCAGCCGAGGAGGTTGAGCATGGTGCTCTTGCCCGACCCCGAGGTCCCCATGATGGCGACGTATTCGCCTTGATGGAACTCGACGGAAACGCCCCGGAGGGCATGGACGGTGATGGTCTGCTCCCCGCCCCGGCGGCCCCCGAAGAGGCCCCCGCCGGCGGGGGCATGCCCCATCACGTACTTCTTGCGGACGTCGACGAGCTTGACGATCGGCTGATTTGCCGGGGTGTTCACTGGCCGGCCCCTCCCGCTCCGCCGCCGAACCCGCCACCGCCGGGGCCGCCGCCACCGCCGGGGCCGCCCGGCCCGCCGCCATTCTTCATGCGTTCGAGGATGGCGTCGATCCGATCGGCGGGGACGCCGCGATCTTCGAGGATCTTGCGCTGTTCCTCGGGGCTGGCCTTGAGGAACTTGGCCCGTTCTTCGGGGCTGCCCATCATCCCGCCGCCGCCCCCTCCGCCGGCTCGCTTGCCCTTGCCCTTGGCCTTCCCTTCGCCCTTGGCGGCGGGGTCGGCGGACGGGTCGGGGGCGCCGGGGCCCTTGGCGGCGGGGCCTCCGAAGTCCTTCTTGGAGGCGTCCTTGGCGGCGACCGAGAACGCTTCCTGGCGCTCGTCGCCGGAGAGCAGGGCGGCCGGCCCCAGGGCGACGAACTCGCCGGGCTTGATCCCCTTCTTGATCTCGACGTGCTGGTCGTTGTTGATGCCCAGGGTGACTTCCTGGCGGCGGAAGCCGTCGCCGTCCCGGACGAAGACGTAATCCTTGCCCTTGAACTCCAGGATCGCCTGGACCGGGACGCTCAGGACGTCGGGGAGTTCCTCGATGAGGATCTCGACCTGGGAGTTCATCCCGGGGCGGAGGTTGAACTTGGAAGTATCCCCTTCGATCGCGATGAAGGTGGTATAGACCTTGATGTCGGAGCCGAACATCGCGTTGGCGTCGGCCATCGGGGCCACGCTGGCGACCTGGCCGCGCAATTCCTGGCCGGCGGCGGCCTCGACCCGGATCAGGGCCCGCTTGCCCGGCTTGACCCGGTCGACCATCGACTCGTGGACCTTGGTGTTGACCCGCATCCGAGTCGTGTCGGGCAGGCTGAAGATCTTCTGGCGCTCGCGGACGGTGGCCCCTTCCTCGATCTGGAGGGCTTGCGAGCCGAACCGGCCGGGCTCGTTGGCGAAGACGACGATGCCGTCGCCGGGGGCCTTCAGGACGCACGCCTTGATCTGCCGGACCAGCTTGGCCTCCTTGGTCTTCTCCAGGTCCCAGCTCGACTGCTTGGACAGCTCGTCGGCCCGGGCCTTCTCGACGTCGGAGGAGAGCGACTTGATCTGCTTCTCCTTGGTGTACTTCACCAGGACGTCTTGCGCGGTCTGGGCCTGCTCTAGCTCGAAGGTCGCCCGGTCCTTGGAAAGCTGGTCGGCGATCTTGCTGGCGGTGGAGATGTATCCTTTCTTCTCCATCCTGGTGGTCCATTCGAGGCGGTCGATCGCCCGCTCCAGGTCGGCCTTGGCCAGGGCGATCTCCCCCTTGGACGTTTCCATCTCCTGCTTGAAGATCCCCTCGACGTACTCGCGGACGGCGTACTCGGCGACTTCGCGGACCAAGAGGGCTTGCTTGTACGACGCCGAGGCCTGCTCGGTGGTGATCCTCTGGTTGGTGAGCGAGTCGCTGAGGGTGGCCGAGTCCAGCTCGCAGACGACGTCCCCCTCCTTGACCCGCGTCCCCTCCGGGACGATCCGGATGATCGTCGTGCCGCCCTCGACCTCGCACAACACGTCCTTGTTGGCGGCGCTCTCCAGCGTCCCGCGTTCCTTGACGACGACCGACAGCTTGCCGGGGCGGACCGGGGCGGTGATCACGTCGTCCTTGGTCGAGGCGAAGAGGGCCGACAATGGCCGCTTCACCGACGGGACCAGCGCCACCGCCCCGACCCCGACGACGACCGCCGCGAGCCCGGCCGCCTTAACGACGCCCGGCAGGCCCCGGCGCCGCGACCGGGACGGCTGCCCGAGCGACGGCAGGTCGGCCGTCGCGCTCGACGGCCGCGGTGAGCCCGGCTCCGGATCGGTCTGGAGGGAAAATTTCATCGAAGGCCTCCCATTCGTCGTAGGGCAAGATGCCGAGGTCGCGGTAGATCTGGAGTCGGTAAAGCTGGTAATTGTACCAGGTCGCGACCAGAACATTCTGGTTCTGGAGCACGCTATTCTGGAACCCGATGAGGTTGGTCGTCTGGAGGGCGGGGTTGGCGTTGCCGCCGGCGTTGCCCTGGGGCGGGGCGATGATCTGCTCGAACGCCTGGTCCTTGAGCCGGATGGCGTAGAGCAGGTTCCTTTCGGCGAGCTTGTACTGCTGGTAGTAGAACTGGAGATAGCGGAAATAGACGCGGATGTTGAGCTTGATCGCGTCTTCCGTGTTCTGGAGGACGCGCCGCTGTCGCTGGTAGTTGATCAGGGCGGTGCTGAAGGCATTCCGCTCGGCGACCCGGACCAGGGGCAATTCGGAGTTGAGGGCCAGGGAGAACTGCTTGGCCTGGTCGACGAAGCCGAACGGGTTGTTGGTGGTGGGCGGGGTGAGGAATTGGTTGGTGATGTTGACGGTGAACACCCCCTTGAGGGCATTCGCCGTGACGCGGATCTGCCGCCAAGCATCATACAATTGGGCCCGGGCATTCATCAAGTCGAGGCGGTTCTCCAGGGCGACCCGCTCGGCGGTCAGGAGCAGCCCCTCCAGGTTGGGATCGTCCTTCTCGGTGAAGACCGCGATGGCCGACCGGCCGTCGAGCACCAGGTCTTCCAGGTCGGGCAGGCGGGCGAGGATGTCCTCGAGTTGCTCCAGCTCGCGCCTCGGGGTGAGCGACCACTTGTCGATCTCCTCGTAAACTTTCTTGAACTGGCGGGTCCGCGACCGGTCGATGACCACCGGGACATCGGGCGGCATGCCGACCTGGAGCTTGAAGGCGTCGAGGTCGTTCCGGTAGGTCAGACGCTGCGAGATCACGGTCTGGCGGGCGCCCTGGACCTGCTGGTTGAGCTGGTCGAGCTGGAGCTGCGACAGGCCCGACGCCTCCCCACCGATCAGCTCCGCGTAGACCTCGGCTAACCGCTCGAACACCGCCAGGTTCCTGACGGAATTCTCGACGAGCTGGACGTCCTCGACCACGTTGAGGAAGCCGGGGGTGGGGTCGATGTTGCCCTGCGAGGAGAAACCGAGGCCGACGACGCTGGAGCCGAAGGTCTGGATGGTGCCGCCCCCGAGGGTGGCGACGACGAACTCCTGGCGGAACTTGGCGAACGCCCGGACCGAGTAGACCAGGTTGCGTTCGGTCTGCGTCAGGAGTTCCAACGTCACGGCCCGGCCGCCGCCGCGGAGGAATGGGACCACTACTTGGAGCGGCAGGAACGACCGGACCGTCGGCTGGGCCGGGTTCTTGCCCACGAAGTTGAAGACGACCGAGTTGGCGAACGAGGCCAGGATGCGCGTCCCGTTGTCGAACAGCTTGCCGACCCCGGCCACGGTCCCGAGGTTGAGCGTGGAAATCTGGTTGCCGGTCGCTCGCGTCTGGTAGAGGAAGCTGTTGGGCGGATTCTGGAGCGGCGCAAGGCCCCCGATATTGCTGCCGATCCCGCCGGCCCCGGTGAGCGGCGACGCCCCGGCGATGAACTGGGGCGAGAAGGCGAATCGCTGGAGGGTGACCGGCAGGGCGTTGATGTAGACGTTTTCGAGCTGGTACTGGTAGTACCGGCTGTTGATCAGCGCGAGCTGGAACGCCTTTTCCATCGACAGGACGTAAGGCCGCGAGCCCGACGGGAGGGCGGCGGCGACCGCCTCGTCGAAGTTGACGTCCTCGGGCACGAACATCCGGGCGAGGTTGGACGCCTGCTCCTCGGCCTGGAAGTCGTCGTTGAAGGCCCGGGCCCGATTGCGTCGGGAATCTTCGGAGTTCGACAGGTTGGGGTCGACCGGATTCGGGTCGCCGGAGATCCGGGGCGTCTGGATGCGCCCCCCTTGCGTCGTCGAGGACGACGGCGGTGGGATCGGCACCGGGGAGTTATTGGGACTTTCCGTCGGCATCGGTCGCGTGGGTTCCTGCGTGGCGGCCCGGCGGATTCCCTCGTCCTTCCCGACGCTCGGGGCCGGCCGCTTGGGGGCGACGGCCCGTTTCGGACTGGGAGCTTGGGGGTCGTGGGCCGCTACGGGAATCGGCGACAGATCCGGGAACGACGGCCCCGAATTCGAGCGGAACGCGCCGGGCCCCGGCGGGGCCGTCCCGCCCGGATTGGAGGGCGACGGGGTGGGGTGAGGCGGCGGGATCGGGTCGGGCAGCGGGTTGGCCCTCGGGAGCGACGGGTTCCGCTCGAGATCCCGATTCGGTTCCGGCGGCCGGGTCGGGTTCGGGACCACGATCGGCACGGTCCGCGAAGGCGCGGGCTTGGGCGGCTCGTACCGGGGCCCCTGGTCCAGCATCGTGAGGTAGCCCGTCCCCTCCACCGGCATGATGAGTCGGTGATCGGGCCATTGTGGGACCGGCGAGAGCGCCTGGGCGGCGAGGTCGTCGGGCGGCGCCGGGGGACGGTCGCGGTCGTAGGGGTCGGCGAACCGGGACAGGGCGGGCGGGTCGATCGAGTACAGGTCCAGGCGGAACCGCGGGTCGCGGCTCTTCTCGAACACAGCTTCCGAAACGTCCTGGTTGGCCCATTCCCGGTAAAATTCGCGGCCGCACCCGGCCTGCGATCCCAGGGCCAGCAAGGCAATCGCGACCACCGGCCGGGGTCGGCGTCGGGGAGGGGTCGGCGGGGGCGAGGCGAATCGATTCATGGCCAGGGCCTCGGGCATCCCCCCACCCCGGGTCGCGTGGGCGACCGGGGCGGGTGGTTTGGTGTTTCGAAGTCCGCGACGAGGAGGCTTCCGGCACGATCGATCCGCCGGGCGGGGCGGGGCGATCGTCGAGGGTGAGCCGGCGCCCTTTGACGAAATGGGGTATCGGTCGTCCCGGTCGCGACGGTTGAGCCGAAACAACCGGCGGGCTGTCAAGGTCGCTTCCACCCGAAACGGGCTTTTGGTGGAGTCAAGGTCATTCCCGGGTCGATCAAGGCCAGGGAAAGGATTCCCTCGGCGGCGGAGCAGTCGCGCCGAGAGGGCCAAGGGGCGGTCGGGCTGGTGAAGCCCCGCCCCCGAGGGATTCCGGCCGTGGTCGGGGCGTAGTCCCGGCGGCGGTGGCGATCTTGGGCTTGGGAGGAGGGATTCTCCGATGGATAGGGACAATCGCGGGCCCGGTTCGCCGTCAGGACGGCGGCGAGAGGCGTTCCTGCCGAGGGCCGAAGGTCTGGAGGACCGCAAGCTCCTGACCGTCACGAGCGTCGACCTGGCCGGCATCCAGACCGCCAACCTCGGCTACGAGTTGGTCGGCAAGTCGGCCACCAATGGCGCGGGCTACAGCATCACCAACGTCGGCAACGTCACGGGCAGCACCGGCGGCACGGGCCTGGACAGCATCGTCATCGGCGCGCCCTCGGTGATTCCCCCGACCGCCGCGGGGATCGCGGCCGGGGTCACGGAAAGCGCCGCCTACCTGGTCTTGGGGACCAAGCCGGTCAACCTGACCGCGACGGTGGGGATCACCAACCTCCTCACCGGGGAGCGAGCGGGCGACCTCGGGACCCTCGGGCAGATCAACCAGGTCAACCCGACGGTCCTGCAACCGGCCCCGCCGGCCAACCCTATCCTCGGGTTCAACTACGACGGCTTGACGCTGGTCACGGGCCTCGACGCGGCGACCGGCCTGGGCCGGAACTCGCAGCTCGGCTACTCGGTCGCCGGCGCGTCCACCGGGATCAGCGGGACGGGCGGCTCGTCCATCATGATCGGCGCGCCCAACGACGCCGGCGGCGGCCGGGCCTTCGTGATCGACGGCGGGGCCGCCCTGGGAAGTCAGGCCATTACCGCCAAGACGATCGACCTGGAGCCGACCCCCGGCGTCACCACGAACCTGGGCCCGACCAAGATCGTCAGCTTCAGCCTGCCCAACGGCGGCACGGCCCGCGTCGGCAACTCGGTCGCTTACGTCCCCAACTTCTTCGGGGGCAGCGGTGGGGCCATCTCCGGCGCGTTCGTCATCGGCGCCCCCGGTGTCAACAACAACACCGGCGCCGTGTACGTCGTTTCGGCCAGCTACGTCAGCACGCTGGCGAGCGGGACCAACGTCGACCTCTCGACCATCGGCCTCGCCGGGGGTCAGGGGGTCGTGTACACCGGCGTCAACGCGGGCGACCTCACCGGCTTCTCGGTCGCCTCGGCGGGGAGCTTCGACGGATTCACGACGACCACCGGAGGGGTCCCGTTCAACGACCTCTTGATCGGCGCCCCGGGATACGCCGCCAACACCGGCCGCGCCTATCTCGTCTACGCCGATCAGACGACCGCCGCCAACGTGGCCATCGGCTCGACGCTCTCCCTGGGCACGGTCGGCCAGGTCCCGACCCTCATTCCGGTGACGACCCCGATCGACGGGATCGTCTTCAACGGGGTGTCGCCCGGCGCCCGGCTCGGCTACTCGCTCGCGCAAACGGGGAGGGGTGTCAACGCCCCCGGCACCGTCACCGTCTCCAACATCGCCATCGGGGCGCCGGGCTCGGGGACTGGGGTCAGCGGCTCGGCCGCCACCGGCTTCGTGGGAGTCGTCTACGGGCAGGCCACGTCGAGGACGGGCGGTGGCGTGGGGACGGTCCGGCCCATCGGCATCTTCCCCCTCGACCCGACCGCGACCAACGCCGCGATCACCACGCTCTACGTCCCCGGCGAGACCGCGGGCGACCTGTTCGGGTACTCGCTCGCCCAGCTCAACCCTAACACGCCCGCGGTCAACGCGATCGTCGTCGGGGCGCCCGGCTTCAACGCCCAATCCGGGGCCGGTTACTCGATCCCACTCGGCACTGTGGGGGGTACTCCGCTGACCGGCGTTCAGCCCCTCAGCGGCACCACCCTGACGGCCAGGCGATACACGATCTCCAGCTCCTTCCCGGGCAACCCGGCGGCCCTGGGGACGTCGGTCTCGGGGGTCGGCAACGGTTCCGGGACCGGGAACTCGGGTGACCTGTTCCTCGGCGCGCCCGGGTTCACCCTGACCAACCCGGCCACGGGCACCTCGGCCGGCCGGACCCTCGACGGGGCGGGCTTCGCGATCAACCAGGCGGGCAGCACCCCTGTCCCCCCCCCTCCGCCCCCTCCGCCTCCCAACCCGGGAACGCCGCCCGTGGCCCAGTTCACGCCGACGGCCGCCTCGCTCCTGGTCGTCCCAACCTTCAACGGCGACAACGCCGGCCTGGTGTTCCCGACGGCCACCTCGCTCTCGCACCTGTCGAGCTACCGGCCGCTGCCGGTCCAGCTCGCCTACGACCAGTTCCTCCCCAACCAGGGATTCCGGGCCCGCCAGGAAGTCTACCATAACCCGGGCCGGGGCCAGGCCCACCAGGCCCCCGCGGGCAGCGTGCTCAACGTCGCGGCCATCCATTACAGCGAGAACCGCTTCGCCAGGCGCAACTTGATCCCCCACGGCGTCCTGGTCGCGGACAAGTTCCGGCACGGCCAGAGCATCACCTTCACCCACAACGTGAAGGTCATCCCCCGGGCCGAGCAAACCCAGACATTCAGGGCCCCCTGAGCGATCGATCGGGCGGGTCGCTCGGCCGGGAGTCACCAAGGCCGGCCCCCTTCGCTTCGCGGCGAAGGGGGCCGGCCTTTTCGACGGATTGGGTCCGGTCCCCCGATCTCAGGCGTGACCTTTGGTCCGACGCGGCCCGGCGGGGCGCGGCCGGGTTTTGACCGCGTGCGCCGGGTTGGCGCGATGAGCGGCCCCGGAAGTCGCCCCCGTCGGGGTCTTGTGGCGCGCCAGCGAGGCCCGGACGGCCCGCTTGGAGTGGCCGAACGTGGCGAAGGTCGAAGACTGGGTCGATGACGTCGCCAGCGTCGTGAGGAAGCCCCATCCCCCGAGGGGACGGCCGATCGTCGATCTGATCAAACCATGCAATCTATCATCTAACCGGCGACGACGCCGATTTCAAGCCATTCCTCCGTCATTGCGATCAAGAAAGCTTGGCCTATTTGGACTACCTCGGATCGATGGCCATCAAGAAGCTCGGATTGTCGGGCGACACGCCGCCATGAGTCGCGAGGAATCCGTCAGAGCCGGCCGGCCAACCGGGTGGCGAGCCGTTCCAGGGCGGGGCTCCGGTCCATCGGGTCGAGGTGGACGTTGAGGAGGCTGAAGCTCGCGGTGTTGGCCAGCGCGGCGGCGAGGGCGGCGTCGAGTTCCCCTTCGGTCCGGACCTCGATGCCCAGGCCGGTCCCGAGGACTTCGGGGATCTTGTGGAACTTCCAGTCGTGGATGTCGTTGAACGCCCCTTCGAGGATGAACCGCTCGGTGGTGTAGCCGTGGTTGTTGAGGACGACCACGATCGGGTTGAGGCCGTTGCGGGCGACGGTCGAGAGTTCCATGCCGGTCATCTGGAACGCGCCGTCGCCGACGATGACCAGGGCCCGATGGTCGCGGTTGGCCATCCCCGCGCCGACGGCGGCGGGCACGGCGAAGCCCATCGACGTGTAATAGGCCGGGCTGATGAACTCGGTCCGCCGGGTCATGTGCAGGTCGGCGGCGCCGAAGAGGGAGTCGCCGATGTCGGCGATGACGACCATGTCGTCGCCGAGCATCCGGTCGAGGCGGGCGAACAGCCGGGCCGAGGTCATCGGGGCGCCCGCCACGGCCCGGAACGGGGCCACGACTTCGGGGGCGCGGGGCGGGACCAGGGGCCGGGCCAGTTTCAGGTGGCGGTCGTCGAGCCCCTTGATGAAGTCGTCGAGCCGGACCTCGCGGTAGTGGTGGTGGCGAATCCGGAGGTCTTCGCTCGTCGCGTCGATGCACTTCGAGGGGTCGAGGTTGGCCGTGAAGATCCCGAGGTTGATGTCGGTCAGGAAGCAGCCGAGCATCAGGAGGCAATCCGACTGCTCGACGCACTCGGCGACCTCGGCGCGGCCCATCGCCCCCTCGTACACGCCGACGAACAGCGGGTGCCCCTCGGACACCACGCTCTTGCCCAGGATGGTCGTGGCGATCGGCAGGCCGGCCCCCTCGGCCAGGGCGATCAGGTCGTCCTGGAGGCCGAAGCGGTGGACCTCGACGTCGGTGAGGATCATCGGCCGCTTCGCCGCGACGAGCAAGGCGGCGGCCTCGTCGATGGCCTCGCGGAGGGCGTCGGGGTCGCTCGGCGGCAGCCCCGCCGGGGCCCGTCGCGGGACCACCGCCCGGGCCGTCACCAGGTCGCGGGGGATCTCCAGGTAGACCGGCCGCTTGTACCGGACGGCCGCCCCCAGGACGCGGTCGATCTCGGCGAACGCGGTCGCCGGGTCGTCGAGCACCGCCGAGGCCACCGTGATCTTCTCGTAAACCTCGAACTGGGTCGAGAACTCCTTGACCTTGTGGTGGAGCAACGGGTTCCGGTCCCGCTCCGACATCCCCGGCGAGCCGCTGAGGACGACGACGGGCGACTTCTCGGCATAGGCCCCGGCCACGCTGTTGCAGGCGCTCAGGCCGCCCACGCAGTAGGTCACGCACACGCACCCGAGCCCCTTGATCCGGGCGTAGGCGTCGGCCGCGAACCCCGCGCCGTCCTCGCGGGTCATCCCCACGATCTCGATCGGGCTGTCTTCGAGCATCTTGTACAGAGTCAGGATGTAGTCGCCGGGGATGCCGAAGACGTGCTCCAGCCCCATCGAGCAGAGCCGGTCGATGAGGTAGCCGCCGATGGTGGTCGTGGCCGGGTCGGCGGCGGGGTCGGCCGACGAACGGCCCTCAACCGGCGGGGCCTGGGGGATCGAGGAAGCCATCGTCGGAATTCTCCCTGGCCGTCCCGGGCGCCAGGACCCCCCTCGGTCCGTCCCAACGGACCAGGGGGCCCCGGGCGCCTTCCGGCAACGGCCGCGCGTGAAGATAGACCCAGACCGCGAGCCCGGACCGGGCGACCGTGACGGTCCGGAGATAATAGCCCTCGGCCACCCCTTCGTAAGGGTCGAGCACCCCGAGCAGCTCCGCCTCGGCGACCGGCCGGACGAACCCCTCGACCCACCCGGCCGCCGGGTCGCCCAGGTCAACGACCGTCGGCGACGCGCCGAGGTCGAACAGCCGCCCCCGGACGGCGTCGGCCACCCAGCCGCCGAGGGCTTCCCCCTCCGGCCCGTCCGGCATCAACGTCCCGTAGGCGAACAAGAGCCCGGGATCGGTCGGCGAGGGTCGAGGTCCGGACAAGGTAGAGATCCCGGGTCGGTGGCGCGATGAAGGACGTGGGCGGGACGCCGCCCGCCTCGCGCCTCATTGTACGCCACCGGCACGGGCCGAGGCGCGACCACTCCCCGAATCTCCCGAACCGCGGCCCTCGATGGCGTCGTGAACCAAGGATCACCCATCAGGACCAGACGCGACGGGGCCAAGGCCCGGGTGGTCCCCAGACGACGCGGGAGATGCACCCGGGCCACAACCGTCGGCGAATCGTCGATCCTGGCCATCGACGGCGTCCCAGCGGGCGAGCCGGACGTAATCTACATGCACGGTGACAACAAAGCGTTCACCGGCGGCGGGACGGTCCGCCGCATTGAGAAAGATCGCCCGGGATGGCCAGTTTTTGAGCAAGGGTCTGTCCATGTCCATTCGACGCTTCTTCGCCTTCTTCGTCTTCGTCCCGGCCTTCCTCGCCCCTTCGGCCGCCCCGGCCGGCCCGACCTGGTCGATCAACAGCGACGCCAAGGGAGGCGTGGGCCAGCTCGTCAACCTTTCCTGGAAATTCGATGGGAACCCGGAGACCGGCCTGGCCGGCACCCTGACGACCAAGCTCCCGTCGGGTCGAGCGGTGGACACTTACTGCGTCGACCTGCACGATACGACTTATGTCGGCAACGGCGGCTCGACGTGGTCGGCCGAAGTCTTGCCCATCTCGTCGTTCCAGGACCAGCCCGACGGGGCCCACTGGGGGGCGATTGGCTATCTCTACAAGCGTTTCGCCCCCACCATCGCCGATCGGATCAAGGGCGCGGCGTTGCAAATCTCGCTCTGGAAGGTCGAGTATGACGGCAACGCTTCGCTCGACTCCGGCAACTTCCAGTTCGCCGATTCGACGGACCTCGACTCCGACCAGCACCGGGTCTATGAGCAGGTGACGACTTACCTCGCGGGCTTCAAAGGCACCGAGTCCGACCCCTCCGCCACCCTGTTCCGGGCCGTGGCCCACCCCAATGGCCTGTACCAGGACCTCGTCGGTCCGGCGGACTCCTCGGGACCGGACGTCGTCAACGCCGTGCCCGAGCCGGCCTCGATGGGCATGGTGGCCTGCGGCCTCGGCGCCGTCCTCATCGCCCGGCGACGGCGGGCCGCCGCCCGGGCCGATTGAGGCCGCGGCGGGATCGACCATGAGACAACCACCGGGCGACGGTCGCGACCTCCATCAAGGCGGCGACCGTCGCCCGGTCCGTTGCCGGTCCTCACGCGTCGGCGGTCGGCTCCGTGGCCGTCGCCGTCGCCGTCGCGGCGGTGGTGGCGTCGGCCTTGGCCTGGTTGATGGCGGCGGCTCGGGTGGCCTTGTCGACCTTGCGCTGGGCGCGGGCGGCCCGGCGTTGGTCCTTGGCGGCCTTGGCCTCGGTGGCGTTGGCGGCGGCGGTCGGGAACCGCTCCTTGAGGCGGACGGCCTTGCCCGACCGCTCGCGGAGGTAATAGAGCTTGGCGCGGCGGACCTTGCCCGAGCGCTTCACCACGATGTCGGCGATCCGGGGCGAGTGGACCGGGAACTTGCGCTCGACCCCTTCGCCCTGGACGATCCGCCGGACGACGAACATCTCGCGGGTCTTGCCCCCCGACCGGGCGATGACGACCCCGTTGAAGATCTGGATGCGCTCTTTCTCGCCTTCCAGGATGCGGACGTGGACGTCGACCGTGTCGCCGATCTCGAACTTCGGCACGGTGGCTTTCATGCTGGATTGTTCGACCAGCTCCATGAATCGATTCTGCATGGCTGCTCAATCCGTCCTTTCCGCTCCGCCCGATCGGGCTTGCCCGGCGGGCCGGGGGGTTGGTGGGTGTTCGCTGTCTCGTGGGGAAGGTTCCGGGGTCGTAGGCGTCTGATCCGCGGGGCTCCTCCCGAGGAGGTCGCCCCGGCGCTCGGCCGTCCGGTCGCGGGCCCGGGCCCGCCGCCAGTGGTCGATCGCCGCGTGGTCGCCGTTGAGGAGGATCGCCGGGACCGTCCGGTCGCGGAACTCGCGGGGCCGGGTGTAGTGGGGATGTTCCAGGCCACCTTCCCGGCCGAACGACTCGTCCTCCGCGCTCTCGGCGTCGCCGAGGACGCCGGGGATCAGCCGCATCACGGCGTCGATGACGACCATGGCCGCGACCTCGCCCCCGGACAGCACGTAATCGCCGATGGAGAGTAGCTCGGGCCCGAGGATCTCGAAGATCCGCTCGTCGAACCCTTCGTAACGTCCGCAGAGCAGGACCAGCCGGGGCTCTCGCGCCAGGGTCCGCACCCAATCCTGTGTCAAGGGCCGCCCCGACGGGGTCATCGCGATCAGACGACCGGGCGCCTCGACCATCACCCGGAGCGCCTCGACGGCCGCGACGACCGGGGGCGCCATCAGGACCATCCCGGGGCCGCCGCCGAACGGCCGGTCGTCGACCTGGCGGTGTTTCCCCTCGGCCCAGTCGCGGAGGTCCCAGAGCCGGACGTCGACCAGGCCCTTGGCGATCGCGCGCTTGAGGATGCTCTCGCCCACGAAGCCGTCGAACAGGGCGGGGAACAGCGTCAGGACGTCGACTCGGAGCGTCGGGGCGGGGTCGGCCATCGGTCGGGCCTCGGCGAGCGGGCCCGATGGGCCGCCCGTTTCGGGGTCAGGTCGCCGCCGGGGGCCCGGCCGGGGCCGGCGCCGCTGGGGCGGTGGCCGTGGCGGGGGCCGTGGCCGTCGGTGTCGGTGTCAGTGTCGAGGGCGACGGGGTGGCCGGGGTCGGTGTCGGCTCGGGGACGTTCCAATCCTCGCCCGGGGCGGGCTTGGTGACGTTCTTCCGCTTCAGGATCGCCGCGACTTTCTCGCTCGGCTGGGCCCCGACGGACAACCAGTAGCGAATCCGGCTGACCTTCAGGACGGTGCGGGCTTCGAGGTTGCGGACCATCGGGTCGTAATGGCCCAACTCCTCGATCGCGGTCCCGTCGCGACCGGTCCGGGAATCCATGGCGCAGATCCGGTAGAACGGGCGATGGCGACGGCCGAACGACTTCATGCGAATGCGGACCACTCGACGACTCCGGGAAAAAAAGGGACGGCTCGGACGCATGGCAAGTCCATCGGGGACTTCTCGATCTGGAAACAAGGCCGGTCCCGAGCCCACGGCGGCCTCGCGCCTCGGGCGGGTCATTCCGCCTCCGGCATCCCCCGTCGAACGACCGATCAAAACGACAAACCGCCGCGGTTCGAACCGCGGCGGGGACGGCCGATGGTCAACGTCGGCTCAGCTCATTTCGGGGGCGGCCCGGGTTGCGGGCCGTCCTTATCCTTCATCTCGCGGCGCTTCTTGCGTTCTTCCTTCTCGCGCTCCTTGCGGAGCTTTTCCTTCTCCTTGGGCGTGAGCCGCTTGCCGGTGCCGAGCTTGGGGGCGGCCAGGCGGGCCCCCGGGTTGAAGGCGCCGGCCTGGCCCAGGCCGGTCATGGCGCGGACCTTGTCGAGCATCGACATCTGCGACATCTGCTTGACGAACGCGGCCATCGCGTCGAATTGCTTGACCAGGCCCGACACGTCCGACGGGTCGACGCCCGCGCCGGCGGCGATCCGGCGGCGTCGCGAGATGTCGATCTTGTGGGGGTCGCGACGCTCGTCGCCGGTCATGCTGTCGATGATCCCCTGGATGCGCTTGACCTCGCCGTCGGCGTCCATCCCTTCCAGGCTGCCGGCCATCTGGTTGAGGCCGGGGATCATCCCCATGAGGTCCTTGACGGACCCCATCTTCTTCATCTGGGTGAGATTCTTGCGGAAGTCGTTGAGGTCGAACTTCCCCTTGGCCAGCTTCTCCTGCTGCTTGCGGGCCTCATCCTCGTCGACGGCCGACTGGGCGGCCTCGACCAGGCCGACGATGTCGCCCATCCCGAGGATCTGGCCGACGATCCGCTCGGGGTCGAAGACCTGGAGCTTGTCGAGCTTCTCGCCCATCCCGACGAACTTGATCGGGACGCCGGTGACGTGCTTGACCGACAGCGCCGCCCCGCCCCGGGCGTCGCCGTCGAGCTTGGTCAGGATGACGCCGTTGAGTTCGAGGGCCGAGTTGAACGCGCCGGCGGAGGCGACGGCGTCCTGTCCGGTCAGGGCGTCGCAGACGAAGTAGACCTGGTGGGGCCGGACCTTCTTCTCGATCTGCTTGAGCTCGGACATCAGGTCGTCGTCGATGTGGAGCCGGCCGGCGGTGTCGAGCAGGATCGTGTCGCGTCCCTGGCGGTTGGCCTCGGCCACGGCGTCCTGGCAGACCTTGACCGGGTTCGAGCCGGCCTGACTGAACACCGGGAGGTTGAGCTGCTGGCCGATGACCTTGAGCTGCTCGACGGCGGCGGGGCGCTGGAGGTCGGCGGCGACGAGCAGGGGCTTGCGGCCCTGGGAGGCGAGCAGGCGGGCGAGCTTGCCGCAGGTGGTCGTCTTGCCCGACCCCTGGAGCCCGCAGAGCATCAGGATCGTCGGCCCGGACTTCTCAAACCGGATGGCCGGGTCGACCGGGCCCATCAATTCGACCATCGCGTCGTGGACGATCTTGACGACCTGCTGCTCGGGGCGGACCGCCTTGATCAACTGGGCGCCGACGGCGGCCTGGTTGACCTTGGCCATGAAGTCTTGGACGACGTCGTAGTTGACGTCGGCGTCGAGCAAGGCCGTCCGGACCTCCTTGAGCCCGTCGGCGATGTTGGCCTCGGTGAGCAACCCCCGGGCGCGGAACCGCCCGAATGCCGAACCGAGCCGTTTCTGGAGGTCGTCGAACATGGAGCGTCAATCCCTCACGGTCCGGCTCCCGGGCCGAGAATCCACCAATTTATCCGCTCGAAGGGCCGGCCGCAAGGCAAACGCCGACGGTTTCCTCACTTGAGGGCGGTGGTCAGCTTGACCCGGGTGGGCTGCCCCGGCTCGAAGGTGATGGGGATGTTCCAGACGAAGTTCTTGACCGTGCACAGCGAGTTGGGCAGGCAGACGAACGCCGAGACCGACAGCTTGACCGTGAGCTTCGACCCGGTCGGGGCCTGCTTGGCCAGCGGGAGCTTGAGGGCGAACTCGCGGGCCGGCGCCTCGACCCGGCCGCCGGTGGGCGATACCTCGGCCGTGAACGTCCCGGGCTGGTCGGCCTCGGCCAGGTAGACGAGCGGGGCCTCGGCGCTGAGCTTGTAGCCCGCCGGCAGGGCGAGCGTGACGTCGAGGTTCACCTCGTTGCCCGGCATCGCCCCGACCGGCGGGACCTCGATCAGCGTGGCGTTGGCGAACCGCGGGGCCCGCTCGCGGCCCGGCGGCTTGAGCCCCGACAGGTCGAGGGTCCGGACGACCTTGGTCGTCAAGTCGACGGCGCGAATCCGGTGGTTGTTGGTGTCGGCCACGTAGAGCGTCGGGCCGGCGAGGGACAGCCCGCCCGGCTCGTTGAACCGGGGCGGGTCGTCGGACGAGCCGCGCTCGTGGGCGCCGACCAGGGCCTTGACGGCCCGCGTCTTCGGGTCGCAAACCTTAATCCGGTTGTTGTAAGTGTCCGCCACGTAAAGCTTTCCGTCGCCATAAGCCACGCCCAGGCAGTGCTGGAGCCGGGCGGCTTCGCCCTTGCCGTCGACGTCGCCGAAGCCGAAGAGGCCGGTCCCGACGATCGTCGAGACCCGGTTCTGGCTCCCCAGGGTGATCGAGCGGAGGCCGGAAACCTCGGAGTCGGCCACGAACAGGTGCTGGCCGTCGGTCGCCAGGCCGCTGGGCTGGGCGAACCGGGCCTGGGACAGGGTCCCGTCGAGGATGTTCTCGTAGCCCGAGCCCGCCCAACTCGCGACCGTCCCCCGGGCCACGTCGTACCGCCAGATCTGGTGAGGGCCCGCCATCGCCAGGGCCAGGGTCCGCGTCCCGGGGATCGGGATCACGTCCCAAGGGCTGTTCAACGGGATCGCGGTCCCCTTGCCCGAGGCGGCGTACAGGTTGCCCTGCTGGCCGGTCCCCGCGACGGTCTTGACCGTCCCGGCCCGGAGGTCGACCGCGCGGAGGGCGTGGTTCTCGGTGTCCGCGATATAGAGGATGTCCTCGAACAGGCAAGTCCCCTGCGGCCGGTGGAACGAGGCCGCCGCGAAGTCGCCGTCGACCCGCCCGGGCTTGCCGTCGCCGATCGTGGCGAGGACCTTGCCGTCGAGGTCGGCCACCACGATCCGGTTGTGGCCGGTGTCGGTCACGAATAGCCGCTTCGAGGGGGCGTCGGCGGTGATCTTGCCTGGGTAGAGCAGGCCCCCTTCGTGGGGGCGGTCGACCTCGCTGGGGAACTCGACGGGGGTTTCGTCGAGTTCGCCGCGCGACCGGGCCTTGTCGATCAGCCGCTTGATCGTGGCTTCGAGGTCGGCCTGGCCCTCGCCCCCTTGCTGGTAGACCTTGGCCCCGGTGGGGTCGATCACGGCGATCGTCGGCCAGCTCTTGGCGGCGAAGCGGTCCCAGATCACCTGGTTGGCGTCGTTGGCGACCGGGTGCTTGATCCCGTACTCGCGGACCTTGGAGCGGATGTTCTCGGTGTCGCGCTCGGCGTCGAACTTGGCCGTGTGGACGCCGACGACGACCACCTGGTTCTTGTACTTCTGCTCCAGCTCCGCCAGGAGCGGCAGGACGTGGTGGCAGTTGATGCAGCAATAGGTCCAGAAATCGAGGACGACGATCTTGCCCCGGAGCTGCTCCAGGTGGACCGGGCCGTCGGTGTTGATCCAGCCGACGGCCCCTTCCAGCGAGAACCGGGGGCCCTGGTGGGCCGAGGTCGGCTCCAGGTGGATCGCGGACGCCGTCGCCGGCCCGTCGCCCCGCGCCCGAACTTCCCAAACCCCCGGCGCGAGGGCCAACAACGCCAAGGCCAGGACCAGGCCGCTCCGGGCCCCCACGCGGTGCGGTTTCATGCGCGACCCCTTGACCGATGTGCCCGGGGACGGGTCGAAAGCCGTCCCGTCCCCCGGCGTCATTCTATTGCGGGCGGTCGACGGCATCAAACGAGGCGGCCCGCCGTCGCGACGAATCAAGAGAAGTGACCGGCATCCCGGCTGGCCCCGGACGGCCCCGCGCGTTAAGCTTCCCAGGATCGGGGCGGACCCCGGGACGGATCGGATCGGTCGAGGCGGAGGGAACCACCGGGTCATGGACAATTCGCTGATCTGCACCTCGCAGCAAGCCGACCCGTTCGGCGAGCTGAAAATCTTCGCGGGGCGGGCGAGCCGACCCTTGGCCCAGTCGATCTGCTCGCACCTCGGCATCGAGGTCGCCCGGTCGGAGACCAAGATCTTCAGCGAAGGCAACGTCTTCGTCCGCGTCCTGGAGAACGTCCGGGGCCGCGACGTCTTCGTGATCCAGGGGACCGAGCACCCGGTCAACGACAACTTCATGGAGCTTTTGTTCTGGATCGACGCCCTCAAGCGAGCCAGCGCCACCCAGGTGACCGCCGTCATCCCGTTCTTCTCCTATGCCAAGGGCGACAAGAAGGACGAGCCCCGCGTCTCGATCCGCGCCCGGGTCTGCGCCGACGCCCTGGAAGCCGCCGGGGTCGACCGCGTCCTGATGATGGACCTGCACAGCGCCCAGATCCAGGGGTTCTTCAAGCGCCCGGTCGACCACCTCTGGGGGATGCCCGTGATGGTCGATTACTTCCGGAAAAAGCAGATCCCCGACCTGGTCATCGCCTCGCCCGACGTCGGCTTCAGCAAGCAGGCGGCCAAGTTCGCCCAGGCGATGCGCGCCGGCTCGCCGGTGATCGGCAACAAGGTCCGCCTCGATCACGACGAGAAGGCCGCCGTCCTCGACGTCATCGGCAACTGCGACGGCAAGAACGTCCTGATCGTCGACGACTTCACCATCTCCGGCGGGACCCTGATCGAGATGGCCCACGCCTGCAAGGAGCACGGGGCCCGCGACATCTACGCCTGCGTGTCGCACGGGATCTTGACCAAAGGGTCCGCCGCCCGGATCGCCGCCAGCCCGATCAAGGAGCTGGTCCTCACCGACACCATCGGCTACCGGGCCGAGCCCCTGCCCCCCAACTGCCGGGTCGTCAGCGTCGCCGGCCTGTTCGCCGAGGCCATCCTCTCGATCCACCGCCGCGAGAGCGTCAGCCGATTGTTCGCGATCTGATCGGCCACTTTCCGAGAAACACGGTTCGCCGAGGCCTGATTTCTCGATGATGAGTCGGGTGCCCGCTCGGCCGGTGGCCCGATGCGCCTTCGCGTCGATCGGCCGAGTCGCACACCGCTCGGAGATGGCTTCGTTTTTCCCCTTGATGGGCGATCCGCCGCCGCGCATAATCAGTGGACAAAACGTCACGAACGGGGATGGCCAGGTCAAGGGGGACCGCGAGTGATCACGCAAATCCGGGGGGTCCTCCGATCGGTGGGGGATGAGGAGTTGACCCTGGCGGTCGAGCCCTGCGAGATCGAAGTCTCGATCCCGGAGATGGCGCGGCGGCAATTGCAAATGAAGATCGGCGAGATGGTCGGCCTGCACACCCTGTTCTACATCGAGGGGAACACGATGGGCGGGCGGATGACCCCGCGCCTGGTCGGGTTCCTGTCGGCGATCGACCGCGAGTTCTTCGAGATCTTCTGCTCGGTCGACGGCGTGGGCGTCCGCAAGGCGTTGCGGGCGATGGTCCGGCCGGTCCGCGAGCTGGCCCGGACGATCCAGGACCAGGACGTCAAGAGCCTGGCCACTTACCCCGGGATCGGCGAGGCGATGGCCGAGCGGATCGTGGCCAAGCTCCGCCGGAAGGTGGGCAAGTTCGCCCTGATCGTCGGCGACGACGCCCAATCCGCCGACCCCAAGGCCCAGGCCAACGGCGTCCCCGACAACGCCGAGCCCGACGTGATCCGCGACACCTTCGCCGCCCTGCTCTCGGTCGGCCACAACGAGAGCCAGGCCCGCCAGGCGATCGACCGCGCCCTCGCCGGCAAGAAGAAGTTCAAGAGCGTGGCCGACATGATCGACGCCATCTATCTCCAGCAACGGCCGGAGATTTGAATACGCGATACAACTTCCCGACCGGAGCAATCTATGTATCAGGTCGCCGTCCGAGCAGCCGAATTGGCTTGGACTCCCCTCGACTTCGTGGGCGTGTTCATCAAGACCCTGCATCGTGACGAGGCGACCGGGGCGACGACCGTGATGACGAAAATGGAGGCCGGCGCAATCATCCCGAAACACCATCACGGTGTCGCCGACGAGACCGTCTACATACTCGAAGGCGACTTCGAGGAAGACGGACGCCCGTTCGAGGTGGGCAGTTTTTTCGTCGGCAAGGCGGGCACGACTCACGGACCCCATGCGTCCCATCGGGGTTGCTTCTTGTTAACCACCTTCTCCGCTGAAGTTGATTTTTTGCTGGATTGAGTTGAAACAGGTCGCCAGGCCGTCAGCTCACATGGTTTTTTTTGAAAGTCAACGCCATGAGAGAAGCTGTCATCCGGGGAGGGTCCGAAGGCCGACCCCCCGAGCCTCCGCCCGTCGCCAAGCCCGGCCCCGAGGATTCGGGCGACGAGAAGCTCCGGCCGCGAAAGTTGTCCGAGGTGGTCGGCCAGCGGGCCGTCGCCGAGCGGCTGGCGATCGCGTTGGAGGCCTCGAAGAAGCGGGGCGAACCCCTGCCGCACATCCTCTTCGACGGCCCGCCCGGCCTGGGCAAGACGACGTTCGCCACCGTCCTGCACAACGAGCTGGGCGTCGAGCTGAACATGACCAGCGGCCCGGCGCTCGACAAGAAGATGGACGTGATGCCCTACCTGACCAACGCGGTCGAGGGGTCGATCCTGTTCATCGACGAGATCCACCGCCTGCCCAAGGTCGTCGAGGAATTCATCTACCCGGTGATGGAAGATTTCCGGGTCGACGTCGTCCTCGGCGAGGGGATGTCGGCGCGGACGATCAACCTCCCGCTCAAGAAGTTCACCATCATCGGCGCCACGACCCGGAGCGGGATGCTCTCCGGCCCGCTCCGCGACCGCTTCCACATGCACGAGCACCTGGAATTCTACGACAACGACGACCTGGCCCGGATCGTCGCCGTGAACGCGGCGAAGCTCCGGACCACCATCACCCCCGACGCCGCCTGGGAGCTGGCGCGTCGGAGCCGAGGGACCCCCCGCCTGGCCAACGCCCGGCTCCGATGGGTCCGCGACTTCGCCACCGCCCGCGCCGACGGCCAGATCAACTTGACCATCGCCCGCGACGCCCTGGCCATGCAGGACGTCGACGTCGAGGGGCTCGACCGCCAGGACCGCCGCTACCTCGAAACCCTGATCCGCGTCTTCCGGGGCGGCCCCACCGGGGCCGAGGCCCTGGCCGCCACGATGAGCGTGGCCGTCGACACCCTCGAAGAAGAGGTCGAGCACTACCTCCTCCGCCGCGAGTTCATCGTCCGGACCCCCCGAGGCCGCAAGGCCACCCACCTCGCCTACCGCCACCTCGGCCTCGCCGAACCCGAGCCGGAGCCCGAGATCAACCTCCTGGACCAGCGCCGATTGTTCGAGTGATTCTAAATCGATAGGACCGATTCGCCGGTCGATTTCCGATCAGGGATTCCCGGAAATCACCACCAGACTTCCGGGCAATTGTGCGGGGGAGAGTTTTGGGTTAGGCTGGGGTGAAGGATCTTTGTCGGATGAGGCTCACGCGGCTCGGGCCAGGATTCCTGGATTCGGCCCGACTCCCGTTGCCCTCATCACGGCGGCCCCGGCCGCCCCCACCTTCGCCGGCCGTTGATCGCCCCGCCCGCCCTCTTCGAACCACGGTGCCACGATGCCCCGTCCCTTCCCGCCGATCGCGTTCCGGGCGGCAATGCTGGCCTCCCTCCTCATCAGCCCTTGCCTGGCCCGGGAGGAAGGGTCGCCGCCCACCCCCGAGCAGGTCCAGTTCTTCGAGTCGCAGGTCCGCCCCGTCCTGGTCGAGAACTGCGTGGGCTGCCACAACGCGACCAAGACCAAGGCGGGGCTCCGGCTCGACTCGCGGGCCGCGACCCTGGCCGGCGGCGACTCGGGGCCGGCGGTCGTCCCCGGCAAGCCGGGCGAAAGCCCGCTGATCGCGGCGATCCGGTACGAGGGGCCCGAGATGCCCCCCAAGGGCAAGCTCCCCCAGCGGCAGGTCGAAGCCCTCACCCGGTGGGTCCAGATGGGAGCCCCCTGGCCGGGCGGCCCCGAGGCGCCCGCCCCCGCCGCCGAGCCCGCCGGCAACATCCGCCGCCCCGGCTACTCGGTCACCGACGCCGATCGATCGCACTGGGCGTTCCGCCCGTTGAAGCGGCCGGCGGTCCCGGATCAAGGTAAGCCCGCCCATCCGATCGACTCCTTCCTCCAGGTAGGTCGGGAGGCGAAGGGGCTCAAGCCCAACCCGCCGGCGTCGCGCGGCGAGCTGATCCGCCGGGTCACTTATGACCTCACCGGCCTGCCGCCGACCCTGGCCGAGGTCGAGGCGTTCGAAGCCGACGCCACGCCCACCGCCTACGAGAGGCTCGTAGACCGGCTCCTGGACTCTCCCCGATACGGCGAGAAGTGGGGCCGGCACTGGCTCGACCTCGTCCGGTTCGCCGAGACCAACAGCTACGAGCGCGACGGCCTCAAGCCCAATGCCTGGCGCTATCGCGATTACGTGATCCGTTCGTTCAACGCCGACAAGCCGTATGATCGCTTCGTCCGAGAACAACTCGCCGGCGACGAACTCCCCGACGGCGGCCGCGACGGGCTCATCGCCACCGGCTATTACCGCCTCGGCCTCTGGGACGACGAGCCGGCCGACCGCGACCAGGCCCGGTATGATGAACTCGACGACATCGTGGCCACCACCAGCCAGGTCTTCCTGGGCCTGACCGTCGATTGTGCCCGCTGTCACGACCACAAGCTCGACCCGATCCCTCAGAAGGATTATTACCGCCTGCTCGCGTTCTTCCAGAACATCAAGCCCTACCGCAACGGCGAGCTCGACCAAGTGACGCTCTTCGCCGACGCCGGGGCCCGCGAATCCTACGCCCGGGCGGAACTCGAACTGGCCCGGCGGCGGAACGACGTCCAGTCCGCCCTCACCGCGATCGAGAAGGAATTCCGGGCCGGTTACGAGCGGGCCCACGGCGGGTCGGTGGCCGTGGCCGACATCGACGACCTGACCTTCCGCTATTACCGAGACACCTGGGACAAGCTCCCCGACTTCGACGCCCTCAAGCCCGAGAGCTCCGGGAACCTCCCCGAGGGGTTGTTCGACCTCGCGCCCCGGAGCCGCGACGACGCCTTCGGTTTCGTCTACGAAGGGACCCTGATTGTCCCGGCGGACGGAGATTATTCGTTCCACCTCGACTCCGACGACGGGGCCCGATTGAGCGTCGCGGGGCAACCCGTCGTGGTCCACGACGGCATCCACGGCGAAGGGGACGGGCGCTCCGGCAAGGTCGCCTTGAAGAAGGGTCGGGTGCCGATCCGGCTCGACTACTTCCAGAACGAGAGCGACCTGGGCCTGACCGTGGCCTGGTCCGGCCCCGACTTCCCGAGTCGATCGCTCTCGGCCGCGAAGTTGGGAGAGCCCGCGCCCAAGAAGGGCCTGACCCCGGCCGACCTGGCCCGGGTCTTCCGGGCCGAAGGGGTCAAGATCGTCGGCGCCGAGCAGGTCAAACGCTATCGCGAGCTACGCCGAGAACTGGACGACTTGAAGAAGGCCCTGCCCCCCGCCGAGCGGGTCCTGACCGTTTCCGAGCCGGGCGCCCGGGCTCCCGACACCCACCTGATGCTCCGGGGGAACCCGCGCAGCCCGGGCGACAAGGTCGAGCCGGCCTTCCTCCAGGTCGTCGCCACGTCGGCCCCCATCCTGCCCTCGCCCGCGCCGGGCGCGACGACCACGGGGCGGCGGACGGTCCTGGCCGACTGGATCGCCGGCCCCGACAACCCGTTGACGGCCCGGGTCATGGCCAACCGAGTCTGGCAGCACCACTTCGGCCGGGGGATCGTCCGGTCCCCCAACAACCTCGGGACCCAGGGCGAAAAGCCGACCCATCCCGAATTGCTCAACTGGCTGGCTTCGGAGCTGGTGGCCGGCGGCTGGAAGCTCAAGCCGCTCCATCGGCTGTTGGTCACTTCCGACGCCTACCGGATGTCGTCAAGGCCCGAGCCCAAGGCCCTGGCCGCCGACCCGATGAACAACCTGTTCTGGCGGTACGACATGCGGCGGCTCACGGCCGAGGAGATCCGCGACTCGATCCTGGCCGTCACCGGCAAGCTCAACCTCAAGATGTACGGCCCCGGGGTCTTCCCCGAGATCCCCGCCGAGGTCATGGCCGGCCAGTCGGTCCCGGGCGCCGGCTGGGGGAAGTCGACCCCCGAGGAGGAGGCCCGGCGGAGCGTCTACGTCCACGTCAAGCGGTCGCTCCTGCTCCCGGTCCTGGAAAGCTACGACGTGGCCGAGACCGACCGCTCCACCCCGGTCCGGTTCGCCACGACTCAGCCCACCCAGGCCCTGGGGATGCTCAACGGGTCGTTCCTCGATCGCCAGGCGAAGGCCCTCGCCGACCGGCTCCGCCGCGAGGCCGGCGCCGACCCGGCCGGGCAGGTCGAGCACGGCTTGCGGCTCGCGACCTCGCGGAAGCCCACCGAGGCGGAGGTCCGCCGCGGGGTCGACCTGATCGCCGGGGCCCGGCGCGACGGCGTGGCGGCCGAGGACGCCCTCGAGATGTTCTGCCTGGTCGTGTTGAACCTCGACGAATTCATCTACCTCGATTGATCCCTCCCCGCGACGGGGACGAAGGAACGACGCATGAGCCTCGAAAATCGGGATGGCCCACCGCCGGCCGGGACGTTCTGCCGCCGGACCCGCCGCGAGATGCTCTGGGAGGCCGGCGGCGGCTTCACTGGCCTGGCCCTGGCCGGCCTGCTCGGCCTCGACGGCGGCCCGGCCCGGGGCGCCGACGCCGCCGGGGGCAAGACGGGGTTCGCCAACCCCCTGGCCCCCAAGCTCCCCCCCCTGCCCGCCAAGGCCAAGAGCGTCATCTTCCTGTTCATGTACGGCGGCCCCAGCCAGGTCGACACCTTCGACTACAAGCCCGAGCTGTACAAGCTCGACGGCAAGACCATCCCCATCAAGACCTTCGGCCGGGGCGGCAAGAAGAACGAGGGGCGGGTCGTCGGGCCGAAGTGGAAGTTCCAGCCGCATGGCCAGTCCGGCAAGCAGGTCAGCGACCTGTTCCCGAACCTGGCGAAGCACGTGGACGACATCGCGTTCATCCACTCGATGACCGCCGACTCGCCGATCCACGGCTCGGCCATGCTCCAGATGAACACGGGCAAGATTCTATCAGGGAGCCCGTGCCTGGGGTCGTGGGTCAACTACGGCCTGGGCTCGGTCAACGAGAACCTGCCCGGCTTCGTGGTCATGCTCGACCCGACCGGCGGGCCGATCAGCGGGGCCAAGAACTGGTCGAGCGGCTACATGCCGGCGACCTATCAGGGGACCATCCTCCGGTCCGCCGGCGCCCCGGTCCTCGACCTCAAGCGGCCCGAGGGGCGGACCGAGGCCGAGCAGCGGCGGATGCTCGACGCCCTCAACGCCTACAACGCCGACCACCACGCCGCCCGGCCCGACAACTCGAACCTGGCCGCGCGGATCGCCAGCTACGAGATGGCCTTCGCCATGCAACGCCACGCCCCCGAGGCCGTCGGGATCGACGGCGAATCGGCCGAGACCCAGGCCCTCTACGGGATCGACCAGGACAAGACCCGCGACTTCGGCCGCCGCTGCCTCCTGGCCCGCCGCCTGGTCGAGCGCGGGGTCCGGTTCGTCCAGCTTTACGCCGGCGGGGCCCACAACGACAGCAACTGGGACGCCCACGGCAACCTCGTCGAGAACCACAACTACCACGCCGGGCGGACCGACAAGCCGATCGCCGGCCTGCTCGCCGACCTCAAGCGCCGCGGCCTGCTCGACGAGACCCTGGTGATCTGGGGCGGCGAGTTCGGCCGCCAGCCGACCGCCGAGTACGCCGAGGGGACCGGCCGCGATCACAACGCCTACGGCTTCACGATGTGGATGGCCGGCGGCGGGATCAAGGGCGGCGTCACCGTGGGCGAGACCGACGAACTGGGCGGCGCCGCCGTGGCCGACCGCTTCCACGTCAAGAACCTCCACGCCACCGTCTTGCGGCAGATGGGATTCGACCCTAACCACCTGTCCTACTTCTACAACGGCCTCGACCAGAAGCTCGTCGGGGTCGAAGGGGCCGATCCGATCACCCAGATCATCGCCTGACCCGACGGTCCGCCGCCGGCGGCCCCGCTCCTCCTTCTTCCTCCCGCACCGAGGTCCGCCCGCATGAGCCTTATCCGCCCCCTGGCCATCGCGCTGGCGCTGGCCTCCGGCCTCGCCGCCCCGATCCCGGCGCAAGAATCCGCCGGGCTCCCGCCGGGCCCGCCCTATCGCGTCCTGGTCCAAGACAAGGGGAAGGTCGCCATCGTCGCCCCCTCGGGCCAGGTCGAGTGGGAGGTCCCGCTCCGCCACACGGCGCACGACATCCAGGTCTTGCCCAACGGCAACATCTTGATGCCCACCAACGACACGACGGTCGTCGAGATGACCCCCGACAAGAAGGTCGTCTGGAAGCACGTGTCCCGGCCGGCGGGCGACTATAAGGGCCGCGTCGAGATCCACGCCTTCCAGCGCCTGCCCGACGGCCTCACCATGATCGCCGAGACCGGCAACAAGCGGATCATCGAGGTCGACGCCGACGACAAGGTCGTCAAGTCGATCCCGCTGGTCGTCGACAGGCCCGACGCGCACCGAGACACCCGGCGGGCCCGCAAGCTGGCCAATGGCCATTACCTGGTCTGCCACGAACTCGACGGCACCGTCCGCGAATATGACGACGCGGGCAAGGTCGTCTGGAGCTACAAGCTCGACCTCGCCGGCCGGCCCGCCACGCCCGGCCACGAAGGGCACGGGACCGAGGTCTTCAACGCCCTCCGCCTGCCCGACGGGAATACCCTGATCGCCGGCGGCAACAACAACCGGGTGATCGAGGTCGACCCCGGGGGCAAGATCGTCTGGAGCGTCGACCGCGACGAGTTGCCCGGGATCAAGCTGGCCTGGGTCACCTCGCTCCAGCGCCGGCCGAACGGGAACGTGATCTTCGGGAACACCCACGCCGGCCCCGGCAACCCCCAGATCATCGAGGTCACCCGCGCCAAGCAGGTCGTCTGGACCTTCCGGGATTTCAAGACGTTCGGCAACGACCTGTGCGCCTCGCAGGTCCTCAACGTCGAGGAAGGGGTCGTCCGCTGACCATGAAGACGATCCGCTGGGGCATCCTGAGCACCGCCAAGATCGCCACGGGCAAGGTCATCCCCGCCATGCAAGCGGGCGAGCGGACCGAGGTGGTCGCCATCGCCTCCCGGGCCGAAACGAAGGCCCGGGCCGAGGCCGACCGGCTGGGCATCGCGCGGGCTTACGGGTCGTATGAGGCCTTGCTGGCCGACCCGGACGTCGACGCCATCTACAACCCCTTGCCCAACGACCAGCACGTCCCCTGGTCGGTCCGGGCGCTGGAGGCCGGCAAGCACGTCCTCTGCGAGAAGCCGATCGCCCTTTCGGCGGCCGAGGGGCGACGATTGGCCGACTCCGCCGCCCGGTTCCCGAAACTCAAGCTGATGGAAGCCTTCATGTACCGCCACCATCCCCAGTGGCGGGAGGCGAAGCGACTGGTCGATTCGGGCCGGATTGGCCGACTCCGGACGATCCAGACGTTTTTCTCGTTCTTCAACGACGACCCGGCCAACATCCGCCACGACCCGACCAAGGGGGGCGGGGCCCTGATGGACATCGGCTGCTACGCCATCTCGCTGTCGCGCTGGCTGTTCGGGGCCGAGCCGGCCCGGGTCGTCGGCGACGTCGAGATCCACCCCGAATGGCGGGTCGACCGGACCGCCTCGGCGATCCTCGACTTCGCCGACCGCGGCTCGGCCACGTTCACCTGCTCGATGGCGGTGACGCCGTTCCAGGTCGTCCACGTCGTCGGCGCCGAAGGGCGGATCGAGCTGTCGGAGGTCCCGTTCAACGCCCCCAACAACGCCCCTTGCGCCCTCCGGGTCCAGCGGGGGGATGGGGCGGTCGAGCGGATCGAACTCGAAACCTGCGACCAGTACACCATCCAGGGGGACCTGTTCGCCCGCTCGATCCTGGACGACACGCCGGTCCCGACGCCGATCGACGACGCCATCCGCAACATGGACGTCATCGAGGCCATCCTCGCCTCGGGCCGGGGCGGCGGCTGGGTCGTGCCCAACCGGACCTGACGCCCCTCGATTTTTCGGACGCCACCCGGGTGCGAGGGACGCCGGTTCGCGATAGGATGGGCCCGCCCCCTCGGGATCGTCCCCGGACCACCGACCGGCCCCCGCCTGGCGACCACCATGAAGACGCGACCCCTGGGCCGGACCGGGTTGGAATTGCCCTACTTGAGCTTCGGCGCCTCGTCGCTCGGCCAGGAGTTCCGGCCGGTCGACGTCGGCGAGGCGCTCCGGTCGGTCCGGGTCGCGCTCGACCTCGGGATGAACTTCATCGACACCTCGCCGTTCTACGGCCGGGGGATGAGCGAGTGCCTGCTCGGCGTCGCCCTCCGGGGGGTCCCGAGGGATAGCTACCTGCTCGGGACCAAGCTCGGCCGCTACGACCTGGCCCACTTCGACTTCTCCGCCCGCCGGGTGGCCGAGAGCGTCGACGTCAGCCTGCACCGGATGGGCGTCGACCACCTCGACATCCTCCTCTGCCACGACGTCGAGTTCGTCGACCTGGCCCAGATCGTCGACGAAACCCTCCCGGCGCTCCGCAAGGTCCAGGAGGCGGGCAAGGTCCGGTTCGTCGGCGTGAGCGGCTATCCCATGACGATGTTCCGCCACGTCCTCGACCGGGCCGACCTCGACGTCATCCTCTCGTACAACCATTACACGCTCCAGAACACGATGCTGGCCGACCTGGTCCCCTACCTGAAGGGGAAGGGCGTCGGGATCATGAACGCCGCGCCGTTCTCGGCCCGGCTCCTGACCAACGCCCCGCTCCCCCGCTGGCACAAGGCGACCGACCGGGTCCGGGCGACCGTGAAGCGGGCCGCCGAGCTGTGCGAGTCGCGGGGGGTCGACATCGCCCAACTCGCCCTGCAATACTCCCTGGCCAACGAGGACATGACCACCTGCGTCGTCGGCTCGGCCAACCCCGCCAACGTCCGGAAATGGGCCGACTGGGCCGACGAGCCGATCGACGGGCCGTTGCTGGCCGAGGTCCTCGAAATCCTCGGACCGATCCACGACTGGCACTACACCGAAGGCCGCCCCGAGAACAACGACCCGCCCTCGGAACCCGGCGTCTGATCCGGTCGAGAAAGGGAGCCCGATGAAAGCCCTGCTTCTGGAAGCCCCCAAGAGCTTCAAGAGCATCCAGATCGACGGCCCCGCCGACCCCGGGCCCGGCGAGGCCCTGGTCCGCGTCCACCGGATCGGGATCTGCGGGACCGACATCAGCGGCTACCTCGGCAAGATGCCCTTCTTCAGCTACCCGCGCATCCCCGGCCACGAGCTGGGCGTCGAGGTCGTCGCCGTCGGCCCGGGGGTGGACAACGTCAAGGCCGGCGACCGCTGCTCGGTCGAGCCTTACATCAACGACCCCGAGAGCTATGCCAGCCGCCGGGGGTTCCCCAACTGCTGCGAGAAGCTCGAAGTCCTCGGCGTCCACCGCGACGGCGGGATGCGGCCCCACTTCGTCCTGCCGGCCCGCAAGCTCCACCCGTCGAAGTCCCTGAACTTCGACCAGCTCGCCCTGGTCGAGACCCTGGCCATCGGCCGCCACGCCGTGAACCGGGGCGCCCCCCAGCCCGGCGAATCGTGCCTGGTCATCGGCGCCGGGCCGATCGGCCTGGCCACCCTGGAGTTCGTCAAGCTCAGCGGGGCGAGGACGATCGTCCTCGACCTGAACGAGGCCCGGCTCGATTTCTGCAAGGCCGTGATGGGCGTCGAGCACGCGATCCCGGTTTCGGATCATGTCGTCGCGGACCTCCGGGCCGTCACCGACGGCCACCTCCCCGACGTGGTCATCGACGCCTCGGGCTCGAACGCGTCGATGTCGAGCGCGTTCGGGCTCGTCGCCCCCGGCGGCGGCCGACTGGTCTACGTCGGGATCACCACCGACGAGGTCCGGTTCCAGCACCCGGCGTTCCACCGCCCCGAGGGGACGCTCCTCTGCTCGCGGAACGCCCTGCCGGCCGACTTCACCCGGATCATCGGCCTGATCGAGCAGGGGCGGATCGACACGGTCCCGTGGATCACCCACCGATCGAGCTTCGACGAGTTGCCCGGCGTCTTCCCGTCGTACACCCGGCCCGAGACGGGCGTCATCAAGGCGATCGTCGAGGTCGATTAAGCCCCACCGGATCGGAGCACCGCGAGCGATGCCGCCAGATGAACCCGGCCTTCCCTTTCCTTGCGTGACGTTGGGCCTGAGCCCCAGCTTCGGCTTCGGCGACCGGATCGGCCTGGCCACCCACGGCCACGTCGAGGCGATGCGCCGGGCCGGCGCGGGGATCGAGCCGATCTTCCCCCAGCAGTCGATCCGCGAGATGGCCCGGACCGGCCGGTCCCCCCGCAAGGTGATGGACGACGCCATGCACGGCGCCCGCGCCGCCGGCTGGACCGGCCGCGTCGGCGCCGACGCCGATCACCTCAAGACCCCGGCCGACGTCGACGCCACGGCCGCCGTCGGCTTCACCTTCTTCACGATCGACCCGTCCGACCACGTCGACCCCCACGCCGATGATTACGACGAGCTGACCCTCCGCGACAACTTCGCCCACGTCGCCGCCGAGGCCGACTGGCTCGCCCAGTATCAAGGCCGATCGATCCTGCTCCCGACCGACACGACGATCGTGCTCGACGAAGAGGCCTGCCTCCGGGCCGCCGTGAAGTATGGCAAGGCCATCAATCGAGCCCTCGCCCTGGCCGACCACATCCGATCCGTGAACGAGGCCGCCGGCCGCGACTACGAGATCGAGCTGAGCGTCGACGAGACCGAACAGCCCACCACCCTGGCCGAGCATTACATCATCGCCGACCAGTGCGTCGCGCGGGGGATGAAGCTGGTCAGCCTCGCCCCCCGCTACATCGGCGACTTCGAGAAGGGGGTCGACTACAAGGGGGACGTCGCCGACCTCGAACGATCGCTCCGCGACCACGCGGCCATCGCCGAGCTGCTCGGCCCCTACAAGCTCAGCCTCCATTCCGGCTCCGACAAGCTGTCGATGTACCCGGCGCTGGCCCGGGCCACCAAGGGGCGGTTCCACGTCAAGACGGCCGGGACCAGCTACCTGGAAGCCCTCCGGGTGGTCGCCATCCACGACGAGCCCTTGTTCCGCCGGGTCGTCGACTTCGCCCGCGGGCGGTACGCCCAGGACAAGGCGACCTATCACGTCTCGGCCACGCTCGGCTCGACCCCGCCGGCCTCGGAGATCTTCGAGGCCGTCGACCTCGAGAACTACTACCTGGAGCGCTGGGTCGAGGTCCCCGCCGGCGAGGGGTTCACCAAGCCGGGCCGGCAGATCCTCCATTGCACGTTCGGCTCGACCCTCACCGACCCGATGCTCGGCCCCGCCGTCCGGGCCGTGCTCGCGGCGCACACCGACACATATACCGAAGTCCTGGCGGACCACTTCGTCCGCCACCTCGAAGCACTCCGGGCCGGCCTCTGACGCCGGGATGGGAAGGGTGAGATGGCCTCGGAATTCCTCGGATCGCTGTTCGGCCTCGAAAGCCAGGTCGCGGTGGTCATCGGCGGGACCGGCGTCCTTTGCGGGGCGATGGCCACGGGCCTGGCCCAAGCCGGGGCCACCGTGGTCGTCGCCGGTCGCGACCCGGAGAAGGGGGCGGCCCGCGTCGCCGAGATCGAGGGGTTAGGCGGCCGGGCCGAGTTCCGGCCGGTCGACGTCATGGAGCGCGACTCGATCGAAAGCCTCCTGGCGTCCGCGATCGCGACCCACGGACGGGTCGACATGCTGGTCAACGGCGCCGGGGTCAACTCGGCCAGCCCGTATTTCGAGGCCAGGGACGAGGACTGGGACCGGGTCATCGACAGCAACCTCAAGGCGGTCCACTGGGGTTGCCAGGTCTTCGGCAAGCAGATGGCGGCGGTCGGCTCGGGCTCGATCCTGAACGTGGCCAGCGTGTCGTCGCACCTGCCGTTGTCGCGCGTGTTCGCCTACTCGGCCTCCAAGGCCGCCGTGGTCAACTTGACCCAGAACGTCGCCCGCGAGCTGGCCCCGATGGGCGTCCGGGTCAACGCCCTGGCGCCGGGGTTCTTCCCGGCCGAGCAGAACCGCAAGATCCTCGACCCCGCCCGCGTCGACAAGATCCTGGCCCAGACCCCGATGGGACGCTTCGGCGAGCCCGAGGAGCTGGTCGGGGCCACGCTCTTGCTCTTGTCGAAGGCGGCCGGCCGGTTCATCACCGGGGCGACCTACTACGTCGACGGCGGGTTCACGGCCATGCGGCTCTGATCGATCGATCGCTCTTCGTCCCGCCATCGGAGGCCCGACGTGATCCGATCCGCCGTGACCGTCAGCCTGGTCGAGGAAGCCCGGGGCGGCCCGTTCGTCTTCTGGGACGACCTGGCCGGGGCCTGCAACCAGGCGCGGGCCCTCGGCTTCGACGCCGTCGAGGTGTTCCCGCCGTCGCCCACCGCCGTCGACCCCGCTCGGCTCCGGATCTTGCTCAACGACCACGGCTTGGCCCTGGCGGCCGTCGGGACCGGCGCCGGCTGGGTCAAGCACCGGCTCCACCTGGCCCAGCCCGACCCCTCGGCCCGGATCAAGGCCCGCGACTACATCCGGTCGATCATCGACTTCGCCGGCCCGCTCCGGGCGCCGGCGATCATCGGCTCGATGCAAGGGCGGAGCAGCCCCGAGGTCCCCCACCCCACGGCGCTGGGCTACCTGGCCGACGCCCTGGAGATCCTCGGCGAGCACGCGAGCACCTACGACGTCCCCCTGATCTACGAGCCCTTGAATCGGTACGAGACCGACATGGCCACCACCCTGGCGGCGGGATCGAGGCTCCTCGGGTCGCTGTCGACGACCAACGTCGTCCTGCTCGCCGACCTGTTCCACATGAACATCGAGGAGGTCGACCTCGCCGACGCCCTCCGGGTCGCGGGCCGGCGCGTCGGCCACGTCCACTTCGTCGACTCCAACCGCCGGGCCGCCGGCTTCGGCCACCTCGACTTCGCGCCGATCGTCCGGGCCCTGGCCGAGATCGGCTTCGACGGCTACGCCTCGGCCGAGGCCCTCCCCTGGCCCGACCCCGGCGCCGCCGCCGCCCGGACGATCGAGGCGTTTCGTCGCCACTTCCGGGGCGGGTGACCACCGCCCTCGTCCCGATCCGATCCGACCCCGACGGAGGCCGCCCGGGCATGCTCAAGCACTTGCTGATCCACCCCAAGATCATCGAGGTCGTCGGCCGGGCCGGGCATCACGCCCGCATCCTGATCGCCGACGGCAACTATCCAGCCTCGTCGAAGAAGGGGCCGAACGCCGAGGTCGTGTGCCTGAACCTGATGCCGGGCGTCGTCACCTGCGCCCAGGTCCTCCGGGCCCTGCTGTCGGCCGTCCCGATCGACGCGGTCAACACGATGGGCTACGAGACCGAAGGTGCCTACGCCCTCACGGAAGACCCGCCGGTCTGGGACGATTACCGCGCCGTGATCCGCGACGCGGGCCTGACGCTGCCGCTCGAACCGATCTTCAAGTGGGACTTCTACCAGGCGGTCGAGAACCCCGACCACGTCCTGACCATCCAGACCGCCGACCAGCAGCGGTTCGCCAACGTCCTGCTGTCGGTCGGCGTTCGCATGGACTGAATCGGACATGAACACCCAGACCGTCGACGCCCATCACCATCTCTGGGAGCGGGGCCGCCCCTTCGATTACGCCTGGCTCGACGCGCCCGCCCTCGCGCCGATCCGCCGCGACTACCTGCCCGCCGACCTCCTCCCGCTGCTCCGGGCCGAGGGGATCGACCGCTCGGTCGTCGTCCAGACCCAGCACGACGTGGCGGAAAACCGCTGGGCCCTCGACCTGGCCGACCGGCATCCGTTCCTGGCGGGCGTCGTCGGCTGGGTCGACCTGGCGTCCGACCGCTGCGAGGAGCAAGTCGTCGAGTTCCGGGCGGACCCCCGGTTCGTCGGGGTCCGGCACGTGGTCCAGGACGAGCCCGACGACGATTTCCTGGTCCGGCCCGAGATCGCGCGGGGCCTCCGCGTCCTCGCCAAGCACGGCGTCCCGTTCGACGTCCTGATCCACGTCAAGCACCTCCGCCACGTCCCGACGCTGGCCCGGGCCTTGCCCGGCCTGTCGATGGTCATCGACCACCTGGCCAAGCCGGGGATCAAGAGGCGCCGGGTCGCCGACTGGCTGCCCGGGTTCCGCGAGACGGCGAGCTTCCCCAACATCTCGTGCAAGCTGTCGGGGATGATCACCGAGGCCGACTGGCGGGCGTGGACCGTGGCCGACCTCCGGCCCTACGTGGAGGTCGCCCTCGACGCCTTCGGCCCCGATCGCCTGATGTTCGGCTCCGACTGGCCCGTCTGCGAGCTGGCCGGCGGCTACGGGGCCGTCCGCCGGGCCCTCGACGAGGCCCTGGGGCCGATCACCGCCGCCGAACGGGCGGCCATCTTCGGGGGGACCGCGACCCGGTTCTATGGCCTCGCGCCCTGATCCCCGCCGGCCCGTTCAGTTGAGCGACGGGTCGGTCGGCACGGCGCGGAGGCCGAGGAAGTCGGACAGCTTGCGGGCGTTGACCTCCTTGACGACCACGTCCCAGAGGTCCCGGTCGTTTGACCAGAAGACGTGATCGAGCGACGCCGGCAGGGTGAGCCAGGAGTCGACGCCGAACTCCCCTTCGAGCTGGCCGGGCCCCCAACCGGAGTAGTTCACGATGATGAGCGACGGCTCGACGCGGCCCCGGACCACCGCGCGAACCTTGGATTCCTCGACGGCGTGGAACACGCCGGGGATGACCTCGCCGTCGCCCATCTCCTCGACCTGGTGGACGACCATCAACGGCCCGGGCACCGGGCCGCCGAGGTGGAGCGGCTTGTCCCAGGTGAACGGCTCGGAAAAGACCGTCTCGGCGACGTCGGAAACCTTGGCCTCGGTCGGCTTGTTGAGCACCACGCCGGCCGCCCCGTCGGCGTTATGCTCCAGCATCAGGATGACCGTCCGGCTGAAGAACGAGGATTCCATGGTCGGGGAAGCGATCAGGAGGTGCCCTTTCAAGGATTTCATGGGGTTCCCCGCGCCGGGAGCGATCGAGCGATCGAAGCGAGACGTGGGCCAATTGTCGCCCGACCGGACCCCTGGCGGCAATCCCGAACGACCCGAGGACCGGACCGAACGCGGAGTCGAAATCGAATGACCGGGCCTGACCTCGATCCGATCGCCCTGCTCCGCCCCCGACGCCCGATCGCGGGGGTTTCGGCCATCCTATTGCCGTTCGACGCCGCCGGCGCGGTCGACTGGGGGTCGTTCTCCGCCCACGTCACTCGGACCGCGTCGGCCGGCCTGACCCCGGCCGTGAACATGGACACCGGCTACATCCACCTCATCGACGACGCCACCCGCGCCGGGGTCCTCCGCCGGACCCGCGACGCCCTGGCGGGCGGGGCGTTTTTCGCCGGGGCGTTCGTGGCCGATCGAGCCGGGAGCCCCTGGGATCGCGACGCCTACCTGGAACGGATGGACGAGGTCGCGGCCCTGGGCGGGACGCCGGTCGTCTTCCCGTCGCACGGGCTGACGGCGCTCGACGACGATTCGGTGGTCGAGGCCTATGCCGCGCTCGGGCAGAATTCCGACCGCTTCCTCGCCTTCGAGCTGGCCCCGGCTTTCGCCCCGTCCGGGCGGATCTACTCCCTCGGGGCGTTCCGGGGGCTGCTCGGGGTCCGCTCGTGCGTCGGGGCCAAGCATTCGTCGCTCCATCGCGAGCCGGAATGGCTCCGCCTGATCGAGCGCGACCGGCTCCGGCCCGACTTCCGGTTGTATACCGGCAACGACCTGGCCATCGACATGGTCATGTACGGGAGCGACTACCTGCTCGGCCTGAGCACGTTCGCCCCCGAGGCGTTCGCCCGCCGCGATGCCCTCTGGGCCGCCGGCGACCCGGCGTTCCACGAACTCAACGACGTCCTGCAATATCTCGGATTCTTCACCTTCCGGCCGCCGGTCCCGGCCTACAAGCACTCGGCCGCGATGTTCCACCACCTCCGGGGCTGGGCCAGGAGCGACCGGACCCACCCGCGCAGCCCGGAACGCCCGGCGAGCGACGAGGCGGTCTTGCGCGAGATCATCCGGCGGCTGGACGACCTCGCGGGGGCTTGACCGGGAGGGTCAGAAGTAGAGCTGGAATCGGAGCCAGAACAGGTCCGTGCTGTTCAAGGAGTGATTGCTCGACCCGCTGGTGATCGGATCGGGGTAGAAGGCGTGCTGCCAGTCGAAGTAGACCTTGGTGTAGTAGTTCAGATACCAGTTCATCCCCAGGTCGATGGCCGACGCCCGGTTGGTCCAAAGGTTGGGGTCGGCGAACCCGGCGGCGAAGAGTTGCCTGCCGAGGTCGATCTCGCTGAACCGGCCGTGGACTTCGACGGCACCCAGGCCGAATTCGCCCTTCGTGTAGCCGAAATCGCGCAAGGGCCGGACCACGTTGACGCGCCGGGTCAGTTGCTCGCCGGTGAGGAAGTACGCCGCCTGGACCATGTAGCCCTGCAAGGGGATCTCGGTCGACGAATGGGGCTTGCCGGTGAACCCGTACGCGGCCGTCCCGCCGCCGTACTCGGCCAGGAGCATGAAGCTCTTGCGGAAGTAAGCCAGGTGGCCGGAGTATTGGACGCGCCGGCCTTGCTCGTTGACGTTGTTGTTGAACGTCAGGAAGGTGGGGGACAGGGTCGAAGCGGTCGAAGACGAGGTCTGATCGTTGGCCGTGGTGAGGCTCGTGGGCTGGGTCGGGTTGTTCTCGAACCCCCCGTTGACGCTCCCGCCGAGGTTGAGATATTTCAGGGCGGGGCGGGATTCGGATTGGAGGAAGGGCCGCGCGTTCAGGTAGAAGAACAGGTCCTTGTCGCTGTTGAAGTCCCCGAATGAGCGCCGCGGGCCGTTGAAGATCCCGGCGGCGTAGCCGACGCGATCGTCGAGGATGTCGCCGAGCAGCATCGCGCCCACCTGGCGGTTGCCCGCGAGGTTGCCCGCGTAGAGCGAACGCTCCGGGGCGATCAGGTCCCCTTCGGCGATCGAGAAGTATTCGTAGAGGTAAGGCGTCTTCATCCGCCCGACCCGGAACCGGAGGCGAGGGTCGGTCCCCCGGGCCCGATTGACCGTCGTCCGCCCGGCGGTCCCCTGGGCCCCGGTCCCGCTCTCCTCGGCCGTCTTGTTGGTCAGGCTCTGGGAGATGTTGAGAGTGATGAAGGCGTCGAGCAGGTCGAGGGTCCCATAACCCCGGTTGATGTCGGTGTAGAACTCGACGTTCTTGGTGGCCTGGCCGGAGAAGTACCACCGTTGCCGGGGGATGAAGAACTGATCCTTGAGGGTCCCGAGGTCGTGGGTCGGGAAGGCCCGGAATTCGGCCTGGGTCAAGTTATGGAAGTTCAGCTTGAACTCGTCATCCTCGGACGAAAATTCGATCCCTTCGTCGAATTGGACCTTGGCCAGCTTCTTGTTCCGGACGCTCGACGCGGCCTCGCGGACGAAGGCGCGACCGTCGGCCCCCTGGGCGTCGATGCCCGATCGTTCGCGGGCGTTGGGGCCCGTCAAGGAAGTCGACGGACGACCCCCGGCCGTGCCGCCGGTGCCCGATCGCTCCGTCGGCGAGCCTCCGGGGGAAGCCCGGACGCTCGCCCCCTCGGCCGCGCGGCCCGGGGTGTTCGTCCCGGAGCCGAGGCTCTTCTGAAGGGCGTCGTACTTCCGGGAAAGGGCTTGATATTCCCGGTCGTGCCGCCGTTCCATCTCTTCGTATCGTCGTTCCAGCCTCCGGAACCGCTCTTCCATCGCGTCCGCCGGGGGAGGTATCGTCTCGGACGGCGGAGGGCCCTCGGCGCGAGCGTCCGGGACGGCGGCGGACAGGATCAATAGCGAGATTGAGACCCGCCAGATTGATGCGGACCGACCTTGTCGTATCGGCACGAGTTCGCCCCCGAGACGGATGCCCCAGCAGGAGAAATCGGTCGTCGCAGTCTCGGAGTTGATAAACCTCGGCGATTTTACCGATTTTAACGAATATCGCGTAAGCGTTCACGGGCCGGAAATACCATGACGATCTAGTGAACAGTCAAGCCCAGAATCTCGGGGGAATCAGGGTGCTCATACTGTACAAGATGGTCGCTTCGGATCATCTTTCAAGTCGCTGACC
>JAABUQ010000398.1_pt1 | contig 100522 bp, 78 predicted proteins | sample 5560001 | NCBI WGS metagenome assembly JAABUQ01 (sample SAMN10711888, study PRJNA513371) | rock metagenome | isolation source: Antarctica rocks | place: Antarctica: Victoria Land, Finger Mt nord | collected 2015-12-18
TGATCCATCAACTCGGTCAGCGGGAAGTCCATGCCGGTGCCCCTGAGTGAGCGTCGCGACCCGCCGTGATTACAGCACCCCTCACGGCAGCCAGCAAGTACCGGCCACCGTTCCGGAATCATGAGCCTCGATCTTAATTTTCTTGACCCGCCCATGGCTTTCGATCTAAATAAACCGTTCGGGTCCTAGCCGCCCATCAAAATCAGGTTCTCGGGTTCGACGACGGGAAGACTCGCCCGAATAACGAGGTTCCGATGATTCGTCCTCGGCGAAAGTTCGGCACGGGCCATCTGGCCTGCCTCTTGGCGTTCACCGCCGGATGCGGCCGGGATTCGGAAAATGGCCCCGACAATGGGTCGGGTCGGGTCGGGTCGGGTCGGGTCGGGCGCGAAGCGAAAGGCCTCATCTCCTCGGCCGATCGCCAGCATGACTTCGGTGCCGTGATCGGCCGGCCGGGCCGGACGATGGAGCATCGCTATCGGCTGAGCAACGCGACGGCACGTCCCGTCGAGATCCTTCAAGTCGTCAACCGCAAGCGCTGTTGCGGGATCGTCCGAGCGGATCGGATGAGGATCGAGCCGGGCGGGACCGCGAGCATCGACCTCACGCTGGTCGTGGGCGACAAGATCGGCCCGGTCGTGCATGAGGCCGAGGTCGTCACCGATTGCCCGACCGAGGAGAGCATCGTCCTCCGGACGACGGCGCTGGCAAGCCCGGCATTCCGCGTCGAGGAGCTGTCCTCGGCGGGAGACGCGCCGATCTTCGCGGGCGGTGAGCCGCGTCGGGTCGAGCTTCGGGCAATCGTTGCCGGGGATGCGGCCGAGCCTCCCGCCGACCTCGGCCGCGCCTCGCTGCGGTCCACGGTCGCCGTCACCTGGCTCGGCGGCCAAGAATCTGAGGAAGACGACGGCGGCCTCCGCGTGCGATCTCGCCGGCTCGCCGCGATGCTCGACGCGGAGAAGCTCGGACGGGCCTCGGCCGAGATCCTTATCCTCGACGGAGAGAAGATCCTCCTCACCCACGCAATCCGCTGGGAGGTCGTCTCGCCGATCTCGTCGTCGCCCAAGGTAATCGTGATGAAGGCCGAGGGGGGCGATCTCCGGGCATCCCTCCACTCGCGTGACAAGGCCCCTTTCCGCATCGTTAACGTGGATTGCGATGCGGCCGGTGTCGAGCCTCGGCCCCAGGCTGGGCCGGCCGCCCTCGTCCAGACGATCCGCTTCGACGGGGCCCCGCGAGGCGGCCCGTCGCGCGGAGTGATCTCGGTGACGACCGACCATCCGGCTCAAAAGAAGGTCGAGATCCCCTACGTGGTCATGGACTGAACCCCCGAACCCAGCGGAGACGCCGATGCCCGCCCCTCGCTATCGGAACGGCCGTTCGCGATCGGATCGCCCGGGGTTCACGCTCCTGGAGGTGGTCGTCGTCGTCGCGATCATCGGCACCCTGATCTCTCTCCTCCTGCCCGCCGTCCAGTCCGTCCGCGAGGCCGCGCGGCGCGCCCAGTGCGCGAACAATCTCAAGCAGATCGGCCTGGCCCTTCACAATTACCACGACGCTAATCAGTCATTCCCTTTTGACTTATCGGCTAACCTCGGCCGGAGCAAGCCGCCGTTTTACCAGCCGATTCATGGTTTCTCCGCGTTGACGCGTATCCTTCCTTACCTGGATCAGCAACCACTTTTCTCCGGGATCAACTACAACGTGGAGTCTTATCCCTATCCAACCGGATCCGCCTGCAATTACCCCGAGAACTTAACCGCATATGCCACGTCGATCACGACTTATCTTTGCCCCTCGGACGGACTTGGCGCCGCCACACCTTTCGGTTGCAATTATCGAGGCAATTACGGAGTTGGCCCGTCAACTGCCACGTCCGCAGAGACGCCCGATAGCGGCGTGGGGTTCTATAACTGGCCTGCCACGCTCTCGACCGCATCCTTCCCTGACGGGCTTTCTCACACCGCCGCTTATAGCGAGCGGTTGCTCGGCACTGGAGGTGGGACGGCCGTGGTGTCCGAGCGTGATTTTGGCGATTTGTCGATCAATTCTTATTCGATCGACCGAGACGCGGATTACGCTCTTGCCTGTTGTCGCCTGGCAAGTACGACGAAATTTCCCCTCTCTCGACGGGCTGGATTCACATGGTTCTATCCAGCCTTTGAATGTACCGCGTACTGCCATGCACAAGAGCCCAATGGTCCAATCCCGGATGGGCTCGGCCCAGTCATCCAGCCTTGGGGGATCGCGACGGCTCGAAGTCTGCACTCCGGTGGGGTCAACGTAGTTACGGCGGACGGTTCGGTCCGTTTCGTGGCCGACTCGATCGCCCGCAGAGTCTGGCGAGGTCTGGGTACCCGGAACGGAGGTGAACTCGTCGATTGACGACGATACCTGTTCGGATTTACCCATCGGGAAGATCTCCGAAACGGATTTTACCCTTTGATCACTGGCACAGAGGAATTATGATGCTTCGAAAGTGGAATGACGCAAGTATTCGATCTAGGTCCATGCTAGTGGGCCTGATCGTGACCGTCGTGGGCCTGGCGATCTCCTCGACCGTTGGCGAGGCACGGACCCTGATTCCGGCGGCTGAGCTGGCCGGACTGAGGGGATCGAGCACGGCCAAAGATTCGGTCGGAGGTAGCTGCGACGACAACACCAACGGTAACGGATGCGCCGGAAAAGCGGCACAAGCAACTTGCAACAGCTGCAGCAAGACGTTCTACACTTCCTTGAGCAACGTCAAGGGCTCGTATAAAACTGGCGCAGGCGCTGCTCAGGACTGCGGCACCAACTACCAGGGCAGTTGCAAGACCACTGTCACCCCGACCGGCAACACGACTTCGTGTGACGCTCCGACCGCGGGGGCTGCGGGCAAAGGTGCAGCCTGCAACGCCGCCTCTGCTATTCCGGATGCTCAGCCGCCGGTGATTGCGCCGATTACGCCCCCGAACTAGATTTCTAACAGCAATCAACAGTCCGACGCGATGTTCGGATGACCGACCATCCCACCTGGCCGAGGAAGCGGCCAGGTTCCCATTCTTCCTCACCGGATCCGAGCTCGAAAACCATAACATTCTTAACCTACGAGTTGTGTTGAGGAATTCAATGAATGGCATCTTGTTGTTCATGGTGGCGATACTGGCTCAGCCGGGCAGATCGGTCGAAGTTGCGACTTTTCCCGATCTGATCGACTCCTTGCAGCCACAGCTCGAAGACTTCCAGTGTCTCTACGAGGGCCGACACTATACCCTCGACGAGAAGATGAAAACCGCCGAGAAGTTGAAGGCTGATGGCCTCTACATTGAATTCAGCGGGACTTTCATCTGGAAGGCGGGCGGAAACACGTTCCTGGATTCGTACAGCCGCCGGGAGCCGTCCAACGAGGTCACACGCGAGACGATGATCATCACAGGTGAGACGGTGGATCATTATCTTCGCAATCAAGATGAACCGGTCGGCGCCTCATACCTCGGTAATGTGCTGACGACGAACGCCACGAGGTCGGGATCGCTGGGCCTGATCTTCCTGGTTGACGTCATCCGCCGCCGTTATCGGGAAGTTGACTTGACGCCCTCGCTCGAAGAATCCACCATCGATGGTCGTCCCTGCTCGATCTTGACATTCCGGTGGAAAGTATCCGGGGACTTGTACGAGCGCTATTGGATCGATCTGCGGCGCGGAGGTCACACCTTCCGCCGTGAATATTACGGCGAGAATGACCAACTCAGATTGAGGACGACGATCGAACTGTCACGGTTTGAGGTCGGACGGACCTCGATCTGGATGCCCGTCAAGGGAACGGTCGAGGATTTCGTGTCCTTGGATGGATCTCGCAACGCGATCTTCCACAAGGAATCCATCGACAAGGAGGATCTTTACATCATCGCAGGAACCTTAGAGTTCAATAAGCACCCTCCCGCCTCGACTTTCACGGCGAAATACAAGCCTGAGACACCGGTCAACGACCTCCAGAAGCGGCTTCGTTACGAATTCGGTCAGCAGAAGACCAAGCGATTGACACGCGCCGAGGAAGAGGCCCGTCTTAGGGAGCAATTGTCCATTGCCGAGGCTCAGAAAACCGAACTCCTCGCGAGTTCACCCGCGCGATCCCGAGATTGGTCTACCTTTTCGACTTGGATCTTCGGGGCGATAGCCCTCATCGGTTCGGCCGTGATCCTCATCGCCAGGCGGAGGTAAGATGGACCGTTTTATATCACCATCGGCCTGGTTGCTGCTCGCTCTCCTTCTCGGCCGCAATGCACTTGCTAATATGTCGGAGGCCGACCAGCAATTGAAAGTCGATTGTGGAGTCAACGCGCTCTACGTCCTATCTCACTTGGAGCGTGTACCAGTCTCAGAGGCTATCCGGTAAAGAGTTCGTTGTCATGTAAGCACTTGTGGCAACGAACTTATTAGTTGGCTTGGAGCAAGCCCCCTTCAAACAAGATCGAAGTCTCTGGGATCGCCGTTCGTTGATGAGACGTAACCCGTTGCTACTGAAGAACAAGGTTGCCGGATAGCCTCTCACTTGCCCGCCTGAAGTCGGAATTGCCGTCTCGGCACCATGACGGCTATTCGATGGCCGAACTGATCGATGTCGCCGATCGGCTCGGCCTCGGCCTGGAAGGCATCCGGTGGGATAAGCGCGATGGTGCCTTAACCCAGCCCTCAATCGCCTATGTTCGGGGTGACGGGGGGGGTCATTTTGTGGCCATCAGACCAGTCGGCGAGACGGGGGCATGCGTTCAGGTAATCGATCCTCCTTATAGCCCGAGGATCATCGATTATTCCCGGTTGATTTCTTCGCAGCAGTGGACAGGAAACTTGCTCGTTGTGCGGAGGGCCTGGATCATTCGCCATCAGTGGTTAGTGCCCTTGTCCCTGCTGACCATGATCGGCATCGTCTGGGCGATCCGACGTCGACCTATCGTTGGGAGGAGCGGACCACGGGTTCGATTCGACCTGGAGCGTTGAGGGCACTAGACGGGGCGCGTATAACTCCAGGTGCCGGGTCGGGATCGAGAAGATCATCGGATCACCAATACCGACCGCTGGACCTACGAAGGCGCTGATAGTCGTGATCGCTTTCCTGCTCCGGGCCCGTCGATTTGCCCTCGTGGCCGTGGCCTTGCTCTTGGTCGCGCTCCTGGTGGCGGGCAAGCGGGTGGGATACGAGCAGTCGATCCGGTCGTTCTTCGCCGAGGGCGACCCCGACATCGTCGCCTACAACAAGGCCTCGGCCGCATTCGGCGATGATAATTTCGTCTTCGTCGCCTACGACGACCCGGCCCTGCTCACCCCGGGGGGGATGGACCGCGTGGGCGAATTGGCCCGGGCGCTCGGCCCGGCGCAGGTCGAGGGCGTGCTCCGGGTCGAGTCGATCGACGCCATGCCCCTGCTCTGGAAGGTGGACGACGGCCTGATCGAGATGGACCGCCTGCCCGCCTTCGCTCGCTCGTTGGCCAAGCGGGCGATGGAGCGGACGATCGGCAACATGAGCCTCTCGGGCACCAGCGCGTTGTCGGTCGGCGGGGCCGTCCGCTCGGCCGATCCTTCGGGCCTGGCCGATCTCAAGGCCCGGCTGACCAAGCACCCGCTCTTCGTCGGCACCTTGATCGATCGCCGGGCGATCGCGACGGCGCTGGTCGTCCGGCTCAAGAAGACCGAGGAGCATGACGTCAAGGTCAGCATCGAGGAGATCCGCAAGCGGGCCGACGCCTTCGCCGCCCGCCACCGGATCGCGGCCCCGGCCGTGGTCGGCCCCCCGGTGCTCCTGGCCGACGGGTTCCGGAGCATCGACGTCGACGGCCGGCGGCTGGCGATCGTGGGGATGGTCCTGATCGGCGTCGTCATGCTCTCGGCCACCCAGAGCTTGTGGTGGGCGGTGGTCCCGCTGCTGTCGGGGTGGGTGGTCTGGCTGGCGGCCGAGTGGGTCCTTTCCACGTTCCACCTCAAGCTGTCGCTCTCGGGCGGGCCGCTGGTCGCGCAGATCATCGTCCTGACCATGCCCGCGGCGAGCCACCTGGCGATCCACTTCCGGGAGGAGCTGAGGCGCGAGGGGGACCGCCGGGTCGCGGCCCGGACGAGCCTGGCGGCGGTGTCCAGCCCGATCCTCTGGTGTGCCCTCACCGGCGCCATCGGCTACGGGGCCCTGGCCACGAGCAACGTCGTGCCGATCCAGCAGTTCGGCTGGATCATGGGCGTCTGCACCTTGCTGGCGTCGCTCCTGGTCATGCTCATCGCCCCGATCGCCATGATCCCGCCGTTCCCGTTGGAGTTGCCGACCCGGTTCGGTTCGTCCTCGCGGGTCGCCGCGGGGGTCGGCCGGGCCACCGGGTGGGTGTATCACCATCCGGCCGCGGTGGTGATCTCCCTCCTGACGGTGGTGATCCCCCTGGCGGCCGGCATGGGCGGGCTGCGGTACGAGTCGAACTACATCAACGCTTTCAAGCCCGAGACCCGGGTCGTCCGCGACTACCGGGAGGTCGAGTCGAAGCTGGGCGGGATCGGCGTGGTCGAGCTGATCGTGCCGACCGAGGGGCCGGCAACGCCGGGCCTGCTCGACCGGTTCCGAAAGGTCGAGGCCGGCCTCGTCGGCGCCGTGCGGGCCGAAGGGGTACCGGGCGCCGCTTATGCCCTGTCCCTGGCCACGGTGCTCGACCCCGACGGCCGGATCGGCGCCTTGCCCCCGGCGTCGGCCGCGCGGGTCCTGGCCACCAAGCTCGACCTGATCGCCGCCTCGCCCCAGGCGGAGCTGCTCGCGGGCTTCTGGAAGCCGAAGGACGGGCAGGCCCGGATCCTGGTCCGGCTGGTCGAGCAGCAGCCCGCCCCGGCGAAGTCGGCCATCTTCGCCGACGCGACCCGCCTGGCCCGCCAAGCCTTCGGCCCCGGTTCCTACCTCACCGGCCTGTCGTTCCTGATGACCAAGACGACCGAAGGGGTGATCCGGACCCAGTGGACCACGTTCTTCTGGTCGGTCCTGGGCATCCTGATCATGCTGACGATCGCCCTGCGGGGGCCGTTGCTGGCCGGCCTGGCGATGATCCCGACCTTGCTCTCGGTGGCCTTGGTCCTCGGCCTGATGGGCTGGCTGGGGATCAAGCTCGACCTGGCAACGGCCCTGGTGGCGAGCGTGGCGCTGGGCTTGTCGGTGGACGACACGTTCCATTGCCTGCTCCAGTTCCGCGAATATCGCAAGACCCAGGACTTCGAGCCGAGCCTGTTCGCCAGCTACGCCGTGACCGGGCCGGGCGTCCTCCTGTCGAGCACGGCGGTCGCCATCGGGTTCCTGGCCCTGCGGTTCAGCGAGTTCGTGCCGTTCTCGAACTTCGGGGCGATGGTCGCCATCGCCACCGCCGGCAGTACGCTCGGCAATATCCTCTTCCTCCCCGCCTGCCTCACTCTGGGCGAACGATTCCTCGCAGCCCGGAGGAAGCCCGCGGCCGTCTCGCGCTGAGCTGAGCGGCCGCAAACCTCGACCGGACGATTTGACAATGGGCCGAATCCGAGGTTGCTTCATGGAAGGAGCCTGAGCCTCCGCCGCTCAAGACCCCTGGAGGTATCATCCGGTGCAGCAACCTCAGCGGACCCGATCGGCAATCCTCGAAGCGATGAGGCGTCACGACATGATCGGCCCGGAGGACGAGGAAGAATTCCGGGTCGCCCTGGAAGTCTATCGGGATCAGAGCGGGCGGATGTTCCCGACCTGGTCCGAGATCCTCGAAGTGCTCCGGTCGGTCGGCTACGAGAAACGGGTCTGGAAGCCGGTCGGGGCAGGATTCGACATCTCCGACAGGGAGACCACCGAGAGGGGCTGAACGATCGAGCGAGGGACCCACTCTCGGCCGATCTCGGCTCGACCGGTCGCCGACGACGCGAACCTTTCCGGCGCCTGCTACAATGGTGCGGAGAAGTCGCCGTCGGAGCACCGCCCATGGCCAAGAAGAATGCGCCGCCCCCGTCCGGCGAAGGTCCGGAACGCCGAGGCCGACCGGGACCAGTGCCCAGCTCGTCCGGGCCGGTCGACGGAAATACCGCCGAGTCCGACCCGACCGAGGCCGGTCCTTCCCCGAAGCCGAAGGCTCCACGGGCGAAGCGAACCGCCTCCCTTTCCGCGCTCGATCGCGCGCACATCCTGATGGAGAAGGCCCTCGGGCTGGGCGACCCCAAGCGGCGGATCGGCCTCGCCAGGGAGGCCCTGGCGCTTTCGGCCGACTGCTCCGAGGCTTATGTCCTCCTGGCCGAAGCCGCCAGGACCCGGAAAGAGGCGATCGTCCTCCTCCAGCAGGCGGTCGACGCCGAGGCCCGGGTGCTCGGGCCCGAGCTGTTCCGCCACGCCGCGGGCCATTTCTGGGCCATCACCGAGACCCGGCCGTACATGAGGGCCCGGGTCGCCCTGGCCGAGGCGCTCTGGGAATCGGGGCGACGCGAGGAGGCGACCGGACACCTCCTCGCCCTGCTCGACCTCAACCCCGGAGACAACCAGGGGCTCCGCTACACGCTCGCGGGGTGGCTGCTCAACCTCGACCGGCTCGACGAGCTCGACCTACTCCTGGGGCGGTTCGACGAGGACTCGACGACCTGGGCCTTCACCCGGGCCCTCGCCTCGTTCCGGAGGAAAGGCGACGCGCCGGCCTCGCGGAAGCTGCTCCAGGCCGCCCGGAAGGCGAACAAGCACGTCGTCCCGTACCTGCTGGGGCAGCAGCCCTTGCCCTCGGCCCAGCCGCCCTATTACAGCCCGGGCGACGAGGATGACGCGATCCTCTACGTCGGCAGCCACCTGGGGGCGTGGAAGTCGGCCCCGGGCGCGGTGGCCTGGGTCCGGTCCAAGGTGAAGGCCCCGAAGAAGCGAGGGCCCAAGCCGTCGGCGTCGATCGGGCCGTCGCCCGGGTCGCGCGAGAGCCTCGGGCGCCTGCCGATCGAGCCCGACACCTGGCAGGCCGACTTCCGCCAGTTCCCCCGGCGGATCGAGGTCAACGGCGAGCGGGTCCGACCCTGGATGGTCCTGGTCTCGAGCAGGACCCGCGACCAGGTGCTCGCCCACGCCCTGACCGACGACACTCCCACCCCCGAGGCCCTCTGGGACATCGTGGCCTCGGCCATGGAGAGCCCCGCCTCGGGCGAGCCGCACCGGCCGTCCGAACTCCTGGTCCGGCCGATGCCGCCCTGGGACGACCTTGACGACCACTTCGAGCGGATCGGCGTCGCCTGCTCGCGGAGCGATGTCCTCGACCAGATCGACTTCCTCTTCGAAGACCTGAACCGGCACATGGCCGGTTCGGAGCCGCCCGGACTGCTGGAGATGCCCGGCGTCTCCCAGGAGCAGGTCGGCCAGTTTTACGAGGCGGCCGCGGCCTTCTACCTGCGGGCCCCCTGGCGGCTCCTGGGCTACGAGGCGGTCATCCGGGTCGAGTGCGACCGGTATCAGAGCGGCCCCTGGTTCGCCGTGATCATGGGGCAATCGGGCCTGACCCTCGGCCTGGCCCTGTACGAGGACCTTTCCCTGCTCCGGAAGATGTGGGCCGGCAAGCTGTCCGAGGAGCAGGGGGCCCGCCGGACCGTGGCGCTGACCGTGACCTTCGACGACGAGTCCACCCTGTCCGAGGGGGACCTCGACGCGATCGAGGCGAACGGGTGGCCCATCCCCTCGCCCGACGCCTACCCCTCGATCTTCCGCAAGGAGCGAGGGCTGTCGATGCGACCCCCGCTCGCCTGGGAGATCGACCTCATGGTCGCTTGTCTCCGCCTGATCCCCGACTTCGTCGCCCGCCGCCCGGCCGACGACCCGACCCGGGAACTGGTGCCCGTCCCGGACTCCTCGCCGCCGCTGGAACTCGGCATGAGCTGGATCGAGGAGCCGATCTGATCGGAGGAAAAAGCCCGCGAAGAGGATGGTGGCGGGCCTTGGGCTGATCGCGTAGTTTGGCGGCCCCCCGAATGCTCCGCCGATCCGATGGTCATCCGACCGGGATCTCGATCTGCCGGACCACCATTCGAGCCCACCACCATGAGACGTCACTTCCGCCGGACGCCCACCGTCACCCGCCTGGAAGGCCGACTCCTGCCCACCGCCGCCGCCTATCCCGACACCCCCCGGACCGCGATCCACGACTCCTACGTCGCCCAGGCCGAGCAGAGCCCGACCAACGTGGTCTTCCTCGGCGACTCGATCACCTACCTCTGGGGCACCGCCCAGCGGCCTAGCCTGGACACGGCGAGCTGGCAGGCCGACTTCGGCCCGCTGGGCGCGAGCAACTTCGGGATCATCGGGGACCAGACCCAGAACCTCCTGTACCGGGTCCAGGACGGCGAGCTGGCCGGCAAGCCGAAGGTGGCGGTGGTCATGATCGGGATCAACGACCTGCTCGGCGGCAGGTCGCCCCAGGCGACCGCCCAGGGGGTGGCCTCGGTCGTCTCCGCGGTCCGGTCGGAGTCGCCGAACACCGACGTCTTGCTGCTCGGCATCCTGCCCACGGCCAGCTCGGCCTTGAACGGCGAGATCGCCCAGGTCAACCAGGACCTGTCGGGCCTCGGCGGGACGCCCGGCGTGGAGTTCCTCGACCCCGGCCGCGAGTTCCTGGGCGCCGGCGGCGTCGACCGCGCGAACCGGCTGTCATCCGGGGTGCATCCCGATGCCGAGGGGCATCAGATCATCTCCCAGGCGATCGAGGGGCCGATCCGCTCGCTGCTCGCGCCGACCGTCGCGGCGAAGCCCCCGGGCGCCACGGCCCCGACGATCGCGATGCCGGCCATACCCGCGCCGACGGGACCTGACTTGCTGATCCCCATCGTCACCGCGACGGCCGATCCCTCCACCGTGTCACCCTCGCCGATCCGCCACGGAGCGGCGAACGACCCGAGCGTGAGCCCCGCGCTCTGATCTCGTCGATCCTGCTCCCAGCCCTTTGGGTCACCTCGCGATGCGCATCGACCGGGTCGAGCTTCGAGTCGTCCGCTTGCCGCTGGTCCGGACCTTCCGGACCAGCTCGAGTTCGAAGGATCACATCGACCACATCCTGGTCCGGGCGATCTTCGACGACGGCCTCGAAGGGTGGGGCGAGTCGGCCAGCCCCTCCGACCCGTATTACTGCCCCGAGACCACCGAGACCTGCTGGCACATCCTCAAGGACTTCCTGATCCCGAAGGTGATCGGCCGCGAGTGGCACACGATCCCGGAACTCGTCGGCCTGTTCGGGCCGATCAAGGGGAACAACTTCGCCAGGGCGGGCCTGGAAATGGCCTGCTGGGACGCCCTGGCGATCCGCGCGGGCGTGCCGCTCTCCGCGCTTCTGGGAGGAACCAGGCACGAGATCCTCTCGGGCGTGAGCCTCGGGATCGAGGGCGACCTCGGCTCGTTGCTCGAACAGGTCGACCGGCACGTCGCCGAGGGATACCGCCGGGTCAAGCTCAAGATCGCGCCGGGATGGGACCTGGAGCCCGTCCGGGCCGTCCGCGAACGCCACCCCGACCTCCCGCTCCAGGGCGACGCCAACTCGGCTTATACGTTGGCGGATGCGGGGATGTTGCAGGCCCTCGACCGGTTCGACCTGCTCTTGATCGAGCAGCCCCTGGCCCACGACGACATCATCGACCATGCTCGGCTCCAGGGCCTGGTCCGGACGCCGATCTGCCTCGACGAGAGCATCCACTCCGCCGAGGACGCCCGCAAGGCGATCGAGATCGGGGCCTGCCGGATCATCAACATCAAGGTGAGCCGCGTCGGCGGGCCCCTGGAGGCCGTGAAGATCCATGACCTCTGTCGGGCCCGCGATATGCCGGTCTGGTGCGGCGGAATGCACGAATTCGGGATCGGCCGGGCGGCGAACCTCGCCGTCGCCAGCCTCCCGGGCTTCACCCTGCCGGGCGACGTGTCGGGCTCGGACAAATATTACCGCGAGGACATCGTCGAGCCACCCATCGGGGCGGACCGGGGGGCCATCGCGATCCCGACCTCGCCCGGGCTCGGCCATCGGCCGGTCCTCGACCGGATCGAGGCTCGGACCCTCCGCCGGCTCGCGATCGGTCCCTGAATCGGGCCGATCGACGTGCCGGCCGATCGGCCCCCCGGTTTGGTCCGGTCAGGCCAGGGCCTTCTCGACGCTCCCCCGGAACAACGCCTGGGCGGTGGCCTCGTCGGGCGGGCCGAGGATGACGACCGAATTGCCGGGCAGGGTCAAGCTCCGCTCGGTGAGGGCGACCCCCTCGCCCCTGCTGGCGAGCTGGACCACCAGGGTTTGCGGGCCTTCGAGCGGGATGGTCCGGGGCTCGTCGGCGAAGTTGGCCACGATCCGGACCAGCCCACGCTCGACCCAGAGCCATTGCTCGGCCTCGCTCTTGTCCACGCAGACCAGGTCGAACCGGCCATCGGTGAGCTGGGGGAGCTTGCGGCGGAGCTTGATCAGGGCCCGGTGCCACTCCAGGATCTCCCGATGGGTCGGCTCGCCCAGCTCCTCCCAGCGGAGCTTGGAACGCTCGAACGTCTCGGGCGAGCTCGGCAGCGGGATCTCGTCGGGCTTCCAGCCGAACTGGCCGAATTCCTTCTGCCGCCCCTTGGCCACAGCCTCGTTCAACCCGGGGTCGCCGGAAAACTCGGCGAAGTACTGGAACGGGCTGTTCGAGGCGAATTCCTCCCCCTGGAATAGCATCGGGATGAACGGCGAGGTGAGGACGAGGGCCGCCGCCACCTTCACCCGGTCGATGCTGGTCAGGTGGCAGAGCCGATCCCCCTGCGCCCGGTTGCCGAGCTGGTCGTGGTTCTGGACGTAGGCCAGGAAGTGGTGGCCCGACAGGCCGATCGGCGGCCGGCCGTGGCGGCGGTTGCGGAATTCGGACCGGTCCCCGGTGTAGACGTACGAGGTCTCGAAGGCGGTCGCCAGGTCCTTGATCGAGCCGAAGTCGGAGTAATAGCCGTTGACCTCGCCGGTGATCACCGAGTGGAGGGCATGGTGGAAGTCGTCCGACCACTGGGCGTCGATCCCGAACCCGCCCAGCTCCATCGGCCGGACGACCCGAGGGTCGTTGAGGTCGCTCTCGGCGATCAGCACGAGGTGGCGGCCGAGGTGGGCCTTGAGGACGTCGACCTCGGTGGCCAGTTGCTCCAGGAACGGGAGGGCCGAGGTGTCGACGATCGCGTGGATCGCGTCGAGCCGGAGGCCGTCGACGTGGTAATCCCGGAGCCACATCAGCGCATTGTCGCAGAAGAAGCGGCGGACCTCGTCGCTGTAAGGCCCGTCGAAGTTGAGCGCATCGCCCCAGGGGGTGTTGTGCCGATCGGTGAAATAGGGCCCGAACTTCGGCAGGAAATTCCCCGACGGCCCCATGTGGTTGTAGACCACATCGAGGATCACCGCGAGCCCCCGGGCGTGGCAGGCGTCGACCAGCCGCTTCAGCCCATCCGGCCCGCCATAGAGGTGGCGGGCGGCGAAGAGGGCGACCCCGTCATAGCCCCAGCCGAACTTGCCGGGGAAGTCGGCCACCGGCATCAGCTCGACGTGCGTGATCCCGAGGACCTTGAGGTGGTCGAGCTTGCCGATCGCGGCATCGAACGTCCCTTCGGGCGTGAAGGTGCCGATGTGGAGCTCGTAGATCACGGCCGAGGAGAGCGGCCTGGCCTGGAAATTCTCGTCGGTCCAGGCGAAGGCCGAATGATCCATGATCCTCGACGGCCCCTGGACGCCCGAGGGTTGCCAGCCCGACCGGGGGTCGGGGAGGTCCTCGCCGCCGTCGATCGCGAAGGTGTAGTCCTCGCCCGCCCTGGCCATCCGGTCGGGCGTGAACCACCAGCCCTTGACGTAGAGGTCCGGGGCCATGGGGAAGACCTCGCCCGACGCTTTGACGGACATCTTCTTGGCGAACGGGGCCCAGACGCGATATGGTGCCATGCTCTCCTCGATGCTCCTCGATTGGGGGGAACCATCAACTGAACACCGCGGGCCCGGCCGCGAGTCGGTCCGCCCGGGAGCAACTGCCGTACCCCAAACGAGAAGGGTCGGGCCATCCCGGTGGTGGCGGGCCTCGCTCGGGCGCCGCGACGGCACGCTGTTCGCAGGAATCCGCCGCCCAGACCGGGCGTCGGGCGGTGGCCTTGACGCCCGCCGGCCGGTCGCGCGACGGCCCCCGGCTCCCCCTTTTCAGGAACGGCGATGCCTGTCCCCCTGGCGACCTACCGCGTGCAGATGCACGCCGGCTTCGGCTTCGATGACGCGGCGGCGATCGCCGACTATCTCTACTCGCTCGGGGTGAGCCACCTGTACTCCTCCCCTTACCTCCAGGCCGGCAAGGGGAGCACGCACGGCTACGACGTCCTGGACCATTCCAAGCCGAACGACGAGCTGGGCGGGGTCGCGGCCCACGACCGGCTCTGCAAGGCCCTGGGGGAGAATGGGCTCGGCCAGATCCTCGACATCGTGCCGAACCACATGAGCATCGCCGGCCGAGGGAACGCCTGGTGGTGGGACGTCCTCGAGAACGGCCAGTCCAGCCGCTACGCCGACTATTTCGACGTCGACTGGCAGCCGCCCGAGGCCAAGCTGCACGACACCGTGTTGATGCCGGTCCTGGGCGACCATTACGGCCGCGAGGTCGAGGCCGGCCACGTCCAGATCCGCCGCGACGGCCCGGTCTTCACCTTCCACTACTTCGACCACGTCATGCCGGTCGCACCCCGCTCGCTCAACGACCTGCTGAACGAGGCGGCGCGGCGGGTCGGCTCGGATGACCTGGCGTTCCTGGCCGACTCGTTCGGCAACCTGCCGATCTCCACCGCGACCGACCGCCAGAGCGTCGCGCGGCGGCATCGCGACAAGGAGGTCCTCCGCTCGGCCCTCGGCCGGCTGATGGCCTCATCGCCCGTGGTCGGCCTGGCGATCGACTCGGTCCTCGGCGAGCTGAACGCCTCTTCGACCGAGATTGACGCCCTGCTCGAACGGCAGAACTATCGCCTCGCGTTCTGGAAGACCGCCGTGCAGGAGCTGGACTACCGGCGGTTCTTCGACGTCAACACCCTCATCAGCCTGCGGATGGAGGAGGACCAGGTCTTCGCGGACAGCCATCGTCTGATCCTCAAGTGGGTCCGCGAGGGGGTCCTCGACGGCCTTCGGGTCGATCACCCCGACGGGCTCCGCGATCCCGCCGCCTACTTCAAGAGGCTCCAGCAGGCGGCGCCGAACGGATGGATCGTGGTCGAGAAGATCCTCGAACCGGGCGAGGCCCTGCCCGACTCGTGGCCGGTGGCCGGGACGACCGGGTATGACTTCCTCAACCGGCTCGGCGGCCTGTTCGTGGACACCGAGGGGGAGGGGCCGATCAGCCGGTTCTACTCCGACTTCACCGGCGAATCGACCGACTACCCGGCGATGGTCCGCGAGAAGAAGCACTACGTGCTCAAGGAGCTGTTCGGTAGCGACGTCCAGCGGCTGGTGGCGCTCCTCGCCGAGGTCTGCGAGGCGCAGAAGCGGTACCGGGATTACACCAGGCGCGACCTCAACGCGATGGTCCGCGAGGTGATCGCCTGCTTCCCGATCTATCGGACTTATGTCGTGGCCGAGCGCGGCGAAGTCTCCGAGAGCGACGTCCGTTACATCAACGGGGCGATCGACGCGGCGAAGGCCAACCGACCCGATTTCGACGCCGAGCTGTTCGACTTCTTCCGCGACCTCCTGCTCCTCAAGGTCCCCGGCGATATCGAATTCTCGGTCGTCATGCGGTTCCAACAGAATACCGGGCCGGTCATGGCCAAGGGGGTCGAGGACACGGCCTTCTACAGCTACAACCGGATGGTGGCGCTGAATGAGGTCGGCGGCGACCCCGGCCGGTTCGGCGTCACCCCCGCGCAGTTCCACGAGGAATGCCGGGTCATGCAGGAAAAGTGGTCGCAATCGATGACCACGACCACCACGCACGACACCAAGCGGAGCGAGGACGTCCGGGCCCGGATCGCCCTGTTCGCCGAGATCCCCGACCGCTGGGCCGAGGCCGTCGCCCGCTGGTCCGAGCACAACCAGAAGCACAAGAAGGCCGACCTGCCCGACCGGAACGCGGAGTATCTCTTCTACCAGGTGGTCGTCGGGGCCTGGCCGATCGACGTCGACCGGGCCACCGCCTACATGACCAAGGCGACCCGCGAGGCGAAGGCGAAGACGTCCTGGACCGAGCCCAGCGAGCCCTACGAGGAGGCCTTGAAAGGATTCATCGCCGGGGTACTCGGCGATGAGGAATTCATCGCCGACCTCGAACGGTTTGCAGCCCCCTTGATCGAGGCGGGGCGGATCAACTCCCTGTCTCAGGCCCTGCTCAAGCTGATGGCCCCGGGCGTGCCCGACATCTACCAGGGGAACGAACTCTGGGACCTGAGCCTCGTCGACCCGGACAACCGCCGCCCGGTCGACTACGACGTCCGCCGCGCCCTGCTCGCCGAGCTCGACAAGGGCCTGTCCCCGGAGCAGATCCTCGCCCGCTCCGACGAAGGACTGCCCAAGCTCCACGTGACGCACCGGTCGTTGCAGCTCCGCCGGGCCCGGCCCGATCTCTTCGGGCCGAAGGGCGACTATCGGCCGATCGAGGCCACCGGTCCCAAGGCGGCCCACGTCGTCGCCTTCGGCCGAGGGGACGGCTGCGTCGCGGTCGGCGTTCGCCTGCCGGTCAAGCTCGGCGGCGATTGGGGGGGCACGACGATCGACCTGCCCGAAGGGACTTGGAAGAATGAGCTGACCGGCGCGGTCGTCCGGGGCGGCCGGAGCCGCCTGGCCGACTTGCTCGGGCAGTTCCCCGTGGGTTTGTTTTCGCGAAATCCGCCCTGAGCCGAGTAAGAATCTCCGAGACGATCGTTCACGTCGGGTCGAGGATGGATCGACCCGATCCTCCGCATCGCGGTCGCCCCGGGCGACGGCAGACCTCTGGACCGGAACCTGACCGCCATGATCGAGTCCGACCCGCACTGGTACCGCGATGCGATCATCTACGAAGTGCATGTCAAGGCATTCTTCGACAGCAACGACGACGGCCTGGGCGATTTCCCCGGCCTGATGCAGAAGCTCGACTATCTCCAGGACCTGGGCATCACCTGCCTCTGGCTCCTGCCGTTCTATCCCTCGCCCCTCCGCGACGACGGATATGACATCTCCAATTACCGGGGGGTGCACCCCGGCTATGGCACCCGCAAGGACTTCCGCCTCTTCGTCCGGGAGGCCCACCGGCGGAACATCCGGGTCATCACCGAGCTGGTCATCAACCACACGTCGGACCAGCACCCCTGGTTCCAGGCCGCCCGGAACGCCCCGATCGGCTCGCCCAAGCGCGACTACTACGTCTGGAGCGACACCCCCGAGAAGTATCAGGGGGCCCGGATCATCTTCACCGACAGCGAGCCGTCGAACTGGTCGTGGGACCCCATCGCCAAGCAGTATTACTGGCACCGCTTCTTCCACCACCAGCCCGACCTCAACTTCGACAACCCCCGCGTCCTCCGGGCCGTGTTCAAGATCATGCGGTTCTGGCTCGACATGGGAGTCGACGGGATGCGGCTCGACGCGATCCCGTACCTGATCGAGCGCGAGGGGACCAACTGCGAGAACCTGACCGAGAGCCACGCGATCCTCAAGCAGTTCCGCCGCGAGATGGACGAGAACTACAAGGACCGGATGTTCCTGGCCGAGGCCAACCAGTGGCCCGCCGACGTGCTGCCCTACTTCGGCGACGGGGATGAATGTCACATGACATTCCACTTCCCCCTGATGCCCCGGATGTTCATGGCGATCCGCCAGGAGGACCGGCACCCGATCGTCGAGATCATGCGGCAGACGCCCGACATCCCCGCCGACTGCCAGTGGGCCCTCTTCCTCCGCAACCACGACGAGCTGACGCTCGAAATGGTGACGGATGAGGAGCGCGACTACATGTACAACGAATACGCGGCCGACCCTCGGATGCGGCTCAACCTGGGCATCAGGCGACGGCTCGCCCCCCTGATCGGCAACAGCCGGAGGCGGATCGAGCTGCTCAACATGCTCCTCTTCTCCCTGCCAGGGACGCCCGTCCTCTACTATGGCGACGAGATCGGCATGGGGGACAACATCTACCTCGGCGACCGCAACGGCGTCCGGACCCCGATGCAGTGGACCGGCGACCGCAACGCCGGGTTCTCGAAGGCCGACTTCGCCCGGCTCTACGCCCCGCCGATCATGGACACGCTCTACGGCTATCAGGCGATCAACGTCGAGTCGCAGCAGCGCGACCCTTCGTCGCTGCTCCAGTGGATGAAGCGGCTGATCGCCCTCCGCAAGCGGTTCCAGGCCTTCGGCCGGGGGACCCTGGAATTCCTCCACCCGACGAATCGAAAGATCCTGGCCTACATCCGCGAGTACCAGGAAGAGCGCATCCTGGTCGTGGCCAACCTGTCGCGGTTCGTCCAACCCGTCGAGCTCGACCTGTCCAAGTTCAAGGGGCAGATCCCCTACGAGACGTTCGGCCGGGTGGCCTTCCCGATGATCACCGAGGCCCCCTACTTCCTCACCCTGGCCCCGTCGTCGTGCATCTGGTTCCAGATGCAGTCGGAAACCAGCCCGACCGCGGGCAACCCCGAACACCTCCCGGCCCATGAGGTCGACGCCATCCCCCGCTTGACGCTCGGAGGCGGCTGGGAGACGCTCCTGGAGGGGCGGGAGAGGGCCATCCTGGAGCGGACCGTCCTGCCGCAGTTCATCCGCCGCCAGCGCTGGTTCGGGGCCAAGTCGCGGACCCTGGAGACCACCAGCATCCGCGACTGGTTCGTCTTCCCGACGACCGAGCTGCCGATGGCGATCCTCTACGTCCGGACCTTCGACCCGGCCGGGAACCACGAGGATTACCAGGTGCCCGTGGCGGTCGCGTCGGGGTCGCCCGCCGAATCAATCCTCCAGAACAACTCGGCGTCGATCATGGCCCACGTCGAGTCGACCGCCGGCGACGGGATGCTCTGCGACGCGCTCCTGTCCGACGTCCTCTGCACCCGGCTGGTCGACATGATCGGCGGGTCGGAGGAGGTCGTGTATCGCTCGGGCCGGCTGATCGGCATCCCGACCTCGGCGTTCCAGGCCGTCGGGGCCGAGGTGGCCAAGCCGTTCTCGGCCCGACGCGGCGCGACCGAGTCGAGCAACTCGCACGTCGTCCTGGCCGACCGGTACTGGTTGAAGATCGACCGGCTCCTGGGCGACGGCCCGAGCGTCGACTTCGAGGTCGGCCGGTTCCTCACGGAGGATGTCGGCTTTCCCAGGGTCCCCAAGACCCTGGGCACCCTGGAGTTCCGCCGGTCCAAGGTCGGCCCGACCGCGGTCGGCGTGCTCCGCGAGTTCGTCGCCAACCAGGGGCAGGCCTGGGAGCTGGCCCAGGAAACCCTGGGGCGCTACTTCGAGGAGGTCTCGGGCGAAGGCCATCGGCTCGACAAGCTCGCCGTCGACCCCTCGACCGCCTTCGAGCTGAGCGACGGCGAGGTCCCCCCGGACGTCGCCGACGTTTTGGGCTCTGCGCTCCGGACGGCCGCGATCCTGGGACAGCGGACGGCCGAGATGCACCTGGCGCTCGCCTCGGTCCCCACCAATCCCGACTTCGCCCCGGAACCCCTGGCCGCGGAGGAGCTGGCGGCCATCGGCCGCCGGATCGCGCCGCAGATCCGCCTCAGCCTCGCCACCCTCAAGGCGAGACTCCGGACGCTGCCCGATGACCTCCGCCCCCTGGCATCCGAGGTGCTCGCCTCCGGCGGCAGGCTCCAGGAACTCGTCGAGCGGACCCCCGAGGCCGGCGACGGCTTCGTCAAGATCCGCTGCCACGGCGACTATCACCTCGGCCAGCTCCTCTGGCGCGAGGGGGACTTCGTCATCCTCGACTTCGAAGGGGAGCCGGGCCGGCCGATCGGCGAGCGGCGGGCCAAGTATTCGCCCCTCAAGGACGTGGCCGGCATGCTCAGGTCGTTCGACTATGCCGCCTACAGCGCGCTCGATCGGGTGGCCAAGGTCCACCCGGACGCCCTCGAACGCCTCGAACCGTGGGCCAAGATCTGGCAGGCCTGGACCTCGGCCGAGTTCCTCAAAGCCTACCGCCGGGTGGCCGCCAGCCTTCTCCCTGCCGAACCGGCCTCGGCCCGACAGTTGCTAGACCTCTTCCGCCTGGAAAAAGCCCTGTTCGAGCTGCAATACGAGCTGGATTATCGGCCCGATTGGGTCCGGATCCCGATCCTCGGCATCCTGAACCTCACCAGATCGAGAGACTGATCGCGATGCTCGAACCGCCGCCCGAGGACCTCCGCGAGCTGGCTCGATCGCACGGGATTCAGGTCGAGTATACCGACACGTCGGGGAAGACCCGGGACGCCTCGACCGGGTCGCTCCTGGCGGTGCTCCGGGCACTGGGCGTGGAGTTGGGGGGACCCGAGGAGGCGGCCAGGGCCCTTGCCGAACATCGCCTGGCCGCCTGGCGACGACCGGTCGAGCCGGTCGTCGTCGCCTGGGACGGCCTGGCCGCCTCGGTCGAGATCCGCCTCCCCGCGAGCCGGTCGTCGGCGTCGGTCCGCTGCCGCCTGTCCCTCGAAGACGGCGAGGAGCGGACCTGGACCTCGTCCGTCGTCGACCTCGCGGTCACCGGCTCGGCCGAGGTGAGCGGGTACCGCTTCGTGTCCCGGGCCCTCGTTCTGCCCGACGGCCTCCCCTGGGGCTATCACCGGCTTGGGCTGTCGATCGATGGCGAGCCGGACGCCGAGGCCCTGGTGATCTCGGCACCCACGCGGTGCTACAGCGGGCCCCAAGACGGCGGGAAACGCTCGTGGGGCGTGTTCTGCCCGCTCCACGCCCTGCACGGGTCGTCGAGCTGGGGGGCCGGCGATCATTCCGACCTCGAAGCCCTGATGGACTGGACGAAAAGCCTGGGCGGGAACCTGGTCGCCACGCTGCCGATGCTGGCCACCGCGTTCGACGGTCCCAACCCGATCATCAGCCCCTACTCGCCCACCTCGCGCCTCTTCTTCAACGAGTTCTACCTCGACCTCAAGCGGGTGCCCGGGCTCGCCGGTTGCGCGGCCGCTCGCGCCGAGGTGTCATCCGCCGAGGCCGAGCGGGAAATCGCCTCGCTCCGGGCCGATCCGTTCGTCAAGTACGGCCGCCAGATGGCCATCAAGCGGAGGGTGCTTGGGCACCTGGCCGCCGACTTCTTCGAACGGGGTGGCGAGACCGACCCGGCCTATGCTCGGTTCCTCCGGGATCACCCCGACGTCCAGGCTTATGCCTTTTTCCAGGCCGCGGGAGAGCGCCACGGTCGGAACTGGCGGGAGTGGCCCGCCTCGACCTCCGAGCTTCCGATCGACGAAGAGTCGCGTCGGTATCACCTGTTCGCGCAGTGGCAGGCGGATGAACAACTCCGGGCCCTGGCCGAGAAGGCCCGACGCGACCGGATGACCTGGTATCTCGATTTCCCGGTCGGGGTCGACTTCAACAGCTTCGACGTCTTCCGCGAGCAGGAGTCGTTCGCGACCGGGGCCAGCGTCGGCTGTCCTCCCGACTCGGTGTTCACCAAGGGGCAGAACTGGGGCTTCCCGCCGCTCCACCCGGAACGCCAGCGGGAGCAGGGGTATCGCTACCTGATCGCGTCGTTCCGGAACCACTTCCTCTACGCCAACGCCCTGCGGATCGACCACGTCATGGGCCTGCACCGCCTGTTCTGGATCCCCTACGGGGCCGAGGCGAGCCAGGGCGCCTTCGTGTCGTACCCGGCCGCCGAGATTTATGCGATACTCGCCGTCGAGTCGCACCGTCGCGACGCCTGGGTGGTCGGCGAGGACCTGGGCACGGTCCCGCCCGAGGTCGAGTCGTCGCTCGTCCGGCACGGCGTCCGGGGGATGTACGTCGTCCAGTACGAGATGAAGCCCGATCCGGAGCAGCCGCTCCGACCGGTGCCCGCCGCCACCGTCGCCAGCATCAACACCCACGACATGCCGCCGTTCGCCGCCTACTGGCGGGGGATGGACCTCGACGATCGGCTCGACCTCGGCCTGCTCAATGCCGAGTTCCTGGCCACCGAGCGGGCGACGAGGCAGGAGCAACGCGAGGCGATCGTGTCCTTCCTGTCGGCCCGTGGCTTCCTCGAACCGGGCTCCGACGATGCCGGGAGCGTCCTCCAGGGGATGTGGGACTGGCTGGCCGCCTCGCCATCCAAGGTGCTCCTGCTCAACGTCGAGGACCTCTGGCTCGAGACCGAGTCGCAGAACACGCCGAACACCTTCGACGAGCGGCCCAACTGGTCGCGGAAGCTCCGCCTGCCCTTCGACCAGTTCTCCACCGAACCGGCCTTCCTCGCGGCCCTCCGCGAAGTCGATCGAGGGCGATCGACCCCGACCGAGATCGACCTCATCGTCTCGACCGCGAAGGAGGCGGCCGGCGAGGACTGAGCCGGGGCCGCCGGGTCGACGAAATAAGGGCCGACGCCGGGTGTGTCCGGCGTCGGCCCTTTTGCGTTGCTCACCTCGGGCGATCCCCGATCAGGGCTTCGTCGGCAGGGGCGGCAGCGACGACTCGGGGGGGAGGGCCGGGAGGTCGAGCGGCGGGATCTCGCGGGCCGGGCTCGGGTCGGGCGAGGCCGACCCGGCACCGAAAGTCGCCGGGCTGGCGGCGGGGGCGGGGGCCGCACCCGCGGCCTGGATCACGCCGGGCTCGGCACCGAGCCGGGGGGCCTTGCGGTTCTGCGAGAGGAAGTTGGGCTCGCCGGCGGGCACCGTCGGGTTGGTCGGGGTCATCGGTCCCCCGTTCGGGCTGACGGGGGCCGGGAACAGCGCCTTGGGCACGTCGTTGCCGGCGTCGGGCGGCGGGTTCTCGGGCAGCGTGTCGGGCAGGGGCGGGCCGTTGACCGGCTGGGGCCGGTACGAGCCGTCGAGCGGGACGTGGAACTGGCCGTGCCCGGCCCGCTGGTCCTTGGCCTGGATGTAGGCCTTCCTCGGCGACGGCCCTTCGCTGACCGCGATGTTGTCGTAGGCCAGGAGCGTCCCCTTGGCTTCCTCCAGGGCCGCGATCGAGGTGTTGTAGCTGGTCACGAACTGGGCTTCCTGGGCGATCGCGTTGGCGTACTGGCTGACCGCGTCGAGCAGCCGGTCGATCGTGATCCGGCCTTCCTCGTAGAACGCCCGCTGGGCTTCGAGCCGCTGGAGGGCGGCGGCCCTGAGCCGCTGGGCGGTCCGGAACTGCTTGTAGTTCGAGTCCACTTCGAGGAAGAACCGGGCGAGCGAGTGGGTCGTCTGGTGGACGATCTGCTGGAGGAAGGCCCGCTGCCGGAGCAACTGGTACTGGGCCGAGCGGACGTTGGCCAGCGGGGCCCGGAAGCCGATCGGGGCGGAGAAGGTCAGGCCGACCTGCCACTGGTTGAAGTCGCGCTGGGTCTGGGCCGGGACGTTCACGCCGGCGTTGTGCCCCTTGAGGCTCCGGATCGGGTCGAGCACCGTCAAGCCGGCGCCCGAGGAGACGGCCTCGGACTGGTCGAGCTGGTGGCCCAAGCCGTTGAATTGGTAGAGGGCGTTCAGGTTCAGCTGCGGCAGGAGCTGGTTGCGGGCCAGGAGGAGCTGAAGCTCGGTGAGCCGGACCAGGAGCTGCTGCTGGACGATGTCGGGCTGGAAGGCAATCATCTGGGCCAGGCAGGTCTCCCAGTCGGGCTGGAGCCTGGCCTGCGTCGGCGCGGTGTCGGGGACGATCCGGCGGTTGTCCGCCGGCGGCAGGCCGAGGATGTTCCGCAACTGACGCTCGGTGGTGATCACGTCGGCGGTCGCGGTGACCAGGTTGAGCTTGAAGTTCTCGAGCTGCTGCTCGGCCTCGGCGACGTCGGCGGTGGTGGCCCGGCCGACCTCGAGCTCGGCCCGCTCGCGGCGGAGGATCTCCTCGCCCAGTCGGACGGCGGTCTCGCGGCTCCAGAGCGAGATCTGCTGCTGCGAGAGCGACCAGTACTGCTGCTCGATCGAGCGGACGTGGGCCAGGATGGACGCCTTGAAGTTCCAGATCGACGCGTCGGCGTTGAGCCGGGCGATCACGATGTTGGCGCGGTTGGCCTCCAGGCCGCTCGGGTTCTGCGCCGTGCCGCCGAGCAACGGCTGGGTGATCGAGAGCTGCGTGTTGGTCGTGTACGCCGACGGGAAGACGTTCGCCGGGCTGTTCGAGTACAGGTAGCTGACGTTGTGCTGGAGCTGGAGGACCGCACCGGTGGCCGCCCGCTTCTGCAAGGTGGACTGGAAGGTGGCGGTGTCTTGATTGAAGACGACCGGGAAGCGGACGCCGGAGGGGATGACGCCGGCGGCGATCGAGTTGTTCAGGGGGGTCGTGCTGTGGCCCCAGAGGATGCTGGTGGTGAAGTTGGCGTCGAAGACGGCCAGGGCCGTGGCGATCTGGGTCTCCTGGATCGCCGGGTCGTAGACGGACGAGAGCGTCCCGGCACCGAGCGAGCTGGCGACCCCGGCCCCGGCCCCCGTGTTCAACGGCGTCGGCTCGAACCCGCCCAAGGGGATACCCTGGGCACCCAGCGAGATCACCCGGACGACCTCGGAGTTGTCCAGCCCGATCCGAATCGCCTCGGGCAAGGTCAGGTGGAGGATCTCCTCGGCCTCGGGGTTGTCGGGCGTCCTGGGGGCGTGGATCTTCGGCATCTTGGTCGCAAGATTGCCGGTATAGTTGTTGAAGGTCGTCTGCTTGACCTCTTTGTCCTCGTCGGCGATCTTGCCCATCGGGTCATGGGGGACCGGCTTGGACTGGTCGATGTAGGGCAGCTTCTGGCAACCCACGGGGCCTGTCAGGGCGACCGCGGCGGCCAGGGTGTACCTGTTCATGAGCTTGGTCAATCGCATGGCCAGTCCGTCCTTGACATAGAGCGCCATGAGCCGCGTGGCGCGAAGTCGTCCGGCCCGATCGCACCGCCCCGGACGGCCGATCTCGGCCCGTCCACCTCCGGTTGTCGGCCTGGCGGTTTCCCGCGCTCCGGCCCACGTCGGTCCTTGGAACCTCACGATGACCACGCCCTCCCCGTCCTTGGGAACGATGCCACACCCTCGTCGCGGCGGACGCACCGGGCCGGCCCGGGCGATCCTTCGCCCGAGATCCGGATGTGTGACCGACCGAACTCAGCACTAGTTATCGGAGAATCGAGAAGTGAGTCTTGAGGGGACTTTGCGGATTGTACCGGTTCAATGATGCTTGCCTAGGCCAATGCCCGGCGCCAGCAGGTCCGCCCGATGATCCGGCCGGGCGTCGGCATCGATGCCGACGCCCGAACGGGACGTCCAACCGCGTCAGTTTCCCGCGACCGACCCCCGCGGACGTCAGCCGGCGTGCACCCGGCTGGACTCGAGCCTGGCCCGGCGGCGTCCCCACCACGTCCGGAGCGCCCGGATCTCGCCCGGCTCGGTGCCGTCGACGGCGTGGCCGAGGAACTGGAGCCCGAAGCCGCCGAGGAAGAACGTCAGTGCGAGCAGGAACAGCGGGATCGAAGCCATCACCACATAGACCGGCAACAGGAGCGTTCCGATGATCGTCAGCGGGATGCCGATCAGGTGGAGCGCGAAGCTCGCTTGGTTGCGGTGTCGCTCCATCCAGTCGTTGACCAGCGGAGACGGCGGCTGGGGCGAGTAGATCATCGGAGAGGGGCTCGAAGTGTGCGGGCCCCGTCGGCGACGGGCCGGTCGGCCGACTTGACGAGGCTCGCGGACCCGGTTACGGTGGGGCTTTCCGGCGGAACTGATGATAAACCACCGGGTTCGGTCCTCGCAACCTGTCCCCGCCAGGCCGGCCACAACACCTCCCGCGCCCCGGCCCGGCGAGGACCCGGAGCACCCTTCGCCATGGCCCACGAAGTGACCCTGATCCCCGGCGACGGGGTCGGCCCCGAGCTGGCCGAGGCCACCAAGTTCTGCATCGAGGCCACCGGCGTCGCCATCAACTGGGACGTCCAGGAGGCGGGCGTCGACATCATGGCCAAGGTGGGCACGCCCGTCCCCGACAGCGTGATCGAGTCGTGCCGCCGGACCAAGGTCGCCCTCAAGGCCCCGATCACCACGCCGGTCGGCACCGGGTTCCGCTCGGTCAACGTCTACCTCCGGCAGGCCCTCGACCTCTACGCCTGCGTCCGCCCCTGCAAGCACTACGAAGGGGTCCGGACCTACTACGATCAGGCCAAGGTCGACCTCGTGATCGTCCGCGAGAACACCGAGGACCTCTACCTCGGCTGCGAGTTCGAGCAGGGCAAGCCCGAGACGGCCGAGCTGATCGCCGACATCAAGAAGCTCAACAACAAGACGATCCGGCCCGACTCGGGCATCTCGATCAAGCCGATCTCGATCACCGGCAGCCGGAGGATCGTCGAGTACGCCTTCGAGTACGCCCGCAAGCACGGCCGGAAGAAGGTCACCAGCGTCCACAAGGCGAACATCCTCAAGTACTCCGACGGCCTGTTCCTCGAAGTGAGCCGCGAGGTCGCCAAGGGGTACCCGGACATCGAGTTCGAGGACCGGATCGTCGACAACATGTGCATGCAGCTCGTCCAGAAGCCCGAGCTGTACGACATCATGGTCCTGCCCAACCTCTACGGCGACATCCTCTCCGACCTCTGCGCCGGGCTCGTCGGCGGCCTCGGGGTCGCCCCCGGCGCCAACATCGGCGAGAACGGCGCCGTCTTCGAGGCCACGCACGGCTCCGCCCCGAAGTACAAGGGGCAGTGGAAGATGAATCCCACGGCCCTGATCCTCTCGGGCGCCCTGATGCTCGAACACCTTGGCGAGGTCGACGCCGCCAGGCGGCTCGAAGCCGCCGTCGCCCAGGTCATCAAGGAAGGCAAGGACGTCACCTACGACATGAAGCCCCATCGCGACGACCCCACCGCCGTCGGGACGATGGAGATGGTCAAGGCGATCGCCCGGGCGATGGGGGCCTGAACGGCCAATGCGGACGGCCAGTTTCATGACCTCCCGGACGCGGGCCATGCGTCCGGGGGGCTTCCCTCGCCAAGGATGGAACGGGTGATCCCCATCGACGAGGCGGCCTTCCTCCGGCTGGTCCGGGGCGAGTCGCGCGGGCCGATCGCGACCGCATCGAGGCTCGGGCTCGCCGGCGCGGGCGGGCTCTACCGCGTCGGCGTCGCCGCGCGGAACGGGGCGTTCGACCGGGGCTGGAAGGTCCAGCACAGGGCCCCGCTGCCGGTGATCTCGGTGGGCAACCTCACGCTCGGCGGCACCGGCAAGACGCCGATGGTCGAGTGGATCGCCCGCTGGTATCGCCGCCGAGGGGTCCGGGTCGCCATCTTGAGCCGGGGGTACGGCGGCTCGGCCGGCCTGAACGACGAGGGGCGGGTCCTCGAAGAGAACCTGCCCGACGTGCCCCACCTCCAGGGGGCGGATCGGGTCGCATTGGCGTCGACCGCCGCCGAGGAGCTGGAAAGCGAGGTGGCCGTGCTCGACGACGGCTTCCAGCATCGCCGGCTGGCCCGCGACCTCGACGTCGTGCTGCTCGACGCCCTCGAACCCTTCGGCCTGGGTCGGATCTTCCCCCGGGGTTTGCTCCGCGAGCCGATCGGCTCGCTCCGGAGGGCCGGCGTGGTCGTCCTCTCGCGGGCCGATTTGGTCGATCCCGCCTCCCGGGACGCGATCCGGGCCAAGGCGGAGGCGGCGGCCGGGCCGCTCCGATGGGCGACGGCCCGGCATGCGCCGCTCGACCTTGTGGACTCGGAGGGCGACTCTTCTCCCTTGGGGCGGGCGGTCGGGGCGAAGGTCGGGGCGTTCTGCGGGATCGGCAACCCCGAGGGGTTCCGGCGGACTCTCGAACGACTTGGGTGCGACGTGGTCGGGTTCCGGGCGTTCCCCGACCACCACCCTTACGACGCGGCCGACGTCGCCGACCTGGCCGACTGGGTCCGAGCGATCGGGTCGGACCTGGCCTTGACCACCCAGAAGGATTTGGTGAAGTTGCGGGCGCCGGATCTCGGGCCTTGCCCGCTCCTGGCGCTCCGGATCGGCCTGGAGGTGATGGACGGGGGCGACCTGCTCGACGCCTCGCTCCGGGCCTTGCTCCCCCCAGGGAAGGATTCCCCGTGACCCCACCGGACCTCGCCGTCGCCTTCGATCGCGAAGCCGACCCGTCCCCGGACCGCCGGGCGCTCGACCTGGATGCCTTGCGATACGAGCCGCTCGCCGACCGCCCGAGCAAGGTCGCCCTGTCGGACATGGGCCGCCCTTCGAGCCGGGGTGTCAGCCTGGCCGACTGGCTCGAAGGCCTGCCCGGGGTCCTGGGCGCCCGGGGCCTGAAGCGGCTCGTCGAGGCCATCGCCGTGGCCCATGAGGGCGGCTCGCCGGTGGTCGCGGCCCTGGGGGGCCACGTCATCAAGACCGGGTGCGGCCCCTACCTGATCGACTGGATCGACCGGGGCATCCTGTGCGGCCTGGCCCTGAACGGGTCGGCGGCGATCCACGACCTGGAGCTGGCCATCGCCGGCAAGACCAGCGAGGACGTCGGCCCGCGCCTGATGGCCGGGACGTTCGGCTTCGCCCGCGAAACCTCCGACCTCTTCGCCCTCGCCTGCGACCGGGCCTCGGCCGACGGCTCGGGCCTGGGCGCCGCCCTGGGCGACGTCGCGATCGAGCACGGCGGCCCCGGGCTCGATGCGAGCCTGCTCGTCGCCGCCCGGCGCGCGGGCGTCCTGCTGACCGTCCACGCGGCGATCGGCACCGACATCGTCCACATGACGCCCAGGCTCGACGGCGCCGCGCTCGGAAAGGCCAGCCTCGACGACTTCCGCGCGCTCGCCGCCCTTATCGCCCGGATGGCCGGGGGCGTCTGGCTCAACCTGGGGAGCGCGGTGGTCCTGCCCGAGGTCTTCCTCAAGGCCGTGGCGATGGCCCGGAACCTCGGTCACTCGCTCGACGGGCTGACCACGGCCAACCTCGACTTCAACCAGCAATACCGGGGGCTGCTCAACGTCCTCCAGCGCCCCGGGGCCGAGGGGGTCGCCCTGACCGGCCACCACGAGCTGATGATCCCGCTCCTGCACGCGGCGGTCGTCGACCGGGTGGCGCGGGGATGACGATCCTCGTCGTCTGCCCCAACCTGATCGGCGACACCGTGATGGCCACCCCCGCATTCCGGGCCCTCCGCCAAGGCTATCCTGGCGCCCGGATCGTGGCCGTGGTCAAGCCCAAGGTCGCCCCGACGCTCGACGGCAACCCCTGGTTCGACCGGACGATCGGCCTCGACCCGATGTCGAGTCGTCCCGAGGAGCGGACCGACGCCGTCCTCCGGCAGCTCCGGGCCGAACGACTCGACCTCGCCGTCCTCTTCCCCAACTCGTTCCGCTCGGCGCTCCTGGCCTGGAGAGCGGGAGCCAAGCGGAGGGTCGGCTATGCCCGGGGGGGGCGGGACTTGCTCCTGACCGACCGCCTGGGACCGCCGAGGGACGAGTCGGGGGCCTTCCGGGTCGCGCCGATCGTCGATTACTACCGCGAGATCACGAGGCGGGTCGGCTGCGAGGGGGATGGTCCCCGGCTCGAGCTGTTCACGACAGCCGACGACGAGGTCGCCGCCGATCGGGCCTGGGAGCGGCTGGGCCTACCCCGGTCGTCCCCGGTGGTGACCCTGAACACGGGCGGGGCGTTCGGGCCGGCCAAGAGCTGGCCCGAGCGGCATTTCGCCACGCTCGCCGGGCGGCTCCGCGACGAACTGGGCGTCGGCGTGCTGGTCGTCTGCGGGCCCGGGGAGCGCGACGCCGCCCGGTCGATCGCCCTCCAGGCGGGTCGGGGCGGCGTCGTCAGCCTGGCCGACGAGCCGCTCGGGATCGGCCTGACCAAGGCTTGCATCCGCCGGTCTAGCCTGCTGGTGACGACCGACTCCGGCCCTCGCCACTTCGCCTCGGCGTTCGGCGTGCCGGCCCTGACCCTCTTCGGCCCCACGCACATCGCCTGGACCCTGACCTATCACCCAAAGGCCGTCCACCTCCACCACCCGGTCCCCTGCGGCCCCTGCCAGCGCCCGACTTGCCCCGAGAAGCACCACCGCTGCCTCGTCGACCTGTCGCCCGACGCCGTGTTCGGCGCGGCCCGGCGGATGCTCCGGGGCGAGGGGATGCGGGCCGAGCGGGTCGAGGCGGTCTGAGCCTTCCGAGATCGCGAGGCGACCATGCCGGTCTGGGCGGTGACGGGCGGTTCGGGATTCCTCGGCCGCCACCTCCTGGCCAGGCTCGGGGCCGACTCGCCCCCGGGCGTCGAAGTCGTCGCGATCGGCCGGACCTGCCCGCCCGAATTGGCCGGGTCGGGCCACCGAGAGGCGGACCTCGATGACCCGGCCGCCTTGCTCCGGACGTTGGACGAAGTCCGACCCGAGGTCGTGTTTCACCTGGCGGGCCGGACGCCGCCCGGCCTCGCCTCGGACTTCTACCGGACGAACACGCTGGGCACGCTCCACCTGCTCGACGCCCTCAAGGCGATCGCGAGGCCGGTCCGCGTCGTCATGGCGGGCTCGGCCGCCGAACTCGGCCCGGTGCCGCCGGAGGCCCTGCCCGTGGGCGAGGCCCATCCTTGCCGGCCGGCCGACCCGTATGGACTGAGCAAATACCTGGCGACGGCGGCTGCCCTGGCGGCCCGGGGCCCGCTGGACGTGGTCGTGGCCCGGGTGTTCAACCCGATCGGGCCGGGGATGCCGGACTCGCAGGCGCTCGGCCGCTTCGCCAGGCGACTGGCCGCCGGCGAAGGGCCGATCCGCCTGGCCGTCGGCGACCTCGAGGCCCGCCGGGACTTCGTCGACGCCCGGGACGTCGCCGAGGCATTGCTCAAGCTGGCCGTGTTGGCCGAGGGTGGGCAGGTCTACCACGTCGGCACCGGTCGATCGCACCGGGTGGGCGAGGGCCTCGACCGCCTGATCGAGCTGAGCGGGCGTGAGGTCACGGTCGAGGCCGATCCCACCTTCGCCGGAGGGCGAGGGCCGGCCGATTCCCGGGCCGACGTCCGGCGGATCGCCGGAGACACCGGGTGGGTCGCGCGGACCCCCTGGGTCGAGAGCTTGCGCGACCTCTGGGCCTGGGCGGTCGAGGCTCGCGGACTGGGTTGACCGATCGGGGGGCCCTTCGTATCATGCCGGCCGAGGCCCCGAAGGATTCGGTGGTCGGTTCGCGCCCGAAGGCCAGGGAGGGTCGGCATGACCAGCCGCCGGTGGTTGTTCGCGGTCATGGGTCTGTCAGCCGCGTTGCATGTCGTGGGGATGATCCGGACGCCCCTGCCGGCGCAGGACGGCTTGAAGTTCCTCCGGTTCGCCCGCCAGTTCCAGGACCAGCCCTGGGCCGATGTCGTCCGGTCCTGCGACCAGCACCCGCTCTACCCGGCCGCCATCGCCGTCGCCGAGCCGGTGGTCGCGATGTTCGTCGGCCGGGGGTCGGAAGCCTGGCGGATCGCCGCCCAGGGGGTCTCGGCCGCGGCGGCCCTGCTGCTGCTCTGGCCCCTGCACGCGATGACTCGCCGCCTCTTCGGCGATCGGGCGGCCAACCTGGCGGTCCTGTTCTACGCCCTCCTGCCGTTCCCGGCCGCGATCGCCCACGACACCCTCTCGGACAGCCTGGCCCTGGCGTTCATCGTCGCCGCGCTCTGCCTGGGCGAGATGACGTTGCGGACCCGAGCGTGGTGGGCGGCGATCGGCTCCGGCGCGATGGCCGGGCTCGGCTTCTGGACCCGGCCCGAGGTCGCGCTGGTCCCGCCGGTCGTGGTGCTCGCCGGGATGCTCCGGTGGCGGACATGGGCCGACGAGATCCGGATGGCCGGGCGACTGGCGGTTCTGGCCTCGGTCGCGGCGGCCTTCGTGGGCTCGTATGCGGCGGTCAAAGGGGAACTCTCCGAGAAGCTGGCGTTCCGCTTCTCGACGGCGATCGGCGTCAGCGCTCATGGGGCCAGGAAGCCGCCGCCCTTGTTGCCGCCGGGGCTCGACGACCCCCGCTTCGACTTCTCCCCCAAGGAGGAAGCGGCCAGCATCGACCTCAAGCACGACCCGGTCGAGGCCGCCCGGCGGCTGGCCTGCGAGTGGGCCGAGGGCATCACCTGGCTCTTCATCCCGGTCACGCTCTGGGGGATCGCCCGGGGCAGGGCCGAGCCGGGATCTTCCGACGGGCGGCGGATGGCCCTGATCTATGCGGTGGCCTTCTCGGCGATTGCCATCCGGCATGCCTCGACGCTCGGCTACCTTTCGGGCCGCCACGCCCTTAGCCTGATCGTGCTCAGCATGCCCTGGGCAGCGGCCGGGACCCTGGCGTGGGTGGAAGGCTTCCCCGCCCGACGCGGACTGACCCCGGCCCAGGGGCGGCGGCTGGGCTATGCCGCGTTGCTGATCATCGCCGCGGTCGGCATCGCCTCGCAGGTCAAGGCGGGGCACCCGAGCCGGTGGGGCTACCACGCGGCGGGGGCCTGGCTGGCCGAGCATTCCCGGCCGGACGAGGCCGTTCTTGACACCCGGGGTTGGGCCTCGTTCGTCTGGGGTGGCCTGGCCTACGACTACTGGCACGTCCGCCAGGCGCTGTCAGACCGACACCTGAAATACGTGGTCATCGGCTCGGACGAGCTGAAGGCATCAAGCCGCCGCGCCGCCACGCTCCGGGCCATGCTGGCCTACGCGGGCAAGCCGGCCGCCGAGTTCCCGGGCCGGAAGGACGGGCGAGGCCCCGGCGTCCTGGTCTACCGGTTCGAGCCGCCCGCCTCCTGGGAGGGGATTCGCCCATGACCCACGGGACCCTCCTGGCCCGCCTGACGCGGGGGACCCGCTGGTCCTGGCAGTCCGAGCGCCACCTCGGCGCCTTGCCGAGGGACCTCGACGCCACCGTCATGGCCATCGAATCCGGCGACCGGCTCCACGCCAAGCAGGGGCGGTCGACGGCCCGGGTCCGGTTCGACCTGGGCCCGGAGCCGCTGTCGGTCTACCTCAAACGCCACTACCGGCTCCCCTGGATCAACCGCCTCCGCGCCCTGATCAACCCCGGCGGGCGGCACTCGCCGGCCTCGGCCGAGTGGGCCCACCTGGAGCGGGCACGGGCCCTCGGCATCGAGGTGCCCGAGGTCGTCGCCGCCGGCGAGTGGATCGGCCCCTGGGGGGCCTTGCGAAGCTACCTGATGGTGGCCGAGCTGATCGACCACGCCCCGCTCCACGAGGCCGTGCCCGAGCTGCAAGCCGAGCTGCCCCCGGCCGATTTCGCCGCGCTGAAGCGGGCCCTGGTGATCGAGATGGCCGAGGTTTCGGCCAAGCTCCACGCCGCCCACGCCTTCCACAAGGACCTCTACCTCTGCCACTTCTTCCTCAACCGGGCGGCCAAGCCCGAGGGAGGCCGGAGGCTCTGCCTGATCGATCTCCATCGATTCGCCGTCCACCGCTGGACGGCCCCGAGGTGGCGGTGGAAGGACCTGGGGCAGTTGCTGTATTCGACCATCGGCGTCGCCGGGATCGACGACCGCGACCGGCTCCGGTTCTGGATGCATTATCGCCGCCGCTCGCGCCTGCTCCTGCCCGGATCGCAGCTCCGCTTCATCCGGGCCAAGGCCGCGCTCTATCAGGCCCACAACCGCTGAAGGCGGCCCGCGTTCGCCCTTTCCCTCCGAAGGACCGGTCATGAGGATCGCCCTGAACTTCCGGCGGATCGACCCGACCAAGGGGGGGGCGGAGACCTACGTGGTCGACCTCAGCCAGCGCCTGGTCCGGGCCGGGCACCGGGTCGACGTCTTCGCCGAGGCCAGCCGGGCCGAGGCCCTGCCGCCCGGCGTCGGGGTGATCCACGTCCCCGCGCCGGGCCTGGCGCGCTGGAGGCGGACCTGGAACTTCGCCAGAAACTCGGAGCGTGCCCTGCGAGCGGCCGAGTCGTCCTACGACTGCACGGTCGGATTCATCAACACCTGGCACCACGACATCCTGATCCCGCAAGGGGGCGTGCACGGGGCCAGCCTCGACTACAACGCCCGCCGGTACGCGCCGGGGCTCCGGCGGTGGGCCTACCGTGCGGGCAAGCGGCTCAACCCCAAGGCCTGGATCTACGGGGCGATCGAGGCCCGGCAGTACGACCCGGCCCGATCGACCCGGGTCGTCGCGGTGTCCGAGATGGTCCGGGGGCACCTCCGGCATTACCACGACGTGCCGCTCGACCGGATCGACGTCATCCCCAACGCCATCGACGCCAACCGCCTGGCGGTGCCCGACCCCCGGGCGGCCCGTGCCGAGTTCCGGGCCCGGCACGGCCTGGCTCCTGATGACTTGGTCGCCCTCTTCGTCGGCCACAACTACGGCCTCAAGGGGCTCCGTCCCCTGCTCCTTGCAATGAAGGCGAGGCTCGACCGCGACCCGGCCGCCCGGCCAATCCACCTCGTCGCCTGCGGCGGCGGCGGCAAGCCCGGGCCGTTCCGGGCGATGGCGCGCGACCTCGGCCTCGGGACCCATGTTCAACTGCTCGGGTTCCTGCCCGACATCCGCCCGAGCTTCCACGCGGCCGACTTCTTCGTCCTGCCGAGCTACTACGACCCTTGCTCGCTCGTCGTCTTCGAAGCCCTCGCCTGCGGCCTGCCCGTGATCACCACGGCCTGCAACGGCGCGGGGGAGGTCATGACGGCCGGCCGCGAAGGGTTCGTCGTCCCCTCGCCCGACGACCGGGCCGCATTGGCGGACGCCCTCGACCGGATGGCCGACGACGGGGCCAGGCTCGCGATGAGCCGGGCGGCCGAGTCGCTGGGCCTCGAGCAGTCGTTCGATCGCCACGTCGGCCGGCTCCTGCAAGTGTTCGAGCGGGTGGCCGAGGCGAAGCGGGGCCGGGACTCGGGCCCGTCGCCTCAAACCGGGCCGAAGTCGAGGATCACCGCCTCGAAGGAACGGAGCGTGGGCCGATGAAAGCGATCCTCCTGGCGGGCGGCAAGGGGACCAGGCTCCGCCCGTACACGTCGGTCTTCCCCAAGCCGCTGATGCCGATCGGCGAGAACGACCCGCTGCCGATCATGGAGGTCGTGCTCCGCCAGCTTGCCCGGTTCGGCTTTCGCGAAGTCACCGTGATCACCGGTTATTTGACCGAACTGATCGAGGCGTTCTTCGGCGATGGCCGGAAGTTCGGCACGCGGATCAACTACGTCCGCGAGGTGTCCCCGCTGGGCACGGCCGGCGGCCTCTGCCTGATCGAGCGGCCTAGGGAGTCGGTCCTGGTCCTCAACGGCGACATCCTCACGACGCTCGACATGGCCGAGATGTACCGGTTCCACCAGGCCAGGGAAGCGTCGGCGACGATCGCGTCGTACACCCGCGAGGTCAAGATCGACTTTGGCGTCCTCGACTTCGGCGACGACCCGCACCTCCTGACCGGCTACCGCGAGAAGCCAGCGTTCTCGTTCCAGGTCAGCATGGGCCTGTACATCCTCGGACCGGTCGCCTGGGACTACCTGACGCCCGGCCGGGCCCTCCAGATGCCCGACTTGCTGGAATCGATGCGGACCTCGGGCCGCCCGGTCCACTGCTTCAAGCAGCCCTGCTACTGGCTCGACATCGGCCGGCACGACGATTACGCGACCGCCAACGAGGTCTTCGAGGCCCGCCGGAAGGAGTTCCTCGGCAGGCCGACCCGGCCCGAAGTCCTGATCGGTCGCGACCAGTGATTATCGCCCTCTGCTCGCTGGGCAGCCTGGCGGCGGCCTACCTGATCGGCTCGATCCCGTTCGGCTTCCTGGTCGCCCTCTGGCTGGGCAAGGTCGACATCCGGACCCTCGGCTCGGGCAACATCGGCGCCACCAACGTCGGGCGGGTGCTCGGCTTCCGCTTCTTCGTGCTCGTCTTCCTGCTCGATTACGCCAAGGGGCTCCTGCCGACCCTGCTGCTGCCCGGCATCGTCTCGAAGATCGCCGGCGCGAGCCTGCCCGACCTGCCGGTGGGGCTGGCCATCGCCGCGATCCTCGGCCACAACTTCCCGATCTTCCTCGGCTTTCGGGGGGGCAAAGGGGTCGCCACGAGCCTCGGCGCGGTCTCGGCCCTCGACCCGATTGCCAGCATCGCATCGGCCACCGGCTTCGCGACCTCGCTCCTGCTCACCCGGTTCGTCTCGCTGTCGTCGATCCTCGGGGGCCTCGTCTGGCTCCTGTTCCACTTCACCTCCATCGAACACCCCTGGTCCCGGGATCAGATCTCCATGAGCATCGCATCGCTCGGATTGTTCGGCCTGCTGGTCGCCCGCCACCGCAAGAACCTCGGCCGGATCGCGGCGGGGACCGAGCCCAAGGTCAACTTCCGCAAGCGGAGGGCGAGGCCCGAGGGTAAGGCGGCGGCCCTGCTCGTCGTCGGCCTGGCCGTGCTCGGCCTCGGAGGGGGCGCCCTGGTCCTCAACGCCGGGCGAAAGGTCGAGCTGATCGCTGGACCGTACCGAGTGGCCGAGGTCGCGCGCGTCGCGACGGGCCACCAGCGCGCCGAGCGGCTCGCCTTCGCCGACAACGGCCGGCTCCTGGTCGCGACCTGCCCGCGGTACGGCCGGGTCATGCTCTACCGGGTGACGGAGGCCTCGGGCCTGGAACTGGTCCGCGACATCACGGTCGCCGGCAAGCCCGTCGCCCTCGGGACCGCGGCCGATCGCCTGTACGTCCTGGTCCGGCCCAACAACGATGCCCGCCACGTCGAGGAAGGGTGGTGGGAGACGTTCGACCTGCTCGGCAATCCCTCGGGGCTCAAGGTCCGCGTCGGCTTCTACCCCGATGACCTGGCGATCTCCCCGGATGGCCGCTCGGCCCTGGTCCTGACCTCCGGACGAGGGGAAGGGGGTGAGCATCGCCCGCCGCCCGCCTTGACCCTTTACGACCTGACCGGCCCGGCCGCCTCGCCCGCCGTCACGTCCAAATTCACCTTCGATCGGGCGGGCGACGACCCGGCCCGCCTCGCGCTCTCGGCCGACGGCAAGCGAGCCGCCGTGTCGCTCCAGGGCTCGAACACCGTGGCCTGGCTCGACCTGGCCGACCCGACCCTCCCGAGATTGGAAGCCCGGACCGCCTGGCCCGAGCCGTCCCGACCCGACGCGATCCGGTTCGACCGTCTCGGCGGCCTGCTCGCGGCCGACGAGAGCGGCGAGGCGCTCTGGCATCAGGCGGGGCCGGCCGCGTCGCCCGCAAGGTGGGAGGTGGCGGGCGGGACCGCCGACGCGGTCGCCATCCCGGGCTCGCCCGACTACTGGGCGTTCACCCTTCCGTTCGACTCCGGGGTCGGAATTTTGGCCGCGGGCTCGACGCCCGACCGGCCCTTCGAGCGCCTGCCCCTCAAAGGGTCCGCGAACCTGTCCGCGACCCGCCCCCTCGGCCTGGCCTACGAACCTGGCCGGTCGCTCCTCGCGGTCTCCAACCGGTCGGGCGGGAGCATCCACCTCGTCGCCCTCAGGCCCACCTCGCCCGCCCGTTGAAAATCGGGCAGCTCCGGCGCGAAACAAACCCATCGGGGCTCAGCCGAGCGGGCCGAAGATGACGAACTCCCAGGGTTCGAGCCGGTTCGGGTCGGCCTTGCCCGACTCCAGCCGGCCGCCATACTCCTCGACCTCCGAGCGGAAGCTCGGCGTTTGCTTGCCGGGCGAGGGCGGCAGCGGGCCGGGCTCGGGCCCGAGGTTGAGGTAGATGGCGAGGCGGCCTCCCGAGCCGTCTTCGCGGACCATTTCGAGGACCCGCCCCTGGCCGTCCCCGCCGTGGAGTTGCACGTTCGGGTGGCGGAAGTCGCGGAGGACGGACGACTCGCGGCGGAGCCTGAGCAGGTCGAGGTGGAGGCGGCGGAGGCCGGCGCGGGTCGGGTCGTCCCACGACCATGAGAGGACGGCGGAGTCTCGCGTGGCCCGGTCGAAGGGGTCGGCCACCTCCCCTTCCCAGCCGAAGTAGGCGAATTCCTTCTTCCGCCCCTCGCGGACGGCCCGGATCAGCCCTTCGTCGGCGAAGTCGCTGAAAAACGGGAATGGGTTCGTTTCGCCGTACTCCTGGCCCATGAACAGGAGCGGCAGGCGGGGGGCCAGCAGGAGCAGGCCGGTGGAGAGCCGGACGGCGGCCGGGGGCATGCTGGCCGGGTAGCGGTCGGACCGGGCCCGGTTGCCGACCTGGTCGTGGTTCTGGGTGAAGGCGACGAAGCGGTCGCCGGAGAACTCGGTCGCCTTGGCCCCGTGGCGACGCTTGCGGAACGAGCTGTAGGTCCCGTCGTTGAGGAAGATCGACGACTGGACCTTGGCGACCGAGGCGGGGCCATTGGCGAAGTCTTCGTAATAGCCGTTGGACTCGCCGGTGATCAGGCTGTGGACGGCGTGGTGGAAGTCGTCGGTCCAGTGGCCGTCGAGGCCATAGCCACCTTCGGCGGTCGGGCGGAGGAACCGGGGGGCGTCGTTGAGGTCGGTCTCGGCGAAGACGTGGGCCTTGCGGCCGAGGTGGGCCGCCTCGCGGTGGGCAACGACGGCGATCTCGGCGAGGATCGGGCTCGGCCCCCGGTCGAAGATCTGGTCGGCGGCGTCGAGCCTGAGCCCGTCGAAGCGGTATTCGCCGATCCACATCCGGACATTGTCGAGGGCCATCGCGCGGACCGCGTCGCACTCGTGGTCGTCGAAGTTGAGCGCCGGCCCCCAATCCGTCTTGTACTTCTCGGTCAGGTAGGGCCCGTACAAGGGCAGGACGTTCCCCTCGGGCCCGAAGTGATTGTAGATCTGGTCGAGGATCACCGCGAGGCCCGACCGGTGACAGGCCTCGATCAGCCGCTTCAACCCTTCGGGCCCGCCATAGCTCGACTGGACGGCGAAGGGGAAGACCCCGTCGTACCCCCAACTTCGAGTACCGGGAAACTGGGCGACCGGCATGAGCTCGATCGCCGTGATCCCCAACTCGATCAAGGCGGGCAACCGGGGGATGACCGCGTCGAAGGTCCCATCGGGCGTGAAGGTGCCGACATGCAGCTCATAGATCACCAGGTCCGCGCGATCGATCCCGCCCCAGTCGCCCTCGTCCCACGCGAAGCGTTCGGGGAAGAAGACCGCCGACTTGGTGCCGATGCCGTCCGGTTGCCACCGGGCCACCGGGTCGGGCAAGGGTTCGCCCCCGTCGAGCGAGTAGGCGTAGCGCGTCCCTGGCTCGGGCAAAGGGGATGTCAGCGCATGGAACCCTCGGCCTTCGAGCTGCATCGGATGGCGGGTTGCGTCGGAGCCCGTGCCGAGGACCAGCTCGACCCGCTCCGCCTTCGGGGCCCAGACGCACCAGCGGGCCTGATTCGCGTCGATGGCAACCACGCCGGCTCGGGGGACTTCGGGATCGTCGATCATCGAGAGTCCATCCTTTGGCGGTGGGTTCGGTCGGCGGTCAAGTTCCCGAGGCACTCGCGTCACGTCGGAGTCGGTAGAGGCAGGCACCCGGGCGATCGAAGCGGAGCGAGGTCGGGCCTTCGGCGCGATCGAGGCGGATCGCCGCCGGGTCGGGTGCGAGAGCCGTGTCCTCGGTCGTGAGGATCGATTCGAAGGCTCGACCCGAGTCGAGCCCGAGGCGCCCGAGGTCGATCGGCCCCGAGCCTTTGAACCGGATGACGACCACGATCTCGGCGTCGGTGTCGATCCCGAGCCGGAGGCCGAGGGCGTCGTCGCCGAGCGAGACCGCTTCGAACCGGCCGGCTCGGAAGGCCAAGTCCTCGCGCCTGAGCCGGAGCAGGGCCCGGTGGAGCCGGAGGTTCGAGGCATGGGGCTCGCGTTCGCGCTCGTCCCAGCGGAGCTTGGAGGCGAGGAAGGTCGTCTCGGCCTGCGGGTCGGCCACGAGGGCCAGGCGGGCCGGGTCGCGGAAGTCGTCGTACTTGCGGAACTCGCGGCCCCGGCCTTCCCGGATCGCGCGGCCGAGGTCGGGCTCGTGGTCCGTGAAGTAGGAGAAGGTCGAGCTGGCCGACCACTCCTGCCCCATGAACAGCATCGGGGTTTCCGGGCAGGCGAGCAGGGCGACCGTGGCCGCCCGGTATTGCGCCGGGTCGAGGGCATGGCCCAGGCGATCGCCCAGGCCTCGGTTGCCGACGCGGTCGTGATTCTGGGTGCAGAAGACGAACCGACCGGGCGGGATGCCGGTCGGGTCCGTGCCTCGGTTCTTCTCGCGGTACTCGGAGTATTCGCCCTCGAACAGCCACCCGCGGTTGATCGTCCGGGCGATGTCGTCCAGGGTCCCGCGGAAGTCGCCGAAGACGCCGTCATGGTCGCCGGTGAGATATCGACGCATCTGGTGATGGAAGTCGTCGGCCCAGACGTCGTCGAAGTCCCAGCCGCCTTCCGACGCGGGCCTGATGATCTGGTCGAGGTTGCGGTGGTCCTCGGCGATCAGGACAATCGACCGATCGGGGACGCAGGCCCGGCACCGATCGGCGAACTCGGCGAGGAACGGCCGGGGGCCGTCGTCGACGAACGCATGGGTCGCGTCGACCCGGAATCCGTCGAAGTGGTACTCCCGGAGCCAGTGCTCGGCGTTCGCGAAGAAGAACTCGCGGACATGCTCCGAGCCCTGCCCCCCGAGGTTAATCGCCGGCCCCCAGTTCGTCTGATGCGCCGGGTTCACATAATAGGGGCTGAACTGGCCCGTGTAGTTGCCGTCGGGGCCGAAGTGGTTGTAGACCACGTCGAGGAGCATCGCCAGGCCCAACGAGTGGGCCCGATCGACCAGCCGTCGGAGGTCGTCCGGCGTCCCGTAGCACCGGGCCGGGGCGAACAGCGCCGCGCCGTCGTAGCCCCAGCCCCCGCGACCGGGGAAGTCATTGAGGGGGAGCAGCTCCACGGCCGAGACGCCGAGGTCGGCCAGGTCCGCCAGCCGCCGCCTGGCCGCCTCGAAGGTTCCTTCGGTCGTGAAGGTCCCGACGTGCAGCTCGTAGATGCTCAGGGCGTCGCGGTCGACGCCAGCCCAACCACGGTCCGTCCAGGGGAATGATCGAGGGTCCACGACGGCCGAAGGGCCATGTACCCCATCGGGCTGCCAGCGGGATGCGGGGTCGGGGTAGGGCCCACGGCCGTCGACCCGATAGCGATAGCGATCACCAGCCCGGACCCGATCCGACCAACCCTCGAACATCCCCTCGTCGCCACGCCCGAGTTCGAAACTCCGTCCAACGGAGCCTTCGACCACGACCTCGACGCGGTTGGCGGTCGGCGCCCAGACACGAAAGCGGACGCCTTCCCCATCCGGCCAGGCTCCCAGCTCCGAGTCCCCGCTCATCGCCCGGGCGACCTCAGCGCGATCAGGGCCAGTGGCGGCAGCGTCAGGTTGAGGGACTGGTTGCGGCCGTGGGCGCGAATCGGCGAGGTCTCCGCGCCGCCGATATTCCCCTGGCCGCTGCCACCGTAAATGGTGGCGTCGCCGTTGAGGATCTCGGCCCATTGACCGGGCCTGGGGACGCCGACCCGGTAGTTGGTCCTTGGGATCGGCGTGAAGTTGGCGACGATCAGGATCAACTCGTCCTTCGAGTGCCCTTTGCGGAGGAAGCTCAAGACCGATCGCTCGGAGTCGTCCGCGTCGATCCAGAGGAAGCCGTCGGGATGGCAGTCCAGCTCGTGGAGCGCCGGGGAGCCCCGGTAGAGCGTGTTGAGGTCGCGGACCCAGCGCATCAGGCCGGCGTGGGCCGGGTCGCCCAGGATGTGCCAGTCCAGGGCCCCGTCGTGACCCCACTCCTCCCACTGGCCGAACTCGTCGCCCATGAACAGGAGCTTCTTGCCGGGCTGCACGTACTGGTATCCGAGCAACAGCCTGAGGTTGGCGAACTTCTGCCAGCGGTCGCCGGCCATCTTCTTGAGGAGGGACCCCTTGCCGTAGACCACCTCGTCGTGCGAGAGCGGCAGGATGAAATTCTCGGAGAAAGCATAGACCCCACGAAACGTGAGCATGCCGTGGTGATGCTTGCGGTGGATCGGGTCCATTTCCAGATAAGCGAGCGTGTCGTGCATCCAGCCCAGGTCCCACTTGAGATCGAACCCGAGGCCGCCGACGTCGGTCGGCCGCGACACCATGGGCCAGGCGGTCGACTCCTCGGCGATCGTCAGGACACCGGGGAACTCGGCGTGGACCCGCTCGTTCACCCGGCGGAGGAGGGTGATCGCCTCCAGGTTCTCCCGGCCCCCGTACTGGTTGGGGACCCACTCGCCGGGCTTCCGGGAGTAATCGCGGTAGAGCATCGAGGCCACCGCGTCGACCCGGAGGCCGTCGATGTGATACTTGTCGAGCCAGAACAGGGCGTTGGAGATCAGGAAATTGGCGACCTCGGGCCGGCCGAAGTCGAAGATGAACGTGTTCCAGTCCGGATGGAAGCCCTGCTTGGGGTCGGGGTGCTCGTACAGGTGGGTGCCGTCGAAGTAACCCAACGCATGCTCGTCGTTGGGGAAGTGCGCGGGCACCCAGTCGAGGATCACGCCAATCCCCCGCTGGTGCAGGTAGTCGACGAAGGCCATGAAGTCGGCCGGCGAGCCGAACCGGCTCGTCGGGGCGAAGTAGCCCGTGACCTGATAGCCCCAACTGCCGTCGAAGGGGTGCTCCGCGATCGGCATCAGTTCGACGTGGGTGAACCCGAGGCCGTGGAGGTGGTCGGCCAGCTTGGGGGCGATCTCCGCATAAGTGAGCCAGGTGCCGTCCTCGGACCGCATCCACGAACCGAGGTGGGCCTCGTAGATCGAGATCGGCGCCCCGAGCGAGTTGGTCCCCCGGCGACTGGCCAGCCAGGCCTCGTCCCCCCAGCGATAGGCCGCCAGGTCGGCGACGACCGACGCGGTCTTCGGCCTCGGCTCGGCGGCGAAGGCGAACGGATCGGCCTTGGCCACGCGGTAATCGGCCACCTGAGAGTGGATCTGATATTTATAAGTGATCCCCGCCCCGACGCCCGGGATGAACCGTTCCCAGTAGCCCGAGCCCTCCCGGCGTTGCATCGGATGGGCCTCGGGGTCCCAGCCGTTGAAGTCGCCGATGACGCTGACCTCGCGGGCGTTCGGGGCCCAGACGGCGAACGAGACGCCCGAGTTGCCTCCCCGAACGGTCAGATGGGCGCCCAGCTTCTCGTACGACCGGTAGTGCGTCCCCTCGCCGAGCAGGTAGAGGTCGACGTCGCCCAGGGCCGACGGGGACAATCCGGGTGCGTCGGAGCTGGGCGGATTCGCCTGCGACTTCTCGGCCCTGGGGTCGAGCAGCGCCGTGATGCCCTGGAGCGGGATCCGGACCCAGTCGGGGCGATTGTTCAACTCGTAGAGCAGTTCGTAGAGGGCCTTGTCGAGCATCAAGGCGTCGAGGAGCGTGCCGACCTGCTCAGGGTCGTCGGGCAGGAACGAGGCACCGGCCGCCGTGGCGAGATATTCCTTGAGGAAGGTGGCCGAGGTCCAGGTCCGCCACGACTTGGCCCAGGGGACGAGCCGATCGAAAACGCCCGCGCGGTCGCCCGCGAAGGCGAAGAGGGCGGCGAAGGCGGCATAGTCGAACGAGCGGATCATCCCAACGACGTCCTTCAGCGGCGTCATCTTGGCCAGGCGTTGGGGGAGGCTCTTGGCCGGCTCCCCCTCGAAGTCGAGGATCACGAAGTCGTCGCCGGTCCGGAGGACCTGGCCGAGGTGGTAGTCGCCGTGGCAGCGGATCTTCGTGGCGTCGAGCTTCAGGGCCACCAGGGCGACCGTCGCTTCGAGCAGGGCCGACGATCCGGCGAGGACCTCGCGGCCCTCGGCGGCGGTCGCCTCGGGGAGCTTGGCGAGGTTCGCCTGGAGCGACTTGAGGGCGACGGCGACCTGTTCCCGGACCTCGTCGGCGAGATGCTCGAGGTCCTCCGGCGTGATCTTCTCGGGCCGGAACGCGGGCTCGGTCGCGTCGCTGGCGAGGGCCAGGTGCATCTCGGCCGTGCGCCGCCCCAGTGTCGCGGCGGCCTGGAGGTAGGGACCGATCGCCCGCTTCGCACCCTCGGGCGCTTCGAGCCGAGCGAGTTCGATCACCGGCCGACCTTCGGACTCATCCCCTTCCACCGGCCCGACGCGACGGCTCGCCTCCTCGAAGTAGGTCTTCAGGTCGTGGAGCGCATGATCCCACCCGGTGCCCTCGTTCTTGACCAGCCCCTGGAGGATGCCGAGCATCAGCGGCTCGGCGTCGCCCGTGTCGTAGAGGAGGGCGCCGGCGGTCCTGGGCACGCGATCGAAGCGGGTCTTCTCGGCGAAGAACCGGCCGATCTCGAAGTCGGGATTGATCCCCGGTTCGAGGCGTCGGAAGACCTTGAGGATCAAGCGGTCGCCGAAGACGACCGCCGAATTGCTCTGCTCGAACGACCCTCCGGCCACGCTCAAGGGCTTGGCGAGCGGCCCTCGGGCCTCGGGGAAGGCCGAGGTCGAGAACGCCCGGATCGTCCCGGCGGAGGCGCGGAACGACCGGTTCTCGCCGATCGCGTCGAGCAGCGACGAGCAGACGGCAGGGTCGGACAGGCTGTCGAAGACGACGCCGATCGGGTCGATCCGGCCGATCACCCGCCCCGGCGACTCGCGCTCGATCCGCTCCGCCTCGGCGCCCGAGGCCACGCCGATCGGCAGGAAATAGGTCTCGACCCGGCCCCCTTCGTATCCCACCTCAACGATCGCCAGTCGGTTCGGCTCGGGGATCTCACCGGCCAGCGAGACGTCGAGGAGCCGGACCGAGGAGATCGACCGGGCCTTGCCCGCGAACCAGCGCTGCCGCTTGAGGAATGGCGGGAACGCCTCGCGTTCCAGCTTCCGACGCGGCTCTCCATCGAGCAGCGCGTCCCATCCCCGCTTGGATTGCACGACCGCCATCGTCCGGAACTCCTGGAGCGATTGATAGCCCGGGCCGACGGCCATCCGAGCTTGTGAGTTTGTTCGTGTCCGACGAGGTCCTGCCGACTCTCGATCATGCATGACGCACGACTCGCGGCCGACGGTCCAATCGCTCGAATCTCCGCCGAAGCTTGGGATCAGGCGAAGTAGTCGAAATCGCGCTCGGTCTTGACCTTCTTGCGAATCGTGAAGATGTGAGCGGGACAGGTGGACGGGTTGATCTGGACGAAATGCGAATCGCCGTGCCACAAGTAGCGGGCGTCCGAGAGGAGGTCGTGGACCTGGAACGTCTGGCCGGGGTCCGACGTAATTCCAAGGTCGCTTGACGGCACCCTGAGCCAGCCCGACTGGGTGTGATAGGGGTCGAGGTTGACCACGACGAGGATGAAATTCGAGTGGTCCGGCGTCGCCTTCGAGTAGGCAATGATCGCGTCGTTGTCGGTCTGGTAGAAGGTCAGCCCTCGATCGGAGTGGAGGGCCGGGTTGATCCGACGGACCTGGTTCACCCGGGCGATGAAATCGCGAAGGCTGTGGGGCTCGTCGAGGTTCCAGTGTCGGACCTGATACTTCTCCGAGTCGAGGTATTCTTCCGAGCCGGGTTTCCACGGCGTCCCGACGCAAAGCTCGAAGGGCGGGCCATAGATGCCGTAGGTGGCGCCCAGCGTGGCCGCCAGGACGAGGCGGATCTGGAACCCGGTAGTGCCGCTGACCTGGAGGAACTCGTGGAGGATGTCGGGCGTGTTGGCGAACAGGTTGGGACGCATCGAGTCGACCTTGTCGGTCCTGGTCAGCTCGGTGAAGTACTCCTCGATGCTCGCCTTGGTGTTCCGCCAGGTGAAGTAGCTGTAAGACTGCTGGTATCCGCCCTTGGCCAGCCGATGCATGATCTTGGGCCTGGTGAACGCCTCGGCCAGGAAGATGACGTCGGGGTGCCGGTCGCAGACCTCCCGGATCACCCAGTCCCAGAACCGGAACGGCTTGGTGTGGGGGTTATCCACGCGGAAGATCTTGACCCCGTGATCGACCCAGAAGAGGAATACGTCGCGCAGCTCGTTGTACAACCCCTCCCAGTCTTCGTTCTCGAAGTCGATCGGATAGATATCTTGATACTTCTTGGGCGGGTTCTCGGCGTACTTGATCGACCCGTCGGGCCGATGGCGGAACCACTGGGGGTGGTCCTTGACATAGGGGTGGTCGGGCGAGCACTGGAAGGCGATGTCGAGGGCGATCTCGATGTCGAGCTTCTTCGCCTCGGCCACCAGGGCATCGAAGTCTTCGAGCGTGCCCAATTCGGGGTGGGTGGACTTGTGCCCCCCTTCGGGCCCGCCGATGGCCCAGGGACTGCCGGGATCGTCGGGGCCCGGGGTGAGCGTGTTGTTCGGCCCTTTCCGGAAGGCCCGGCCGATCGGGTGGATCGGCGGCAGGTAGAGGACGTCGAAGCCCATGCCGGCCACGTAGGGGAGGCGGGCCGCCGTGGTGCGGAACGTCCCGTGCTGGCCAGGCTCGGGGGCGGTCGACCGTGGGAACATCTCATACCATGCGCCGTAACGGGCCCGGAGCCGCTCGACGACGATCCCCAGGGTCGGTTCGTAGGTGAACCCGCAGCTCCGGTCGGGGTGGCGTGCCATCGCGGCGTAAAGGTCCGGGTCGAGCGCCAGCTTCGATCGCTCGGATTGCTCGGACTTGCCCGACAGTTCCTCGGCCCGTTGCTCGAGCCAGGCGGCGTCGGCCCCCGAGGCTCGCGCCGAACCTTCGCGGACGAGTTCCGCCCCTTCGAGGAGCTCGCTGGCGACGTCGAGGCTGGCCTCGACCTTCTTGCCGATCTCCTTGAACCAGCTGGCGAATCGATCGACCCAGGCCTCCACGGTGTATTCGTGGCGACCCATCGTGTTGACCACGAACGAGCCGGCCCATCGGTCGTTGACCAGGCCGGTCATCGGCACCTCGACCCATCGCGTCTGGCCGGCCGGGCGATGCTTGAGGAGGGCGAAGAGGACGTCGTGCCCTTCCGCGAAGATGTCGGCCTCGACGGCGACCTCCTCGCCGACGACCCGCTTGATGGGGAAGCGACCACGGTCGATCTCGGGCCGAACCCCTTCGATGATGACTCTCGATGGGGACGATGATGCCGGGCCCGGCTCGACCGGACCCGTCCCGCTAACCGACGCCGACGTCATGGCTTGCCCTCGAAATCCCGCGATCGACCCGGGCGACGCCGGACCCTCACTTCCTGGTTCGGAGCCCGATTCGAGCAAGTCATGTGCCGGCCGAGAGATCGAGATCGATCCCCCCGACACCTTTCAATCGGAGGCGCGAGACAGCGGCTCGGCGATCGATTCGAGCGACGCCCCCTCGGCCTTGACGCCGAAGATCAGCGTCACCACCACCGCGACGGCCAGCAGGGCCGACGCCAGCAGGTAGCCGTGATAGAGGTTGACTCGCGACCCGGTCTCGATCAGGTATCCGAACAGCGCCGGGGCGACCGTCCCGCCGATCGTCGTCCCCAGGGCATAGAACAGGGCGATCGCCATGCCCCGCATCTCGACCGGGAAGACCTCGCTCACCGTCAGGTAGGCCGAGCTCGAAGCGGCCGAGGCGAAGAAGAAGATCACCGACCAGAGCGCCGTCTGCGACGCAGCGCTCAGGTAGTCGTGGGCGAACAGCCAGCCGGTGATGGCCAGCAGGGTGGCGGAGATGGCGTAGGTCCCGGCGATCATCGGCTTGCGGCCGACCGAGTCGAAGAAGGGCCCCAGGAGCACCGGCCCGAGGAAGTTGCCGACCGCGAACGGCAGCAGGTAGAGGCCGGTCCGGTCGTTGGGGACCCCGTAGAAGTTGGTCAGGACCAGGGTGTAGGTGAAGAAGATCGCGTTATAGAGGAAGGCTTGCGAGATCATCAGGGTCAGGCCGAGGATGGTCCGGCCGGGGTAGGTCCGGACCATCGTCCGGGCGATCAGGCCGAAGCCGATATCGTCGCGGACCCGGATGGTGATCGACCCGGTGGTCGGCTCCAGAGTCTTCCCCTCGTCACGGAACTGCTGCTCGATCCCGGCGACGACCCGCTCGGCCTCCTCGTGCTGGCCGTGCGTGACCAGCCAGCGCGGGCTTTCGGGGACGGAGTTGCGGAAGAAGATGATGATCAGCCCCAGGAAGGCCCCGATCGCGAAGCCCAGCCGCCATCCCAGGTCGATGGGGATCAGGCGGGGGTCGAGCAGGACGATCGTCGAGAGCGAGCCGGCCGCCGCCCCGATCCAGTAGCTGCCGTTGACCGCGAGGTCGACCCGACCCCGGACCCGAGCCGGGATCATCTCGTCGATCGCCGAGTTGATCGCCGAGTACTCGCCGCCGATGCCAGCCCCGGTCAGGAACCGGAAGACCGCGAAGCTCCAGAAGTCCCAGGAAAACGAGGTCAGCAGGGCGGCGACCAGGTACAGGCCGAGGGTCGCGGTGAACAACTTCTTCCGGCCGAACCGGTCGCTCAGGTAGCCGAAGATCAGGGCCCCGACCACCGCCCCGACCAGGTAGGCCGAGCCGAGCTGGCCGATCTGGCCCTCGGTGAAGTGGAGGGTCCGGCGGTCCTTGAGGACGCCGCCGATCGAGCCGACGAGCGTCACCTCGAGGCCGTCGATGATCCAGGTGATCCCGAGCGCGAGGACCACCCGCCAATGCCAACGCCCCCAGGGGAGCCGGTCCATCCGGTGCGAGACGTTCGACTCGACCCGCTCCGCTCGATCCCCGCGCGATTCCATGCAATACCCCGAATCTCTTCAATGGGTGGACGGAGACCGACCGATGTCCGGTTCGCCGAGGTTTGTTCGCCTTGTCGTCGCCAGCGAACTCCGCTACCTTCCCGCGAGATCGGACCTTGGGGCGAGTCGGGTCGAAGGAGCGACGGTGAAGCGACCTAGAAAACCTTGGGCCGACTATCTGATTTATCTCCTCGTCCGCTTCATCGTCGGCGTCGGCCAGGCGATGACGATCGAGCAATCCTATGCACTGGCCCGGGCCCTGGCGTCGGTCCTCTATCGGGTCGACGCGCGGCACCGTCGGATCGGGATCGAGAACCTCCGCCAGGCGTTCGGCGATCGCTACTCCGAGGCGGAGCGGGACCGGATCATCCGGGGCGTGTACCTCCACTTCTGCATGATGCTGATGGAGATCCTCCACATCCCCAGGAAGCTCCACCCGACCAACTGGCGGGATCGGATCACCCTGGTCGGCCACCCGAGGATCCTCGAGCGACTGCTCAAAGGGGGGCCGTTGATCATGTTGACCGGGCATTTCGGCAACTGGGAGATGGCGGGATATCTCTTCGGGGTGTTCGGGTTCCCCCCCAACTCGGTCGCCCGGACCCTGGACAATCCTTATCTGGACCGCTTCCTCCGCGCTTTCCGGGAGCGAACCGGGCAGAAGATGATCGCCAAGAAGGGGGGATACGACGAGATGCTCGAAGTCCTCCGGACCGGCGGCGTCCTCTCATTCCTGGCCGATCAGGACGCGGGCGAGCGGGGGATGTACGTCGAGTTCTTCGGCCGACCCGCCTCGACCCACAAGGCGATCGCCCTGATGGCGATCGAGCATCGGGCCCCCGTCATCGTCGGCTATGCCCGGCGGATCGGCCCGGGTTTCCGCTACGAGGTCGGCTGCACCGACCTGATCGAGCCCGAGGAGTGGACCGGCACCGCCGACGACGCCCGGCTCCTCACCCAGCGCTACACCTCGGCCCTGGAAACGATCATCCGCCGCGACCCCACGCAATACCTCTGGCTCCACCGCCGCTGGAAGCATCAGCCCAAGCCCAAGAAAGCCCGGCGGGCGGCCGAGGAGGTCGCCAGGGTTGATGCAGAAACAGCCTGAACCGGTCCGCTCCGTCCGCTCACCGCGAAGTGAATTCCCGCTTTGGCCCGTCGGACCCGACCTGCACCGAGTAGCTCGACCCGTCGGGCTGGACCGTGACCCGGATGAACTGGCCTCCGGCCGGGTCGCGGTTGGCGATCAAGGACGGGTCGGTGTTCTCCTCGGCCGAGGTCGAGGCGTTCTTGTGGAGTTGGTAGGCCGCCTTGATCGAGGGGATCGAGCGGAGCAGCTTCACCGTGCCGGGCGCACCTCCTTTACGGGGGCCGTTGTCCATGATCGCCACCGTCGGCGCGATCGTTTGGACGAGCGTCGGGTGATTCGAGATGTCCATCCCGTGATGGGTGACCTGGAACAGGTCGATCGGGCCGATCCGGTCGGCCGGGCAGACCAGTTGCCGCTCGATGTTCCAGGTCAGGTCGCCACAGTCGAGGAAGTCGAACGCCCCGAGTCGGAATCGGAATGCCAGGCTCCGGGCATTGTCGGACCGATCTTCGGCCAGGTCGGCGGGGGCCGACTCGCACAGGCGGTTGGGCGGGGCGTCGGCCACCTCGGCGACCCGGCCGCCCGAGGCCAGGACCAGCGAGCGGACGGCCCCCTTGAGCGGCAAGGCGTCCCCCGCCTTGAGGGCCTGGCGCTTCCCGGCCGACGCCTCGCGGTAGCTGATCCCGAGGGGGTCGCCCTCGGCCGGCCCGTCGGGATAGTTCGCCTTGTCCCCGCCGGGCGCGGAGGGGTCGGGCAGGCCGCGATCCCAGTAGCGATCGATCCGGACCCGCCGGCTCAGCCCGCCGACGCCCCCGAAGTGGTCGACGTGCCAGTGGGTCGTGACCAGGTGGTCCAGGTGGTCGAGCTTCGCCTCCCCCTTCAAGACCGCCTCGATCCGTTTCGGGTCGCGGTCCCCCTGGCCTGGCCAGCCCGAGTCGATCAGGACCGACTCCTTCTCGGGGGTGACGATCAAGGTCGCCGCCCCTCCCATCACGTCGATGAAGTAGATCTCCATCGGCCGAGGCGGAGCATCTGCGCCCAACAGGGGGGCCAGGAGCCCGAGGATCGCGATCGCCCGCATCCGCTTCATGGTGCGCTCCCGTCCGTTGGCCGGTCGGCTCAAGGCAACCCCCGGCCGATCTCGAAGACCTGCTCCGCGTCGAGGGCCCGATCATTGGCTTCGAACAGGGCGTGGATGGCGGCCTTGTGGATCTTCATCTTCATCCCGCCCACGCCGAGCGCGCCCCAGCAGCGGACCCCGTCGCGGTCGGCGTCGCGGTCGGCCGCCTCGATCCCTTCGATCCCGCTCGGCGGGACGGCATTGAGGTCGATCGCGACCTTCAGGTCGGGCCACGCGACCCGGGCGGCTTTCGGCAAGACCGTCACGCCGCTGGGGCCCGCCGCGATCACGATGGAGACCCCATCCCCGTGGTGGTTGCCCGACTCAAGGACGGAGAAGGGGATTGCGGCCCGATCCTGGCCGACGCGGATCGACCCGGAGGCCTCGCGGGCCTCCTCGATCGTCGGCGCACCGATCGCGACTTCCGCCCCCTGGCCGAGCAGGAGCCGGGCCACCCGGCGGCCGACCGGCCCGGCGCCCAGGACGACGGCCTTGGACCCCTCGACCGAGCCTCCCGCCCCATCGAGCGCCGCGAGCACCGCCGCCGCCGCCGTGGTGTTGGCCCCGTTGGAGTCGAGCAGGGTCGAGACCCGAAAGTGGGCGAAGAAGGTCTGCTGGACCGCCTCGAAGACCGCCTCCCCCGCCGCGACGTCCGACCCGCCGACGAACACGGCGGTCCGCTTCAGGTCGGCCGGGGCCCTGGTGAACAGGGCCCCGTGGACGAGGTCGCGGACCGCCCCCGGCCGGACCCCCCCATGCCGGAAGAGGTGGGCGACGCCCGAGTCGACGGCGACGACGCCGTCGAAGACGCTGGGCTGGGGGTCGGTGTCGAGCTGGATCAGGATCGCGGGCCTGGGAGGGTCGAAGGACATCGAGGGGTCCTTTCCGGTCGGGCCGGCGATCGATCGAGGCCGATCGCCGTTGGTACGGGCCGACCCGGCACGGTCACTGGCCGGCGAAGGGGTGCTTGGCCGTGTCCTTCTTGGCGATCACCTCGGCGGGGGTGGGGTCATTCTTCATGGCCCGCTCGATGGCGAGCTTGGTGGCCGCGTGGTTGTACTGGTAGATCTTCTTGTCGTCGGCGGCCTCGGGGTGGATGAAGACGCCGCAGACGATGCACAGGTTGTCGGCCTCGGTGGCGGGGATGGTCCCCTCGGCCAGGCAGTCGGCGACGGCCTTGGCGACCGAGGCCTGGGCCGGGCCGAACATCTGCACGGCCTGCTTCATCCCCTTGATCGTGACCTTGGTGATCAGGACCGTGGCGGGCTTGCAGAGCAGGTTGGGCTCGAGCACGGCCAGCAAGTTGGAGTGCCCGGCCGACTGGTTGGCCAGGGCGTTGGCGAAGGCCGTGCCGACCGGGCCGGTCTTCGAGCCGATCAGCAGGTCGATGTGGGCGATCTCGTTGCCGTCGCCCACCAGGGCCTCGCCGACGTACATGGTATGGTCGCTGGCCATCGTTTCGCGTCTCCGGTGTGCGGTCGCAAGTGGGTGCGGGGGGAGGGCCGGAGGGTTGGCCGGCGCCCTCGTCGGGCCGGCGGCCTCTCGGTCGCGGATCGCATGATAACAGCCCCAAAATCGGCCGCAACCCCCGACCGCCCGAGGGGGATGGTCCCACCCCGCTCGGGATTTTCGTTGTGACAATGGGCCGCAGATGCTTCAATAGGCCCGTCTGAAGCCGATGTCGGGGGACGTGCCGGCGATCGATCCGATGGCCCGCGACCCCTTCCCCAATCCAAACTCAAGGGATCTCTCCGATGCGCAAGCTGTATGCCATGCTGGCCGCCGTCGTCCTCTGCTCGGGCGTCGTCCTGGCCGCCGACGCCGTCACGATCACCGGCGAGGGCAAGTGCGCCAAGTGCGCCCTCAAAGAGGCCGACAAGTGCCAGAACGTGATCGAGGTCGAGGAAGCCGGTAAGACCATCAAGTACTACCTCGCCCCGAACGCCGTCGCCAAGGCCTACCACAAGAACGTCTGCACCGACACGGTCAAGACCACCGCCACCGGCACCGTCGAGGAGAAGGACGGCAAGAAGGTCATGACCGCGACCGAGGTCAAGAAGGCCGATTGATCGATCGCCCTTGCTCGCGATCCACACGCGCCGACGGGCTCCCTCTCGCTCGTCGGCCGCTCCCTCGTCTCGCCTCCACGGTCACGGGCGCCCGAACTGTGGACCTCATGATCCTCGGGGCCGGGGTCCGTGCCGCCGCCTGGTCCGCCCTCCGCTCCGGCATCCGCCCGACCTGCGCGGACCTGTTCGCCGACCTCGACCTGACCGAGGCTTGCCCCGCTCGCCGAGTCGAGCCCTCGGGCTATCCGGATGCCTTCCTGGCCTTGGCCAGGGACCTCCCGCCGATCCCCTGGATCTATACCGGGGCCCTCGAAAATCGGCCGGACCTCATCGGGGCGATCTCGGAACGACACCTCCTCCTGGGCAACCGGCCTGATTTGCTCCGGGCGGTCCGCGATCCCGTTGAACTGTCCGAGGTCGTCCGGGCCTCGGGCCTCGACGCACCATCGGTCGCGGCCGACCCGAGCGGGGTGCCCCGGGATGGTTCATGGCTGGTCAAGCCGCTGGCCTCGGGGGCTGGACGCGGCATCCACCCCTGGACCGGCCAGCCCCCGCCCCGCTTTCCGGCGATCTATCAGGAGCGGATCGACGGTACGTCGCTCGCCGCGATCTACGTAGCGGAGCAGGGCCGGGCGGAGTGCGTGGGGATCACCCGGCAATTCGTCGGCCGGCCCGGGAACCGCTTCGCCTACCGGGGGAGCCTCGGCCCCTGGCCGCTCCGGCCCGAGGTCCGGGATCGCGTCGACCGCCTGGGACGGGTCGTCGCCTCGGCCTTCGGCCTCGTCGGCCTGTTCGGGATCGACCTGATCGCTCGCGATGACCGGATCTGGCCGATCGAGGTCAACCCGCGCTACACCGCCTCCGTCGAGGTCCTCGAATGGACGGCGGGCCGATCGCTCATGGCCGAGCACATCCGGGCTAGCGGAGGGCCAAACCTCGACTTCGGATGGACTGGTGGGCCCGCTCTGCCCTTCGCAGGGAAGGCAATCCTGTTCGCGGACCGGCATTGCTCGTGGCCCGAGCTTGGCCGGTCGCTCATCCCGGGACTGGGCCAGTTCCCGGAGATCGCCGACATCCCGCAACCCGGGTCCGAGTTCCGGGCCGGCCAGCCGGTCGTGACCGTGTTCGCGACGGGGACTTCGGTCGAGGGGTGCCGGAGCGAGCTTGCGGCTCGGCTTCGAACATGGCGGCGACGCTTGATCGCCGTCAGACCTGGGTGTTGATCAGCAGCAGGACCATCGTGGTGACGATGAGGATGCCGGCGATCATCCCGCAGATCCGGAGCGATTGCGCCCAGATCCTCGGCCAGCTCTCGTGCCGGGAGGCCGAATAGACCAGGCTGATCGCGAGGATCAGCGGCAGGACGAACCAGTAGACGTGGATCGAGCGTGCCCCGAGCGGCGTGGCCGCGACGGCCTCGGCGAGGATCGGGACGAGCGGCCAGTCGAGTCCGTTCATCGGGTCGCCTCGGCTTTGATGGGTTCGAGGTGGGCCGGGCGCTCGGAGGCCGACGCGGCGGCGGGATCTTCGTCGAGGTGTGCCGGGCCCTCGAAGGCGTCGTAGATAGCCAGGATGTTGAGCAGGCCGGCGACCGTGGTGTAGAGCGAACCGACCTCCACCAGCTTGCCGAGCCTCGGATAGAGGCCGAACAGCTCGTTCTGGCTCGGTTCCGCCTCGAACGACCAGAGGATCGGCTCATGGCCGTACCAACCCAGCGTCGACTGGATCAAGGCGGGCAGGGCGGGGAGCCCGGCGAAGAACTGGCCGCAGTAGGAGAAGCAGAAGTGCTCGGAGTCGGCCAGCGGGCTGACCCAGCGCCAGTAGACGATCCGCCAATCCCCCATCGCCAGCCCGACGAAGAACAGGCTGAGGATGCAGGCGGAGTAGAGGATGCCCTTGCCGGTCCGCCCCTGGTAGAAATGGCCCAGGCCGGGGACCAGCCATCCCAGGAAGGCGGCCAGGTACCGGTTCTTGAGCGGGACGGGCGGGCTGGTCATGGTGGCGACTCTCGGCTCGGGCGTGATGCGATCGCTCCCGGAAGCGTTTCGGTCTGGGCCGAAGAATCTTGGGCCGCGAGGGTCGATTCGAACGGCCCGATCGGCGACGATCGCGGGTCGATCGTAACCGACGCCCGGGGTGTCCGCCACCCCGCTGTCGCCCGCGAGCGTCAGCCCTCGGCCGAAGCGGAGGAGGCGCCGAGGCATTCCAGGGCGGCCCCTTCGACGATCTCGGCGGGGATGACATCCAGCCCTCGGACGGCCGAGGCCATCAGGCAGAGGCCGGCGAGCCGGTCCAGGCCGCGCGGGACGCCCCCGGCCAGCGCGTGCAGCCGGGTCAAGGCCCTTGGGGTGAACGTCGGCTCGTCGCGGCCGGCGGCCCGGAGCTTGGCGGCCAGGTAGTCGGCGGCCTCTCCACGAGTCAACGGGTCCAGGCGGATCGACAGGCCCCAGTCGGCCGGAGGGGGGACGGTCTCGAAGCCCGCGGTCGACCGGCCGACCCGGAGGATCGTCAACGGGACGGCCGGGTCGGGGTCGACGTATTCGAGCCGGTCCAGGACCGACCGGTCGGCCTCCGATTCGAGGGTCTCGCACGAGTCGACCGCCAGCACGACGTGGATTTTCTGGAATCGGCAGAGCCGGACCGCATCCCGGAGCGCCTTCCAGGCCGAAGGACGGCCGGCCTCGGCCGCCAGCCGCCCCCCCAGCCCGACCGCCAGGGTGGCGAGCAGCCCGACCCCGTCATCCGGGGCGGTCGACCGGACGAACCGGCGGCCCGGGCCGCGAGTCGCCTCGATCGCTCGGGCCAGCACGGTCGACTTGCCCAGGCCGGCGGGAGCGACGAGCGCGGCGGATCGGGCCGCGGTCTCGATCGTCCGGACCAGCCGGGCGACCGCCTCGCCGTGGGTCGGGGTCGCCACGTAACCGGACTGGCGGGGGTCGAAGGGATCTCGGGCCAGGTTCCAATGCCGCTGCCACATGGTGAGGGGGAGCCTCCGGCGCCATCCGATCGCGTTCCTCCCCTACGATCGGTAATATGGTCGCGATCCTTTCGCGATTGCCCGGAGACTGCCGTTGGCCGACCGCTTCTACTGCCCAGACTCCCCCATCGACGGCCGGGTCAGCCTCCTCGGGGACGAGGCGAGGCACCTCGCGCGAGTCAGGCGGGTGGCCGTGGGGGAGGTCGTCGAACTGTTCGACGGTCGTGGAACACATTACCGGGCTGAGGTCGCGGAACTTGGGCGGGATAAGGTCGAATTGTCCGTGGTCGGTCCCGGGATCGAGTCGCCGCCGCCGTCCCTGTCGCTCACCCTGGCCTCGGCCGTGCCCAAGGGAGACCGGTTCGACTGGTTGGTGGAGAAGGCCACCGAGATCGGCGTGTCCCGGCTGATCCCGCTCACGACCGAACGCTCGGTCGTCGACCCCCGCTCGGCCAAGCTCGACCGGGTCCGACGGGCCGTGATCGAGGCGTCGAAGCAGTCGCGGCGGGATCTGCTGATGGAAGTCGATCGCTTGACGGGCTGGGATGGATTCTTGGACTCGGCCCGGGCCGACCATCGCCTGATCGCCCATCCGGGCGGGAGGCCGATCGCCGCGACCAATGGACTGCGGCGGGGGGCGACCGCAATCCTGGCGATCGGCCCGGAGGGCGGTTTTTCCGATGGGGAAGTCGACCGGGCGATTGCGGCCGGTTGGCGGATGACCTCGCTCGGGCCGACCACCCTCAGGGTCGAGACCGCGGCCCTGGCATCCTGTTCGATACTTCTTGCACTGGCCGAGGCCGATCTCGAGGGCGACTCCGGGGAGGTGGCGACATGATGGCTGGTTGGCAAGCGATCGCGATGATGATCGGCCTGGGCCTCGGGGCCGGCGTGGTGGGCGGGATGTTCGGGATCGGCGGCGGCCTGATCATCGTGCCCGCGCTGGTCCTCGGCTTCGGCTTCGGCCAGAAGACGGCGACGGGAACCTCGCTGCTCGCCCAACTCCTGCCGGTCGCCTTCCTGGCGGTCCGCGAATTCTGGAAGCGCGGGGAGGTCGACGTCCCCAGCGGCCTCGGGATCGCCGTGGGGCTGCTGTTCGGCACGCTCCTCGGCGCGATGCTGACGGGGCTGCTCCCGCCCGCGCAGATGAAGCGGGCTTACGGGATCTTCCTGATCGTCGTCGGGGCGTATTTCTTGATCAGCACCCGCGGCGCCCCCTCGTATCCGGTCGAGCCGGCCGCTCCGACCCGCTCGACGCCGTGATCACCCTCCCGGGGCGAAGCCGATGCACCTGCTGATGCAACTGGCCGCCCTGGCCGTGGTCGCCCTGATCGTCCGGGCCGCCTGGATCGCGGGTCGCCCTCGAAGCTGGTTCCGGATCAAGCTCCGCCGAGGGGAGCCGATCGTCGCATCGGGCAAGGTCGCCCCGGGCTTCCTGGCCGCGGTCCGCGAGATTGCCCGGGAGCATGGTCTCGGCTCCGGATCGATCGCCGGCGAGCCGCGGGCCGTCGGGGTCGGGCTGGTGTTTTCGAGGCATTTCCCGCTCGACGCCCGGCAGCAGATCCGGAATGCCTGGGGCTATGCGGGGTGGAAGACCCCTCGACCGCCGGGCCGGCGGGGGGCGCGTTGATCTTGGTCAAGCGCCGGCTCGATCAGGTCCACTGGCCGCCCGACTTGTCCTGGTAGATCGACCAGACGTAGCCGTTGGGGTCCTTGAGGGCGAACTCGCGCCAGCCCCAGGGCTGGTCGACCGGCTCGGCCGAGACGGCGAGCATCGCCCCTTCGTCCAGGCAATGGTGGTAGAAGGCGTCCACGTCTTCAACCCGGAGCTGGAGGTGGATGCCGAGGCCGACCTTGCTGTTGGCGAACTCGGCGGCCTGCTCGTCCTGCGGGTGGAGCATGAGCGAGAAGTTGCCGACCTTGAGGATCGCCAGCGTCAAGGGGCCCCCCTCGCGCTCGGCATGGAGCTGCGCGATCTCGGCGCCGACGATCTCGTTGTAGAACTCGAGCGACTTCTGGATGTCATCGACGTAGAGGAAGACGCTGGTGACCTGGGCCGTCATCCGTACCCCCCTTTGGCTTCCTTACGGGATCGTCCGGAGCGGAAGATAACCGGAACCGGCCATCGGCCGCAACGCGAGCCTCTGCCGAGAATTGCCCGCCGCCGCGCCCCCGGTCGGGCCTTGCCCGCCTCGGCTCATCGAGGCTCATCGGCGGCGAAGAACTCGACCGCCTCGCGGATCGCGGGCAGGAGGTAGCCGCCCGACGAGTAGTGGCCGCAGTCGCACCAGCGAATCGGCGGTCGACCGGCCGCCTCCCAGAGCCGACGGGCGGCCGACGGCGGGATGACCTCATCCACGTTGCCGGCGACCATCAACAGCTTCTTGCCGACGAGCCGGTCGGCGTAGGTCAGGGGGTCGTAGGGCGTGGTCAAGGCCGAGAGGTCGGCGAAGGTCCGGCCCGAGTTGATCCACTCCTTCCGCCAGCGATCGGCCCCCGGCTCGTCCATCGTCCAGAGGACCTGATCGAGCCCGCCGCCGGCCAGGAGGAACGCCGATCGCGCGATCGCGGGGTCGACCGCCGTCGCCAGGGCCGAGGTGATCCCGCCCAGGCTGATCCCGGTCACGCCGAGCCTGCCCGGGTCGACTTCCGGCCGCGAGCCGAGCCAGGTGGCGGCCCGACGGATGTCGCAGACGCCTTGCCGCATCGAGAGCGTAGACCGGTCGATGTCGTTGGACAGGAACCGCTTGCCCTCGCCCGCCGGCCGCCGCTCGCCATAATACGGGAGCTTGATGAACAGCGCGGCCACCCCCCGGTCGGCCAGCCGGGCCGCGTAATAGCGCGACAGGGCGAAGTCGGCCCCGAGGATGTGGAGCACGACGACCGCCGGCCGACGACCGGCCGCTTTGGGCCGGAAGTATTCGCCGTGGACCGTGTTGTTCGCCTCGTCGGGCGTGACCAGCGGCGAGGCGAATCGGACCCTGGCGACGGTGTAGGCACCGGCGTCGCGGATCGGTTCGAGGTCGTACCCGAAGGTCGAGGCCGGCAGGCGAAACAACGCCGGCACGGAGGACTCGGCCGGTCCCGGGACGAAGGCGACCTCGCCTCGCTCGGGAGGGGATGGCGGGAGGCTCGCGATCAAAGGCACAAGGAGGGCGAGCAGCATGAGGGTCGATCCGGGACGATCGGTCGCGATTGCCATCCTGGCCAGGCTCGGCTAGGATACCCCGCCGCCGGCCGGTCGGGAAAGGGAGTTCCCAAGCGTGAGCGCGAATCGCCTGCACGAACTGCGTACGCTCCGGCCCGATCGGGTCTGCCTGATCAAGCCGAGCTCGCTCGGCGACATCGTCCACGCCCTGCCGGTCCTCTCGGCCCTGCGGTCGCTCTGGCCCGAGTCGCACATCGCCTGGGTGGTCAACCGAGGGCTCCGGGGGCTCCTGGACGGCCACCCCGACCTCGACGAGGTGATCCCCTTCGATCGTTCGAAGCTCCGCCTCAACGCGGGAGGCATCGGGTCGGTCGCCCGGTTCCTCCGGGACCTCTCGGGCCGACGCTTCGACCTGGCCGTCGACCTCCAAGGACTGCTCCGCTCGGGCTTGATGACGGCCGCGACGGGGGCGACGGTCCGGGTCGGCCTGGCCGGGGCCCGCGAAGGGGCCTCGGCCTTCTATCAATACAAGGTCCCCTCGCCCGAGCCCGAGGCGCACGCGGTCGACCGGCTGCTGAAGGTGGCCGAGGCGTTCGGCGCGGACGTCTCCTCGCCGACCTTCCGCGTCGCCATCGGCGACGACGACCGCTCCTGGGCGGCGCAGATCCTCGGCCCGCTCGCCGGCCCCAGGCTGGCCATCAATATCGGCGCCCGCTGGCTCACGAAGCGCTGGCCTCCCGAACAGTTCGCGATCGTGGCCCGCCGCGCGATCGAGGAGCGGGGGATGTCCCTGGTGCTCGTCGGGGCGCCCGAGGACCGCCCGCTGGTCGACGCCCTCAACAAAGCCATCGGCCCGGTCGAGGGGATCGTCGACCTGTGCGGCTCGACGACTTTACCCAGGCTGGCGGCGGTCGCCTCGATGGTCGACGTCTTCCTCTCCAACGACACCGGCCCGCTCCACCTGGCCGCCGCGTCGGGGGCCCGGACCGTCGGGGTCTACACCTGCACCAGCCCCGGTCGGACCGGCCCTTATGGGCCGAGGTCGGTCGCCGTCCGGAGCTGCGTCTGGTGCGCCCCGAGCTACCTCAAGACCTGCCCCCGGCTCGAATGCATGGCCGAGCTGACCCCCGGCCGGGTCTGGTCGGCCGTCGCCTCGCAGCTCGATGCCTCGGGCCTCAGCCTCAGGAGCGCATAGGGTTGTCGGCCGGCTTGGGAGTCGCCGGGGCGCGGACGATCCGCATCGTGGCCGCGACGGCAAGGATCTGGCACAGGGCCAGCGGCACGAATTGAACCCAGCCCAGGTCGGCGGGCAGCGCGTGGATTGCTCCCGGGAACGCCAACGACACGAGGTTGCGGGCATATCGATTGCCGAAGACCCAACCGGGGAGCGGTCGGTCCCCGCGCCAGAGCGGCAAGACACCCTCGATCAGCGGCCGGGCGATGCCGTCGGGAATCCGGGCTCCGACCGCCTGGAACATCAACATCTCGACACCTCCGGCCGTTGCCAGCAAGGCGGCCATGACGGTCACGGCCCGGCCTCCGGTCGCCAGCAAGGCCGCGACGGGCAGCATCGCGAACGGCAGGAGCGGCACGAGCAGGCGAGGCCCCGTCGTCCACCCGCCGGTCCATTCCGGGTAGCTCAGGTTCATGAGCAGGACCGCGATCATCGTGGCCGAGGCCACGATCACCGGCCCCCAGAGCTTGCGGAGCGCCATCGCGACGAGACCCGGGGCCGTGAAGACCAGGATCGGGGCGAAGCGGAGCAGCCCGCGCCGCTCCCCCCAGATCAGTTCGCCGAGCTTGGCCCAGTCCGGCCGGTTCAAGCCGAGCGGGTTGCTCGACGAATGGACCTTCTGGAACCGCTCGGTCACCAGGAAGAAGTACCCCATCTTCAACGGCGAGCCGAACGCCGCCGCGTTGTAAGCGAGCAGGATCGCCGCCGGGATCGCGGCCCCCACCCCGAACCAGATCACCGCCCGGGCTGGCCTGCGACCGGTCAAGGCCAGCGCAAGCAGGTAAAGGCCGAGGATCGCGGAGACGGGCCCGACCTGGATCTCGACGACGCTGGCATAGCTTGCGCAGAATCCCGAGAGGGCAGCGGACAGCCCAGGCCGCCGGACCCCTCGCCAGAGCAGCCCGAACGAAGCCAGCAGGGCGAAGGCGGCCGGCTGGTGGCCGTAGGCGAGGGTCGCATAGGCGTAGGCGGGGGTCGCGAGGCCGTAGGCCAGGCCGACGAGGGCGGCTCGCCTCGGCCCGCACCCCAGGCTCCGAGCCAGTCGGGCCAGGAGCGCCCCGGCGAGGGCCGAGCACAGTCCCGAAGTCCCCAAGGTGGCCCAGTAGTCGGCCGGCCAGAAGGCGAACCCCTTCGCCCCGAGGGGGTGATCCGGCAGGCGGAACGCCGACTTGGCCGCTCGATAAGGGGCGACCGCCAGGAGCGAGAAACCCGGCGTCTTGTCGGTGTAGTAGTGGCCACCGGTCCGGGCGATGTCGTGCGTCTGGTCTTCGAGGCCGTCGATCGAGATCGTCCCCCGATCGACCAGCGCATACGTCAGCATCAGGCGGCTCGCGGAGTTCCAGTCGCGGCCGTGCCAGAAAAATCCGTAGCTCGCCAGGAGGATGGCGAAGACCCAGGCCTCCGGGTTCCGGGCGACCCTCACGACCCCGGCTCGTCGACGCGACTCGGGGCGAGAGCGGCCCGGGCGAGGTCGAAGGCCCAGACCAGCGCGGCCGAGCCGAGCAAGGTCGCCCCCGGCTGGATCGACAGGAAGTAGCGATCCCAGGCCAGGGGGATGAACGCGGTCACCACCGCCAGTGCGATTCCCGCTTGCACCGCGATCGCCCAGGCCGTCGGCGGCTCATCACCCCTGGCCTGCTCTCGACCCCGGGACCAAGCGGCGACGAAGCCCATCAGCACGACCGGAAGCCAGAACACCGCCCCCCAATCTTGTCGCCAGTCGTAGCGGATCTCCGAGTTCGTGCCACGCCTCGGGCCGAGCGGGCCGAACCTGCCGAACCCTTGCACCGCCACCGCCTCGACCTTCGCCGGCAAGGTCTTGAGCGCATGGATGGGGAACTGCTCGTCGGCCCGGGCCGAGACGGCGACCCGGTGTTCCGCCACGGCCCGGACCCGCTCCCCGAAGCTCATCCGGACCACGGGCGCGAGCCTCGGGTCGATGGGCCCCCGGGGGTGGGCGGTCAGGAATGGATTCAACGCCACGAACGTCGCGAATGAAGCTGCCCCGGCGACCATGGTCGCGGCGACCACGGCGGCCTTTGCCCGAACTCTCGGGCCGCTCAGGACGACTGCCAGGATCGCCCATCCGCCGAGGATGAAGCAGGCGAGCGACCCGTTCAGCTTCGAGAGTGTCGCCAGGCCGGCGAGGATGCCGGACCCGATCCCCAACGCCGCGATCCCCCGGAGGGGCGTCATCCCGCGCCCCGACATGAGCCTGCTCCAGCCCCAGAGCCCGACCGCGAGCGACGCCAGGATCAACGCCTCGGCGGGCACGTCGGACATCGCCCGCCTGGCGTGCATCCGATAGAGCGGGTTGATCATCAGCAGCCCCGCCGACAGGAAACCCACTCGCCGGTCGAACCCGATCCTCCCCAACGCAGAGATCGCCACGCACCCCAACGCCCCCAGGATCACCGAAGGGCGTCGGGCGGCCATCAGCGTGTCGATCGACACGAACTGGCGATTGATGTTCTCGTACCAGGCATAGGCGGCGAGCCTTGGCGGCCTCCGGTAGCCGCCCGCTCGCAGGCCCAGATTGATGAGGTACTTCGGCAGGGGGGGTAAATCATACCCCGGATACTCCAGCCAGGCGGGAGAGTTCAGGTCGCGACGAATGAACAGATCACCGTAGAAAGACTGGGAAATGTAGGCGGATTCGTCCGCGAAGTGGGGCTCTGACGGTAATGACAGGCCGAGCCAGCTCGCGGAAACCAGGGCGATGACGACCGCTTCCGAGAAATTCTTGAGGGCCGATCGGCGGCCTAAATCTGCTTGAGATTGCGGCTTGGGCAAAGTGTGAGGTCCAGATCGAAGGGGATTAGCCCGCAAGGATGCCCCAGGCCTGCCATCATTCTAAAAATCGTCCTCGAATTTTTGCAACGCGGGGTTCATCGGCTAAGTTTGCTCGATGGAAGAAATATTGAAGCCGTCGGCGGACCGGTGAAGACCTTCACAGCCCTCGCCTGTCTGCACGATCCGATGGTCTTCTCGACGACCTTCCCTGGGTTATCCTCTCGATCCATGCGGTTGCACCCTGGATTCCTCATCCACCGAGATCTCCATGGAAAACGCCCGGCGTTTCCTCCCGAGCGGACTGGCACGAGTGATCCACGCGCTCGATGGTGAGGGCTTGCGCATCGAGGAATCGGCCAGCTTGTCGATCGACGCCGGGAGAACAGCCCTTGCTGGAAATTCTCGATCAGCACTGATGTTGGATCGTTGGGCCTCGGCCCTCAGCGGAGGATGCGGGGTGATGGGACTACGGAAGCCGAAGATTCGAGTCAAATATGGGAGCACATCCGAGATGAACCAGACTCGCAGATCGTCCGGAGGCCTCATTCGCGGGGCGCCGGCATCCCGCGATCGGGCCCGACCGCCCGGGCTCGCGCTCCTGGCACTGGCACTTGTTGGCCTGGCGCAATCCGGCTGCAGATCCGACGGTTGCAATACCTGCGGCGGTTTCTTCTCGCGAACCGCGACGAACCTCGGCAACGGCGTCCAATCGTTGGGGAGCCGGGTCTTCCATCATAAAGAGGCCGGGTGCAGCACCTGCGGTGGGTCCGAGGAAGGTGTCATCGTCGACTCCGGCGTGCCGATCGTCACCCCCGGCGGCATGGCCGTGCCCGCCCCGGCCACGATCGTCCCGGCGCCCGTCGACTCAAATCCTATACAACTCGATCCGATCCCCAGCACCTCCACTCAGCCGGCGAACCCGAACGGTAACGGCTCGTCGGGTTCTTCGCGCAACCTCCCCGGGAACTCCCGGTCGGTCTACGAGACGACGGGGGCTCGCGGTTCGATCGCCCGCGGACGCCCGAAGGCCGGCGAGATCTCCCGAGCCCACCTCGCCCGGCCGGAGCCCGTTCCCGTCCCGGTCGACCTCCCGGCCGGGTCTTCGGACGTCCTCGAACGAGTCCCACCGGTCGACCTTCCGAACGACTTCAACCGGAAGGCATCGGCGACCCCTACCTCCCCGCCGACGGGCGAAACTTCCAATGCTCCCACCGCTCCGCCCGCCGAGGATCTCTCGGCGGCCGGGGCGGGGAGCAGCACTTTGTCAACCGGAATCGCCGTCGCCCCCAGGCAAGCCCCCGGCATCCTGCGATCGGCGTCCGTCGCTCCCTCCATCGGCGGCGGGAGCGCCCCTTCGCTCGAAGGCTTGAGCTGGCTCAAGGAAAAGGGTTACAAAACGTTCATCGATCTCAGGCAGCGATCCGAAGTTGAACCCGCTTATGTTGATTCTGTCAATGATCTCGACATGGTTTATATTTCTCTTCCCATTGTCGCGAATCGCCTGGCGTCTGCCCGCATTGCCCGCTTCGAAGATTTGATCGCCCAATCTTCCCATCGGCCGATTTATTTCTGCGACGTCGACGGAAAGCGCGCCGGTCTGGTCTGGTATCTCCACCTTGTCAGCGTGGTCGGTGAAGATGTGAACTCGGCCGCCCAGAAGGCCGAGGAACTCGGCCTTGATGCGGAGACTCGCAGGTTGGCCGATAACTACCTCGGCGGGAAAAATCTCCCATCGAAGCCAGGACCGAATCGCAACCTCGCGCTTCGACCTGCACCGGCACCGCAACCGTCGCAGTCAGGCCCGACCGTTGCGACGCCGAAGGCCCCAGACCACCCGGGCCAAGGGGCGGCAACTCCGCCGGTGATCCCGACTCCGGAACCTCCCTTGATGTTGCCTGGCGACTCTCCCCCGGCCCCGAAGCCGGCGGAATCCTCGAAGCACACATCGACGGATTCTCATGAAATTTACCGCGAGCCCTCGAACTGGAAGGCCGTGGCCGCCTTCGTCTTGACGGGATTGGGCGTCCCGCTCGCCTACTGGAGCAAGACGGCCATCAGCGGGTCGCGGATCATCCGACGGGCCAGTCTGCCGGCAGGGATGCGGAGATCGCTAAACGGTCCGGCCTCGTCGGATGTTTGAACGAGAGTTCGGCCGCGTGGAGGGCGATTCGAGGGCGACCGTCGCTTGCCATCAAGGGGGTCCGCGACCCATATTTGAAGTCCCCGACGATCGAGAGCCCGCGCGAAGCGAGCTGAACTCGAAGTTGATGGCCGCGACCGGTGGTCGGTCGAAGATGGACGACGACCCGGCCTTCGGATCGATCCAGGATCTTGAATCGAACGTTAGCCTCGCGTGAGTTGGGCGTATCGAAGGGCACGGCCTGGACGATGTTGGTGGCGGGATCTTTCAGCAGCGAGTCTGCCCACTCGCCTTCATGATCACGGCAGATCCCCTCGGCAACGGCGATATAAGTCTTCTCGATTAGCCCTTCGTGGAATTGCTCCGACAGGCGAGTCGCCGCCTTGCCGGTCTTGGCCAGCAAGAGGACACCCGAGGTCGGTCGATCGAGTCGATGGACGAGGCCCAGGAACACGTTCCCGGGCTTGTCGTACCGTTCCTTGAGATAACTCCGGGCGAGGTCGACCACGCACGGATCGCCGGTCGAGTCGCCCTGGGAGAGCAGTCCGGCCGGTTTATCGACGACCAGGCAGTGGTTGTCTTCGAAGAGGATCGGGATCATGGCGGGAGCCGCCGGGGGCGGGGTCGGTTCAATCGAGGAAGGGTTTTTCGCCGTCGATCGGCGTCGGATAGTCGTCATCGACATGCTCGATCACGACATCGGTGATCGTCGTGCTGAGGGACACATCGCCGCCGCCGACGTCGCCCTCGCCGGTGATCGCGTGTCGATGCCGCTTGTCGAGCAGGTGGCCGACGTCGAACCGCTCGCCGATGTAGTAGCGTCGGACGTCGGCGTTGTTGATGATCGACTCGCGGTCGCCGTAGGCGAAGACGCGGCCTTCGCGGATGACGTAGGTCCGGTCGGTGACTTCGAGGGTCTCGCGGAACTGGTGGTCGGTCAGGAGGATGCCCAGGTTATGTTCCTCGGCCAGGTTGCGGATCGCGTCCTGGATCTCGCCGACCGTCTTCGGGTCGATGCCCGCGAAGGGTTCGTCGAGCAGGATCAGCTTGGGCTCGGTGATCAAGGAGCGCGCGATCTCCAGCCGACGTCGCTCGCCGCCGGAGACCCGATTGGCCCTGGTCTTGCGGATGTGCGCGAGGCCGAACTGGGTCAAAAGCTCATCCTGCCGGAGCTTGCGGGCCTTCCGGTTCATCCCCGGGCGGGTTTCCAGGATGGCCATCAGGTTTTCTTCGACGGTCAACTGCTTGAAGACGCTCGAATCCTGGGCTAGGTAGCCCATCCCGGCCTGGGCCCGCTTGAACATGGGCATCCGGGTGACATCCTTGCCGTCGAAGAGGACCTGGCCCCCTTCGGCGTCCACAAGGCCGATGGTCATCCGGAAGCTGGTCGTCTTGCCCGCCCCGTTGGGCCCGAGGAGGCCGACGACCTCTCCCTGGTTGACGTCGAAGGAGACGCCGTTGACGACCTTCCGGCCCCGGTACGATTTTTCGAGACCGATGACATCGAGCAGCGGCATGTTCCGATCCTCCTTGATCGCCCGGCGGTCGGGGCTCAGCGGATCCACTTCATCCGTTCGAAGTAGGGCCGGAAGGGGAGCCGGAAGTCGCGAGAGAGCCGGACGTCGGGGCCGAACGGCTTGCCGTGGGGCCAGTAGACGAAGAACGCCTTGCCCACGAGCATCGTCCGGGGGACCTCCCAGCTCGACCGGTCCTCGACCCCCCAGTTGCTGTCGTTCGACGACCAGGCCCGGCTGTCGCTGCTCCTCGGGCTGTTGTCGCCCATCATCATGAAGTGGTCCGGCCGGATCACGTAGGCCTTCTGCGGGGCGTGGGTCTCGAGCGTGGGGAACTTGGTGGGGTCGGCCAGGAAGTCGAACATCTTCAAGACCCGGCCGTATTCCCGCTGGTCCTCGCGGTCGATCGACTCATAGACCCCGCTGATCTTGTAATCCGGATCCCTCGGGTCCTGGGTATAGTAGATATCGCGTTTCAACACAAGGTCGCTCACCCGGCCGCTCGCCCCCTGGAAGGCGACGCCGACGGGGTCGAGGTCCCTGGCGGTCGGGGCGTAGGGCGTGGTCGGGGGGTCTTCGAAGGGGAGGCCCTCGCCGAACGGGGTCGAGCCGTCGACCCAGAGGGTGAGCCGATCGTCGACGTTGGCGAAGGTGACGTCGCGGGCGCCTTGCCCCTTGAGGCTCGTCGGGGCTTCACCGAGCTTCTGGTCGCCGTGAAAGATCGAGGCAACGCCGGTGGCGAGGTCGACCTCGCAGCGGTTGGCGATCCCCGCTTCGATCAGTTCGAAGCGGGCCTTGGCACCGGGGGACGCGGAGGTCACGTCGACCCGGCAGGAGACCGTGAGGTCGCCGACCCAGTTGAGCTGGAGCCAGCCTTCATGCTCCTGGAGCCACCGGTCATAATAGGACGTGCTGATGTTGGTGTTGTAGGAGTAGAAGTCGGTGATCAGGGTCGGCCTGGGGCCTCGGGGCATCGGGTCGGATTTCTCCGCGGCCGCCCACTGCTCGGGGTCGGGCACGAGGTGGCGATACCGCAGGTCGGACCAGGCGGAGCCGGGGGCGGAGGCCGTCGCGTAGGTGCCCGCCGCCTCTTCCTTCCAGGCCGAGCCGCCCTGCCATCGTCGCCACTCCGGCTTGTCGGCGAGGAGCTTGGCGCGGTGGGCGTCGTCGTAGACGAGCATCTGCATCGCCTTCTGGTGATAGAGCGGTTTGCGCTCGATCGCGAAGGCGGCGTTGTCGCCCCGGGGGCGGGCCTGGATGTCGCCGTGGTTGATCCGGAGTTCCTCGCCGGGCAGGCCGACGAGCCGCTTGATGTAGTTGGTCTCGGGGTTCTCCGGGTAGTGGAAGACCACCACGTCCCACCGCTTCGGTCCCGACGAGGCGGGCAGGAACGGCAGCTCGTAGGGGAACTTCATGACCAGGATGCGGTCCCCCTTGAAGCTCGGAGTGTCGTCGACCGGCGTGCGGAACCGGCAGTTGCCGCAGATTCCCATTTCCCCGAGCTTCCTGTCGACGATGAACTTCTCGGTCTCGTCCGAGGCGTTGATCGCGTATTGGTGGCCGCACTGGGGGCAGACGACCTCCTTGTGGCGGCCCATCAGGGTCGGCGCCATCGAGCCGGTGGGGATCACGAACGCCTCGGCGTCGAACCCCCGGATCAGCATCGCGAGGATGAAGGCCACGACGATCTGCTCGACGAACTCGCGGAACGACTCCTTCTTGGCCTCGGCGACCGCCGGCCGAGGAGGACGCGTCGACTCGAGTTTGAGGTCGCGAGTGGCGGTTCGGCTCATCGTGCGATGTCCCTGGCGGTCGTGGTCCGGCCCGGAGGTCGAGGTCATCGAATGTAACGTATTTCGCGGGGGTCGGGAATCCAGCCGATCGGCCGACCGAAAACTCGGAGAGAGGTGACCTGGCCGGGCAAGTGGACCAGGAACGGCTTGCCGACGAAGAGGTCGCCACGGACCACGGGGCTGCCGACCCAGAATCGCGAGTCGTTGGAGATCGGGCTGTTGTCGCCCAGGACGAAGAACTCGTCCGCCTTGAGAAGATAGGGCGCCTCGATCCCGAACGGCCGCCGGGCGGTGACCGAGATGGCGCCCGTATAGTAGATGTCGCGATAGACCCGGAGCCCCTTGATCTCCATCGAGCCGCCGAGCATCCCGATGGCCAGGGGCGGTGCGAGCGGGTGGGACGAGAGGCCCGGGTCGTTCTCGAATTCGATCGGGTCGAACAGGGGCAGGCCGTCGATCGCGACCGCGACCTGGCGATCGATCACCGAGGCCTCGACGTGGGACCACCGCGGCTGCCCTTGCGGCGAGGCCGCCAGGCCGCCCCGGACGTTCGAGACCTCCAGGACCCGCCCGTTCCGGCGGACCTCGGGCGGGCCGGACTCGCCGACGGGCAGGCTGATCACGAAGTGATCCGGGCCGTGATCGAGCCGGATCGCGACCGAGCGGACGTCGGGCCGGCAGGTCAGGTCGGCCTCGACCATCAGGTCGCGGACGACGTTGTCGCCCCGGTCGTCACCGCCGTTGTAGGGGCAGAAGTCGCGGACCGGCCCGTACCCCGAACGCGCGGGGTCGTAGTGGCGATATTCGAGCCAGTCCTCGCGGTCGCCCGAGGTGGCCGTCCGGTCGTGGACGAACCGCGATCCGTCGGTCCGCCAGCCGCTCTTGACCGCCCGACGATAGCGATCGCCGCGAAACGTCCAGCGCGGGTAGCGGTCGGAATCGGCCGGAAGGAAGTCGTTGTCGTAGAGCAAGATCCGCATCGCCCGCTGCTCTCGGAGCGACTTGCGGGCGATCCGGCCGTCGATCACGACGTCGCCGTCGACCACCTGGACCGCCTCGCCGGGCAGGCCGACGACCCGCTTGACGTAGGCCTGCTCGGGCTCGGCCGGGCTGTGGAAGACCGCCACCTCCCACCGGCCGGGCCTCCGGAAGTCGAAGAGGAACTTCTGGACCAGGAGCCGGTCGCCGTTGCACTCGACGGCCGAAGTCTGGCTCAGGCCGTCCTGGCCGCAGTTCGGGCAGACCGGGCGGCCGGTCCTGCCCTCGTCGTCCATCCCGATCACGAAGGTGAAGTTGCAGGTCGGGCAGGTGATCTCTTTGTGGAAACCCAGGAGCGTCGGGGCCATCGACCCCGTCGGGACGACGTAGGCCTCGGCGGCGAAGGTCCGGAGGAGCAGGATGCCGATCCCGAGCAGGATCAGGAACTCCACCGTCTGGCGGCGGGCCCCCTGAGTCCGACCGGCCTCGACCGGGGTCGACGGCGACGGTACGAGGGCCGGTCCGACCGGCGACTCTGTGGGATGCGGGTCGTTGCCGTCTTGGTCCATCACGCCGTCCTCCGCTCGGCCGGCCGGTCCAGCCCTCGGCCCGGTTTATTCGTCGCCGTCGTCAAGGACGGAGAGGAACGCTTCCTGCGAGATCTCCACGTTCCCCACCTGCTTCATCCGCTTCTTGCCTTCCTTCTGCTTCTCCAGGAGCTTCCGCTTCCGCGAGATGTCGCCGCCGTAGCACTTGGCCGTGACGTTCTTGCGGAGGGCCGAGATCGACTCGCGGGCCACGACCCGGCTGCCGATGGCGGCCTGGATCGCGACCTCGAACTGGTGCCGCTCGATCTCGGCCTTGAGCTTCTTGACCAGCTTGCGACCCCGACGCTCGGCGAACCCACGATGGACCACGATCGAGAGGGCGTCGACCTTGGCCCCGTTGACCAGTACGTCGAGCCGGCAGAGATCGTTCTCGCGGAAGCCGAGGATTTCGAAGTCCATCGTGCCGTAGCCGCGGGTCGAGCTCTTGAGCTTATCGTAGAGGTCGTAGATCATCTCGGCCAGCGGAAGCTCGTAGGAGAGGATGGCGCGGGTGGGCGTCATGTACTCCGTCTTGAGGTAGACGCCGCGGCGATCCTCGCAGAGCTGCATCATGGCGCCGATGCAGTCGGACGGGATGATGAAGTTGACCCGGGCGACCGGCTCGCGGAACTCCTCGATGTCGCCGGGGTCGGGGATGCGGGTCGGGTTGGAGATGTGGAGGGTTTCTTTCCGCTTCGTGAGGATCTCGTACGTCACGTTGGGCGCGGTCTGGACCAGGCTGAGGTTGCTCTCGCGCTCCAGCCGCTGCTGGACGATCTCCATGTGGAGCATGCCGAGGAAGCCGCAGCGGAAGCCGAAGCCGAGGGCGTCGGACGACTCGGGCTCGAAGGTGAAGCTGGCGTCGTTGAGCGACAGCTTCTGGAGCGCGGTCCGCAGGTCCTCGAACTGGTTGTGCGTGGCGGGGAAGAGCCCGCAGTAGACGACCTGGGACGGCTCCTGGTAGCCGGGCAGGGCCTCGACGGCCGGACGGTGGGCGTCGGTGATGGTGTCGCCGATCCGGATGTCGGAGAGCTTCTTGACGTTGGCGGTGACGTAGCCCACCTGGCCGACGCCGAGGTCGTCGCAAGGGGTCTCGCGGGGGCGGAATCGGCCGATGTTGATGACATCGTGGTCGGTCCCGCCCGCCATCAGGCGGATCTTCTGGCCGACCTTGAGCAGCCCGTCGATGACCCGGACGTAGATGACGACGCCCTGGTAGTCGTCGAACTTGGAGTCGAAGATCAGGGCCCTGAGCGGGGCGTTGACGTCGCCTGGGGGCGGGGGGACGCGCTCGATGATGGCCCGGAAGATCTCGGGGACGCCCAGCCCGGTCTTGCCGCTGACGGCGAGGACGTCGAGCGGGTCGATCCCGAGGGTCGCCTCGATCTCCTCGCGGATCTCGTCAGGCCGGGACGCCTGCATGTCGATCTTGTTGAGCGCGGGGACGATGGCCAGGTTGGCGTTGATCGCGGCATAGGCGTTGGCCACGGTCTGCGCCTGGACCCCCTGGGTGGCGTCGACCAGGAGGATCGCCCCCTCGCAGGCGGCCAGGCTCCGCGACACCTCGTAGTGGAAGTCGACGTGCCCCGGCGTGTCGATCAGGTTCAGCTCATATTGCTGGCCATCGAGCGTGTAGTTGATCGCCACGGCCCGGGCCTTGATCGTGATCCCCCGCTCACGTTCCAGGTCCATGTCGTCGAGGAGTTGCTCGCGGAACTCGCGCTGGCTGATCGCACCCGACTGGAGCAACAGTTGGTCGGCCAGGGTGCTCTTGCCGTGGTCGATGTGGGCGACGATCGAGAAGTTTCGGATGAATTTGGGATCGAAAGCCATGTGCGTCCCGGGGAAAAGGGGCGGGCGGGGACGAAAGACCGAGCTGAGTCGGGTTTCGGGCGAGAGCCAGCCATCCTCGATCTGATCCCATCCTACCATGAACGTCGCGCCGCGCAATCCCCGACCCGTTCGCTTGGCCGGGCCGGGACTCCTGCGATAGGATGAATGAGCCCGGGGCGCCGGGCGTCTCCATCTCCCGAACGAGCAAGGCCGTCGAGGGCATCGACATGGAAGTCCCCCTGGACCCCGAGATCGAGGCGGTCGTCCGCCAGAAGGTGGCCAGCGGCGAATACCCATCGGTCGCGGTGCTCGTCGAGGAAGCCTTGTTCCTCCTGGTCCAGCGCGACTGGGCCGAACGCCAGGCCGACCTCAATCGGGGAACTCCCCTCGAACCGCGACGCGGACCCCAGCCCGAGGGAGGCGAGCCGGCATGACCTTCGACCACCGAGCTATCACCCGGCGGACCTGGCTAGCGGGCTCGGCCCTGGCCCTGGCCGGATTCTCGTCCACGAGCCGGGCCGACGATGCGCTCGGGGCGATCCGGGCCAAAGGACGTAAGGCCGGGATGGACCCGTTCGAGGTCTTCGAGTCGAAGAACTTCCTGGCCATCGGCGACGCCACCCCGCGCTATTGCCGGGAGGCCCTCGACGTGTGCGAAGCGGTGGCGATCGATTATCAGAAGCATTTTAAAGACAAAGGTTTCGAGCTCGATTGGCCGAAGGACCGGATGACCGTCGTCGTCCTGGCCAGTCCCCAATCTTATGCGGCGTTCGAGGGCGGCTTCGTCGACCAGGTGATCGGAGGCCACTACGACCTGGGCGAGAATCGCCTGGTGACTTTCGATGCTCGGCTCCGCGACAGCAAGTCCAAGGCCGGTTCGCTCATCCCCGAGGAGGACAACACGCTCCAACTGGTCCACGAGACGATCCACCTGCTGACCTTCAATACCGGCCTCCTGGATCGCAAGGCCGACGTCCCCGACCTCGTCTCCGAAGGGCTCGCGACCTATGGCGAGACCTGGCGACCCCGCCGGAAGGGGGCGATCGGGGCCAACAACCTTCGCCGGCTTCAGGGGTTCCGCAAAGAACAGAAACCGGGCGGCGTCACCTGGATCCCCTTCGATCAGCTCCTGGCCGACGACAAGATCATCAACGACGACAAGACGCAGCAGGTCGGCTACTTCGAGGCCTGGAGGTTCGTCCACAAGATGATGTCGAACCCGGGTCGGGCCGCTAAGTTCCGGGGATATCTCCAGGCGCTCAAGGGCGCGACCGAACCGGCCAGGCGGGCCGAGGTGGCCAGGGAACACCTCGGCGACCTTTCCGCGCTCGACAAGGAACTGCGATCCCCGCGCTGAAGCGGGCGATCCCCTCGAACGTCAAATCTCGGCGGGTCGGAGGAGGCCGACGGACAGGACGGCCTCGGCCAGGCGATCGCTGAGGTCGAGGAACTCCTCGAAGTTCACGGTCGCCTCGGCGAAGGTCTCCTCGCCCCGGGGCAAGGCGCCGACGCGCTGGGTTTCGATCTCGTAGACGCCGTAGACCACCTTCGGAAGCCCCTGGCCCGGCAGGGGGCCGAGCTCCCGGGTCAGGTCGTGGGCGGTCAGGGCGGCGTTGAGATAGACGGCCATCTCCCAGAGCGCGGCCCGATAGCCCGGCTCGGCCGAGCCGGCGTTGCCGCAGCGTCGAACCAGGGCTTGATCGGCGATCCGGACGACGACCGAGATCCGATCGATGATCGTCCGGAGCGAGTGGGTCTCGACGATCGACCCGTAGGCCTCCGGCGAGAGGTAAAGGTCGACCGCCGCGGCCACCGCGCCGCAGCCGCTGTGGCCGAGCACGACGATCAGGCGGAGGTCGTTGGCCAGATGCCGGACGGCATACTCGACGCTCCCGAGGCACTCCGTCCCCAGGACGTTGCCGGCCACCCGGACGATGAACAGCTCGTTGGCCGACCGGCGGTCGAAGATCATCTCGGTGGGGACCCGGGCGTCGGAGCATCCCAGGACCAGGGCGAAGGGGTTCTGGATCACCGCCTGCCCGGGGACCAGCGAGAACCCCAGGGAAAGCGGCTCCGAGGGGATCACCACCGGATGGCCGGCGGGGCCTCCCATGATCTCGGCCCGGACCCGCTCGACGATGGTCCTGTACCGCTTGTTGCCCTCGCGGAGGGCGTCCTCGGCGGATTCGGACGACGGGGAGACGGGCTGATAGGGGTCGTAGCGGTAGATGATGTCCACGGGTAATCTCCGTCGCCTCGGGCTCGACCGCCGGACTGTTCAAGCCATCTTGGCAGGAGATTCCCCGGTGCTCAACCGAGGACCGGGTTGAGCCCCATGTTCTTCCGCATCTCGGCCCGCTGCTTCTCGTAATTCATCAGGAGCTTGCGGTCGCGGTAGTGCTGCCGCTCCTTGCGAGCCTGGGCCGCGAGGACGAGCCTGCGCATCGCGCCGCTGGTCAATTCGCCCCGGCCGGCGTAGCGCTTGCGGAGCCGCTTGGCCGGCTTCTCGCCGTAGGCCTCGATGATCTCGTCTTCGAGCGAGACGAAGAACTGGCAGTAGCCGGGGTCGCCCTGGCGGGCGCATCGGCCGGCGAGCTGGCGGTCGATCCGCCTCGACTCGTGCCGCTCGGTCCCGATGACGTGGAGGCCGCCCTGGACGGCGACCTCGGGCCCGAGCTTGATGTCGGTCCCTCGGCCGGCCATGTTCGTGGCGACCGTCACCTTGCCGGGCCCGCCGGCCTGGGCGACGATCTGGGCCTCGATCTCGTGGTTCTTGGCGTTGAGGATCTGGTGCTCGATGTTCTCGGCATTGAGCAGGGCGCTGAGGCGTTCCGACCGCTCGATCGACCGCGTACCGATGAGGACCGGCACCCCCTTGTGGTGCCAGTCGACGATCTGCTTGGCGACGGCCTGGAACTTCTCCTCCTCGGTCGAGAAGACCCGATCGAGCTTCCAGGACCGGCGACCCGGCCGGTTGGTGGGGACCCGGAACACGTTCACCTTGTAGACCCGCTTGAGCTCGCGGGCGTCCGTGGCCGCCGTGCCGGTCATTCCCGCCAGCTTCTTGTACCGGAGGAAGAAGTCCTGCACGGTCACCCGGGCGGCGGTGATCGTCTCCAGGGTGACTTCCAGCCGCTCCTTGGCCTGGATCGCCTGGTGGAGGCCATCCTGCCACTGGCGGCCGGGCATCATCCGGCCCGTGAACTCGTCGACGATCACGATCTCGTTGTTGAAGACGACGTATTCCTTGTCGCGGAGGTAGGCGATCTGGGCCCGGAGCGCCCGCTCGACGTACTCGTAAAGGCCATCCACCGTGAGGGTAACGAACGCCGAGTGCCCGGCGGCGACCTGGACCTTGCGGCGGCCGGTGGCGTTGAGCTCGGCCTTCTTCTCGGCCGGGTCGTACTTGAAGTCCTTGCCGCGGACCAGGGTCGCGGCGAGCTGGTCGGCCCCGTAGTAGGCGGCGGCCTCTTCCTGGGTCGGCTGGTTGTTGGCCCCGATGATCAGCGGGGTCCGGGCCTCGTCGATCAGGATCGAGTCGGCCTCGTCGACGATCGCGTAATGGTGCCCGCGCTGGACGGGCGGGTCGCCCCCCTGGCCGGCCCTGCCGAGGAACGCCTCCTCGAAGCTCTTGCGGTCGTTCGAGCCGATCTGGAGCCGCTTCAGCTCGTCGCGGAGGTAGTCGAAGCCGAACTCCTTGCTCGTGCCGTAGGTGATGTCGCAGGCGTAGGCGGCCCGCCGGACCGGGTCGGTCTGCCCGGTCTGGATGCAGCCGACGGTCAGGCCGAGGATCTGGTAGATCGGGGCGTTGAAGTCGGCGTCGCGCTGGGCCAGGTAGTCGTTGACGGTGACGACGTGGACCCCCTTCGACGCGAGGGCATTCAGGAAGGCCGGCAGCGTGGCGACCAGGGTCTTCCCCTCGCCCGTCTCCATCTCGGCCAGGCACCGGTAATGGATCGCGGCGCCGCCGACGAGCTGGACGTCGTAATGCCGCTGCTTCACGGTCCGCTTGGCCGCCTCGCGGACCAGGGCGAAGGCCTCGACGAGCAGGCTATTGAGCGAGTCGCCCTGGCGGGCCTTGAGCTTCAAAGCCTGGCTGCGGGCCCTGAGCTGCTCGTCGGTCTCGGCTTCTAGGCCGGCTTCGAGGGCGTTCACCTGGTCGGCGAGCAGGGCATAGCGACTCAGCCGCCCGCCGTGAGTCGGGGCCGCGATCTGCTGGACCCGGTTCAACCACTTCGGCCCGAGTTGGCTGGCCATGACCGAAAGCTCCCCATACCGCGAGACTTGGCCGAGTGACGACGCCCATGGCCGACGACCGGCAACGCAGGGCGCGCGGATTCCGCTCGTTGATTCAACGGGACGGCGAGCCGGGCGATCTTCCTTGAATCCCCTTGGCCGACCTGAAGATGTCGACGGACAGCCCGCTCGGGGTGAATCTCAGATATTGGTCGGGCTTCAAGTCGAGCGGTCCTTCTCGGTCGATCCGATCCAGGAGCATCCGCCACTTCTCGGACGCGACGACGCCCTGGGGGGGCCCGGCACCCGGGGTGCTGCCCCAATAGACCCAATTGTTTCGGGTGTCGAGGAGCAGCAGGCCATCTTCCTTGTGCGAAGGGGCGATCCGCTCGAAATTGGGGCAGGGGCGACCGAGCGGAGTGGTCTTCACCTGGCCCTGGAGATACTTCGCCAGGCGGGCCGCCTTGAGGACCTCGGTGTCCGCATCACGCCCGAGAGATTCGCTGTTCGAGGTCTTGTACGGCAACCCCGGCGCGAGCGAGGTCGGTGCCGGCACGTCGAAGATGATGGGCAGCGGGTCGGCGATACCCCGGACCCGGGGCCTCGGCTTCTTCTCGACCCAGTCGATGTCCTCGGTCGGCAGGATCGTGCCATCCTGATCGATCACGACCCAGGCTTGGCCGGCGACCTCCACCACCGCCACCGGCTGGCGGAAGATCAACGAGACGGACAGCCGCCGCCGGGTAACCTCGATCTTGGTGACGCGCTCGACCAAAGGATTGAGGCTGAAGATCTTGGTCAGTTCTTCGAGGTTTACTTCGAGGATCGGCACCCGCTCGGGCAGCTTCGCTTTGGTCCGGACGGCTTCGAGGAAACCGACCGACTTTGAGAGAACCCAGGGTGGTGGCTCGGGGATAAGCCGGATCTCGGCGAAGTCGATCCAGTTCTCCGGCTGCTCGGCCACCCAGTGGGTCAGGGCCCGGACCCCTCTCGTCCCCGCCCAGGCGAGGAGTGCGAGCAGGCTCAGCGATCCCAGGATCGCCCAGGCCAGGCGGCGAGATGAGAGCTTCCGGACGGCGGGCGACCCGACGAGCTTGGCGAATCGCCGCGAGGGCCGGTCTTCGAATTCCGACTCGATCTGGGGTCCGGAGGGATCGCCGAATTCCGCCACGAACGCATCTCCGACGGGGTGCCGAGGTCGCCCTCCTCCTTCCCAGATATCGGCCGATCCGCCCCCGCGCGCTTCCGGCTGTTCACAACTCGGGCGGTCGGTCGGGCACCCTCACCAGACCTTGATCTGCAACTCCAGCTCGTGGCCGAACTGCTGACGGACCTTGGAGCGGACCTGCTCGATGAGCTGGAGGACCTCGGCCGACCTCGTGCCGGGCTGGGAGATGATGAAGTTGGCGTGACGGTCGGAAACCTCGGCGCCGCCGACCCGCAAGCCCTTCAACCCGGCCCGCTCGACCAGGGTCCCGGCGGAGACCTCGGGCGTCGGGTTCTTGAAGATGCAGCCCGATGACTGGTGGCCGTAGGGCTGGTTCTCCTTCTTGATGATCCAGATCCGCCGCATCCGCCGGACCACGGCCTCGGGGTCTTCCCCTTCGAGGGCGAACTCGGCCGAGAGGATCAGGGGCTCGTCGAGGTTGGACGACCGGTAGTCGAACTGGAGTTCTTCGGGCTCGCGGACCTCGACCTCGCCCGAGTCGTCGACCACCGTGACCCTGCGGACGAAGGTACCGATCGCCCCTTGCCGGCCGCCGGAGTTGCCCCGGAGGGCCCCGCCCACGGTCCCGGGGATGCCGGTGAGGACTTCCAGCCCGGCCAGCCCGGCCCGGGCGGTCTGCGAGATCAGCGCCGTCAGCGGGACCGCGGCGCCGGCCAGGACCCGCCCCCCCTCGATCGAGACGTCCGAGAACGCCGGGCTCTCCAGGTGGATCACCAGGCCGGCGAACCCTTCATCGCGGACCAGGACGTTCGAGCCGCCGCCGAGGATCTGGATCGGGATGTTCGCCTCTCGGGCCCGACGGATCAGGGCGACGACCTGGGGGATGTCGCGGGGGCGGGCCAGGTAGGCGGCGGGCCCGCCCAGGCGGAACCAGGTGTGCGGGGCCAAGGGCTCGTCAGCCGTGACGATCTCGCGAAACTCTTCGAAGGAATGCATCGGCTATCGTCCCCACGCCGCCGGCCCCGAGCGTCACCAGCACGTCGCCGGGTTCGAGATGCCGGTCCAACTCTCCAATCGCCTCGACGATGCCCGCCGCCCGCCAGGCTTCCGTCCCCGCCGCCCTCAGCCCGGACTCCAGGCCGTCCGCCCTCGACCCGTCCGATGCCCCTTCCTCGTCGACGATCAACACGCGATCGGCCGCCTCGAAGTCGCCGGGCGACGGCCCCGGGCACTCGCCCATGCCGACCGGGTCGGGCCGATAGGCCACGCAGAGCCGCCTACGGCCGTACACCTGCCGGGCGAGCGTCAGGGCAGCGCCGACACCCTGATGGCCCCGCGACTCGTCGTCGACCAGCGTAACACCACGATAGCTCCCGCGTGACTCGAATCCTCGGGAAACTCCGCCGAAGTCCTCCAGGGCCTCGCGGATCGCCCGGGTGCTCAGGTTCACCCGCTCGCAAACGGCCAGCGTCGCCAGGGCCGCCAGGACGTGATGCCGGCCCGGCACGCCGAGCCGGATCTCGGCCGCGAACCGGCCCCGGTGGAAGGCCCGAAATCGGTACCGTCCGCGGTCTTGCTTGAGGTCCGCCCCCCACCAGGCATGGCCGGGCTCCAGCGAGAACCGCTCGACCTCCGCAGCCACCCCCGGCCAGGTGCCCGGGCCGCGGGGACCGGCCTCGCCCGCTTCCGCCAGGACGTAACCCCCGGGCGGGGCGGCCTCCGCCCATCGCCTGAGCATCGCATCATCCCCGATCGTCGGCGAGTCGTCCAGGATCACCACCACGTCGGCCCCGGCAACCTCGGCGATGCTCGCGTGGTCGGTCGCCTCGACGACGACGTGGGGTCCCGAGCCTTGCCGGCCCGGGCCGCCGAGTTGCGGGGCATGTGACCCGAGGCAGACCGTCGGGTCGAGCCCGGCGTGGGCCAAGGTCCAGCCCAGCATCGCCGCCGTGACGCCCGCCCTCCGGCCGCCGACCGCCGCGATCCCGAATCCGGACCGGACGAGCCGGCCGAGGATCTCCGGGCAGGACGCCTGCTCGACCCCGAGCTTGCGGGCCGAGAGCCGCTCGGGGTGTTCCAGCGGCACGTCCGGTCCATAGACCACGAGGCGGGCCGACCGAGGGAGCGGCAGGGGGGCGTGCCCGGCATGCACCCGGACCCCGAGCCGTCGGAGGTATTCCGAGGTCGCCCCTTCCGTCGGGATCGAACCCGAGACGGCGAACCCCCGCTGATGCAGGAGCTGGGCAACACCCGACATGCCCCGGCCGTCCAGGCCAACGAGGTGGGCCCGTTCGCCAGCGGAGATCAGCCCCGTTCTCAACCGTCCCATCGGCGGGCGCCCCCTGGAAGGATCGACGACCGAAAGCCTTGTTCGGAGACCAGGATGCCGGACGTGCCGTCGATCTCCTCCAAGCCTTCATATCGGCTCGATCGCCCCAGGTCTCGCGACTATTTCGATCGCGAAGAATCGCCCGTTCTCAAAAGTCTCGAAGCGCGCGGAAAAGGGCTCGACCAGGTCGAGCCCTCGACGGGAATCGGCGAAGATCCCACTTATTCGGAGCCGTGGAGCTTCACGACCTTGTTGTACAGCCCGAGCAGGAGGAACGCCGATGGCCAGTGGCCGACGAAGTTCGCGGCGTCCTTGTTGCCCATCGCCCGGAAGCCGATTGAGAGGCCGATCGAGCCGAAAGCCATCGCCAGATACGCACCCGAGGGGATCTGGCTCGTGTAGTGCTCGATCGCCTTGGTGAGCTCGCCTTCCTTATGCTGCCGGGGAGCGACCGCGAAACCGGTTCCGGTGGACATGGTGGGATTCCTGGTGTGGAGCGAGGGCGGATCACGCAAACCCTCCTGAATTCGGCAAATCTCGCGCCGATCATCGCATGAACAATCCAGGGTGACCTCGGCTACGAGCTGAGGCGTGAAGGTTGAGCGAGGAATCCGTTGCCTCGGCCGACGGGCACCGGCATACTCGGGCCTGGGGATCGCCCGGCCCGAGGCGAGGGGTCGTCGGGGCGTAGGGCGAGCCCTCCCACCTCGCTTTCCCCTGGAGATCCGCACCATGACCGGTCGACCATCGCGACGCGACTTCCTGCTCCAGTCCGCCCTGGCGGGGGCTGCGGGCTCGATCCTGCTCGGGGAAGGGCCCGCGCCGGCCCGAGGCTCGGCCCTGCCGCGGTCGCCGAACGAGAAGGTCCGCTTCGCCTGCATCGGCGTCGGCGGCAAGGGGGAGAGCGACACCGAAGACGCGGGCAAGCACGGCGAGATCGTCGCCCTCTGCGACATCGACGAGAAGACGCTCGAGAAGATGGCGGCGAAATATCCCAAGGCCAAGACCTACATCGATTATCGCAAGATGCTTGAGGAGGTCGGCGGCCGGATCGACGCCGTGACCGTCAGCACGCCCGACCACAGCCACGCGCCTGCGGCCGTGATGGCGATGAAGATGGGCAAGCACGCGTTCGTCCAGAAGCCCCTGACCTGGTCGATCGAGGAGGCGCGCGTCCTCCGGTCGCTGGCGACCGAAAAGAAGCTGGCGACCCAGATGGGGAACCAGGGGACCGGCGCCGACGGCTTCCGCCAAGGCGTCGAGGTGATCCGCTCGGGCGTCCTCGGCCCGGTCAAGGAGATCCACGTCTGGACCAACCGGCCGATCTGGCCGCAGGGGGTCGGCAAGCCCCAGAAGATCACCGGCATCCCCAACAACGTCCACTGGTACGAGTGGCTCGGGCCGGCGAAGGACCGGCCCTTCAGCGACGCCTACCACCCGTTCAAGTGGCGAGGCTGGCTCGACTTCGGCACCGGCGCCCTCGGCGACATGGCCTGCCACACCATCAACATCGCCGCGATGGCCCTGAACCTCTTCGATCCCGAGTCGGTCGAGGTCATCGAGACCTCCGGGATCGTCGACCGCCAGACCTATCCCACCTGGTCGATCCTCAAGACCCACTTCGGCGAGCGCGACGGCCGCGCCCCGCTCGACCTGACCTGGTACGACGGCGGCGACAACCTGCCCAAGGCCAAGGCCGCCCAGATCAAGGAACTGCTGGTCGGCGAGCCGATGGAGAAGGCCGGACTGCTGCTGGTCGGCGAGAAGGGCTCGTTCTACTCCAAGGACGACTACGGCGCCGAGCACGTCCTCCTTCCCCGAGGCAAGGTCGACGCCCCGAAGATCGAGCCGACCTTGCCCAGATCGCCCGGCCACTTCCGCGAGTGGGTCGACGCGATCGCGACCGGCGACCCGTCCAGGGCGATGTCGAACTTCGACTACGCCGGCCGGCTCACCGAGACCGTCCTGCTCGGCGTCGTCGCCCTCAAGGCCGGCGGCAAGATCGAGTGGGATTCGGCCGCCATGCGCGTCAGGAACAACTCCGACGCCGACCAGTACCTCCGGCGCGACTATCGGCCAGGGTTCTCGATCCACTCGTGATCGAACTCGATCCCTCAGACGTCGCCTCGGCTCTCCGAGGCGGCGTCGGTCACCCGCTTGACGACGAGCGTGGCATAGGCCCCCTTGGGCAACTCGAAGGCGAGCCGGAGCTTGCGGCGGCCGGGATAGAGGTCGTCGGCCCCGGCTTCTTCGGTCAGCCCTTGGGCGTGGAAGAGGGCGGGGCGTTCCCCCTTGGAGAAGAAGACGTCCTTGAGGTGCTTGACCCGGAGGTCTTCCCAGGCGAACCCGAACTTGAGGGCGACCGCGCGGGCGACGTCGCCGACCGGCCCCTCGGGCAGCTCCGACCGCGAGGCAGGCAGGGGGAGCCGGGCGGCGTTGAGCGTGGCGGCCTGCTCGGCATCCAGCCCCCGGTGGATCGGCAGGGTCGCGACCTTGAACTCGACCATCGCGCGCTGGTTCGGCCGGGTGGTGGCCTCGATCAACGCGGCCAGGGTGAGGTTCCAGAGGTGGCTCTGGAAGGCCGAGAAGTAGAGCGACCTCAGCTCGCGCCGGACCCGGGCGAACGCCCCGCGGAAGTCGGTCGGGTGGTCGACCAGGTAAGTCACCAGGCTCCGGGCGTGCGACCGGGGGAGCCGGGCCTTGGCGGCCTTCCAGTCGCCCCAGGCCGACCGGAGGATCGCCTTCTCGACCTTGGCGTCGGTCCGGTCCGAGGCGTTGGGCTCGGCGATCGCCAGCCGGAGGGCCTTCTCGTGGTCGCCGGCCAGCCAGGCCCTCGCGATGAAGTCGCCGTCGAACCCGACCGACCCGAACCGCTGGTCGTCGAAATAGTTGGGCAAGCCGTCCCGAGGGATGTCCGCCAACGACCTCCGGGCCGCGTCGACGCCGATCGGCGACAGGTCCCGGAGCACGACCGTGAACCGGTTGCCCCGGAACTGATTCGGCCCGTAGGGGAACGTCAGGCGGCCGAGCGGTTCGAGCTCGACCCCGCCCTCGCTCAGGCCCCGAGGCGGCCCGTCGGCGATCGTCAGGTACTGGATCGTCACGGCGTGGCGATCCTTCAGGCCGCCATAATGGATCTGCCTGGCCGAGAGGTTCCAGCGCCTCCGGATCAGCTCGATCGCCTCGAGCGTGCCGATGCCCGTCTTGGTCAGCCGGTAATAGCCGAATCGGCCGAAGTCCCCCCCCTCGACCAGGGGCAGCTCCTCGACCTGGAAATCCTCGGGCTGTCGCTTGAGCTTCATCGGCCTCGGCCGGTTCGAGAATCGGTTCGGTCCATTCAGCGAAACGAAGCCAATCATACCGCAGAGCCGCCCGACGCCGCGAGGTCGAGGGGCTGACCACCCGCCCCGGGTTCGCGTAAAATCGAACCCATTCGCCGACCGGTCCCGGGAGCCTGGACGATGCCCGACTTTCCCAAGTTGCCGATCATCACCCCTCCAGCCAAGAACTCGTTCCCCGACCTGCCGATCGTGACCCCAGATCCCCCTCGCGCCTCCCTCGCCGAGAAGTACGGTGGACTTTACTACCTGGGGATCGCCGGGCTGATCGTCTCGCTCCTGCTGGTGGGCACTTTCGGCTACGGGCTCTGGGCGACCCGCGACGTCTGGGCCGCCGTCTACGTCGTCAACGACGCCCGGAAAAACGAAGCCAAGCGGGATGAGGCCGCCTGGATGCTGGCCCATCACCCGGCCTTCAACGACCGGCAGAAGATCGACCATGCCTTCCGGAAGACGCTGCCCGACCTGGCCCGCTACATCATGGCCGAAGGGCTGACCTCGGAGTCGATCCGCTCCGACCCCAAGGGTTACGCCCTGATGGTGGCGAAGTCCGAAGGCTGGCCCGACTGGCTCCGGCTGGTCCTGATGCGGCCAATGGCCTACGGCGTCGGCGAAGGGTATCGGATCGACTGGCAACCGCTCGACGAGTTGAGAGGCCACCCCGACCCCGCCATCCGCCTCTGGGCCACGTACACGCGAGCGGTCATGCCGCCCGGCGACCCTCAAGTCGGGCAGATCCTCCAAAACGAAGCCAACCGCGAGGACCCGTTCCGACCCCTGGCTGCCCTGCTCACCGAGGCCGCTAAGGCCGAAGGGGACGCCCGGGTCGCCAAGCTGAACGAAGCCACCGCCTGGCTCCGGACGAATCATCCGGCCGTCGCGCCGCTCTGGCGCGGCTGGACGGTCCGCGACGGGAAAATCGAAGCCAACGCATCCGCCGAAGGTCCCAAGGCCAACGGAGAGCCGAGGTCGCGGTGATGCCCAGGAGAAAACGAAGCCATTCACGACAGGGTGCCGGTCCAGTTCAAGGCGGTCGAGGGTTCGATCGGTCGTCCATCCGGCCCGCGATCCGACCTCAATAGATCGAGAGATCGCGGGCCCTTCGAACCGGCTTTTCCTCAAGATCGTCCCGATCAGTGGAGGCGAGGGTCGACGGCGGCGAGGATGGCGCCGACGGCCTGCTGGTTAAACCCCTTGAAGCCTTCGCGGCGCTCCAGGTCTTCGAGGTGGCTGCCGATCGCCCCCTCGGTCGCGAACTTGGCGTGCTGCTCCGGGGTGATCTGGCCGTTCGCCAGGGCCCGGTCGAGCCGCCTCGGGTCGACCGCCCAGCGCTCGCCGGGTGTGAATGCCTGGCGGAGGAAGGGGAAGGTCGAGAACGGCTGCATCATCTCGATGCCGGCCTCGGCCTTGAGGTCGTCGCGCAGGGCGTCGAAGTCGAACTGGGCTTCGAGGTGGTGCATGCCCGCTTCGAGGATCGACTCGCCGTGGAGCGCGACCCAAAGGCCGACGGTGTTGGGCCTGGGGAGTTCGGGCAGGGCCTTCCGCGCGAAGTCGTGCGATGCCTCGTCCGGGGCGAGGTCGAGGTCGGCGAAGATGACGATCCCGGTCGTCGGGTGGTCGAGGATCTGGGCACCCCAGCCGGCCTGCTCGCCGGCGTGGAACCGCTCGCGAATCCGGAAGCCCAGCGAGCGGAACATCGCGATCAGCCGGGGGAAGAACCGGCGCGAGCCGCGGAACGTGTGGTGGTCGTGGTTCGCCCAGCCCAGGCCGAGAGCATCCTGACGGGACTTCTGCACCCGGGCCGCCCGGTTCCGGGACTGCCAGTAATCCCGCTCGACCTCGAAGACCAGGTGGCAGGCGAGGTCGGGCCCGCCGGCCAGCTCGATCACGTCGGCCAGCGTGGCCTCGGTGGCGGCGAACCCCTCGGCGTCGTCGTCGAACCGTCGCCGCCGGCCTTCCCAGAGTTCGCGGGAGGCGAGCGCCCCCCGGGTCGCCTGGGGCGACATCCGGCCCATCCTCGCCATGTCGCCCGAGAACGGGTCGAACCCGAGATACCCGCGCCGCTCGACGACCGCCAGGCTCGTCCCTTCGCCCGCGATCCGTCCGACCCGATAAGGGCCGAGCGGGTAGCCGGGCAAGGCCAGGCCCAGGTCGTGAGCCCGGGAGAAGCTGGCGACCGAGTCGACCCGGATCGCGACCTCGCGGACCTCCGGCCCAGCCCCTTTGGCGATGGCGATCCTTGGGAACATGCCCCCGTCATGGCCATGGACCGGGGTGTCGGACGCATAAGCGGTCAATTGGCGCTCATACCCGAGCCCTTCCAGGGTCCGCGTCAGGCCGTCCGAATCGCCGACGACGAGGTGGTCGACCCAGACCTTGAACCGGGTGCTGGTCTCGCGGACCATCCGGTCGGCCAGATTCGCGGCGAACCGGTTCCCCTCCAGCGCGGAGGCGATCAGGCCGTCGACGAACGCCTCGGTCTCGGGCCAGCGCTTCCAGTTGAACGGGTTCGCGTCGTCGACGAACTTGACGGTTTCGAGCATGGCCTTCGATCACCTCGGTGCGGGGCGAGTGGGGGCGGTCGACCGGGTCAGGGCCAGGATCGAGCGGGCGGCGGCCCGGTCGACTTCGTTGCCGGCGACGCGCGCGGCCGGCTCGGCCTCGGCCCGAGCTTCGGGAGCGCGGCCGGCGTCCTGCTCCAGCAGGGCCAGGCCGTAGCGGGCCTCGAACAGGTTGGGATCGAGGGCGATCGCCTCGCGGTAACTCTTGCGGGCGGCGTCGAAGTTGGACTCGATCAGGTAAGTGGCCGCGACCCGCGCGGCGCGGGTCGCGACGGGGACGTCGGCCCCGGACGCGCCGAGCCAGGCGGCCCTGGCGAGGGCGGGCTGGCCGAGGTGGAGGCGGAGGACGGCCAGTCGATCGGCCCAGTCCCAGGGGCGGGCGTCGGGCCGATGGGCCTGCTCGATCACGTCGGCGGCGGTCGCCGCCCGCCCTTCGGCCAGGAGATCGGCGACGACCCGGTCCAGCTCGCTCAGGTTCTTCCAGGTCGTCTTCGGGGGCGACCCGACCGAGCGGTCGAGGGCGGTCACGCGGTCGGAGGCGAGCGAGGCCGCCTGCCTCTGGCTGGGATTCGTGGTCGGCAAGTCGAGGTAGCGGAGGTAGGTCGCGCGGGCCGACTCGTCCATCCCCCGGGCATCGTAGAGCCGGGCCAGGATGATCAGGCTGTAGCCGTCGTCGGGGGTTATCTCCAGGGTCCGAGCGAGGTCATGGGTCGCCCGGACGCTCGGGAGGTCGAAGGTCGGCTGGAACGGCTGGCGGAACCGGGGGATCGGCCGGGGACCGACCAGGGTGTACCGCAGGTTCTCGATCAGGCCGGCCTGCTTCCAGCCGTCGAGGCCGGCCGGGTCGACCGACCGGAGCTTCCGGGCGTAGTCGAGTCCGAGGAGGATCAAAGGGGCGGCCTCGGCCTCGGAACCGCCTCGGGCACGGATCACCGAGGCGACGTTGCGATACGCCTGGGCGGTCGCGGCGAGCGTCGCCTCGTCGTCGAGCGAAGTGTCGGCCTCCCGGCGGAAGTGGCGGGCGAGGAAGTCGACCCCTCGGCTCGCGATCGCCACGGAGTAAGACTCGTGGACGAACAGGGCGGCGATCGGGTCGAAGTGGACGCAGCGCCACTGGCGGGAGCCGAGCAAGGTCGCGACCAGGTCGGCGTTCGAGGGATCGACGGTGTCGAGCAGGACGGCGGGCCGGTCTATCGCGTCGAGCTCGTCGGCCCAGCCGCCCGAGTTGTTGCGGATCTTCGATTGGAGCTCGATGTAGCGGGTGTAAAGCTCGGGGCCCATCACTTCGAGCCGGGCGTCGGTGTAGGCCTTGCGGGCGGGGGCGTAGCGGTATTCGTAGAGGGAAGGGTGGCCGTTGTGGAACCCGACCAGGCGGTCGGGCATGCCGGGCCCGCCCGCGGCCTTGACGGCCTCATGGGCGAACCAGAGCGGTTCTTCGCCCAGGCCGATCACCCGCCCCTCCTTGGACCAGGCGTAGAACCGGCCGCTGCCCACGGCCGCGATGGTCAGGGCGATGGCGCAGGCCGCGGCGAGCCGGGGCCAGGGCGAGCGGCGAGCGGCCGGGTCGAGCCGGAGTCTTCGGGCGCGGATCGCGGCCAGCCACTCGCCGACGTTCCAGGCCGTGACGGTGCCCACCACCGCGGCGAACTGGTGGCTGTTCCGGGTCGCCGCCAGGCTCAACAGGCTGAACGACCCGAACAGGAGGAGCCGAAACGGGCTGAGCCTCCACGACGATACCGCGGCCGGCTCGGCCTTCGTCCCGCGCTTCCGACGGGCCTTCTTGCCGTCATCGACCCGGGATCGCCCCCGCTTCGGGTCGAGCTTGGCGTCGGCGGGTTTCGAGGACCGGTCCCGGACGGCGGCCCACCCGCTCCAGAGCAGGGGGACGAGGAAGCTGAGGGCGCCGAGGGACATGGTGAGCAGGTGGAGCTGGAGCGGCAGGCTGTTGAAGCCGGACTGGGCGATGAAGTCGGGGACCGGCGTCAGCTCCGCGATCGTCCGCTTGAAGATCGGGTTGCTCATCGTCGCCGCGAGCTGGAGGGGGTAGAGCGCCCCTCGCAGGCCATAGGGGTTCGCCAGGCACGCCAGCCCGGTCAAGGCGGAGGCCGCCAGGGTCACCCGCCACCAGCGACGCCGTTCGGGCTCGAAGGCTCCGCGCCGAGCCGCCGCGTCGATCAGGGCGAAGGCGATCACGATCGGGCCGAGGGGGAACAGGCCCTGGCTGTTGACCCAGGCCACCTGGATTAGCGGGAGCAGGAACGCCAGCCAGGGCCGGCGATCCCAGCGGAACAGGATGGCCAGGTCGGCCGACAGGTAGAGCAGGGTCAGGGTCTCGGGCCGGATATACATCCGGCCGCCGAGGAGGAGCAGGGCGGGGAGCCAGGCCAGGAGCATCCCCCAGATCGGCCACTCCCGCCGCCTCGCCGTGAGGAGCAGGAGCACGGCCAAGGTGGTGATCGCGCACTTGGCGAGGTTCAGGCCGACGACGCCGAACCGCTCGAACCCGAAGCTGAGGGCGACCTGGAAGATCCAGTGGAGGTCGATCCAGGGATGTCCCGCGGCCCCATAGGTGAAGGAGTCGACCTCAGGCACCTGTCCCGTCGCCCGGATCTGGTCGCCCGCCTTGAGGTGCCACCAGAAGTCCATGTCCTTGTGGCGGAAGGCCCCCAGCAGGAACGCGAGCGCCAGGAACGCGGCGATCAGGCCGAGGTCGGCGACCCTCTCGGCCCGCGTTGTCGCGGAGGGGTCGAGGCGGGGTCGGGGGGGCTTGGCGGAGGCTTTCGCCGTCGAAGGGCCTTCGCTCATGAGGGGCGATCCCGGTTCCGGGTGGCTGTCGCGGGCGAGCCGCCGAGGTCAGACGCCCGGCGACGAGTGCTTGTCCCGCTCGTACGATTCGAGCCACGCCCGGGCCCGGTCAAGGTCTGCCTGGCGGACCCAGACGCGTGGGCGGGCGGTCATCGAGCCCAACGCCTCGTGAAGGTCGTGCGTGTCGGGGATCGCCGGGATCTGGGCCTCGTTGAGCTGCTCGGCGAGGAATTGGGCCTCCATCAGGTCGAGCGCCTTATACGCCTCGACGAGGTCGCCGCCGAGCGGGTGGGTCGCGCCGAAGTCGCCGTTCGCGTCGCCTTCGATATCCAGTTCGGGCGCGACCGGGGGATCTTGAATCGCCCCGGCGTCGTCGGCCCGGACGAACGTCGGGTCGGTGACCCCCTGGGCCGTGGTCCCGCAGTTCCAGCACACCTCGAACGAGGGGTCCACCTTCGATCCGCACTTCGGGCACGTCCACATGGGCGAGGTTCCTGTCTGCTTTGCCGGGTCAGATCCGCACGGTGTCGAGGACCTCGGCCGCCGGCAGGATGTAGCCGAAATAGAAGTCGCCGAAGAGGGCGTACTTGGCCGAGCTCTCGTCGAACCGCATGGTGTAGACGATGTCCTTGAGATAGAGGGGGTTGCGCGACCAGAGGGTGACGCCCCACTCCCAATCGTCGAGGCCGGTCGAGGCGGTGATGATCTGCGTGACCTTCCCGGCGAACTTCATGCCGCTCTTGCCGTGCTGGCTCATCAGCTCGGCCCGCTCCTCGAACGGCAGGGTGTACCAGTTCTGCTCGGCCTGGCGCATCTTGCTCATCGGGTAGAAGCAGAGGCAGGGCCAGTCGGGGAAGTCGGGGGTGAGCCGCTGCTTGTTCATCGGCCCGAGCCGCTCGACGTAGGCGTTGACCTTGGCCTTGTAGGCCGGGCTCTCGGGGTCGGCCCCCTCGCGGTCGCGGAGCATCTTGCCGTAGGCCTCGGCGTCGGGCACGTATTCGGATATCTCGGAGATTGAGTAGAAGGAATACGTCGGGATCAGGGCCGGCCCGATGGCCGAGGCCTGCACGGCCATCTGGACCCCGTGGATCGCCTTGAGGTCGGTGCCGGCGATCATCAGGCCGAAGTCGGCCTTGTGGCCGGGCACCGCGAACGCCTGCGACTGCTCGGGCGCACCCGGCCGCCCCCGGTCGAGCGCCTCGACGAATTGCCGGCGGCCGAGCTGGCGGGCGGCGTCGTCGAGCTTCGCCAATGCGGCCCGGTCGACCCGGTAATAGACGTGGAGGAAGTGCCAGCCGGCCGGGGGGACCAGGGTTGCCGGGATTCGTTCCGACGAGGCCGGCCGGTGCCCGTGCTGCATCGGCACCGTGGGGCTTTTCTCCTTCTCCAAGGCTTCGGACATCGTCGGACGCTCCCGGATTCGACTGGCGGATCGGCAACGAAGCCCCCCGATTGTAAGCCGAGGGTCGACGACCGAACAAGGAGGCCGGCGCGATGGTCGTGGCGGATGGGCCTGACGGGCGGGTCGGTCCGGGCCTGTCGACCCTGCCGGTCGGGCAAGCCCGCGACTTGGCGGGGCAAGGATGGGGGTCAAGCGAGGCCCGACCGGATTCCGAAGAAATCATCAACGAGGCCGAGCCAGGCCCGATCATGGTGGGAACCGGAGGAGAGAAACGTGCCGACGACCCGAGCCTCCCTCGCCCCGAGCCTGATGCTGGGGCTCGGCCTCCTCGTCGCGGCCCCGGCCCTCGCCCCGGGCCAGGCCAGCAGCCGCACGGCCACGGTCCCGGCCCCCCGGCCGGCCGCAGAGGTCGCCTCGACATCCCGAGGTGGCCGCCCCTCGCCCGGCGGCATCCTCCCCCCGGCCTCGCTCCGGGCCTCCGTCCGGGTCGAGGGCATCCCTTCGCCCGGGCTCCGGGTCAAGCTCGACGGCAGCGGCTCGTCGGGCAGCAGCCTCTGGTATCGGTGGCTCCAGACCGAGGGGCCAAAGGTCGCGCTCGAGGGGCCGAACGGACCCGAGGCTGAGTTCACCGTGCCGATGGAGGCCGACAAGCTGGCCTTCGTGCTCGTGGTCGGCGACGCGACCGGGGTCGATGTCCGGTCGGTCACGGTGGATATCGACGATCCCGAGCGGGAGTCGAACAGCCTCGCCCTCAAAGCGGATGCCGGCGATGACCAGGCCGCCAAGGTCGGGCGGCGGGTCGTGCTCAACGGGGTCCGGAGCGAGCCGAACGGCCGGATCAAGTTCCGCTGGATCCAGACGGCCGGCCCGAAGGTGGCCCTCAAGGCGAGCGATGCGGTGACCTGCTCCTTCACGCCGCTGGTACCGGGGCCGTATCAGTTCGCGCTGGTGGTCGCCTCGACGGGCGGGATGCTCTCCGAGGCCGATCAGGTGACGATCAACGTCACCGGCTCGGCTCGCTCGGCCGGCGAGCCGATCGACACGACGGGCATGGCGATCGACGAGCTGGCCAAGGTCTCGCTGGCCACCATCGACGGCGGCCCGCGCTACTCGGACGAGCTGGCCAGGGCCTTCGACGGCGTGGCCGATCGGATCGGCGCCTACAAATCCTACTCGGACGCGATCGCCGAGATGACCCGGCGGCTCGACGCGGTGGTCCCCCGGGACAAGGAGCGTCGGGCGGTCTGGGTCGAGCGGCTGTTCACGCCGATCATGGCCAAGATCGTCGTCGGGATGCGGCTTGAAGGGCTCGACATCACCCAACCCGAAGGGCAGACCAAGGAGCTGAGCCGGTCGGAGCGGGCCAAGCTCGCCGAGCAGTTCCGCTACACGGCGGCGGGCTTCCGGTCCTCCAGGGTCGTCCGCTGAGCCCGAACCTCAACCGCTGGAGGCCACGAGCTTGAGGTCGGCCCGCCGCCCTTCGTAGGTGACGTCGAAGGCGAGGGCCAGAGGCTCGGGCTCGATCCCCCATGTCCGGCAGGCCTGGCGGTAGATGTCGGGCCACCAGTTGGCGTGGTCGGTCAGGCCCCGGTCGCGGACCTCGGCCCAGTTGCTCAGGATCTTGGACCAGCATTCGTCGCCGTAGGCGAGGGCTTCCTTCCAGCCGCCGATCTGGGGGATGAACCACTCGCGGCCGATCGCCGCGTGGAGGACCTCGTCGGCCCAGTCGTAATCCTGGATCGTGGCCATGAGGGGGTCGCCCGAGCGGACGCCGACCTCCCACTCGTACTTCTTGCCGGTCTTGGTCATCAGGCCCTGTTCGATGAAGTAGAGCACCGCATGCCGCTCGATCGGCGAGCACTCGGTGTTGAGCCGGAGCGACCAGTTGTGGGTGATCCGGGCCCGGGTCCAGTCGACACCGCTGGCGACGAAGCCGACCTCGCCCATCATGGCGTGCCTCGCCTCGTCCCAGAGCTGGCGGGTCATGTCGCGGTAGTAGCCCCAGGGATGGCCGGTGGTCTGGTGGATGATGCTGGCCATCATCTCCGGGACGTCGATCTCCCGGAGCCGCTTGAAGAGCATCATCAGGCCCTTCGACCGGGCGTCGAAGCCCGGGTCGTAGAGGAACGCCTCGGCGTTCACGCCCTGGTTGTCGAGGTCGACGAACCGCTCGTCCCGGCTTGGGACCGGGTCGTAGACGTAGGGGAGGGCCGAGCGCATCCGGTCGACGTGACGACCGGACGCGGGTTGTGACCCATCGAGGCCGCCGGCGGCTTCGAGGAACTCCGCCAACCTAGCAAGCCAGGCATCGGCCTTCGCCCGGGTATCGGCGTCGACGAGGCAGCGGATGCAATCGGCCCCGAACGCGATCATCTCGGCGAGTTCGAGCCGGGCGAACTTGCAGGCCCGGACCGAGGGGGCGTCGGTCAGCGGATTGGTGTCGGCCGTGTGCCGGTCCAGGGCATCGCGGAGCGTCGGCAAGGCCACCTCGTAGAGGCCGAGGAGCAGGTCTTCGGTCGCGGGCGCGGCGAGGACCTCGTCGAAGAAGGCTTCGAGCCCCGGGTCGGGCACGGCGTCGAGGCCGAGCGGCGGCTCGCGCATCTCGCCCACCCGGGTCCGGAGGGCCGAGACGTGCTCCGCGCAGAGGTAGGCATGGTGCGCGAAGCCGGTCTTCAGCTCGTAGATCGGCTCGGCGGTGATCCGGGCGGTGAAGATCCCGTGCAGCCGCTTGAAGGCGTGATGATAACGCTTGAGGCGGGCGACGCAGTCCTCGATGCCCAGGCCGGGGCGGGCGGCGTCGGCGATGGTCGCGAGGCCCGCCAGGGGGGGGAGACCTCGGTAAGACTGATAGGACGCGATCGATGCCGGTTCGCTCATGCCGCTGCCCCTCGGCTGCCTGGGACTTGGCGGGCGGGGTGCGAACCCGCCCGTGCCTTGTTCATCGGGCGGGATCGCTCAGGCCTGATGGACGGGCGGGACGTGGTCTTCCTGCCGGGTCGGGGCCGAGGTGGGGGGTTCGAACTTGGGGACGGAGGTCTCGACGAGGTCGGAAGGGACCGAGGCCGACTCTGGGTTGACGTTCCGGACGGCGTGCTCGTCGTAGCGGAACTCCTCCTCCAGGCCCCGGATCCCCTTCTTGAACTCGACGATCCCCTTGCCCAGCGTCCGCCCCACCTCGGGCAGGCGCTTGCCGAACAGGAGGACGGCCAGGCCCAGGACCACCATCAATTCCATCGGGTTCAGGTTGCCGAACATGGAGCAGCGTCCTCCTTCCTCGGGTCCGAGGGTGGTTCCACCGGGGCGGTTCAGTCGTGGGTCGGGGCTGCGGTGGCGGTGGTGGTGGTCGTGGTGGCGGTCGGCTTCTTGTCGGCGGTGGTGGCGGTGTCGAGGTCTTCCTCGATCCCGGCGACGCCCTTCTTGAACTCGGTGACGCTCTTGCCGAGCGACCGCATCACGCTGGGCAGGCGGTTGCCGAAGATCAGCAGCGCCACGAAACCGACGACCAGCACTTCGTATCCGCCGGGCAGTCCGATGAAGGCGAGCGGCATCATGGGGAAGTCTCCTTGGCGAAGGGTGTCGAACCGCGTGGTTCTCGATCGATCAGTATAACGGCCGGGTCGGCGACCGTGGTCAACGATTCGGGGGCCCCTGGACGACGACCATCCAGGTCACGATCCAGGCCGCCACCGCCGCCGCGGCGGCCGAGGCCACCACGATGAACCAGCGATCGGCGAGCCAACCTCGGGCGGCATCCCCCTTCGCCCGAGCCGGGCGGGTCGTCCAAGGGCGGAGCACGCGGGGCAAGCCGCGACGGACCGTCTCGGATCGACCATAAAGGGCGACCACGACCAAGGCGACCAGGACCAGTTCCCGAGGGCCGGGCAGAAATCCCCAGATCCAGAACGAAGCCAAGAGGATCGTCATGGGGAAGCAACCCGGACCTTGGAAAATCTTCCAGGGCCGACACGCGAGCGACCGGGAGTAGAGGAGATGGGGAGGGCCGACAGATCGGCACCGACCGGGCAGGGCGTCTCGACAGGGACGACGCGAGGAAGAGGTGCTGTCGAATGAAATTCTAACCGATGGCCGCCGACGGTCAAGGCTCCTCCCACCCTCCGATCGCCGAAAGCCGGCCGGCCCGCGAACCTCGACCTCGATCCTGATACCATGAGGTCGAGTTTCTCGAAGGTCGAGGAGGGCGGGGCGTGGCGGATCTGGGCGTGCGGTTGGGCCGACTGGCGTTGAGGAATCCGATCCTGGTGGCCTCGGGGACATTCGGCTACGTCCGCGAGATGGCCGGCTTCGTCGACCTCGGCACGCTTGGCGGGGTGATCCCCAAGACGGTGACGATGCACCCGAGGGCCGGCAACCCGACCCCCCGGACGGTCGAGACCGCCTCGGGCCTGCTCAACGCGATCGGCCTCGACAACGACGGGATCGACCACTTCCGGTCGCATCACCTGCCGTACCTCCGCACGGCCGGCACGGCGGTCGTCGCGAACATCGCGGGGGAAGACGAGGATCAGTTCGTGGCGATGGCCGCCTCCTTGGGCGGAGAAACGGGGCTGGCCGCGATCGAGCTCAACCTGTCCTGCCCCAACGTCAGCCATGGCCTCGACCTGGGGATCGATCCGGCGACGATCGAGCGGGTCGTCGCCCGGGCCCGGGCCGCCTGCCCGCTGCCGATCATCGCCAAGCTGACGCCCAACGTGACCGACATCGTCGCCATCGCCCGGGCCGCCCGAGACGGAGGGGCCGACGCCGTGACCCTGATCAACACCTTCCGGGGGATGGCGGTCGACTGGAAGCGGAGGAGGCCGATCCTCGCCAACGACGTCGGCGGCCTGAGCGGGCCGGCGATCAAGCCGCTCGCCCTCCGGATGGTCTGGGACGTGTCCCAGGCCCTGCCCGACCTGGCGATCATCGGCGTCGGCGGGATCGCCGGGGTCGACGACGCCCTCGAATTCCTCGTCGCCGGCGCCTCGGCTGTCCAAATCGGCACCGCCACCTTCTCCGACCCCACCGCCTCGGGTCGCGTCGTCGCCGAGCTGGACCGCAAGCTCGAAGAGCATGGGATCGGCCGGGTCGTTGACCTCGTGGGGACCCTCCGCTCGAACCGCGATGCTGACCGCTCCTAGATGTGGCGAATCCGGTAGATCGTCCCCCGGATCGGCCCCAGTTCCTCCGAGGTCGCCCCGACGGCCTCGGGCTCGGCGGCGAGGCCAACCTGGTCCAGGGCTTCGGCGAAGCCTCGGGCGGCCTCGCGGTCGGGGTCGGCCACGAGGGCCAGGCCCCCCGGGCTGAGCAGGTCGCCGATCGCCCGGGCGACCAGCGGCACGAGGCGACGCTCGTAGGTCAGGTCGGCGCCGAGGATCAACGGGTAGCGGGTCGGCGGCGGGTCCCTCCAATCGAGCATGCCCGTCGAATAGCCGGACGGATCGAAGCCATTCGCGCGTGCGCTCCGCTCGACAAAGCCGAGGGCCGTCGGGTCCATGTCGGTGAACCGGACCCGCAGGCCCGAGGCCAGGCCGAAGAGGCCGGGCACCCCGAGCCCGCAGCCCAGCTCCAACGCCTCCACCGGCCCCGGCCACTCGGTCGAGGCCACCGCCTCCGCCAGCAGGATCGAGGCGGGCCAGAGGTACGCCCAGTACGGCATGTAGTCGTCGCTCGCGTTCCAGGCGACGACCTCGGGCCGATCGAGGAGCCGGTCCGGGTCGGACGGCCTGACCAGGCGGATCGTTCGCCCGCCTGCCCGGATCGTCACCTCGCGGGTCGATCCGTCGTAGACGCTCCGGGTCGTTGCGTTGGTCATGCGTGCCTGTCCGCGGAAAGCGACAGCCTCGCTATAAGTGATTGACGCTGGCCGGTGGGGCGGATAAAATCGGGCTGTTGAGACTCGATCTCAACGGCTTTCCCGCCGATCGGTCCCGCCCGCATCGAGTCCTCGGCCGCGATGGAACACCCCATGTTGCGATCCCCGGCGTCGATCTTGATCCTGGCCCTGGCTTGCGGCCCGACCCTGGCGTCCGAGGTCAAGGTCCGGGTGGTCATGCCCGAGACGTGCTCCCCGACGGTCAGCCCGGCCGTGGTGAGCCTGGAACCCGTGGGCGGTCCCACCGCCCCGAGCCAGGGGACGACCTCCGCAACCTTGGCCCTGGTCAACCAGCGTGGGCTCCAGTTCGAGCCGAGGGTCCAGGTGGTCGGCGTGGGTCAGACGATCCAGTTTACCAACCAGGATGCGGAAACGCACAACGTCCACATCCTGACCGAAGGTTACAAGAATCTCAGCCGGAGCATGAAGCCGAACGAGCCGCTGGATGTCGTCGCGGCCAGGCCGGGCGTGATCCGCCTGGTCTGCGACATCCACAGCCACATGCGAGGGTATGTGGTCGTCGCGGCGACCCCCTGGGCGAAGATCTGCAAGGCCGGCCAGCCGGTCCAGTTCGCCGACGTGCCCGAAGGGCGCTACACCCTGACGGCCTGGCACGAGATGGGCGAGCCGAGCCGGCGCGAGGTCGAGATCAAGGGGGCCGGGGAGCACGACCTCGGCACGATCACCCTCAAGGGGCCGGCCGGTGCCGGGGTCGCGATGGCCGCCGCACCGATCCGCCCGTGGCCCGAGGTGATCGACCGGATCGGCGTCTGCCTGGCCGAGGCCCGGGCGGTCGTCCGCAAGTCCGACGGTCTTCAGAAGGCCCGGAAGCTGGCGGAGGACGCTTACGGCGTCGAGTTCGAGCTTTCGGGCATGGAAGCCGCCGTCCGCCGATACCTCGGCGTCGCGCGGTACGGGATGCTCCAGCGCCAGTTCTTCGCGCTCCGGGCCGCCATGAAGTCGGTGGCCGATGGGCAGGCCGACCCCGGCCGGCTGACGACCCTCTCGGGCAAGCTCCTGATGGACCTGTCCCGGGCCGCCGACGACCTCAAGCAAGTCAAAATCTTCAGCGTGGCCGAGGTCGGGGCCGCCGCGACCCAGGCGGCCGGCTCGGTCGAGGTCTCGGGGACGGCCGAGCAGTCGGCCCAGCTCGAATCGTTGGCGGGTTCGTTCCGCTCGATCCGCTCCCTCGCCGACCGAGGGCAGGCCGCGGACGCCGCGTCGGCCCTCTTCGACGCCTACGCGACCGACTTCGAGCCGCTGGAGCGGCTGCTCGTCGCCCGCCTCCCGAGCGAGGTCGCCCCGCTCGAAGCCCGGTTCATCACGATCCGGGGGCGGGTCGAATCCGGCCTCCACGGCCAGGAGTTGCAAGGCGAACTCGACGGGCTCCGCTCGGAGGTGGTCGCCGCCCTGGCCCGATCCGAGGCCTCCTCGGCCGGCTCGTTCGGCCCGGCGTTCTTCGCCTCGCTCGTGACGATCCTCCGGGAAGGGGTCGAGGTGATCCTGCTGCTGGCCATGCTGGTGGCCTTGGTCGCCAAGGCGGGCCAGCCCCGGGCGATGGTGGCCATCCGCTGGGGCGTGGGCGCCGCGGCCGCGGCGAGCCTGGTCACGGCGGTTGCCCTGAACCTGCTCGTCGCCTCGGCCCGGGGCACGACCCGCGAGATCGTCGAGGGGAGCGTCCTCATGGCGGCCGCCGGCGTGCTGTTCTACGTCAGCTACTGGCTGATCTCGCAGACGCAGGCGAAAAAGTGGGCCGACTTCCTCAAGCATCAGGTGGCCCGGGGTGCCCAGGCCGGCGGCCTGGGGACGCTGGCGGTCACGGCCTTCCTCGCCGTTTATCGCGAGGGGGCCGAGACGGCCCTGATGTACCAGGCGATGATCGCGGGGCAGGGCGGGGCTCGCGAAGGGCTCCTCGGGGTCCTGGCCGGGCTGCTCCTGGGAGTGGTCGCCCTGGGGGCCGTGGCCTGGGCGATCCGCTCGTCGAGCGTCCGCCTGCCGCTCCGGCCGTTCTTCAAGGTGACCGGCTGGATGCTGTTCGCGATGGCCGTGGTCTTCGCCGGCAACGGAGTCTTCGAGCTGCAAAGCGCGGGGATCATCCGGGTCACGCCGGTCTCGTGGCTGGGCCTGGGCCTGCCGGTGATCGGCCTCCATCCGAACGTCCAGGCCCTCTCGATCCAGGGCATTTTGCTCATGGGGGCCGTGCTGGCGGTCGTCCTGCCGATGCTCGAAGGGCGGCCGGCCGCGGCGGAGAGCAAGGTCAAGCTGACGATCCCCCCGGCGGCCGGCGTCGGCGCCTGAGTTGGGCCACCCTGTTCGATCCTGGAGGTTCGCCTTGAACAAGTCGTGGATAGGCCCAGGTGTGACCGGGTTGATCGTCCTGGGCGTTGTCGGCGTGTTGCTGCTCAACCTCGAACCAGGCAAGGTATCCAGGCCGAGCCCGGAGAAGTCCACCGCTCCACAAGCCGATTCCAATCCCAAGCCCGTGACGCAGGCCATCCCCGAGCGGCCGATCGGCGATGAGGTGATCCAGAACCACATCCGGGTCAACGCCGTTTATGCGTCGGGAGTGACCATGGACGGGATGGCGGCTTCACCATCGGGGTCCGACCTGATCCACCTGGAGGCCGACGTCAAGTCGACCGAGGATAACCCCAATGGGTTTGCCAAGGACGAGTTCGTCCCCTACCTGAAGATCACTTACTCGATCGTGCCGGCTTCGGGCAGGACTGCCGTCGCCGAGGGAGAGCTTTTCCCGATGGTCGCCTCCGACGGGCTCCATTACGGGGCGAACATCGACCGGCCCAGGCCCGGCGATTACCGGCTGATTTACAACATCCAACCGCCGGCGATGGGCCGCCACGTCGGCGCGGTGGGGGGAGTGGCCGCCTGGTGGGCACCATTCCAGGCGAGGTTTGATTGGACGGTCGAGCCGCTCGCGCCGCCGACGACCGTGGCCGGCTCGAACTGATCAATGCCGACCTCCTTGAGGATTCATTGACTCGCCTGGTGGCGCTGCCTAGCATAACCTGAGCCGTCGCCGGCCCGCGGATTGCTCTGATCCTCGCGACCGGCGGCGGCCGGACCGTGTTTAGCCGCCTGCATCCCACCCTGGAGCGCGCATCGACATGGCGACGGAGCGACCCCGGACCCTCGGCGACCTGAAGGCCAGCGGATGGAAGAGCGAGTCGGTCAAGGATGAGATGCGGCGGAACCTGACGGCCAAGATCCGCTCCGGCACCCCGCTCTTCCCCGACATCTTGGGTTACGAAGAGACCGTCGTCCCGCAGATCCAGAACGCCATCCTCTCGCGACACGACATGCTCTTCCTCGGACTCCGGGGTCAGGCCAAGACCCGGATGCTCCGCCAGCTCGTCCACCTGCTCGACGACGCGATGCCGATCATCGAGGGGTCCGAGGTGAACGACGACCCCTACGCCCCGCTCTCCAAGGAGTCGCGCGACAAGATCGCGGCGATGGGCGACGCCACGCCGATCGACTGGGTCGGCCGCGAGCACCGCTACCAGGAGAAGCTCGCCACGCCCGACGTCACCATCGCCGACCTGATCGGCGAGGTCGACATGATCAAGCACGCCGAGGGTCGCTACCTGTCGAGCGAGCTGACCATGCACTTCGGCCTGATCCCCCGCACCAATCGGGGTGTCTTCTGCATCAACGAGCTGCCCGACCTTTCGCCCAAGATCCAGGTGGGCCTCTTCAACGTCCTCGAAGAGCGCGACATCCAGATCCGGGGCTATCCGATCCGGCTCAACCTGGACCTCTGCATGGTCTTCTCGGCGAACCCCGAGGACTACACCAACCGAGGCCGGATCGTCACCCCGCTCAAGGATCGGATCGGCTCGGTGGTCCGGACGCACTACCCGCTGACCCGCGAACTCGGGATCGCGATCAACGACCAGAACGCCTGGCTCGATCGCGACGGGGCCAAGCTCGCAGTGCCGGTCTACATCAAGGAAGTGGTCGAGGAGATGTCACGCCTGGCCCGGACGTCCTCTCACGTGAACCAGTCCTCCGGGGTCTCGGTCCGGATGTCGATCGCCAACCTCGAGAACGTCATCTCCAACGCCGAGCGGCGATCGCTCCTGAACGACGAGCGCTACATCGTCCCGCGCGTCTCGGACCTGATGCATGCCGTGCCCAGCACCCGGGGCAAGCTTGAGCTGACGATGGCCGAGGACGAGGGGCACGAGGACAAGCTGATCAGCCGGTTGGCCGCCGAGGCGGTCAAGAACGTCTTCGACGGGCACGTCGAGATCAAGGAGCTGCGCGCAGCGGTCGACTTCTTCGAGGGGGGCAAGGGTGTCGAGATCGGCGATACCCAGCCCGCCAGGCAGGTCCTCGACCGGGTCGAGAAGATCCCCGGGTTCCGGAAGAAGGCCGAGGAGCTGGCCCGCAAGTTCCTGCCCGACCTGTCCGAGGCCGACGCCCGCGACGCCGCCACGGCCAGCGCCGCGGAGTTCCTCCTCGAAGGACTGCACGTCCACAACAAGCTCAATAAGACCTCGAAGACCGGCGGGTCCTCCTATCGCCGATGACCCGTGAACGCCGGGGCCGCACCCGCTCGCCCCGGCCCGACCCTCGGTCATCCCCCACGCACCATCGAGGTCATTCATGTCGTTTCATGAGTATACGCAGTGGGATGGCTCGCAGGAGTTCCAGCCCCAGTCGGCCGAGAAGGCGTTCGACCAGCTCTCCGAGTACATGCTCCAGTACGGCGACCAGGTCCTCCGGAACCTGGACGACGTCGACGAGGATATGAAGGACCTGGTCGACCTGATCCAGAAGGAAGGCCTGATCGAGCAGGACGGCGAGGGGAAATACCGGGTCAGCCCCAAGGGCATCCGCCGGATCCAGGAGTCGGCCCTCACCAGCCTGTTCCAGACCTTCCAGCGCGACGCGATCGGCAAGCACGAGACCCCGAACAAGGGGGACGGCTCGATCCGCCACGAGGACTCCAAGCCCTACGTCTTCGGCGACTCCCTGGCCAACCTCA
>JAABUQ010000399.1_pt1 | contig 100512 bp, 106 predicted proteins | sample 5560001 | NCBI WGS metagenome assembly JAABUQ01 (sample SAMN10711888, study PRJNA513371) | rock metagenome | isolation source: Antarctica rocks | place: Antarctica: Victoria Land, Finger Mt nord | collected 2015-12-18
AGGGGGGTTGATTTCGAGGTTGTTGGGCAGGAGGGCAATGTAGATGGGGAGTCCTGCTAGAGCATTTTGATAGATTCCATCTATTGTTCGATGATTTTGATTCGAAGAGGAGTCTGTGGAAGAAACCGCTGCTGCCTGATATCAAGGAAGGACTCTGACATTTGTTACACGGCCAAGCAAGTTATCTCTACGAGTTTTGCGCTTACTCGTCGAGAGACCATGATTACATGCAGAAGTAGCTCTGGGGTGATCATTCGGAAATTAGTATCACCTCGTCTGAGTGGCAAGAGATAACAACAAGTGACGCTGGACTTGATGTCGCCAGTCTCCCAACTCGGACCTCTTTTCTCCTTATATACCAACCAAAGCTGGCCTGAACAGACCTATCATCATGATATATGCGATAATGACCGTATCCTGTTAGGGTAGCTCTGCCGTTCACACTCCTGAATCAGAACTCGATCGTATAGAGTAACATCCTCGCAAATCGCTTCTTGCCAGCGATGCGCTTGCACCATAAAGGACATGCTGCGCGATATGGAATATCGCAGGCTCTCGAGCTTGACGTCAAAGGCTGAGCGAAGAATCGTGCCTCAGGGAGACACGGTGCAGGGCGTAGAAGGGCCCATGCGATGAAGCTGGAACTTGACCCTGAGAACATTGAAGGCACTGGGCGCACGTGACCCTCGAATATCTCTTTCGAGGCGCTGCGAAAGCGGCTCCGATTTCCGTTTGCTTCTTGCGGCCGAGCTTGTGCCAGCCATGAGACTGCCGGAGTACTCCTTTGGCTGGATCTTCCACTGGACCTTCCAACAGGGTCTGGTTCCCGAGAGGGTAGAGCTGTCGTCCAAGGTGATGAGTCACAAGTCTCCACGAGGCTTCGAGTGACCTTGCTCGCCAGGTCACCGGTCACGCCTCCGAACAAGGGGCAATTCAATAAATTACCAGAGCGACTGGTGAGGTTGATACATAATGTAGGCCAGCGGAAAAGGCTCCTCTACTCTTGTACCTCCTAGATTTTCGCCATATGGAGGCTGATATATCATCCAATCGACAGCTCCAGTTTTGGTGCTCCCTCTGTGGGAGTCGGGCCCACTCTTCCAACAGTCCAGCAATGGCTATTAAGCGGAGAAGCTTCCTCGGACGCATGATCTTTAGCGAGCTCCCATGGCGGCGTCCCTTTGAGTCGCGGGTTAAGGAAGTAGGTGACATTGTCCCTGAAGTACAGATGAGGAGTGTCGACCGATATAGTCGCCAGAATTTGCAGAACGCCATAGATAAGCATCCATCGTCCTTTCCTTGCTTCCCGAGGATCCAGTTCGCCTGGGCGATCTGTCTTCTCGGATTGACGGAACCTCTCGACAAGCGGGTTAGATGCTACACCAGTGTTTGAACCCATGTTTCTTGAGTTTTCATACGCTTGAATAGCTTGTTTTTCAAGCGCCTTGCTCTTACTACTTAAAATTCCCGACTTGGTCTGCATCGCCTTTCCGTTCGTAGTCAATGAAGCTGGGAGTACTGGTACTGACTTGGGAGAATGAGCGTACTTGTGCATGTGATCCCAGGTGGCGAGCAGCTTCGCTAAGCCAATCCCATGCTCGCTACTAACGCGATCGCTGCTGTTTGCAACACACATTTGATCGCACTTGATACTAGCTGAAAGCCCAAGCCCTTCTCTGTTGCGGTCAATATAGGCGTCATATAGAGCTGCAAAATCTTTCTGCAACTGCCCGATCAGTAGTCTGGTAAGCCACCCACCATTATTTTCCCGACATACTCGTGGAGGCCAGTGCTTGTATTGTGTCTCGTAATGTGCTTTGAGAGCCAGGCGGAAGCGGTCATAGCTCTTGCGAGCATCAGAGACCGCCGCCGCACCTGAGCCCCACAAATCATCGAAGTTGAAGGTTGAGAGTCTATACTCTACCTCTTGAATTCGTGCTTGTAGCTCCATATGCGCATGATTGAAAAGTACACAGGTGGTGTTGCTGATATCGCGATACTCTGGGCGACGCTGAACTTTGGCGTACATGCCAGTGCAGTGGACAAATGCTTCTCGCCAACCCTCCTGCCACCGTACTTCGACGTCCTCACTCCAGGCTAGTAGCCCAGCCGCTGCTCCCGGGTCATTCGCGACGTTGTGGAGATTGTTTCTGATTAGGTACTTGACTAGCATCTCGCAAGGATTGCAGTCTCGTGGCATGTACAGCTTGGCTCTCTCAAACAAATCCATGAGTGCCTGGAAATAGGTCATACCGACAAGTGGCTTGCCCCTAAGGAGTGCAACGAAATTCCTGGTGGTGGTATGGTAGCGCAGCAAATCCATTCTGGAAACACCCTCAGGCGCAGGGAAATGAATTTCGTACTTGATGCGAGTAACCCCATCATTATCGGCTGGCGGGGGCGACTGTTTCCGAATTTCGCCGAGGTTGAGGTTCCTCATCCCTCGCAGAGCATTTGGCGAATATAGGGTGGAAGTCTTGGTGGCAGGGCGGTACCCATCTCGCAATTTGCCAATTAGAATCTCTGACTTGGTGTTCTCCAGCATGGATGATTTGACACGAAATGATGCCTGAGGTCTTTGATAGCCATAATATACGAGTGTGTCTCCGGCGTCGTCCCATAATTCGGGGTCCTGTAGTCCATCAGCGGTTGTACTCAGAGCCGCTCCGCCGAACGGATTGCTTTCACTTTCGCAAGTTTTCCCCAGGCATCAGCAGGCCTTCCGGTCCCTGGCCATCTTAGCATGCTCGCAGCTTGCTCAAGACCCTTCATCTCATGATGACGCTGTACGCGAGGCTTCGATGAAAAGCCCGCCTCGATGGATACAGTTGTCCCGTACTGAGATGAGGCCTCGAATGGATCGGATTTATTCTCAATGCTTCTCCCGTCTCCATGCATTTCCTCCGCCTGTCGATTTCCCCATTTCGCCAAAACATCGCGCAATCTCTTCTTCTCGTCGCTCTTCGCACTTGACGTCAAAGACACCCTATCGACCTGTTCGGGCACTTTGCCATCATTGATAGGGGTGCTTTCGATGGTGAATGACGTTCGTCTTACCAGCCACGAGCCGTTCCCGTAGTTTTGCGGCTCAACAACCCTCGACTTCGTTTGCAACTTTTTCTCGGTGTACTGCGGTGGCAAGGGCGATGTAATTGAGTGCGGCGTTGAATTGTTCATCTCTCCTACTCGAGCTTTTACAGCAGCCTACCCTGAAATAGTGGAACTTCGACAGAGCCTTATCACAAGGCAAGCAAGTAGCGGGAATGAGTGACGCTTTGTTCTTTGCTCTGTCGCGCCCATCACGTGTAGTCGGCGTTCGAGTGAAAAGTCTTAGGGCAAAGAAAGATCAGAGGCCCACGAGAAAGTCTACGTTTGGGAAAGATTGTGTGCAGAAGCTGTCCCTGGTTGCTGCAATGTCGGACCCCATGCCGCATGATTCTTTTGGAATAGAAGTACTCGGTAGCGCATGACCCAGAAGGTACCCTTGCAGGAGATGCCCGTGGTTGAACAAGGTTGCGTTACGGCAGACGAAATGAGGTTGATGAGGTATGCTTGAAGACCTAACTAGGTCATTGGTGCGACTAAGGATAACATCTTCCCGCGTGTGCCACACCGCGCATACTTGTGTCGTGAGCTGCCAGGTGATCTCGAAGAAAAGTACTCATGTGCCTAGACCCAGATAAGTCAAATTACCGAAGCATTCTTTGTTCCGAATTCGTGGCTTGATTGCCATGTCAGACGATCTATGCTGATTAATATGTTAGGCCTATGGTATTCTAACGGCCTCACTTACAGTGTGTCGATCTTCGAATACGCACCAGCCTTGTAGCTTGCAGGTTGTGACGGCTACTATTCCGTCTCTATCGATGGCCAAGCGGCTGCCTTCCTTAGCAGGTCTCGTGCAGGTTCCCCCTGAAAAAGTTATACATCCTGCCAGCGTCTTTGGCCTTGCGCTAGATATTTACTCCTTGTAGAAGTACAATAGCTTAGGCAATGGTCGAAGGTCTATATCCCGGCCGGGAAGTTGAGAATCGCGAATGCAGAATCCAATCAGGATGAACGCCAGTACTCAATCGTAGAGCACCTTCAAACACGATGCAAGGATGTGTAAACCTGATTTGGCCGCATATATTTTCCCCGCAATCCAGCTCTCATCCCCGGAAAATAGGAACAGGCTAGCTCGGTCACTGGAGCTCTAGTCTCTCCCGCGGATAGATGCGGCCCAATGCAGAGCATCGATCTGAGAGCTAGTGGGCCGCGAATCGACGACATGAAACGAATTCATTCGATTCCAATTCTAGAAGCCACACATCTTCCTTCGATTCAACTTTTCAATTCGCGCGTTAAGTCGAAGTCTTGCGCCATGACTGCCAGGGACTCGTCGGGTGGCGCCCAAGCCAACGGCGGTCCCCTGGGGAATCTAGCTAGTCCATTCGTGCATGAAGAACATCGACAGAAAACATCTTGGATATTCGAGAGCGTAGACTTGCTCCAGTCCTCGCGATAGGAAGCTCTTATCAGAGCGCGGGATCGCTCGCTTGTCGTCTGAAGCAGCTGTCAAGTCAACGAGCTCTCCAAGATGATTCCAGCCATCTCACTGCTCTGGCGAGCTCCTGAAGTCAACCCTGTGAACCGTGAGATATCTCTGCGTCCTCAATGAAGGATTCCCCGCTGACATTATGTGCAGACAAGGCAAAGTCAATACCAGCTCTGAATCCGTTCAACATCTACGGACGAGTCTTCTTGCTCTCATGGTGGGGCTTCTTCGTCGCCTTCTGGTCGTGGTATGCTTTTCCACCACTGATGACCGAAACAATCAAGAATGACCTCCATCTCACACAAGTCGATATTGCAAACTCCAACATCGTGTCCTTGGTAGCTACGCTTCTGGTACGCCTGACGGCTGGAACTGCATGCGATAGATTTGGCCCCAGATGGACATTTGCCACCATTCTCATGATGGGCGCCATTCCCACTGCACTTGCAGGAACTGTGACGACCGTTCAAGGCCTGTTCGTACTGCGATTCTTCATCGGCATCCTTGGCGGCAGCTTCATTCCATGCCAGGTCTGGACCACCGGATATTTTGACAAGTCTGTAGTGGGAACAGCCACTTCTCTGACCGCAGGCCTCGGAAATGCCGGAAGCGGTGTCACATATTTCGTAGGCCTTTGCCGCCCACAGCCGAGTTTTCATAACTGCTAATCGTTCCTTCCAAGGTCATGCCTGCGATAGTTAACTCACTTATGACGCGGCAGCATGTGACGGCCCACGTTGCCTGGCGCATTGCCTTTGTCGTTCCATTCATCCTTATAACAGCAACTGCGGTCGTCATGATCCTAACGTGCCCTGATACGCCTACGGGCCCATGGTCTTCGCGTGCCCGAGATGTACAGAGACATCTGGAAATGCGGGACACGTTCTTCAGCACCAGTGGGGATCAGGGCAAAGACAATGCGCTTAGCATCGGCTCCGCAGGGTATTCGAACGACACCGTGAAACTTAATTCGAGATGGAATGAAGGCAACTGCACGGAAGCGCAGGCTGAGGATGATTTGCTGGCGGCGGCAAGTTGGGAACTCGTGGAGAAACCGACGGTTCAAGGATCGGCCAAGGCAGTGTCTTCGTTTCCAATCCTCACCTTGGCAGTGACTTACTTTTGCACATTCGGCCTGGAGCTATCTGTCAACTCCATACTTGGCGCTTACTATGCCAAAAATTTCCCGCAGCTCGGTGAATCTGGTTCTGGCGCATGGGTAAGCTCTTGGGAATGACCATACCGCCCCTGTGGCTGAAGATCGCTGACGTGGAGTCTTTCAGGCTGCGGTGTTTGGACTCTTGAATGTAGTTTCCCGCCCGGTTGGAGGCTTAATGAGCGACATGGTATACCGCTTCACTGGTTCACTATGGGGTAAGAAAATGCTGGTCCACTTCCTGGGGATCATGGCTGGCATCTTCATCATCGTTGTTGGAGTGGAGGATTCTCGCTCGGAAGCCACGATGTTCGGCCTCATGACAGGGCTGGCTTTCTTCACTGAAAGCGCGAACGGATCGTGCTTCTCGCTTGTTCCACATGTCCAGCCCACAGCAAACGGTGAGTGTCTTTCTGCAATGTTCATCCGCTTCTAGGTAGCTGACCTTTCGTAGGTCTGATCATTGGGGTGACCGGAGCCTTCGGAGATCTGGGAGGTATAGTGTTTCTTCTCATCGCGCGCTATAATGGCGTGAATTACGGGAGGGTGTTCTGGCTTATTGGCGCCATCACGATAGGTGGCAATGTACTTGTAGCCTGGATCAGGCCTGTGCCAAAGGGCCAGCTAGGCGGGCGATGATGATGGAAATGCGTGATGATTCTTTGTGCTCCTGTGTCCACCGAATCTGCACAGTGAACTGCCACAATATCTGATTATAATCCACGTAACCGTAGATCAAGCTCTGGATGATCACACAGCGGACCGACCGGAGTCGTACCCATAGGCTTCTGCCGGATGGTCAACAACGCACACAGCAGTCGCAAACGCAACTCACGGCATCCAATTGAAAAGTCCGCGATCTCCTACAAGATGGAGCAAACTTTACGAAGCGAGCTGCAGCGCCACGCGGAATCACCGGAACGCTTGGGTATGCCTAGCATGCCCCTGTGCGGCGTCAACGCTTCATCGTGGCTGAGGAAGGCATTTTAGATATTTCCTTGATGGCTGGCAGCTCAGAGTCGCGCTTTAATCGCTTCGAATCAAGCGCATAGCCAGTTTCATCAGAGGTCGTTGAACTCCACGGGCCCCTTCCATGACCACCGTTCATTGAAGGTGACACATAATCATTGAATTTTGGCTGGATTTCGGCGTGAACCTCCTCTTCTTCGTTTGAGTGAAGGTGGTTGTGGCGCCTCACCGTCCTCCTCCAATTTTCCATGCTCACGTTTCCTCTCCGCAGTCCCCATCATAGAAGTTGGCTCCACTTCCCCGCCTTTGCCCAGAGCATACGCCATTTTCTCCAGATCAATGGCTTTCACCGTTTCACCGCTTTCCGTTTCCAACCGTTTCCGCAACACCTGCGTTTTGCCCAACATCGTCTGGTATTCCTTGAATGTATAGCTAATCTTGCGATCCCAGCCCTTCGCCTTAGTGTCTGACCAGTGAAGGTATCGGAACAGCTCGTCTGAGAAAAACGGAACCTTGATAGGGTCATAGCACGATAGGAACAGCGAAGCTGTGGCTGGACCCACGCCTTTCAGCTTGGCAAGGGAGGAGATCGCCTTGCCAACAAGATTGTTGTCGCCTTCGTAGATACTGAATCCAGCTTCCGTCACCTTCCTAATTTCTGCTGCACTGTTCCCTGCAACGAGCTTCGCGAGGTTCGGACGGTAAGTGCCGTGCCTCCTGCCATACGGGACGTATCAGTGTTGTTCCATGGAAGCTCTTTTTAAACGTACAATTTCCACTCCACCAAAGCCGTGACTTCAGTCTTGTCTAGGAAAGGATTTCCATCCTTGCGACGCTGAGCGAGGGCTTCTGGGATTTCGCGCAGCCGTAGCTCTTCAAGGCCTTCGAGGCTCTTGGGAACGAGGTCTTCGTAGAAGCGCAACTGGGACAGAGAGTCGGCGTGATTAATGTTCTCGGCGCTCAACGCTGGCTTCATGGTGCTTGAGGTGGCCTCGTTTCGTAGAACGGCGGTAGATGACGTTGGAGGCGTAGTTTAGGAAGACGCAGAACGTATGTAGGTGGGAAGTGTTGAAGGCTATCCAGCCATATAGTTTGGTGGAAGCACTATCAGTACCAGCCGTGAGTTGCAGCCCCAAAACCTCGGCAAGCACGGCCAATTGCGGATGCTCGGTGGGGAACCGACGATCAGAGCTGACGTCGCGACATCGTGTAATCTAGACTCGAGGATTAGGATTCATCTTTTCAGGAAAGAGCCGCGAACGCTGAGTCAGGAGTTCATGTGCCGTGGGTTTAACTCGGCTTGGAGGTAGCTGCATCCTCTATGTCCCGATATTCGTCTCTTCAACAAGATCCATGACTTCCTTGGCAAGAAGCAGGACCCTGGATACGTCGCCGAGGGTGACTTTATAGACTTTATCATTGACCAGGGCGACGTGCAACAGCCAACTAGTGCGTTGATCACGGCCAATGGGGCTGGCAATGGCAAGAACGGCGTTTGCCTTGCGTATCTTCAGTCGACTTGGCCTGATAATCAGACCTTCGCCTGGGTCGGCAACTGGGGGCGTCACTGCGGAGAGTGCTGGTAGGTCATGACCCGAAAAACTGCACAGCACGCATACTTATATAGCTATCTTGCAGGTATCACTCTAATATCGTCCTTGACGGTGAGGATTTGGAGTGTTTATGGATGGATTGGAATAGCAAGGGTGGACAAGCCACCGGCTTGCAGGTGCATTTCCCGAGCTTCAATTCCAATAATGCTGGCTACAGTGAGAACCCAGATGAGTAAGATACATACCCATTCCCCCATTGTCCTCTCTCCTTCCCTCTGTAAGTATGACGCCCCAAGTTAACATCAGTATTCGCAAAGCTACTGTAACAACCTGAACGCCATGCATTTTTTCAAACAGCCGAATCCAACTGCCCTCCTTTTCTATGAGGAAGGCCGCCGTTCCTCTCGTCGCCGTTACAGTGAACCCGTCACAGCTATGAACAGTACACGGCTCATCAAAAGCAGAATGACCACACATGCGATAAGCAAATATCTGTGTTTTTTACCACCATCTTGAGAGGGCATGCTTCGCTCCGAGAACCTGCCTAATGATCATCTTCTTCTCTAGTAAAGCAGTGCTGATATGAATAGGCCTCCACGCTCTGTGAAAGTGTGACGTCTTACGGCCCGGACTTTGTATCTTATGAAGAGGGTAAATTCTGTGATATGGAAACAAAGACAGTGTGGCCATTATGCGAGAGCGAACAAGATAAGGATTGCTTTGACGTTGACACTCACGACATAAGACAGCTTAGGTGATTAGGCAAAAGGGCTGTACCTGTCTTGGCTGGGTACAAGAGCTATGCCAAAGTCACTGAATGAGAGTGAGCGACGCACCAGCATTGGCTATGGCAAAGGACTATTCAACAGTCACTGAATGCGATTGGTGTTGATAAACGAGATGTTTGTTGATTCCAAGATGTAGTTCTACTCATGAAATGATAAGCCCACATTCCTGATCTGTACCCCTTGCTCCAATTCTACTTCTCCGATCGCAAGATTTTCTTCCAAACACTTTCAATCTTTCCAGCACAAGAACCGCAGACCTGGCTCAATTCACACTCTTCGTTCTGCTTCTTTGTTGCTGCCTCCCTCTATTCTACGCCCATCCCCAGAATCCCAGATCCTCGAATTTGGAGGCTGAGAACACAACACCGTCTCGCAGAACCACAAGGTCCACCAATGGCTACAAAAACGTGGCCTACTTTGTCAACTGGTATGCCCTGAATAGCCATTTCACCAGTCGGTCGTATCTAATCATCATGCAACAGGGCTATCTACGGCCGCAACTTCCAACCCCAAAACCTCACCGCCCACGTCCTGACCCACGTCCTCTATGCCTTCGCCAACATCCATCCCGACACAGGTGAAGTGTAGGTCTTTTTCCCTCCACCTTTCTCCTGAACATCGCTCCCCAGCTCCTTACACCATCTTACTCAAAAACTCAGCTACCTAAGCGACCCCTACGCGGACATCGAAAAGCACTACCCCACAGACTCCTGGTCCGACACCGGTACGAACGTCTACGGCTGCGCCAAACAACTATACCTCCTAAAGAAGCACCACCGCCACCTTAAAACTCTCCTCAGCATCGGCGGCTGGAGCTACTCCCCCAGCTTCGCCCCCGCGGCATCCGCCCCCTCCGGCCGCGCCACCTTCGCCAGCAGCAGCGTCGCCCTCCTCGCAGATCTAGGTTTTGACGGCCTCGACATCGACTGGGAGTATCCCGCCACCGCCGCCCAAGCCACAGACATGGTCCTCCTCCTCGCCGCCGTGCGCCGTGCCCTTGACGACTACGCCCACGCCAACAATCTCGCCTACCATTTCCTGCTCACGGTCGCCAGCCCCGCCGGGCCTAGCAATTACGATACTATGCACCTCGCAATGATGGATAGGTACCTCGACCACTGGAACCTCATGGCCTACGACTACGCGGGCACTTTCTCAGACGTCAGCGGCCACCAGGCGAATCTGATCCCCAATCGCCAAAATCCCGCCGCGACGCCCTTCTCGACTTCCCGCGCGGTGGCGGATTATATCGCGGCGGTTGTTCCGCCCTCGAAGATAGTCCTTGGTATGCCCCTTTACGGGCGCGCCTTCACAGGCACCTCCGGCCCCGGTCAACCATATTCTGGAGTCGGTGACGGGAGTTGGGAGAATGGGATATGGGATTTCAAGGACTTGCCGCGGCCGGGGGCGAAGGAGAGGTATGATGGCAGTGCGGGGGCGAGCTATAGTTATGAGGAGCAGGGGAAGGTGTTGGTGAGTTACGATAATAAGAGAGAGGCTGTGAGGAAGGCGGGGTGGATCGTAGATAAGGGGCTCGGGGGTGCGATGTGGTGGGAGGCGAGTGCGGATCGGGTGGGGGAGGGGAGTCTGGTGGAGAGTGTGGCGAGGGTGTTTGGGTCAGAGGGTGGGTTGGAAGGGAGTGAGAATTGCTTGGATTATCCGGCGAGTAGGTATGGGAATTTGAGGGCGGGAATGCTGGGGGAGTAAATGGTCAGTATGATGCTTGGATGCGGCTTCTTTGGAGATCTATTGCATTATCCCAAGCCTGTGTTCGCGATGGCTACTCCGTTATATGATGCCCTCGAGTTGAAGAGAAAACGAATCATGCTTCTGCAACTTATTACGTCGCGCCTTCCTTATCCAAACCTCCCGTGTGCTTCCTTACGCAGTACAATTGCAGAATAAAACAAACTCCCTGATATGTAATGTGCCGGGATCTATGGAGTCCCTATCATCCCTTCAACACTTTCGGGATCCAGAACGGATGAACCAAGAGCAGGCATCTCACATCCCTCCTTCACAAGCCAATCACCAAACCCCCTTTAATCCCCCAAGCCCAAGCAATTCACAACCCCCCTCCGAAACCACAAAGACTTCCTCTGAGCACACCCACTCTTCAGATCCTGCAACGACTTCCAGCCATAACAATCCCCCCTGGCGTTCTGGGAAGGACAGCCAAAGCCGTCGACGGACCCGTCTTATCTACCTCCTGGGCTCGAATATTCACAACAGAAGTGCATACCAACTGCGTCGTTATAAAAGCCTCGAAATGCTGACCGTATTCCAACAGCATGCCCGCTACTCAAGCAGCCTAAGCACCTGCTGAGCCATACCTGCAACGCACACAGGTAGATCATCCATCCTAACCACTTCGCAGAGAAGCTCCCAGTCTCACCATTGGGCTACAAAGCTAAACACGGAGTAGATGCAATACGCACCTCCTCCAACCCAGAACCCACCGCTGCCAATTGCAGAAGATGTGAAAGACGGGGGTTCTGCGAAGAAGAAGGATAATCTCAACACGGGATGCTGGTGGGGCAACACGAGGGTGACGAGGGATCCGTGGACTTGGGTGCTGTGCTGTTGCTGCTGTTGCTGTGGAAATTAGGGTGGGTTAAGAGGAAGGGCGTGCGGGGAGTAAGGGGTGGGAGTATGGGAGTTTGTGGGGAGGTTCTGAGATGGCTTAGGATATTGTTTGGCTCTCTCTGCTATGGTGAAACGTCGTGGCCGGAACACGGAAATTGACCGCATGCCCAGGGGCTGAATTGGGGTTATGAGTAAATTTAGCCGAGCCATTGTTGATTCTCGGTGTTTGACCGCTCGGGTTCTTTCTTCTTACGCTCGGAGACTTGAAGATCGAGAGTGTACGAGGAATTCTAGAGATGCAAGAGACTTTGGTGGTTATCAGCAGCCATGTTTTCCAAGACGGATGCTGGCAGGTCGAGATAGATTGGTCACCTTGAATGTGCATTACAGATACCTACAACACTATCTTAAACCTCCAATCGCCGTCGTCTAACCTCGCTGCTTGCACCTTCCCACCTCCCCATGTCACGAAGACCCGCCCCCGCCTCAAGCAGGAGTCACGACAACCTTGTCCAAGCCCCAGGTGACTCCCACATAATCAGTCGCCACATATTTGAACGTCAATTTCGGGCTCGCAGACGCGGCGACGAACGATCCGCTTAAACTCTTCCAGACGATGGGCAGCCCTGCAGCATCGGCGAATGTGCTTATCGCAATTTGTGTGCCATCGACAAAGACCTCGACATACGTCTGCTTGGGTATATCATGCGAATCAGTCATGTAGAATTGCGCCTTAACGTTGTACTACTTGCCCGCGCAAAGCGTAAGCGTCTGATCGAGGTCGAGTTCGAAGTAGGATGACGCAATGCTGTCGTTGACGGTGAAGGCATTTGCGGAGCCGTAACCCGGAGCCTGGATACCGTAGGATTCATATTGGGAGAGCTCGGGCAAGGGCGGGTCAACATTGGAAACAGTCCAAGGGGTGAGCCCGGCCTCGAAGTCGCCGTTCTGGACAATGGTTGCGAATTTGGTGCAGCCGGTGGGAGGTTCGGTCACGGTTGAGGTGGTGGTGTAGACGGTTGTAGGAGAGGGGTGGGCCGTGAGGATGCAAGAGCATGCGCTGCTCAGGCGAGCTGGTGGGTACGTTGTAGCGGCTAGATCGCGCTTCTCTTCCATGTCACGCTTTTCAGCGGGGCTTGATGTTGCAGCAGTGACGGTAGTACTGAGGCATTGTTAGTCTTGTATATGGATGGAGCGTGCTAGCATTGGTATTTACGTTGTGGCAGAAGTGACAGTCGACCGAATGTAGGTACTGCAGAAGGAGCTGGCCGAGGCGCTGGTTCGTGGGTCGACGAAGGAGCGATACAGGTTGTCTTGATTGCAAAAGGATGTAGCAATCACTGTGGACTGTGTCAGTATGGGCATAAGCCAATGGATCTTGTGACGGACCTCGCTTCTCAAATTGTGGGGCATTGGGTGCCGCCAGAGCGTGGTGTAGCAGTGCCGTGACGGCGAGGAGGGAAGTTGTCATAAACATGTTGCCAGCTCGAGATGTAGAAAGTGACGCTCTCGTATGATTCTGCAATCCTGAAGCCTTCATTGAGTCCTCTGCGCAGCAGTTCATGCGGCACCGGCTTGTTCATTGTATGCTTCACCACCTACCGCATCCACAAGCCTCTCAGTACCCCTCGGGACGGTCAGCGAATGATATTCTCATCCCCATAGGACAAATCATAGTGCCATCCAATTCGCGCGACCTCGAAGACTGTTCGCGTTGCACCTCGTGCCAACACGGAGCAGGCATGGCTGAATCTGTTGGTGTGGCTGAGTGGTGAGAGCGAAGCTTGTGGTTTCCAGAATCAGACGAAGTACCGTTGGGTGAATTCGTACATTACTCGCATCAGATGACGATAGCCACATGCACGCGATTCCCCAGGTTTTTAAGATGGAAATTGCAAACGTTGTGTTGTAAAGTGTGCGAATCGAGCAGTGGTGGACCTTTAGACTGGCGCTGGCTACAAGTCTCAATGAGGTTACCGTTTGCGTCATGTGACCTAGCTCCAGCCGCCGCCAAGACCATGGGATGATGAAAGTAAGGTAAAGTAGCCGCAGTTCAAGCCATTGACGCGTGCATCGGAATGACACGCGACTAGCTGTTTGTTTGGCATTGATTGCTTTGCTGTATCAGCCGAGCCCTATCAAAGCATGTCACAGCGGCCTCACAAGCTCGTACTCGCTGGAGAAAGTGGTAGAATCCTGCGACTAATCAAAGGCTATCTTCAGAAGTATGAACAGCCTGCTCCGGCCAGCTTGAGCTTGTCACGACATCGACAGCCCACTCATCCCTCAAACACTCATTGACACCGCCTTCTGGGAAACATTAATTCGCATTTCTCAAACCCGGCTCATCATTATCTGCCCGAGACGTGCCCTTTGATCCTCAGTCCCCACTACACAGTCGTTGTACATCTCATATCGCTCCCTCAGCTCGAACGGATCAGTCGTCCAGTGAACGTTGCTCACTCCTCGTACGCGGGAGAAGCTATCCAGCAACCCATCCATGTCCGCATCGAGCGCAGAGCTGTGACTTCTCGTGGGGCAAGTGGGTGTGATCCTCACTTCTGCTAGCTGCGTGCAGTCTGCAAGTACATCGCACACCCGATGAAGCAGCGGGCCAAGGAACGAGACCTGGATCGACTTCTGGATGCTGACCGTCACATCCGCTCTCTTCATCTTCTCCACGGGCCACCGCTTCCGGCCAGCGGCAGTCTCTCTGATGAACAAGGGTAAGGCTCCCAGGATGCCGTCGTCACCGACATCGATGACGAAGACATGGTTCTCGAAGAAGGAGACCATGGCCTCCTTCCGCATCATCTTATTCACGGCGAATAGTCTTACGTCGATTGGCCCTTGGACCTCATCCGCGGATCCATCGGCCTCCTTGTGCTGCAACGACAAACCCTCACCAAGCGCAAAACCGTAGATTTCTCGGCGCAGCTTAATGGGAAGATTGGAGAAGGGAAAAGGCTTGTCCGGTATCGGTGTCATGGCGCCGCCGCAAGCTTTGGGATGGTCGCGGCGGTACCGGTTCCAGAGTTGCGCCCCACGCCGTTCTTCAAGTACATACCCGTCTTCCGAATCATTGGACCCAACCTCGGACGGGACTGATGGCGAAAGAGGAATACGATCGTTGTAAGCAGTAATCTCCGCCTTTAAATCATCCAAGTAAGGTTTGGACATCGTGTGGTACTTCTCCCGTTCATCTGGTGGTAAGGCTAACCAAGCAGCGTTGATATTGTGCGAAACACCATGTTCCTGCGATCGTGCGTCAACAAATCTTCGCATTCACGGCCTCCGAAGTCATGTCGGCAGCGTCCGTTGTGCTTACTTTGACGTGAAATGGTGTCCAGTTCCTGAATGCGGTTGGACCTAAAAACAACGAGTGATTAATACAATATTTACACTCAAACACAGCATCAGCATTGTACCAGTATAGACGGGTCGCTCCCATAGAGCGGCCACTTCTGCCTTTGTGGGGTTTGAGCTCGCTTTCTCAAGTCGATGAGCTTCGCTTTCGGCGTCTTGCACGGATATCCATGATCTTGGCAGCCTATCCATCGTAACTCGGGGCAGAAAGGATGAGAGCGGATGCGAAAGTTTGAACTTGATCTTGGATGCTCCAGGGGACTGCATGCTTCATTACTCAGTCTCGGAGGTCGCCTTGTGAGAGGTCAAGTACCGTTCTATTACGCGGTGCGGTTCAAATGCCAAGCGACTAACAATTTAGTATGGGAAACGGCAAAGCGGCTGTGAGTTCTTTCTTACTAGCTACATGTATTTAGACCGCCTGGGGTAGTGTAATAGTATGCTTGGAACGTAATGGAATACTGGCGGGCCTGATGCAATGAAGCAAGGGGACTGCCAGCATTTCGAACGAGCACTGCAGCCGCCAAGCGAGCGCCAAGCCGCCTCTTTCGATTGGCGATCCCGAGCGGGACTTTGTTGGTTGTACACGGACACTACGCCGCCTACTCCTTGCTTTACGTCAACACTTGTTGTGTGTTGGGCTTTACAAGAATCGAAATCTTCAAGCTACGATCAAACGGGGCAGAGAACAATAGGCGAGGAAGGCAAGTGATGGTATAAATCCAGATGTCGCTTCGGCTGGGCTTCGCCTGCTCTATGCCCAACCACTTTGCAGTCTGAATACACTCAGCATGGGCTTATCCAACTAAAATCGACGGACTTCGCCAAACGTTCCAATCGCAGCCGTGTAGAGAACATAGTCCTCACCACCTTCTTTCTAGCTGGGCGCGAAACCCGTAGCATTGCACGTGCCAAAAGCTTTCTGGCTAGGCCAACATCAGCGAGGGTGTAGCTCAGGGTGCGCACAGGGCCCTACCATTTTAAAATGTCCAAACAATAGTACTGATTGGAACCACAGTAACCGGCCGCCGAGCAACAAGGTCCGTACGAGGTACCTCCACAGGTGTACGCGTTGTCATATCCGCAAGATCCATCAGGGCTCTTGCTACCCTTCGGAGCTAGGGGTGCCTTCGTCGGTGCTCCAGATCCAGTACAATTACCATTCTGGCAATTTCCAGCAGCACAGTAAGCGTCGCCGCTACCACACCTTGCAAGGACACAAGATCAGCGTCCTTTTTGGGACAATTGGAGTGGCACTCACCAGCCGCCAGTCGAGCAACAAGTGCCGAAACCAGCAGTGCCTCCGCACTCAAGCTCGCGGTTCTGCTTGCCGCACCGACCATCTGTACTGAAAGGTCTTCCACCATCGCAGTTACCCTCTTGACACTTACTAATACCGCAGTAGGCATTCCCAGTGCCACAGCTGAGAGAGTCAATTGATTCTCTCAGAGCCAATAATGAGCTAGATCAACACTTACAATCCGCCGTAGCTGCAACAGTCTCCAAACGTTGAACCGAGACAGGTATTTGTCCAATTGGCTTGCGCTCCGCACGTTGCGTTCTGGGAAATTGGAATCGATGCAACCGATGCTTGTTCAGATCACCGTCAGCAAAGGAAAGACCGGAGTGGCGAAACTGAGTACAAACCCCCTCGCACACAGTAGGAAGCCCCTGGCTTGAACCCACTGCAGTCCTTGTTTAGACTTGGGTTTAGAGCAAGGAACTTCTTCATTGTCAGGTGGTATGTGTCAAGCATTCCCTGGCATGTCTTCCAGATATCGGTCGAAACTGTGAGATGACACTCTGCGCCAGAGGTCTGTTGCCGTGGCACCATGGGTCGTGGATGACGCAGGGAAGATGTCTGGCCATTTTGCAACAAGGCAAACCAGGCGCAACCGTAAAGGAGAGCTTTTGCTGGAACAGTCCACATACTTGCTGATATGCTCAGGATAATTTGTGTTGCACAGAGATATTCGCAGAGACGTAGGATATGAGAGAAAGGTTGGAAACGATCGCTGCTCCCAGATCACAGCTTATCACCCGCTCTCTGTGATCAGGCCTCTCGATCCTCGGCTACAGTCCAATGTCATAATAGGTAAGAGCCTCCTCCATGCTGATCAGGAGAATCCGCTTGTTTGCAGCTTTGCCGCAACGGAGTTCCTGCATTAGGCGGCAGCAAGGAATTGATCCTAATGGACTTGGCGATTATTCCAATTGCCCATGTGATCGGTCGTTAGATCTGCAACTCGTCGGGTTCCTGCCCCATGTCAATGTCAGCCGCTTGTACTAGCCGTGCCGGAAGTGGTGAGTACACGTCAAAGAGCTGCATATGGATTATGACGAGAAAACAGAGCACCGTCGCTATTGGAGCGGCACATTCAATAACTGAGGCTGAGTGAAGTAGCTCCAATCCTCCATAGAGCAGGGTACAAAATCCTCTTGATAATCTCGGCGGTGAGGGACGAAGTTAGTTACTAATCCGCGATTAATGGGATGGTGTACGAGAAAGACTGGATATAATGTCGGTCAGCCGCCTTCGTCCGCCTCGCTTGGTGATGGCCCCGACGGCTATCCGTCTTTTCAATTGGACCAAAGTTCGAAAGTATCTCCCTGAGCAGTTGAGCTAGCGTTCATGCATGTCCCGGCGCTACTCGTACTTCGCGGCAACTGACTCTTCCATAGATCCTAGCGAGGAGCCTTGCTCGCAGTCTGTTCTACACATGCACAAACTGTAAGATCATTGGTTTGAGAGAATTACATATGCAAGCTTCGAACCGCTTGTTGGAAGATCAGTATACTAATAAGATTGAGGGTATGACGGTTTCGCGTTTTGGCTATGGACATTCGGTGGTTGTTTGGTCCATAATTCAAACGCCGACACATTCAATTCAAGAAGTGCCAAGAACTCATGCACGACCTCCTGCGATTGCATGGGATGTTGCGATGAGGGCTATTCGTTTCTCCCATTGGAATGTTTGATCTCTCTTCTCGCAGCAGCAAGGCCTGCGCTTCTGCGGGCTCGGATTGAACGGCTGATACCCTTCTAAGGATTCAGGATCATGTTCTGCCCATAGGCTATGGGATCCTGAAAGTAAGCTTGCATAGCCCGCTATCCTTTCGCGCTACTTCAATTCAACCAATCCCCTTCAGTCCTCCGCGCTCGCCAAGAATTTGCAAGCGACAGTGCCGCAGCCGCCGTCGAATGGGACTGTATACCAACACAGCTTTCTCGCAAAGCGACGAAGACGTGGGAATTGCGGGCTAGTGCGCCACTAAAACCATGGACGAGCGTTAGCGCTGCGATTGAAAGACTGTCAAGACATCGTTCAGTGATTCAGCCCACGTTTCAGCGCTTGAAGGCGTGGCTCACTTAGGAGATTCTTGAGTCGTCGATCGGTGCAAACTACAACATGGCCGTAAATCAGACGAATAGCCAAACAAGACTCAGATAATCGGAGCAGCTCCGCACCATGGATCAATCAAGGGTAAGCGGAGGCTTTTGTTGCCAAATCATTGGGATCTTAGTCTAGCGTCTGGGTCTTGCTGTATTTTGCGGTGCGTGACCTTTTACCCCTTGTCGGCGCACGGAGGATTCTTCGACTTCCAAGGAGAGGTATCGGCGCCAAACAAGGAAGGATGACACATGCTGTATGTCCACGGCACAGGAGTCATACTGTGTTCAGGACATGGGGATCCCCAGGAATTACTCATGGCTCCTAGCGAGCCAACCGTTTAGTTCTGGGGCATGTATGACTTCTGCACCCGCAAGGCAGCCAAAAAAGCAGCTGAGAAGGATCGATACTACATTCGAGGCTTCTGGATTCTCCCAGCCGCCTCAGCCTGACCCTCATTTCATGTCGGTCATGTGTCAAGGAGGGTTAGGATCTCCTTTGGTCACGGCTACACGATATTCTGTCTTCCTGCAGGAGGCTCGTTGTAGCCGCACAGCCTGGAGGAGCAGGGCCCTTGTAGGTAAAAAATTGGAATGGGAAATCCGGAAGGCGAGACCAAGGGACTGGTCCCTTTCTCCAGTAATTTGTTAAATAGGCCTCTCCATCCGTCTACATACTCCGTAGGATTTCTGCTCGAATGGCAAGGCAACAAGCTTGTTTGACTCTGACATTCGACATCTCATTACGTTTGGCAGCTCTTGTAGCATCGATGGCGCAGTTGACCGAATATCTTGCAAGGATGTGGGGACTAACGCTGTTGCTACTTTTCCTCCAGAGCGTGCAAGGGCAGTACCTCCCTACAACAGCCGTGGATAATGCTGGCAATACCTGGTGGTCAGCAACAGTTGGCGCCCCTCGCACTGCGGTGTCAGCGCTTCCACACATTCCCACCCTTGTCTATAACTGCAATACAGTCCCCGCACTTTGTGCCAACGTCGGACAGGTCAGACCAGGGGCTGCAGTGGGACAGTATCCTGCGCCTGGGTGGGAGGCGTTCGGATGGGATCCGGATAGTGTTCGCAAGGCTGCGCGAAGGAAAAAGCGTTGTCCTGGCAATTGGAAGATTAAGAAAAGGGGCGGAACGACATGTAAGTTGTAGACTCGGAGTTCTTCCTATCCCATTCTAGGCGTATCGCGAGTGTCTGAGCAGCATCCGCTCCCAAGACATGCCTCCTAACCCAATCCAACCAATCAGAGACGGAAGGCTGACTCCAAGATCATACAGGTCCCAATGATAACCAGCCCCCAATTCACCCGCATGTGCCGGGGCTAAGCACGTGAGTGATCCCCTGTGCCGGCATAGTGCACAATCGCTAGAATCGTCGAGTTGCAGAAAATCCATCGTCTCTCCAGATCCCCCGACAGCGCAGATTACAATCGAGGCAAATGCTTTGACTGTTTTGCTGTTTAGCAATCGGCATCTGTCGGCCTTTCACAGTCCACCACAATGTCGGGGAGACCTTGTTTTCGAGCATGCCAAACAATAATGCACCGTTCCTTGCCACCACATCGGATATCTTCCGTGCATTCCCCACCTCTTTCGAGCATATCCCCAGCTTTGAGACATATCTATAAAATCCACTAAAGAGATATATCTCTTAACTCCAAGAACCCACTTAAAATCGGAATGCTAACTCCTTAAATGCAGTCCGCCACTCGTTGACTACTCAAACTACGGAATAGTTACTGCTGATCCGCGGACTGGGGAACACAAGCAGACTGGGATCATGTTCACTTGCGACGAATTCCCTCCAGCCATGTGAGTGCCGCCAAGGTACTGCTTCGTCACTAACTGACTATGCTTGAGGTCAATTCAAGGCGGAGTGGGAACAGCTGCAGTCCCCAACAACGGAGTGCTTTACTGCGGCCCAATGCGGGCCAGTTGCAGTATCAAGCTCGAAGCGTTGAGGACATCTGAAAAAGATTGGAAATCCATAGACTCGGAACAAGATTGGCAAAGCAAAGCGCACGGATTCTTAAGTGTAAGTCCAAGCAACAATTCATGCAGACTTCCACCACCAACCCTTGAAGCTCCTAAGATGTATAGACGTCACTGTCGACCAAGTGCCTCCTTCACTTCTTGTATTCACCCCTCACTTCAAAGCTGACCGAACGCAGAGGCACGTCGGTTTGACCACCACCGATATCTGGACCTATCACTTCAAGACTGTCAACATTCCGAGTAATGTAGCAACGTGGGTTGAATATGTGCCCAATGGTGCTACCGCATACACAATTAATTCCAACTGGGGATCGAAGAGGAGTGAACAGGCTCCGCAGCGAGGTTCTGAATTCCCACGTTGAAGACCTCCTATGTTGCTGACCTAAACCAGTCGTCTGGGGAATCGGCATTGATGGCGAAAAGCGCCACTATCGATTGCTTGACGGACATGTAAGGATGACCACTTTTTCTACTTAATGCTAGCACCTGGCCTTAGTATTCACTGACAGACGCGGAGTCCCGATAGACATCAGAGACAGTGATGGCTTTGCATGACGTATCACCAGCGTATGATATGGCCAATATGACATATACCGAGAAGAACGACAATACTACAATGTACGATGATTGGGAGGATATCAAACTCAAAGCGACGAGGCGACAAGACAATGGGTTCCTTCGCCGATACCTCAAAAGCCAGAAGCGTCAAAACTCCACCGCCCAGATATCCCTGCCTACTGGGGGTAGCTCGAGCACAACAGCGGCCAATGGCTCGCAAACTACAGACCATGCGGTCGTGCAGCAGAATCTGGCTATAGCGCCTCCAGTACCCATCTTGAACATTGGGCTGGAGTATATCCTAGGACAAATCGGTGCTAATGCCACGAAACGAGGTAACGAATCAATGTCTGAGCCACCACAGAACGCCAAGGTAGCTGTACCACGTGCAATGGTTCCTCAGACAAGTAAACATGTCCCATTAAATAAAAGGGTGGATGGCCCTATTCAATGTGGTACAGGGAAGCCGTGTGCCGATGGAAGTTGCTGTAACTCAGTGAGTAGGGGCTGCTGCAGCGAGAAGAAATGCTGATCGCGCGTAGGACGGAAAGTGTGGCTTCAAACCCTACCACTGCAAACCAGACCCTCCGGTCACTTGTCTCTTTAATTGCGACGCAACAGCCATGTGCGGTGTTGATTCTGCAGGGGGTACACTGAAATGTGGACTGAACCTTTGCTGTTCTTACTTCGGATGGTGTGGGGTGAGTGTTCAGTCGGATTCTGAAATGGCAACAAACTAACTCTTGGAAGACTCAAGATGTACACTGCACCAATGCAGATCCTCAGGGCTTGACAACGTCATGTCAGAAGGGATACGGCGGATGCACAATAGTCCCTCCTCCGTCGTGCGGGCAGGGAAGCGGCACCTCGGCTGGCAGGAAAATCGGCTACTATCAATCTTGGTTAGTACTCTCTCTCATCAGGAGATCTGCGGTTGCTGTGTGACCTTAATTTACCAGCTTCTCGCTGCTTCTAAGGAGTCTTTAACAAAGTCTGCTAGACTATGACGTTTTGCCGCCTTGTCAATAGGCAACGAAAGGTTAAGTGCAGCCTCTGAAAGCAGCTTCAATTCGCCCTAGAAGTTGTTTGCCGTGCAATAGTCTCAGCGTCAAGCATAACGAGATTAATCATCTAGCTTACAATCAATAGGAATACTCGACAGCGAAATTGTAACCGTGTTACCCCGAGTCAGCTCAAGACGGACGGATTCACTCATTTGAATTTTGCCTTCGCGTAAGGCCTGATTCCTACGGTTCTTTTCGCCTGAGCTAAAGTATATAGATCTATCGATCCATCATCCTTTCAAATTGTTCCCGCAAATTCTCTGGACGAATCTCTGTATCCAGATTTTACAAAGCTCAAGCAAGCAAATCTTCAAACATGGATTTCAATCGGAGGCTTTGATTTCAGCGATCCCGGCCCAACGCACACGACTTGGAGCGACTTGGCCTCGACATCGAGCAACCGAGCAGCATTCATCACCTCTCTGACATCTTTCATGGACAAGTGGGGCTTCCAAGGGGCTGATCTTGACTGGGAATACCCGGCGTCGGATGTACGAGGCGGCAGACCAGAAGACACTGCGAACTTGGTCTCGTTAGTGAAGGAAATGCGAGCTGCATTCGGCAGCAAGTATGGGCTCAGCAGTATACTTGCACCAGACTATTGGTATCTCCGCGGCATGGATCCTAAAGCTATGGTTAGTATTACCCTTGCCTTGGAAATTTTCGCACCCCCGCAAGAATGCACTTCTCGGGGCCACTCACCCCTTGGCACTCCCAAAAAGGCGTGATCCCGGAAGGGCTGTGAACCCATCGACCAGTGCCAGGCCAATGGTAAATGGGTAAATCGTCACAGTATGTTATGCACTTAACTACAATGACTCTGTGAAAAAATCTGGAAAATGTCATCAAAGATTCGCCAGCATGCGCCCATTGCTGCCGTTGTACGGTATAGATTTCGACGCTAACGTACTTTGGATATCTATGAGCCGTATATTGATTTCTTTGGCTTCATGGCTTATGACCTACATGGCTTCTGGGACGCCGATGTCAAGACATTGGGCTCGATTATCCGTCCGCAAACCGACATACGAGAGATCGACAACGATACACTGCCGCTATGGTTCGACAAGTTGACACCAGCAAAGGTAAATCTTGGCCTAGCATATTACGGACGCGGTTACACAGTCTCAGACCCCAAGTGCGGTAAGTCGATCCCTCCAAGGTATCTGCCTTGCAAAGCTAATCACAGATCCAGCGTACCCGGGCTGCGCGTTTAGCGGACCCAGCAAAGCTGGCCCTTGCACCGGATTCGACGGAGTCATGTCAAACAGGGGTATCTGATGCACTCTAGTATGGGGAATGTCAATTGCTAACCGTTGCGCGGCTAGAAATCCAAGCTAATATCAAAGAGAAAGGTCTAGTGCCGGAATATCTCAAAGATCCTAAGATCAAGCAAATTAGCTGGGACGACCAGTGGATAGGCTACGATGACGACGATACCATCAAGGACAAGCTCGCCTTCGCCAATGATCGCTGCCTTGGAGGAACGATGGTCTGGAGTGTTGACTTCGACTCGGGTGCCGGCAGCGGCGACACTCCTGATGGAGGTGGAACATCAGGAGGTGGAACGGGCTCTGGCGGCAATGAAACTGGCTCGGGCATTGTCGAGGTTGACTCAAATATCTGGTCGAGCCAAAATCCACAGGTCCAGTGCGAACCGCCTTGCGTTTTGGTCCTTCCGCCCATCCCGCTACCAGAACCTTCAACGATGTCATTCCCGCCATTCACCACGTCCTATATTGTGCAAACCACCGAAGTTACAAACGGTCAAACCGTTACAACGTCAAAGACAGTACAAACTGTCATAAATATCCCGCCGGTGACCACTACGGAGATAGAAGTCTGGGGTGTAACCGTCTTCTCTCAAGATACCACTCCAGCTACATTCACGGCGGTGCAAAGTATTACCCCCTTGTCCTTCGTGGTCACTCTTCCTGGATCAGCCTACTTTCCGGTCTTTGCCACACCAACAATAGATCCATCCGTGTCAACGTCATCGTCATCAAGCAGCACCATAGTCCCGTTCTTCCCTTCCTCGCATTTAATCACCATTCAACCTCAACCAACCGTGTCCATTACCACCACGCCTGGACCAAGCATCACCTATTCCAGCGGAAAGCCCACGTCCACGTGTAAAAGCCATTGCGGTCATCATGGCTGTCAAACCTTCGGTTGTGGAGGTGGGTGTAAGCTCTTTGGATGTGGGAGTGGCTGTGGCTTGTTTGGCTGCGGTGGTGGAGGCTGTGGATTGCTTGGCTGTGGAGGGGGCTGTGGCATATTTGGCTGTGACGGAGGGTGTGGTCTCAAAGGTTGTGGATCGTCGAATTGTCCAGATTGTGGGCCAGGGCCCGGTGGAGATACCCAGAATGGATCGGACAATCAAGATAATCAGGACGATGACGAGGAGGAAGTCTGCAAACTCCAGCAAGCCGGCATCTGTGACGGGTCAGGTGACAATGGTTCTGGTAGCGATGGCTCAGGTGGCAATGGTTCTGGTGGGATGACAAATGGAGACGTCAAGACCATTACCGGATACACTCCCGCGCAAGGCGAGGTTCAAACCACGAGCACGACCACGCTTCCCCTGCCCGCCCCAAGTACCGTCACGACGGTGGTTATTGTTACTGCTGCTCCCGCACCAACCCCCTCGCCGAGCCCAGACCCGAGCCCGCCAAGTCCCGACCCATCGACAGAGAAGAAGCGGTGCTATGACAGTGGCTCCTGGGTTAACCGATACGATGCAATCAACGCGGTGGACTCTTTCTGCAACAAGCCTCAAGACGCAGATCCCGCGTTCAACAATTTCCCACATTACGGCGGTTACACCGTTAAAAATAACCAGTATATCGAGTACCAACAGCCCGCGTCGTTGACCAGTGGCTGGCCGGTCAACATCGTCATTTCGATCCAGGCCCTCAACGGCTGCGAATGGACCATTGATGGGCCTGCGCCGGATCAAGAATGTGGTAGAATCTTGAGAAGGATCCTGGACGAGTGCGATACAGTTTCCGGTACGGCCAGAAAGCAAGGTGGGACGCTCACGAATAATTGTGCTGTTTGGCGCTTCGATCCTGGATTCAATGGCGACGCCCTCATCAACGACCTCTGTGACGCGACTCCGGCACTCAAAGCTGTTTGCGCCGCCGCCGGGTGAAGCGACAGAGTCTTGATAGGATAAGGGACCAGAATTTCTGGTCTACTTATCTGACAGCATTTGTTGACATCGTACCTGTTTGCAGGCTGGAAACCACAGTCTGTCCAGAACATGGATGTTATAGAAGTACTGCATAGTGCGAACCATCGCCTAGCTATCTTGTGTGGCTGCCATTTGTCAGTTTGCTATATAGTTCAATTGGGAGACCGTTAGCATTCTTTTTCCAAGAGAACCCTCTCGTGAAAGATGTTCCTTTCTCTATGGCTTTACCTCCAATTCTTCTTGTCCCTTTAGGGTCATAGCGTTGTTGGTAGCCAATTGTCGTGAACCGGAAAGCAAAAAACAGCTGCACCCATTCCCTGAGGCATTACGAACACAGCACAATATCGTATGAACTGTGCTGCTGTCTGGACTTGCTTGGAACATCGACAATGAAATTGTAAGGTTCCTCCGGGAGCGCCCTCATCGTGCAACAGACTTTGATTAGATTTGTAGGACTCTCACGCATGATGGTCTATTATCCCACGCGCCTGCACGATATGGTGCACTTGATCCTTAGCATTCATGAAAGAACCCATATACGGAAAGTCGATGGACTGAACCACCATTGAAGACCTATAGCCGAGGAGGCAAACCGTTGAAGCATTTGGCGTACAGAATCGAAGGATTCGAGAGGTCGGCCCCATGAAAGTCCTAAAATCATATGCGATACCGGGAACCCCTGAAAAGTGCACCGTGCCAGCGTATAGGATACCAAGATAATTCCGTGCCGTGGTCTGTTGGCTTTCAAAAGCCGCTCCCGACGTCATCGATCACTCATCAGCAAGGGCTCAAATGCATGGTAAATGCCATGAACGTAAAGCGGTCAAGGATGAAAGGTGCACACCCATGCTGTTCTCAATTTCGAGGCCCGCATAGATGAAGGGTCTCGCTCTTGGATGTGCCGGTTTCTCTATTTATGAGACTAGCCATTATCAGCAAGGTGCAAGGATGACGAACAAAGATATGGTCAATTGCAGAACTTATTTTAGAACCGTAACATTTTGATGAAGCTTGCTGGATGGTGTTGAAGATAATGGTCTCCTCAAGATCTCGCGCCCAAGACGTGATCACGCTAGGCAGTAGTTGCTCAATCAGTTTCGGCTTGTTATGTCGTGGTCGAGAGCCCAAGACGTGAACACGTCAAACAGTACAGTGGTTAGTCTACCGCTTCCCGCTTATTGTGTTTGAAGGATTTTACACAAAAGACGCGAATACATCAACGGGGAAGTTACACATCAGAGCAGATCTGGGAAAAGCAATGCTGGCGAAGAGGACACTATTTCTAGTCTCCACGGCCGATCGTATAGAAACAATAAATTCAGCAAACTGGTAAGGATTGTTCTGGAAATAAATCTGGGCCAACACCACGCTAGATGAGTCATTGAAACAACAGGAAGGAAAGACGACGGAAAATAACTCTACTGCTAATTGATACTGCGCTCAAGAGAGCGACCTCAGTATCAAGACCAAAGAAGAAATAAGGAATAAATGATACAAGCAACTTCCCAACGCCAATTTACAAAGAGCTCTTGGGATAATCCTAGCCATTTCTTCACAGCACACTGCACATCACAGCCATCGTACCCGCAATGACCGCCAACGAAGCCTCCACCGAAGTCCCCCTCATCTCGTTCCCGTTGCTAGAATAGATAATCGGGACTGATGTGGCTTTCGCATACCCAGTCCCCATTCCCGAAACACCCGTACTCGCCGCACTCCCACTCGCCGCACTCCCACTCGCCGCACTGCCAAATGCAGCAACGGTACTTCCGTTCGAAAGCGGGTACGGTATAGTCGTGGCACTCATGACAGAAGTAAGGGTCTGTGTCTGGAAAACCGTCTGGGTGGTAGAAGTATTGTTGGCGGTGTCGGTGCTGCTGGGAAGGATACCAGTAACTGAGTCACCGTCTATGAGGCTGTTGAAGTCACCCGTGTATATGCCTTTGGAAGTGCTAGAGTTAGGGGAGTTGGAAGAGAGTAGGGTTGTCGATGCTGCTGCGCTGGGGCTTGGAGATGTCACTGAAGAGGATAGCGCCGCTGAGGATGATGGCTGGGGAATGGAGCTTTGTGGTGTGAAGCAGGTGGAGCAGGTGGATGTGGTCTCTGGAGGAGGCGATGTTGTTGCTGAGGAGGAATCTGTTAGGATTCCTGAGGGAACGACAGCCGATGAGGAAGCTGGGGCTGGTGGGTAGATTGTTGAGACTGTGGGGTTGGTTGTGGGGCTGATTGATGCAGCTGTAGAGAACGTGGATGTTTCGCCCGCTGATGTCGGGTTGCTGGATTGCGTACCTGGAATCATAGATGGAGAGGCTGCATTGCTCGTCTTGTTGCATCTAACGGAGGACGATGGGCATGCGCTGGGCGCAGCAATCTCGTTGCCCTGTGTTGTAGTTGTGTGAGGTGACATTGCAGAAGAGATTTGGCCAGTGCTCGAGCAGGAGCTTGTTGGGCTGAGAGTAGAATTACCGTAGGGATGTGCCATCGTTGTCTGAACCGGCATTCCAGACGAGACTGGATGGGTGCTCGAGCAAGAGCTTGTTGCGCTGAAAGTGGTATTACTGAAAGACTGTGCTGTAGTTGTTCGGACAGGTGTTGCAGACAAAAGTGAGCTGTGGCTTGAGCAAGAGCTTGAAATTTTTGCTGTGGTATTACCGACAGGCTGCGACTCGGAAGACGACATCGGAGCTGAACTCATGATTGCCGGAGTCTGCGCTGGAGTCGATACGTTGGAGATCATAGTATCATTGATGAGTCTGATACTCTGCCAAGAGCCGGAATTGTCGCCATATTTGTACTGCTGCGCCGGCTTTGCATTCCAGATCTTTACGCTCTTGACAAACATCGAATATGGCTCGGGCACAGGGAATGGAGTGACTCCACCAGCCCACTGTATAGTACCAGGATTCCCCTGAGGATCTCCTCCATCCCAAAGACTCAGACTGACCTTCATCGGAGTCTGCGGAAACTGAAAGCCAGCATCGGCGGCACTGAGGGTACGCACATTCTTCCCATCGATGGACCAGACCAGCGAATCTGGAGACCAGTCAATGGCATATGTGTGAAAGGAAGTTTGGGGAGTCAAGACCGTATTTGTGGTAGAACGATTGTATGTGCCTGTGTAGCCTTTGCCGAAATAGTTCGTCTGCACACTGTCTGTAATTCCGCCGCGGAACTCCCAGTCGACCTCGTCAAGATCGTCTGAGAGCAAAACCATGCTACTGATGATGCCGGTTCCAGGGGCGGCTTTCACGACGTACTCGACGCGGCCGAAGAAGAAATTGAAGTTGGTACGTACTGTTGGAGCATCAAATCGCTTATTGAATGTCAATTCAGCCCCTGAAGATCCAAGATTTACGAATGTGTTTTTTGCGGCGGTCCATTCGGATGGCAGGGTTTTGGTGGAAGTAAAGTCAATGTAGTAGAAATTGGAAGCCAGTCCCTTGTCATTGGGGCAAATACCTGAATCAATGAGCTTAGCTTTTCACCTGAGCAGTTGTCTTAGCACTGAACTCACCATCTAGGGGGTTGCATGAAGTCGTGACTTGAGCACTGCTTCTCAAGAGTGTACTTCCCAGAGCAACAACTGCCGCTGCGCGTCGGATGAGATACATAATTGAGTTCACAGGAAGCCGATTGGGCAAGAATCGAGAAGAAGTAAGTAAAGACTGTGGAATGTAATTGATGCTGTGATGGATCGCAAGCGATCAATGGTGAGACGCGGAGATACAGTGAATTGACCGAAAGAGGTGATGCTTGCGCTATCAATGATGAAATCTGTAGAGACTGTCCAAAAATCACAATTGTGCAGTAGATGAGCGAAAGGAGTGTGAAAGGTGATTCGACTTCGTGGGAAGGCTAGATGAATTATTCGAAAAACCTTTATCAGATTGAGAGCTCAAAGACGCTTGTTATCGAGGATAACACTAATGTCAATGTGGCGTTCACAACAAATGCACGGGCGCACTGGACTTTGGCAAGCTAGTTCTCTGAACACCTATACCATTGATAAAGAAACGCCATGAAACGTTGGAAGTGAACAATGAGAAAACGCTAAGCGCGATTTGAGTTGCCGAGAGCTGATATTTACTACACAAGTCCCGGATTTATAGCTACCCAATCCGCACTTCACCTCTTAATATTCACGGTGTCGACTGGTAGTCAGCTACCCGGACTGGCCCAGAACCTATTTAATACCCTAGCTGGTCAACGTCATCACTGATTACCAGCCACGTCTGGTTCCTGACACCAAGTATTCATTACCATGCCTCCATCTACACCTATCTCTGCTTCCGAATCCTCGATCTCCAGGCCCAGAGAAGCGGACTGGGTCATACCAGGTAATCGCACTAAAGTATTACGTTCGTGAATACGCGCTGATGAGTGCCAGAACGCCTACCAGATCTTGGAGAATTTGTGAGAAGGCCAAGAGCGCCTACGTCTACCTCCTCCTCTCGGCCCGAAGAATTGGACTGGATTAGACCGGGTAACTTCAATCGGAGTTGTACATTCGTAGCCAAGCGCTGACGAGAGTGAAGAATGCTCACCAGATCTCGGAGAATTTGTCTACGGGCCAACAAGCTGGTTTTACGCAATTGCGCGACCCCTTGTCAGACCAAGCAATGTATAACTACTATCAGCTGCCGGATCTTATTTATCTACCCTACCGATGGAGTGATATCGACAAGGTGGACTGGTTGGCAATGTCGCACGATGGTAAGTAAGACCGTGGGCTGGTGCTTTGCTCTTATTTGATGCGTCACGTATACGTCTCCCACCGTCTAAAGTCATGCTTAAATTGCAACATGTTGGAATATCTCTTGGTCGGCAAAGCTTACGATGGTTCTCTAGATCGGCTGTAAATGTTGAACTCCCGCAACAATACCGTACCGGAGAAGAGCATCGCGGTGATGCCAATCGCCTTGACATATGAACCATGGGAGAAGGTCAGGACTTGCAATTTCATCGCACGGTACGTCTGCTAATCTGGCTAGGCTACTGTGCGCATTAGCGCCTTCAATAACGAGGGGTCTGGCCCTAAAGCTGCTCTTGTCATTGTCCCTAAGGCATATCTAGGCTGGCATAGACAGCTTCGACATGGAGGGACAGCATCATCGTGGATGGAGCCACCGCTCCTTGGAAATATCTGGGTGAACTGCAGCGTCCCGCATCTCGAAGCTCATTATCGTCTCCGGTCATCACAAGAGGTGGTTACAAGGTTGGATAAGATGTATATTGAGGGAGAGCCAAAGTCACTATGCTTCTTTGGCGATATCCTTGAAAAGATGAAGGAGTCCCATGTCGAGTGGGTCCGAGCCGGAGGCGGAGGAGATGAATAGCTGTTATGGAACTCAATTGTGGTCGAACACTGAAAATAGACACATTGTAGTCAATACCACACATAGACCTTCTCAATTGCAGCAGAGGCCAGAGCAACGGCTGTTTTCTTCCTGCATCCCATGGCAAGACAGTGGCCGTGCCCGTTCTCTCTGTTGACACTGATGTCAAAAATTCGCTACCTGATCTGTCGACTATAATGGGGTCCTCAAGTAAGCCTTTTTGAGGTTTCCCTTGATGTATACTAAGTTTCTTTTTTTGTGCAATTGGCGAAGCATTGCCCTCGTGACTTGTGTGCATGAGGTCGGTGAAGGATATTTCGGAGAGAAGCAGCGATATATATATATATACATTCATGCAATGCGTGTATCATGCTTTAGATCAAGCTTTCATAATCCATATGAAAAAGTGGAACTAAATTAGCATCTGGATTCCAGGAGGGAGTGAATCAATACCGCTTATTCCTACTTTGAGGGAATACTGAAGTTCACAAAGTGACCACTGTCCGCGATTCTCGTTGTGAACTCAGACCTTCAGATCGTGAAGCTGAATTCCCTTGTTCTTGGCGGCGAAGCTCCCTACTTGAGGATATCTTCCTACCATACCAAACGTCCCCCCGAACATATTCACACCTACATACACTCTCTCTATATACTATATATGACTTGACTGTCTCCGCCACTTGATGAGCTTGAGCATGAATTTCGAAGCACTCAACGACATCTTCCGTTCTCAAATCCACCTTTCTCCTCCGTACAGGTTGCACTGACTTCCGTCATGGCGGGTCCACCAATTGATTCCGCATTCCTAGGGAGCAACTATGATCTAAACGATCAGTTGGCGGTTGTTTGTGCAACGAAGACGTCCAAAAATTCCATAAGAGAGATTCGACAGCGGACAACGAGAGCTGATCAGGCATTCTGCGACCAATTCGCTATCTTCGTCAATCATGACAGAATCTAGCCCTTGGTACGCATGATCGTACCAGGATTTCGTACCTCCATCGATCAGCAGTAAGCATTGAGTGTCGATTGCGCCAGCACTGTTAGCTGACTGTCCTCTTAGGGAAATAGATTTCTCTCTGCGGCCAACAATCTCTTAGTTCGATATGTCCTCCATTACTTACATGAAGAACGTCGCCTGCCTCAACCTCAACGGGCTGCGCGGCCTTCTACCTTCCTCCGCTGAACTTCACAAACCCCGTTAATGCCGCCAACTATGCCAACGCAACCTTTGCTGTCACGGTCTTTATGCCCAGTCGGCCTTACAGGGTTTATCACATTATCGTAGCCATCGACGAGGAGATTGAACTGTTCCTAGATGACATCGCTTGGATCCTTGACTTGCCTCTGCCGCGTCGCCCTGGTCGACCTATAGTCAATGTGCATTGGGCAAATCCTGGTAACCTGCTGGTGCCGAAGACGAGGCTAAGCGGCAATTCGCTGAAGCCGTTGTTGAGACTGATGAAGCAAAGGGGGGTGGGGGATGTGCTTGATGTAGAGCAGTTGTAGGGGAATAATGTTTAGTGATTGGGAGATGGAGTATTGGTAACGCCTCTTTCTTTAGCAGTCCAGCTGCGTTGGTAGTGATTGGGCCTTGCTGCACAGGTCGCTTACTGTGCTATGCTCTCTTCGCTGCTGTTCTCTGGTTTTCTCTACGATCTCCGTAAGAGAAGCGCGCGATATGCCTTGACTGTTTGCCTGATTCACTATGGTCGCTTTGTACGGACTTTGCTATCCATGGGTGCCAGTCGTAGGATCTGCTTGGAGGGATATGTGAGGGCTGACAGGAACCGAGGTCAAGGAGCTGAGAGACTTACATGTGAATAAGCAGCAATATCCTTTCGAGACACCAGGAGACGGAACCAAAGGCGGAGAATATGGATGAATACAGACCCACCAGCGGCGATTCCGGTAAATTAGGGGCAGCTGTAAGTTGATGAGCTGAAGCGCTAACCCTGAAGTGTTGATACTTCCGGGTGGATCCGACAGTAAAGTGCCGCATGCTAAGCTCTTAGGCGCCATCCGTGAGTTTGTTTTGACTTACCTCGATAACAATCTGTTCTTCCTGTAACGACTTCCAGCGTTGACTTCTCTTGAGCTTTGATCACGCAAGTTGATCGCTAGGCTTGGTCGAAACCAGTCCAGTCTAAAGCTTTTGCCAGCAACCACGTAAAAAGCACTGAGTGGCTAGGAATCAGCTAGTGACCCTTTATCATAGCGGCGCTCGCGAGCGAGGCCTTCATCACACCAGTCGTGCAAGATACGAGAAAAAAGGATATCTGCTTCGAATCGTGCACTCTAATCGAACGTCGTCTTCAGAGCTCTTTCAGCTCAGTATCCCCATTTAAGGCATTCCCGACACATATTACACTCAGACCAATGCCGGCGGTTACGAAGCCTTGAGTGCATCCCTTGACGATCAGCTGCTCCGCAATGACGACGGACAGGTCTCGTAATCTGCGGCCAATGTAGCATTGCAGCGACAGTGTCTCAAAGACGGTGAAGACGCGGCCTGATGGTGATGATACAGGAGACTGTTTGTAGACCCACCGGTTTCCTGCCACCCCCGATGCCTAGGGTCCATCAGCGGCAGGGCAGACCGCTCCAGTTACTGCCAGAGCAGGGGACAGCAATATATCGCTATGATATTGCGATATCACACCTTACTATAGAAAGACCGCCATATCGGATCCTCAATACAGCCAGAGAAAATAAAAAAGCAACCGTGGTCTACCAGTTAACCGCTAAAACAAAATCCACGGTGAATGTAGAAGGTAAGGCCTCATGGCATCAAATCTCTACTGATCTGGATGCTGACTCAAAGCAAAGGAGTGCTACTTAGAATTGAGGCGATACGTCGGATCCTTTGCCTTACACATATCCAATACGAACCGTTTGATACACCATCCATCTTCTTCGACTACGTCAGCAGGTGTGTTTGCCGACTGACTTTCGGCCTCGTTGGAGCACCCTCTCCTCTTGGTCTATACCGGTGTTTTCCATGTGCATATCGTACGTCCATACAAGCTGCGTTTCGATTGATACCTCGGTCAGGAAGCCCGCCACTGTTGAAGGTCATATGCGAGGGATCTAGACTGAGAAGGATATATATATAGAGCAAGTGCGTGTTGTTTACTGATGAAGTCGTGTAGCAGTCCGCCTTTCACGGACGGCATCCTGAGTGAAGTGTCGATGGAGAGGCTTCTTGGCTGACACCGCAACGAAACGCCAGAGACCCCTCTTCAGCACACGATAGCCCTCGACTCCGGCCTGTGTATTCACGAACCACGCTTGGAGTCCAAGGAAGCTGATGATTATGTAAGGGATGAATGCCACGAGGAAGAACAGGCGCATCATGGGCTTCACGTTTTCCGAGAGATCCTTTACGACAACATCTTGGAAACCCTGCTCTTCGAGCATGCGCTGTAGCGTGCCTTCCGTGAAAATGGCATTCGATGGCATTGCGGCTCTCGTATTAATCTGTTCCATATGCTTAACAAGGTCTGCTGGAAAAACCTTCGGATCAACATCCGGATGATCATATTCATACAGGGCAATTGAGCCGCCTGGCTTCATTACACGAAAGAATTCCGCCAATGCTCTTTCGGGATCTGTTGCGTGGACGAAAGTCTCCATCGTGTAGACACCGTCGAATGATTCGTCGGCCAAGGCATCTAGATGGTGATAGTCCATCAACCGAAATTCGACGTTGTTCTCTTGCCCATGCATCCGCATCTCTTGCTCCGCCCACCGGACGTGGTTCTCCACAACGTCTATTCCATACACACGCAAGCCCTTGCGAGCGAAACGTAAGGCGACATGACCGACACCACAACCAGCGTCAAGCACCCTGGAGCCAGGCGGGAGCCCCAGCGAATTGTATAAGTGGTCCTCCATCCTTCGCAGTGCGCCATTGATTGGGAAAGGCCACTTTGTCCCTGGCTCATAATACCCAAAGTGTCTGGTGCCGCCCAAGAACAGTCGATACCCAACCCTGGACTCGATAGCGGCGTAATACCTCTGTAAGGGAATGTTCTTTTCAATTAAGGGTTCCTTCTCTATATGCATTGTTCGCAGGGTCAAGGTATATATGGTGCTGCTAAAGCTGTCGTAGGGGTGCTCGGACGAAAGCAAGACAGTGTGGAGGGCGAGCAGGAAGCACTAAGAATGTTAGCCAAGTCCTGACCTCAGTATCATCATTGTCTACTACCTTTTACTCCGTCCTACAGAGTGTATACACCAACTAACATGACGCTGTTGAAGTACGAGCAAATCCAGTGGGAAAGGTTCGCAGCCGTGACGCCAGCTAATTTTTTTCCCAGCTAACGTGCTTACAGTGCATGCTAGGCTGTATGTGGCAAAACTGCCAGCTTTCGGCTTTCGTTGGCTCGCTCTCGATACCCCTACTGTCCTGCACTGGATCCCGAATCCGCGGTGCTGACAGCCAGGGGCCACTGGGATCTTAGGAGCGCTACTATCTAGAGGCGGAAGGTTTGCCGGGTCGCCCCGACGCCATCAACGCCCAATAACATTTCTGGTGCGTCTGTCCATCTCCCTGAAATCCGAATTAGTGGTTCAAGATAAATCTTGAATGCTGGGGCATGACTGTTCGACTTCTAGAGTCCTGTCATGAGACCGCCTTCCCTGCTTGGAGTGATTGTGCGATCGACAGAGGCACCATTTCTGCGCTTGAGCGCCACCAAAATAGCCTCCGTGGTCGTTATTCCTGGAACCGTGGGAAAGAACACCTTCGCACCTTTGGTGAACGGACGAGTAACACAGAGATCCAAAGACTTGTAATACTTGTAATACTTGTAATAGTGAGGAACGATCGAATGGAAGGGCTTCGCGGTAACGAATTCGACATTCGATTTGCTCGATCTACTGTTTCAACAGAACAAGGTGGCACAATGGGCTGGAGATATGCATCAAGCCGAAGTCATCACAGAGGTGTCCTCGGGTGCTGTCGCTCCTCAAGATTAATCACCCGGGCCACCCTCCAGAAGTAGGTGGCCGATGAAGGATGGTAGCTATTGGTGGAGAGAAGGCGGGCGCAATCCTACAATAATGCAGCTGCAGGAGGCGTTTCATCAAACTCGCAAAAGGTATTGGGCATGCTGGTGAGGGCGAACGACACAAGGCTACAGCACGGGAAGCGCCGGGAATTGAGGGCTGCTTACAACTTGAAGCTGGCAATTCTCTATAATGTCTCACTTGCGCACAATCAATCTCGGGACATTTCGAGCTTGGCCTATTTCTGTTGTCTTCAAAATGTTCATGATTGTCAATGTATGCCTCATTTTCTTCTTTCCATTGTACAACGCAGTCGCCCTCGATTTCGAGCGGACCAGCTCTGGGAACAGCAATTCTAACGCGGATACCAAACAAGGATGGACATCTTCACCGGACGGCAGAGGAACAATCGACGTATTATATTCCTGTGGGCTCACAATGTTCCTTTGCTCCTGGTCGATTCTGTGCCTGAACGTACCAAGCAAAGACGAGAATACGTTTCAAATTCTATGGCGCAAGATGTCCCTGACGGCTTTGGGCATCTTATGCCCTGAGCTGATTTTCGAGCTTGCTTTCGGCCAGTGGCTATCAGCCCGTCAGTCAGTAAGAGATATGAATTCGATCGGTGCAGGACCGGCCAAAGACAAACGCTCTAAGCTCGAATGGGTCAAGAACATCTTTGCCAAGAGTCGGTCTTCCAAGTCGGAGCACGTAGTGAGTGATCGTGAGAATGAGACGTGGACCATGAAGAAGGCATTTTTTACCGACATGGGTGGCTTCATACTGGGAACCAGAGAACATTCGCCGTTTCCCCTTGACGCGAAGCAGCTCCACTATCTGGTATCCACTAATCGCATGCCGCTTCCTAAGTTAGCCAAGCGAGAGGTAGAAGAGAGGAACAAAGTCGATGGTCTTCTTCGGACAATCACACTCTGCCAAATCACGTGGTTCATGGTCAATACCTTGGCTCGGCGAATTCAAAATCTAGTAATTACCACGGCGGAGCTGACAACCGTATCTTTCATCCTGTGCAGTCTTGGAACCGCCTTTTTCTGGTGGCATAAGCCTGCTGACGCCTTGTCTGGGAAAATACTCGAGGAGCAATTTAGCATCAATGATATCTTGAAAGATGCAGGTCAGCCGCTCGATGCATGGAAGCGCACTCCCTTGGACTTTGTCAGTCGCAAAGAATGGTGGTGGTCCAAGTGTTGGTCGAATTTTGTCAGTATTCTCAACCACATGCATATTACATTCGGCACGGATGTCACACCTATTGATCGCATCCCGGACTCCCTACAAAAGGAGTTGTTCAACAAGCAGATGTATATGTGCATGGGACTCACAATCGGATACTTTTCCATACTGTTTTTGGGTTGGAACTACAGTTTCCCCACCCGGACGGAGCAGGTTCTCTGGCGAGCAGCATGTGTGACGCTGATGGCCACATTGCTGGCCCTTATGATCATGTCGTCGCTGGCGGACACAATAACTACATTAGAACAATCCCTTCGCAGGCTCACTGGATTACACTCCCCCGGAACAAGGTCCATCGATACTGGGTTCCGAGCCCGGATTGTGACAAGAAGCAGACGTGCGAGTCAAAGACTCAATAGCGTGTTCGATAGCGTCCGGAATAATTCAACCGGCAAAGACCCTCTGCTCCATGTTCCACTACGGTTACTCATACCCATTTACATCATCGCTGTGTTCTACTGCCATGCCCGCACATATATCCTTATTGCAGATATTATCGAGTTTAGATCGCTTCCAGGGAGCGCCTATGCGACGGTGGATTGGCTGAAATTCTGGCCGCGTTTGGGTTAACACTTGCACTGGCTTATCTTAGGAGGGCAAGGAATGACAGCAATGTGGCGGTTGACTTGGTTCAGCGACTTGAGCGAGCATTCATCATTTACTCTCGATATCTCTTCCATGTAATCACGAAGCAGGGTTTGATCCGCGGTGCAACATCAAGCACACGCGCGTTGGGACGATGGCAACAGGGATACAACTCACGTATTGATTCCAGTCTATTTGAGATTCCACTCATGGGGCAGGAGCCTTGCTAGAGGAGCTACCGTGGCAGCTACCTAGTCAACTCGCAAGCTAATTCATGATTCGTACAAGAAACTTTGGGCCGCTCGGACGTGAGAGGGTGCGTGCTTGCCCCTGTTCGCTTTTTTAGTATCATATTGGGGGCGGGCTGTAGCCGCTCGGGGCGTCGCGTGCCTGCTTCGGAGGCAACGCCCCGCCTATACTTAGTCTCCCACCACTCTGGGGCTTTCATCACACCATGTTTTGCACCAGGACCGTGGGTTTCACATTCAAATCAAGCATCTTGTGATGATTGTTGATTGGTGTGGCGGCTGGGAGGTCTTCAAAGGAGCCTTAGGCTAATGCAATGGAGAATTTTTGATTGTGGAATGGATATCTTATCCGCGGGCGAGATCTACTTGAGCATCGTTCTGTAAGACACTCTCACTGCGCTCTCTTCTCGGCTCGGATTGAGTATCGTCATCTGGTTTGTTCCACTGCCTTGTATACTACATCTAAGCTGTGTCTAAGGTGGATAACAATGGCATAGGACATAAGGTATTAGTAGTCCTATCTCATGCTGCTAACAGCAATTCCATCCTTGTCTGAAAATTGCAAGGCAATCCAGCGTGCATGAGGGCCGCGTACCTCATGACGTATGCAGGGCGCAGGCCCGTGCTCGAGGACACCCTTGTCGCCTGCTGCATCAGCCATATCATGCAAGATTAGGGCATAAGCTCTCAGCTGCTCCGCTGCTCCAGCGGCAAAATTCGAAACATCATTGCAGGCTTAGTAGCTCTGTTGCATTGATAATAGGTTTGTGCTATGCTTTTAATTCCTTCTTGGATGTGACAATCTATTCTTGAATACTTTATTGGGAAATGCTGAGGAGGGTGCACATAAATTTCAAGGAGAAGAGAAGCGGCACGGCGAGCTCTCCAATGACGAGGTCAATTTGTGCAAACATTGGCCAGGCTGACGCCCATGCCAGGCAGCGAGGCGCCTTCCTGGGGTGCGTTTTACGTGCCGGTACAGAATGATCTATGCTCAATCAAACTATAGTCGTTTCTATTCCTTATATCAATGATCTCCTTAAAGAGACTATGATCCCAACGAAGAAGCGAATACTCTGTTGCCACTGCTCAACTTAAATCTGCAAGCCTACTTTGCTATGGTCTTAGTCACTTGGGTACCGTCGCCAAATGGTCGAGGATCTGTGGATATGATTCGAAGTTGTTGCGCTACTATCATCCACTGCTGTTGGTCCTCGCTTTGCGTCAATGTCCCTGCTATAGGGGATGGCACATTCTTGCAACTATGTGACAGATTGTATCTAGCATGCATTGGAATGCTTGGACCCGATATTCTGTTCGGTCTAGCTTTGGGCCAATACAAATCCGCTCGCCGCTCCGTCATAAAATTCCACAAGGCCGGTTACAAGTCCTGGACCATGCGGCATGCCTTCCTCGCAGATATGGGGGCCTATGTGTTGAGTGTTCCTTTGAAATATTCCTCTGTGGATGCTCCCATGGCGCAAAGTTCACGACGAATGACCTTTCCTCTCGACGCGGAGCAGTTATATTACCTGGTAAAAGAAGGCTTCATAGACTTTTCCGCAATTGGAGAAGCATACATTGCAGAACAAAACGATAAACTGGCACGAACGATTACCATTTTCCAGGTCGCTTGGTTCAGCATCAACTCTATCGCGCGAAAAGCACAGCACCTGGAGATTACGACACTCGAGCTCACTACACTGGCCTTCATTCCTTGCATGTTTGCTACAAGCTTTTGCTGGTTCCATAAACCCACTTCGGTAGATCGAGCGACTGTTCTGAATTGCAAAGCTCCGTTAGAAGACACTATCAAGGCCGCGGACGACAAAGCTAGTCCGCCGTATGGAAGAACACCGTTAGACTTCGTCAGTCGAGAAGAATGGTCTGGTTCGTTAATTTGGGCACATTACAACAATATACTACGGAAGATGCACATTAGACTCTTTTCTCGACCTGTTCGTTGTCGCCCAATTACACGTATCCCGAACGACAATTGGCCAAAATTGAACATGAAGTACGGCACCGTCATAATTTCAATATCACTCATCTATTCTACTACTTTTGTTCTGGCTTGGGGTTTTCCATTTCCGTCCAACATCGAGCGGACAATGTGGCGAGCCTCAAGTGTCGGTATATTTGGTTTCACTCTTTTTGCAGCAATGTACGAACCATTAATTTTTCAGATATACATGGCTCGAAGGCAGCGGTGCTCTCATACAAAAAGCGGGAAACGATTCGCCAACGAACAAGATATCGAGTCCAGTCCGGCTGCTCCACCTTTAAAGAACCCGAGCCCTCATCAGTCATGGTATGGCACACACGCCATTGCTGATAAAGCACGAAAAGCAACAGCCGGCTGGAGGAACAACTCACCTGATCGTGATCCTGCGCTGGAAATACCTCCCAGGGTTTTAATACCGTTGACGCTCTCTTGTGCTGCTTACTGTGTCTTTCGAGCCTACATTCTGGTTGAGGATGTGCTGGGTCTACGCAGATTACCACCCGAGGTCTTCAAAACAGTCATTTGGTCGAACTGGTTTCCCCACATATAGAACATATCATCCATACTCATATCTTCGTAAATAAAGGATACCTGCTTGATTGTACTACTTACGACTTGACCGTTCGCCCTCATTGTCAATCTCTGTCACTGAATGGTGGCGCGAATCAAGGAATTCGAGGATAGCCGAGCTATCGTTGACTCGGGAGTCTGGTAACGTCAAGGCAAGCCTCCTCCACGGCAATTTTTCCCAGCCGATTGGATAGCTCTTTGTATTATGCCTGGGTGTATGTCGATCAGTCCACGGATTGGCTTGGCGCCAAGCATTAGTCGTGAATTCCCGATGCCGGATTGTTTGTTTGTGTTGATTTCTTGGAAATGTTTTGAGACATGCGTATTATGTATAAGATCAAGACTCGGAAATGAAACAGAAGGGTGTCTTATTGAACAAGTAACACCTGTGGGGTTTCCAGTAAGTCTTGGTAGTCATTGTTGATCACATAACCCTCACCATAGTTGCAGCGCAAGTTTTGGAAGGATTTGGGCACTCGACATTCACCACCGCCGCATAATTCCAACTCACTTCGTATCCAACCTCTTGAATTGATACCGGAAGATCTGCCTAAAATCGCCAAGTACCTCAATCCAGTCACTTCCACAAAAAGGCTGCTTTTGCTTCTCGCTGCTCAAGCTCAACATGAAATTACCTTTTGTGTATCTGAATGGCTATCCTGGCGTTGGAAAGCTGACCGTAGCCCAAGAACTCAAGTCATAACCATCTCTCTCTGTCGTTTTACAACCGATTCCGAACTCGGAGACCAGAGGCTGACATCGTGTTCAGCAAGCTGTTGCCCAACTCTAAGGTTGTTGACAATCATCAATTGATCGACCCAGTAGCCATGCTTTTCGAGCGTGATATGCCAGAGTACCAGCCTTTACGGCGGGCTGTCGTGAGTTATCGTTGTTCGAAACTTATGTTAACAGGCTACGACTGATTGCCGCAACAGCGAGCAGCTGCGCTGGATGCAATAGCATCAAGTACTTCTACGAAAGAGATCATCTGGATCTGCACGGACCAGCAGTCCTCGAATGCCATTGGCTCACAAACCTCTCTCGAATATTACAATACCGCAGTCTCTCTAGGGGCGCGATTCGCATCTATCATCCTGACGTGCGAAGCTGAGGAGAACGAAAAACGTCTTGTGGCGAGCAGTCGTGGGAGAGGTAATAATACTAAGCTAAATGATGTCAATATATTACGCGACATCCGAGAGAACGAAGACATTTATCATTTCAGGGGAGAGGATGAGCTGGAGATAGATGTGTCGAAAATGTCACCAAAGGCAGTCGCACAGACGATAGCCGAGTTTATCGGCAGCTCGTGATCCGTATCCTGGTAAATCCTTGTAGCAGTCGGGCTGCTCACGGACTGGTCTAAGAGTCTTATCCAGCTCACGAAGAGTAGTCCAGTTCCCTACGATAACATTAGGGATGGATCAATACCCTTCAGCTTAGATCGTCTAGGATTCAAAGTATACATTAACTCGTGACAGTCTCTGCTTGAGCTCCAGCAATCCAATTTGAGAACACGTGCTGCATAAGCCGGGAATGAAAGATACGAAGCTTTTCTAAGCATTCAAATAGATGCAAACTGATCAAAATGCTGTGTCTGCAAGTTCTGGATCTGCACACCACCCAAAGCGCTCGGCCCGATGACCCGGCCGTTATCCAATAGCCCCCTTGGGGCCCTTGGCTAGCGGCAGCTAAACTGGTCTGGCTCGAAATTGTGTTTCTTGTGTAAACACCCCTTCAACCGGCTCATACACAAAATGATCGTACATATCGTCTTGAAAGGGGACGGCAAGACTAATGCCATGTCCCTGAGCTGCTAGCACCCCGGGGTCACCACAACCGGAAGCTGAATACGGCTTCATACCATTCAATCCTGTCCCTCGTACTTCTCGCGCGGACGGTTGTTGGCTACAAAGTCCCAGCATTCTTTACGAATGACTTGCGTCAGGCTAGCTGTCCGGTAAGGCTATCCTGCAGTAAGCCACCATATTGTATATCTAACGGCGTTACTAGACCCCAAGAACGGCCTTCCGCCTTATCTCCGCGAATCAACCAAGGCCTGATGCCATCCCTGTACTATCCTACTCCTTCCTCCCCGGGAGCGTAATAAAGAGAAGGAGACTCTAGGGCCCAGTTGTTGTGGTACAGATCTACGATAATAGTCTTGGAGAACCAAGAACATGAATACTACACCGGCTGCTGTGGCCCTTAGGCCGCCGTTCAGAAAAGAGCATCAACTGAACAACGAATTCGATGGTGTGGTAGCGGGCACCGGGTCTATGGTCCTTCCGTCTCAACCTCGTCTGTCCATGGCCTCATCAAAAGACTTGGCCGAATTCCTTGTCACTGACATTTGCCCAACCAAGCTGAACCAGCTAGCAACTCATCTCTGGCTTTGCTCTGCGTCTTCTTACACAAACGTTCCACCGCTTCATAATCATGCAATACATGGCCCTACGATCTTACCTACCGAGGATTCTGCTCTTCATTTAATTTGGGTCTGGGGTCGAATCTTCCTAAAGCCGTTACCGGCATACCTTCTGTCGCATACTTTCTGGACACAGTACCTGTATCATAGTAGCACGCACGTAACGCTAAAACCTATGACTCAGGCTGCATTGGGTTTGCTGCGCTCGTACCGTCTTTCCATTCGCCATTTATCTGATCTCCGCATCGCCCAGCAAAGTCATCTAAATCTTGTGCCTCATGATATAACCTGGAAGCAATGGTGTGACTTCTCGACGTCTTTTGACGAGATTCAAAAGGATGAAGTGGCACCGCGCTACCATTATGGCAAGTTGCAGCTGTCACGGCTGCATTGGTTGGTACGAATCTTCTCGAGAGAACTGTATTACTGCTATATCGATGGCGACTATGGCGAGTCTTTTAAGAGGTACGCCGGGCCTTTGCTATTCGTTTTTGGGGTTCTGTCGGTGCTCCTGAGCGCGATGCAGGTCGGCATGGCCGTAGAACAACTGCAATCCCGCGACTGGTGGGCGTTCTGGTCGGTTCGTCGATGGTGTAGCGTCATTAGTCTCGTGATATTGGCCGTTGTCTCTCTGTTCTTGCTAGTCGTCTTCCTTATCAAAACACTGGATGAGATGATGTGGGCTGCGAGAGCACAGTATAGAGCGAGACCAAGGCCGAAGATTGGTATCCTTTGAGCGTGGCATGACAGCGCTCCCGAGATGTCGGCCTTCTCTAGAGATGGACCGAACAGATTTTGGCACAGTCCTGAGATGCTATCATCATCAACATCTCGAGTGGAAACGGATATGAGCCCGGTTACGTGCCTTTGGTGCATACCAAGTGATGGTGACTCGAACACTTCAGAGGAGACAATGGAAGTCTTGCGCATATCACTGCAGAAAACGAGCGGCCACTCCGTTATCACTTTGACACAATACAGTACGCAATGCGATTGCTCGACGCTGAATAACCATGGCAAAAAGGGCCGGAACGAAACAGCGCCGTCCCATGAGTTTCCCTGCCTCCAGAGGGCCTGCATGACCTCAGGACCGTCAGCTTGCCAGAAAACTCCATTCATGGCTGCGCTTTTAGCAGCCTTCCGCTGCTCGTATACGGCATAGCGGCGTCGGATCTCTTCATTCGCTCGATCATTAACTCGGGTGTATCGAAGCTGTACATATTATACCAATTCATACAGTCCACTGACACCCTTCTTTTAAGCATGAGGTCTGTTTCTTTTTGCCTCGCGGATAGCCGCAAAAGATCTCTATTGTTGCGCCTCGATCCAACAGTGGACGATTGGACACCTAATTTCAGGCGCTATTGTCAATAGAAAGACTTCAATAGCCATTTCGAAGCCACATAACTCCAATTCTCGGGTACGTTCAGAAAACGCCAAAGGTACACACTGTATGCAGCTAACATACCCAGGTTCTTAATAACACTGTCGATTCTGAACGTTAAGCGAACGGTATTGTTAGGAAGACTGAGAACAGCCTACCAAATCTCGATGTTATACACCTTAATAACTCTCGTTCGCCAGATCAAAAAGATCGCAATCCATCCAGCAGAAGATACCGCTGCAATAAGCTGTTATCTGCTGGCCGTCATCCTGATACATTTGTGTCACCTTACAAAGGGCCAGAAGGAAGCTCAGTGCCAGTGCCACGGTTACTTTCGCGTGATCTTGTCTGCGACCTCCGAAACGGCCGTACATAACAATGACTGCCATAAAGGAGATGTCGAGAGCGAACCAGACCAAAAGCCCGATATGCTGCTAAAGACTCGTGGGTACGGCGAGGCCATAGAAAAGCTCCCATGCTATGTTGCCACTGCTGCCAGAGGGTATTAGTTTTTGCTCCAAGAGGCAAGCTGGAATGGGTAAACCAATGGATAGAAAACGGACGCCAGATGGTAGGTCTGGACCAGTATGTCTCGTGAATGTAGTAAAGATACATCAGGGCGGAAGCCGACCCACACACGATGATGAGTCCATTTTGAACCATGAGGTAGGCTTGTGGCGGGTTGAAGCGAAGGTCGGCTGGATGAATAGCCAGATGTCTGTTGAGCCGGTTTACCAGTTCAAATGGTATTGTAAAGAACTTGAGACGGCGCGAGAATGTGATCTATAAGATGTTACGTCGCAAAGCGAGTTGAAAATAAGTGCCTTGATTCTACGATTGAGAAGAACTATCTTGAGGCTGCGCCCCTGAAGTACTCCGTCGTAGGCGCTGTGTTAAAATTCTCATGTTGCACAAAGATAGCACGAATTTTGCTTCACGGACTAGAGAATTCTTCCTATCCTTGCACCATACCCGAGCGACAGGCTATCAATCCAATAGCAAAGCAGCATCGGGGTTTCTCTCGTGCGGACTTGATCTCGGCGTCGAGAGCTATTATGGATTTTTTCAAGTCTGTGGCAATACTATATACAAGCATTGTAGTAAGGGATTGACAAAAGCCTTCTTCCCGAGCTGCTCTACTATTCTCTCAAGGGCTTTCTTCGCCTATCTCATTTGATAGGATCCTGGAACTGTAAGTCTGAGAATATCAGCTTTAGAAGTCTTCTGATTATAATACTCCGCGTCGACTCCTGAGTTATCGTAGGCGTATGGTGCTTCGTTTCCAACGTTCAGCATACGAGCCTCAGGCTTTCGGAGGTATGAACGTCAAGCGCTGCCACAAAGCTCGTAGCGCTAGACTACTCCGAGCTCGCACAACGAGCATCGAGTCTCATCCGGCGCCTAAGGCACCTGGGATGGCGGAATCATGGCCTTCCTATCTTTCTGCTCGCTATAGTCGTGCTAGTATTTCTCTTATCTTCCCTCGCCTCACCTTCTTTTCACTGAGTATTGCCCAAGCTCAGATTTGCGCTGACGAAATTGCCGAACACTCAGATCGTTCGACTTTCGAAAATAGCATATCTGTGACAACTAGCCGACCCAAAGCTTATCAGTAATCCAAAACTTGGACGCAAGTCGTCAAATCTTTCTACTTGTAGTGTACGTCCCCCAAGTACAAAGATTCTTACGATCACTTTCATGGAATCACTGCTCTTATGGTTACGTATGCATCAACCTGACTCCTGCTTGTTAATACAGGCGCTTTTCTGGTAATTCCTGTTACACAAAATGATTCGGTCTTCTGACACAGAATTAAAGCTTTATACTGCCTTGGCACCCTATCGAGAAACAATTTTTGGGTCTTGAAACCTAGCCAACCTATCTCCCAAAACACAGACGCTCGATTGCCGCTTGGTAAGTGTCACTCTTGATCCGCAGCCTTCCTACGTGGGTCCTCCACCCGGCGAAGGGTGCATAGATAGCCTGCATTTTCGCGGTTGATGACTGCCTGTACCAAGACGCCTAATAGTCAAGAACACTAGTTCGGCTTTCTTGATCCAAGCTTGGACGCTGCCCCAACCTAATCTAGAAATAAGTTAGGCTCCCTTCAATCGTCATTGACTCTATCGAGGATCTTGCGACGAGTGACACGGATAGGACTCTTTTCCCGAATCTCAAAGATGCTGCACTGACTAAGAGACCCAGTAACTGCTCGATGAAGTCCCAATAGAATTGACATGCACGCTCAATCAATGCGGAAAGGAAGTCTTGTTCTCTATCTTTCCTTTGTGCAATTCCTTGTAAGATTTGCTATGCCACTATTTCGGTTCCCACATTATGACCGTCAACTACGATCCTCCGCTCCACAATCGGCCCGAGGTAGTTCTTCCTCCCTCTTACCCAATAAAATCCTATCCCAAGGATAACCACGACCCCAAAGACCAGCGCAGAATAGTTCATATTGAATCTCGTGACGGGTAGCTCGGGCGGGAAGAAAGAAAGCAGCGTAGTGATAACGAGATATATGATGGCGATAGCATTGATGAGAATTCCAGTTTTCCCCATGCGCCAAGGACCGTAGCGGATATGCTGCCCTCGTACCTTTTTGAGAACCAGTAGCGTGATGGGTATGAGGTAGGAGACGAAAAGGCCGGCGATGGTGAGGGAAACGATGGCGTTGAATGCGGTGGTTGAGCCGATAATTATGAGAGCTAGGAGGGCGTTGGCGATGGCGGAGAAAGCGATGGCTTGGAGGGGAAGTGCGAGACGTTGGTGGACCTGACAGGGTACATTTAGAGATCAGTAGATAGAAATAGGAACTAGCGCGAGGACATTTCACCTTTGAGAGGATGACTGAGTAGGGTAAACCTCGATCGCGAGCGAAAGCCCAGGTTTGACGCGATGCGGAAGCAAGCAAACCAAAGGTTGCGAACATTGCCAGGGAAAGCAGAATAGCCACCATCACGCTTGTGCCTGCCTTGGACTGAGTTGCGTTGTAAAAGACTTCAATGAAATCATAGCCGATTTCGCTTTGCAGCGCGGTTTGCATATCGCCAATGCAGAAGAGGAATACCACTACGGTCCCTAAGCCGAGAACGCCGTTCAAGACAATTGTGGTGACCATGCACCAAGGAACTGTGGTGGCGGCATCTTGGACTTCCTCAGCTGTGGTGGAGATCAGCGATTTTCGTCTCGGAGTGGGAACCCGACTAACCCATGTGGCATGGGCCATCGTATCCTGTTCAATGCCATAAATGTTGGCAAAGAAGGTGTCTTGCGGCGCGCTAGTTCGGCACATACCAAGAAATGGGAAAACGCCGCTTAACAACCCAATGAACCAGGAGGCTCCATTCGAAGGCCAGCCGTTTAGATTGTCAAATTTCGTGAATACAAAAGATGCGGAGCTGTGAGGCGCCAGCCGCGCGAGGGGAATCAAAATGGCGAAAAATCCAAGCACGTGGAGAACGAGAATCAGACTTTCGATTTTGGGGAGAGCTTTCGCACCGATTGTATTGACTGACGCACAGAGAAGCAGAACACCGAATACGAGCAGAGTACTCTGATATCTTTGAGGGGCGTACGATGGATAGTTAAACACGATGAGACCCTGGAGAACAGTTGCGCAGAGGTAGGCACCGCTTGCTGTGAATGCTTGCCAGCCTAAAACGGACAGCCAACCTGCGCTCTTGTTAGTCCGACCAAGTTAAGGACGCCATCTCAGAACAAACCAGTGATCCAGCTGAGAAATCTACGGTGCTCTGGAGGAGCCAGAGAAGCGACCCAGTGATACTGTCCGCCTGAGGTTGGAGCCCTTTTGTCGCGTCAACCCAGGCTCCTCAGCGAACAGTTCATTCATACGAACATAGAAGCCATCTCGGCTAGCGAGGCGGTGGTAGCCAGAGAGCCCAGAAAGCAAAAGATAAAGTTGTAGAATAGACCGACCGGACCCCCATTCACAAGTGCGTACGAATTGACACTATCCATGCGTCAGTCGAAGACATGATTAGGCGAAACTTTGCCATCGCTCACAAGTAGACTCCCTCCCAGGTGGCCAACATTGTCGTCGTGAAGCCAAGCATGGACATGAAGCCGAAATTTCTCTAACCTGCCCTTAGCTGCTGGACTGGCCGAATCGAGAGATTTCGGCTACCTTGAATTGCTGTCTTTTGCCTTGCTCGCCCAGATAAGCCACATCTCGGTAGGAAGAGTCGCTCTTCCCATGTGTTTGCGACATTGTGACGTTGTCGTGGTACGATATGTCAGTAAGGTAGCAATGTACACGGCGAAAGAGTCAGGAATTGTTGAAAGTGATTATGCATCCTGTGAAGACGGAATAATTGAACATGGTGGGTTGTGAATGGATTGGGGGCGGTTGGTATGGCGCGACTGATCTACAATAACATTCACCACAAAGATAAGGGTGCCGAGGCCTAGTGAACGGGATCCTATCTCCACGTTGTGGAACATTACTTCGTACTTTACTCTACGTGCATGCGATTCGCGTCGCATGACCCAATGAGCCAATTGAAGCCACTGCCAATCAACAAGGCTCGAACCGCACGGCACGAGCCGCCATTTTCCAGAAAAGTGTCCATTTCCGACGCTACTCCATTACTGGCTAGCGTAGCTGACAATGACGATACTTATCTGCGCAGCATGCTTGGCGTAAGCTCATGAGCGTTGTATGTTACATGTACTCAGGATTCAATAATCATGCGGGATTCAGATAGCGCCGAAGGTGTTGCACTGCCCTTCGCGGTGAAGCTGGGTCCCTGGCAAGCACGTCGCAGCCCCACCTCGATATCGGACCTTGTTGCCCAAGCACAATTCCGCTGATCGTCCGATGTCGATGAAAGGCTGAGCTTGGTATTAGTTTCAATTGGATCCCCTTCACCTGTACGATACTCATGGACGCCTGTACGATAATCATGGATGCTCTCTTCGACGTTCTTGGACAGGCTCCCGAGCTCCAAAGTAAGCACAGGCAAGGCGACAGCAGCTTAGAGTTTCAAGATTGCAAGCCAAGAATATCGCATTACCCAGGCAGAAAGGGCCTATGCGCTGTCTGAGCGAGTCAGCCTGCGAAATTGCTCTGTTCTTCATGATCTTCCGCTCATCCCCTCTCAAAGATCTCTTGTCCCCTGAAAACTCACTCTGAAACTGCTCATTCCAAGTTCGACAATTGATAGCCAGGATCCCATGGATTTAACCAGGGGCCGGGATGCCCAAATTACCGCAGACGACCATGGGCCCATTATCGACATTGTAGCATGGTTTCTTATGGTGACAATGATTCTGGCAGTCATGTTCAGGCTGATGATCCGGTTGATACTGACTCGCTCCCATGGGGTCGAGGATGGCATAATATGCGCGGCTTTGGTACAGCTCACAGCCTCAATGCACCCGAGAGACACCGTGTCCTTGCAGACGGCTACTGATTGTCATCTGCATCACAGGTGCCTGGTGTTGGACAGGTCATTGCACTTTCTCTAGCAGTCAAGAATGGCCTCGGTCGCCGCGAAGCCAACCTCTCTAAGGAAGAGCAGGTCAATGTGCAGAAGGTCTGACAACCTCTCAAAGTCCGACTCGGATGACTAATGCACGACTCTGGGCAGGCTGTCTATTCTTCTGACATTCTCTACGTGTTGACCATTTGTCTCGTTAAGATCTCGGTTCTCTACCTGCTGAAGCGCCTGACCTCAAAAGCGAAACACCAGCATTACATTTTCATACTCAATGTTATTATAGCATGCTGGACAGGCGCTACCGTTCTGACCATCATCTTTCAATGTGGTCTCCAGCATCCGTGGGGCGGTAAGAAAGAGGATTGCGTATCTATGGTGAGAAGCTTACATCAAGCCTTTGCGCCGAAGGCGGATCTGAAACGGATATAGGTAGCTTTTTGGAACGCCACTGGATTCTTCGATATTCTCAGTGAGTCTCTGATCATGTTCCAACCCATCTGGCTGGTTTGGGACCTTCAGATGTCTCGTTGGAACAAGACCATAGTCGCCAGTGCATTCACTTTCCGCATACTGTAAGCGATCATGCTCTGGAAGGCATCACCCCAAGTTCTAATCCGCTATAGGATCCCCATTATCATCATCCTACGACTCGTTTACCTGAGGACAGCGCTGGAGGCTCCTGATAAAACTTTCAACTCTGTTGCGAGTAGTATCTGCACGTCATGTGAGATATGCTTTTGTATGGTCACCGCGTGTATACCCGTGACGAAGCCAATGCTGGATGGATTTGCATCCGGCAAGCTGGGAAATTCGTTGCGACAAGATATCCCTCGAAATGCGCAAGTGGTCAGTTATGCCATGCATACGTTGAGGAGTGCGCTTCGGCCCCAACATCAAAAGCTGAATGTCTCAAACGAGAGCCTCGAAGCACCCGAACCAAGTATAGTTCCAGGTCATGCCGTCACTTCGAAATCACCTGAGGTCATGAAGAGAGATGCGGCGGAGCGCCCTTCGATATCCAGCAATCGGTCCAATCAGAAAATGATAAGGAGAACTGACGAATGGATCGTCCACTACGACAATGATCCAGAGCTTTCAAGTGAAAGTCTCCGGAATCTTTCCCAGGCTTCCCGTCCCTCGCCTTGGCAGCACACATGTTGAACCTTCAGTATGGTCTTTTGGGTATATCAATTGGGTCTGTATATCCATAGGAGTCTTGGTTCTTGATCTCGAGACAATGAGAGATCGTCTGATAAGAGACCTGATCCTCAACCGGTGGAATCAGTCCGTATTTAGGCGGTTCCATGTCAGCTGGCATGTTAGACCAAAGTCCTGAAACGGCCCTTGGGTGAATGAATTTCGCTGTGTTCCATTCACTTACGCCTCTAGCTGCGGGAGAGGGCAGCGTGGATTCATGAGCTCGAAACGAGGAAAGATGGGCTTTACTGGGGTCATTGGCACGGCGTTCTCTATTTCGCAATTGACTTTAGGCGTTGCTTTTGATTAGGAACCGTCAGGCCCAGCAAGCGGGTACTCTATAACTGACACGCCCTGTGAATAAGAAGACAAGTATTCTCTCGGGGACGAGTTGATTCTCTCCAGACCCTTCTGCCAGAAATAGACGCATCGTAGCTGGGAACAACCTGGCGTCCCAGGCTGTTTCCGGGTACCCAATGTATCTAGTCTCGAGAATTAGGGGCGGTGTTGGTAGCAGCCCCGGTACTCACGCGCATGCCTGCGGGCCGGTCGTTAGATGGAATACACCACCACCACCACCACCAACACCATCCACTTACGCTTTACACTATTCTAGGGTGTGGCAAATATGGCGGGTAGCAGCATGATACTCAGCGACGCTAGTAGTACTAGTCCACGGAAGTTACCGCTTGTTGCTGTCCACAGATGTGCCGAAGAATGGGGTAAGCGAGTGAGTACTTCGTATGCGGCGGGTTAATTGTTATTTCTGACAGGGTTTATGCTGCCTAGCCCTCACCTTAATAAACCCTGTCCAAAATAACATTTAACCCCCCGAACACGAAGTACATGTAGACAGTGACCTTCGTGAACCCTGCATGTGTAATTTCTTGGAATACGAAGTATCTAACCCCAGTATTGACAACGTGGTTCCACGAATGACGTAGATGTGTGACTAGCCCTGCGCCTTCCCCATTTGTGATGAATTGTCGCCTTAGTGGCATACAATAACGATCTTGCATCCCCGTGTGTCTGTCATGATCATGCCAGCTTGTCACCTTTCAACTCGAGCAGGGTTAGAGTGATTGCAATCGAAGACTCCACACTATAACGCGAGGATGTCGCTTGCACTTGCTCACGCATCGGAGTCGGATATGGATCGCTTGATGGAGGTACAATTTGCAGCAATGACCCAAGAACCCTACCACCATGTGCTCTTCCCTGGCTCAAATACGCCCACGGCACGAGCTCGTTATATAGCGGTTTGGGTTAGGGATAAGGGTTGTCCAGGGCGCGACCCTCGGGCATTCTGGACGGCTTAGGGTTGAGGGTTGCAGCTTGCGCTGGCGTTCTCTGGTCGATTTGATCGCGATCTTTTCGTTCCAACGACCAAGTAGATTGTTCTCGAGCGTTCCCATCGATTTACAGCATATCATATTACGAGGGAACGATTCAATTTCACTGCACATGTTGGTTGATCTTGCGATCAATCGCCCAAACTGCCAAGTCGAATCATTTGTCTCAAGCGCCCTTTTTGGTCTTCATCAAAATATTCTACGCTAAAGCTTTGGCTCGATGCTTGATACGAAAAAAGATATGTTGATTGGTGAAGCGACTTTAGATTCACGCTTGATAATCTATTTCATCGCTTGATTGGCGAAGACGATACAGCAGACTTGGCACGATGTCCTGACTCGAGAATCGAGAATCTCGTTTTCCATATTCCTTTTATTGTTGTTGACTTCATCCCAACCTAAATTCTATTGCTCTCGAGATCGAAGCAATGGGTCGTCGCGCTGTCTCTTAAACCATCGAGGCACGTCGAACTCGCGATCGATTGCGACATCAACGTTCGCGAACGTTGCAGAAAGCCAAGATTACTCTTTGCGACAATTAGCATGCGCCAACGTCCAACGCTCTTCGAGTTTCGCCTGCTACAAGGAATCATCTCTCTCATTCAAGACTTATTCAATTGGCATCCTTCCATCGTTTGGCAACAACTCGACTCTAGCTTAGCATGAAGCGAGCGACTTCTCGCTTGCTTTCTCGTCGCTGGCGACATACAACTAGATCGAAATCGCGATCTAACAACGCTTTTGACCAATTAGCAGTCGAATAATTGGTCGTCCCCCTCAATTCACGTCGCCCAAAGACAACTAGCCGCCTGCGCAATGGGGAATAACGAGGCAGATTGCGTCGTTGACGACCTGCAATTCTTAGATATTACGAAATGGGTTCCTCGAGTCTCCTAACAATCAATAGCATCCATTCGACCCCTTTCGCTGTATTCTCTTATTAGTCATCTCGACTTTCCCCACACGCATCATGGGTCGTCACAAACGAGAAGTCTCTCTTACCTAGGCAAAGCGTTTGGCAAGACAGAGAGAGAATTAGAGGCGATCCATCGCTCGCGCTCAAGAGAGATACGCACAATATCTCGTCGATCGACAATCGAAGGGCCCCCCTATTCTCTTCAACAATTCTATCTTCGCTTCCCAAGGGCCTTCAAGCGCAGCCCAAGCCTCATTCTTCATCTCTACGATGAGATCATCTCGACAATCGTGATTGTCTTTCGCCGCGAGCAAGAGAGCGAACTCGCAGCGTGGCAGGCCCCTCCTTAGCATCTCACATTTGCTTCCTCGAACTTCCATTGGAATTCGACAACGCGCACGCGATCGTCAACAGCGCCCTTCATGACATCTAGCAGGAACAACAATTTTAGTCCTGTTTCCCGTCGAACTCGCTCTCAAACGCCCACTGCTGCATCGGCAACCCAAAATCCATCTTCGAGAGAGCCTTCAATCGCTCCTGCACCCTCGAAGTATCTCTCGCTTCCCCTCGTGTCGCCATATTGAACTAGTTACCTGCTCGTCTTCAATCCCTTTCCATCTCTCGTTCGTTTCGCCATTCATCGTTTAATCCTACTCTCGCTGACTTGCAGCAGCGACCCTTGCTTCTCCACCCAAAAGCCTCGCTCCCACGAGCGCGATCATTGGACGATTCGACCCCCCTCGAGCTGACCCCCAACGCTCCACGAGACGATCGGGCAAGCCAGCGAGTCGTTAACGTCTTGAGTCCCAATCGCTCGCTTCTCGTCATCCCCCAAGCTTATGGTTCGCACACGCCAGGTGAGCTTCGAGATGTCTGTGAACGTTATCGACTCTCCCATTTTAACCCCTTTAAGATCCCATAACCTCTCGCCTCGCGTTACGGCCTATCTTCAGCCGACCTGCTGAAGGTAAGAGGTTCCTCATAATGTCCACAGACATTCTAGGCCACACCTCACTAATAAGCATGTTGCAGATCGCTCCCTACCAAACCTCGCCAATCCACTCGTCACACCTCTCAGGCACAATCGCGCCCATCGCTCCCTCCCTATTCTTATCCACCCACCCCCACGCGGCTTCCCCGACCATCCTTGCCCACTGGGCATGGCGCTATCGCGACTCCTTCAAGAAGTCGCTTCACTTCGCTAGCGAATTCTGGGAGCCAGACCCCAATCGAAAGCTCCTCCAACTTTAGACTCAAACGTTTAGTTTCCACCTCGACTCCAGCCATGCGTCGATCGATTGATTGAATGCTGATAGAGAAACACGCACGCGTTTCTCCCAGGCAGCGTCCTGCAGCAGCAAGCACTGGATTTCGACTCTGACGCGTCGTTCAATTATTTGGGTCGCTCCAACAGCCCTTCTGGGAGTGACGAGTCTGACGTCAACAATGAGTTCGAGGCTAAGATGCTCGCTGAGATTGACTTCGAATTCGAGCTTGATGATTTAGAGCTCGACAAGCAAGAGAATCTCGTTGACTTGAACGACGAGGACGACGTTAGACTCGCGATCAATCTACAATATGCGCGTGATCGTGTCTTCTGCGATAAGCCATCATCCTTTCAGCTCTATCGTCTCTAATTATCCTCACAAATGGGGTCCAACTTGATCTTCTCCTATTCGCGCTTTCCTTGGCCAATATAACTCTTGCGTGAAAATCCATCTCGTCGTTGGCCACCAATCCCTTAACTGACTTCCATCCCTCGTTGCACACGCCAGACATGCTCCCTCGCAACGAGCAGTTCAACAACTACCACGACATACGATGGCGCGAATGACTTAGCGATCAAGATGCATCGCAAATCGACTTCTTCAAGAGCGAAAAAATCTTTTGGTCTATTAGCGAGTTCGTCCACTCCACACGTTGTCGCACATTGGACTTCGACGAGATGGTCGATCGCTTCACATCCTTGGATACGTTGCTTCACAACTTCAAGTTCGCCTATCGTCTCTCGTTCCTTCAGCGCATTACTTAGAATCCTAGAGTCCTGCACATCAACGACAAATCGCTCGACAAGTTCAAGCAACTTCGCATCGACTCTAGTCAGGACGATAAGAGATGGGGCTACCAAGTGCACGTTCTCTTCCCCCACATGTCGCGAACTCTCAAAGACACCACGTATCTAGATGATCGACTGCAACAAATATGGATCGACAATATCGTTCTTGAGGCCTTGTACAGCTGCGACATCCCTCTTGCTCTTCTTGCTCGCCACCTCTAGAGTTTTCGTGTGGTCAACTCTCAAGCACACGCCAATAAGGTCGTTTATCTTCATCGCATCATGACCTATGGGGAGTTTGAAAACAATCTTGCTTCGTCCAAGATTAAGCATGCTAACAGGAATACAGAGGTATAGTCATCATCTTTCTGACCTTCCCAAGTAGCGCTAGCAACATGTTTCTCACCACGATTTAGAGACGATTCAAGGTTGCCAGTCTTCTCATATTCTATTTTAAGGTCGCCTTTAGCGTATTTCGTATATATAGCGACGCCTGCAAAAACGCTAATCATTGATCGTTGTTCAAAAAGGAGGTTTAGGCGAAGATCGAATGCTCGATGCCTAAGAGGTTTCTTGTCATCGATAGATATTGCTAAGAGTGGTATTTTGCGACTCCTTATTTAACTACACCAACGACAAACGTATCCCACCCATATCGAAGTGACTCATCTTGGTCCTTCCCTATCATGAAGTCGTCTCTCGTACTACCCTTTAAGACATATTCGCTGTGCCTAGAATGCCTCACTCTATTTAAACTTGGCCAATCATACACTTAAAGATCTTGTGAGAAGTGCGAAGACGACTCTATGACACGTTTAATTATAGATTAAAAAGAGATGCATCGATCTTTCTCGCAAGTCGTAATTAAAATGCGATTACGTTGCTAGAGTCTGCTCATCTAGAACGCACACCACGCAATCATCACAAGAAATTGTAGTGCTGTCGATGCAAGATTCATACTAACATTCACATATTCATGGTTCAACACGATGCTTACTCGATCAATGAACGTACAACATTGAGACATCGAATCGTTTTTATCGTTAGCGATCTTTATTGCATGGATTATGATGACCTTGATTGACTTTGACTACATGATGCTTATTTTACATGATTGCTTATACGAAGTACGAATGTACGATGATCTTGTTTCGCTTGATAGCATACTTTATAGACTCTTCAAGTGAATTTTTAAATGCCATGGAGACTTATGTAGGCGTACGTAGCAAATAAAATTAACAAAGTCATGAAAGAGTCAACATAAACAACAAATATAATATTCGAAGTTATGTAATCTTGTTCGAAGTATATAAGATCTAAACTTGTCTCAAATACTTATGTTTTGTTTCTTTATCACCTTTTGATTCTTACACAAAATGAATAAAAATTTAATCAAGAATCTCTCGAGAAAAAAGCCTCGCAATTAGGCAGCAATTTATGTTTCAAATCAAGAGTTCAATAATAGCGACAATGAAATTAGCTCTAAACATTTAGATAACGATAGTGAAACGAATACAATAGAGTTAAATAACGACAATCGTAAGACTTTAAACTCTAGTAGCAAGCAATTGAAATCAATTAGCAAATCAATTGTCAAAAAGTCCAACAACGATAGTCAAAAAGACATAAACAAACTTTATGAGAATTTGGCACAAAACGCTAAGTTCTTGAATCGCGAGCAACGATTGTGTCTAGATGCTAAACTTCTTGAATTATCATTATCATGTTCAAAGTGTAATCGAAATAAAGAGACAAATAGTCTACAAGAAAACAAAGAACGAAGAAGAAGATAAAACGTTGATAGAGAAAGATCAAAGTTAATTTTGACGTATATTGCGACAATTACTATTTGATATGTAGATACAAAGGCTTGGAAGTCCTTGTGAGACTATGTACGAACGTGTGACAAGATGTTGCTATCTTAGCGCACTTAATACGATACTATATACTTGTAGGACTATAGATTATGAAGACATTATTTCGTGAGAATTTTAAAACAATCTCTATTCGCGCCAAGTCGCTACAAGGGCTTCTTTGTGTCACTTGTGCATAGACAACCTCGATTTTTGTCTTACTCTTCTATATACGATCTTATTCGCGAAGCTTTGCGCAAGCAATCTAAAGAGATGAAATCTTTTCGTGAAGCTACTCGTTCCCTTGTAGCAACTATCTAGATTAGTTATAAAGCAAGAAATGATTCATCACTTAGAGAAGTTTTACTCCAAGACTTTTGTTTCTCTATGCAAGTATGCATGGCCTAAAAGTAAATGTTGACGTCGTTGTTACATAACAATAAGACGACAAACGTGTTAAGTAGCTTTTGACTCGCAATATGTTTGGTAACGAAGATCCAAAAAAGAAACTAGTGATGTTGAAGAATATAGTAGACCTCGTAGACTATGTAAATATGGCCAATCAAACGAGTAGACTCATCGTTAATCGTGTTGTTCATATATGTTCTAACTTTCTTGATCGAGATGAAGATAATAAGACTAGGCTTTAGATGTTGTTTTCGACAAAAAATAGTTGATTTTTAGCAACGAGTTGTTCAACATATGTATTGTAAGATGCGCTAACGTCAATTGTCTCGTCGTCGCTTTGGGGCAATTCGAACAATTGCTACTGCTAACTCTTCCTTTGTTTGACGAAAAGGAAGTCAATGTACAATAAGCGACTTTTGATCAATCAATTTGTCAACAAAGACAAGTAGGTGCGTTTTCAAGCTTACAAAAGCATAGAAGCCAAGTATTGATGCGTGTTGAATGTGATCATACCTAGATCTTTGATAAAGTTAGCGAAATGGACAATCTTAGATTTATTTACGGCAAAAATTGATATTCAACGTGCGTCAGCTATCTAGAGGCGAACAAATTCTTGAGTCATTCTACGAGGTGCTACAACACTCAATCAAAGTAGATAGATTAATAGTAGAACTTCGAACAACGAGGGGTGCGAATGCGAGATCAAGACGCGATTCATTGATAAATTTAAGCTCAAGCTAATCTAAAGCGCGCAAAGTAATGAATGAATTGACTCCACTTCTGCACCTAGGCGAACCATATAATATAGGTCACGTTGGGCGACTCGAAATACAACGACGATCTTGAGTGTGGCGACGTTCTTGACACCAAGTTGAAGAGAGATCAAATTCTTCGTTGTGGCAAGAGTAAGAATAACGTAGTAGACGAAAGTCGAGCCATTAAGAAGGCCCTTCATGTGCTAGTCCTTAACGATGTACTTAACGTGGTTATCAAGAGCTTTGCTCTCGTCGCTGTCCATCTTGAAGATTTGAGCGACGCCACCCTTCTTTATGTGATCGTCATGAAGAACCTTGGCATCTTCGTGATCGCGCTCGTGTGTATAAATGAAGAGGATGTGGCCCTTAAGCTTGAAGAGAATCTTGAGAGCGATCATTTTGTCAGAATTTGATTATGGGACTATATTAGTTGCGAGGCTAAAAAGTGCGAAAGAATTGATGTTGAATGATGATAATAAAAGAAGATAAATTGCGAAGATAAGAAAAGTTTATATATCGTGCGAAGCAGGTTTCTGTAGCGAAATCGTGATTGCTCGTTTGACTCGTCAAAACGCACTCAAAATTTTACTTTGCAAATCTATCACCCACGCAATTAACTATTAGACTGCGTCAAAATTTTGATATCTACAAATTTTGAAACATATAAGCATGTATTGACCTAGTTGAAAACTTGCGAGAATCAAAATTTTTTGCTTAGGATTATTAGGGTCATGTACCAAAAAGCACTTTGAAGCGATTCTTCAAGACCCTCAATACTACGACGCACGCTTGAAAATTATATCTCAAAATTATGCACAAGTTGTAGAGCATATCGAGATGTGTAGATATCAAAATTTTGACGCAATCTAATAGTCAATTGCGTTGATAATAGATTTGCAAGGTAAAATTTTGGGTGCGTTTTAACAAGTCAAACGAGCAATCACTTTTTCGATTTCGTTACAGAAAACTACTTCGCACGATACACGTCTCTTGGCCACCCTAGCTCTAGTGCTAGTGTGATGAGACCATCGACTACTACTTTGAGGGCGCCAAGAGAGTTTTTCAAATCACCCTAGTACCTTCTTAGAATGTTCATAGAGATCAAATTGATAGTCTCATAGATGTCGATTAAATGTAGGATTCTAATGCACTTCACGCTCAATTTCCCCAAAGTGTCTTTTGATTTCGAACCATTAGACCAACAGTCTAAAGCGAGCATCTACAAATAAAAATCTTGAGAATCGTCCTACTTCTACAATAGCTAGGCGATGTTCGAAGGCAATGCGTGACATAAGAATGCTAAGAACGTTCTCGTCGTCGATCTTAAGCGATTGGATAGAGATTCGAAATCGAATGCTTTGCATTGCCTCAAACCTACAATGTGCTCAATCTTCTATTGACAAACGCTAGTAGATGAATAGCACCTTAATCTTCATGCCATCTTAATTTCTAATTTCAAGATATGTGATTTGTGTTTACAACATTATAACGATCTTCAAACAAAGACTAGAATTTTGTATACATTAAATAAAGAGTTTCGTTCGAACTTTTATTTAACGTTGATCTTTAAATCTTTATGAATTAGATTGTGCTTGATGTTCGACAAGTTCTAATTCTAATTACAATTCTAACTATAACTTCGAATATACAACAATGAATATCTTATCTCGAGTCGACAATTCGTTTTGATTTCTTAATGTATTAGACTTCTTTATGTATACGCTAAGATTGTTCGAACTTATAGTAAAAAAGTTAGTTTAGACAACTATTTACATATATTTAATCGACATATCTCGATAATATATTACAAATCAACTCGAGTTAAATAATTAATCTAAACAATAATTAATATTTATAAGATTGCGACTAAATAGATTAATTGTCGAGTTGATTTTCGATTCTATTGCGCAATACGACGACGACATGCCTAAAGTCTACAAACTAAGATAGTATTAGGTGGGTAGCTCAAAGAGCTACTCGCCTAATTCTAATTGATCCACTTAGCGAGTTGGCCTAGATCTAGATTAATCTAACCTAGGTGAGCTAGATCTAATTGAGACCAGCTTAGAGATTGCGATATATTCTGCAGTCTTTGCTCTTTGTATGTAATCATCTTCTAGAATACTAATGATTTACTATGTTGTTCGTCACACCTTTCAATAGATTTTAACATTAGAAATCTATTTGAAATTCAATTCGATTTCTAATATTTTAGAATTTATTCGATTTAACTCGACTTGATTAATAATAATCGAGACGAATTGTTAAGAATGTCAAGAATTGTTGAACTAAGATCCATAGTCTCACTCAAGAGAGCTATGATGGGCAACAATGATGCGTAGAAGTGTGTAGATTGCTAAGACCAAATAGCTAGACTATATATAGAGAGATCACGTGACGCAATCACGTGACCAAGCTATTCACATTTGATATAGACTAAACAAAGAAAATCGCCAATTTTCAACAAGAATTATTATTGAAAAAAAAACTTGTTTAACAATATTATAGTATTGTATTCGAGTTTTTTCAAAGATTATTAATTAATAATAATTTTTAAAAAAATTTGAATTGCGATACAATAATATTATTAAGTTTATTTATTTCTTCGACTTTATTAAACTATTTGTATATAGTTTAAAATATCGAAATTAATAATATTTAAATAACAATATAAAATATTAATGTATTCTTATAAAAATAATTTAAATTTTTGAATAAATTAATTCAAATTTGAATAAACAATACATTTGATAATATTTAATTAAAAAATAATATATATAGGTAATCACTAGGCACACATCACCTTCCTTTGCTGCCACACCACTCTTACTTTGTTGCCACACCACCCTTCCTCCCTAAGCCTAATCGGGTAATGCGTCGATCTCGTAAACAAACTAAATCAACAACATAGAGAAGCCCATGAGAAAGACCTAATTTTATGCCTTCCCACCACCAAATTTGACGTATTTTCTCATCGATCTCCTGGTGCAATTTAAACCTGAAACATATCTTTTCGCATGCTTAGAATCAACCTCTATTTGCACCTCTAATTACATCTGAAAACTGCCCTTGTAGAAGATCGAAACACCTAAAATTTGCCCCTGCATCATCGTCCCTCCTCGTCCATCGCGTTGACTGCCTCGTCCACCTCGTTGACGACCTCCTCGTTCGTCGCCGCGTTGTGTAGAGGGTTGACTGTCAAGCACCTAGTTGGAGGGTAGATCAGGGGCCAATTCAAAGGCAGACGACGTGCGCTAGGTGGAGTTTTCAAGGGCTATCTAACGACGTCGTTGTGATTGCGAAGGCGTCGCCCATGCCTTATTTAATGAGCCTCGCGAGCGACCTTTTGACTTGACGATGACAAGCTCTTGCACGCGTAGTATGTCCTTAGGAAGCTGCTTATCTGCAAGCGATGACGATGAAATTTCTAACAATGTTTCTCGCATCTTCGTTATTTCGTCATTATTATCGTTTGCGATGTTATTCTCTTGTCCCATCGTCGTCTGCCTCGTTTGCGATGACTTGGTAAACCTTCAATAAGAATGTATATCTTTTAGTTTTAGGACGTCATCGCTCGCGCGATCATACCATCGCTCTTGTATTTTGTGGGCGCACGATAATCTCATCGTCTTCGTAAAGGTGTCGATGCAAGGCACAATAACGATAGATTCGCATTTGAGGCGTTTGAACTACGCGTTAATCGTCTTTAATGCGAAAGGCATTACCTAGGCGATGAGATCGCGAAACATAGACACGCCACGAAGCTCTAGAGATAGACGAGCCTTCGCCTCCTCAAATTTCTGCTCGTAATTATGATATTAACCAATGAGGAATTTATCCAATTTGACGTTCACCATCGTATATAAATCGCTTGCGTAAATAGATACGTTAGCGATGCAAAAGCAGTTTGCAATCATTACTCATTAGTAGAAAATTGAAGCTTCTATTTTATCTAGTGGTGAGCGTCTTCATCACGCGATGAAGAGGTGTTGCCAAAGTGAAGAATCTAATCGATATAGCATTTAGCCCACTTTCTGCGTCTTGGCCATAGATGTTCTTCAAGATAGTCAAAGATGCCCCAATTCGCGTTTGGATAGTCGTGATGTAAGGCGTTATAGCGCTCCTCTAGTATTTCTAATGTGATTGCATAAACAACATTCTTCCATCGCTTGTAGAACGCCTTCCACTTCTCATTTGCAGGAAAATACTTCTTGCAGTTGGTCGTTACGTTCTAATTAATGTGCTAGATGCATAGAAGGTGATTGACGCGATGTCCTTTCTCGTGAAATACGTGCGAAAGCGCTAGCGATAAAGCTTTATCGCCATCAGATATAACGATTGTAGAATAGGGCAAATCGAGGTAATTGTAAAGACGCACTAAAGTCTTCATTACCCACACGTAGTCGATGTAATTCTCGTCCCTCATGAAGCAAAATCCGGCGTAAAAGATGGTGTTTATGGCGATGACCCTAGTAATAATAAGGAGAGGCATCTTGTATTTGTTCGTTTTATACGTGCAATCCATGATCAAGATCTTCATGTTTAAACGAAGCAATTTTTGCATGACTTTAGGCGTAAAGAACAGGAATTGTAGCTCGTCGTTATACTCTTTCTTCTTCGAATCGACATATTAGTTAGATAACTTCGTTAGATATCTTATTAACGCTTGCGTAGACGTTAATGAACCCATCGCCATCGCCTTAAAGACTGCGTTCGCATTCCAAATATTCTAGGACTTGAAAATAGGCTCTTCGAGATTCGAACGAAGTCCTTTGAGCGTTGAATTAATCTTGCTATTCCTTCGCCACTTCTTTTCTAGTTCGCGTCGTACTTTAGACTTTTTTAAAGATCTTCATTCGATGCAATACTAAGACAAACGACTTCGTAGATGAATGATTATGATCGAGGCACTTGACGATAAATATTTAATTGCCTAAATCAAGCTTATCTTCGAGGTTGTTATCTAGCTTCGCGATCGTCTTGAAGAGGCATCCGATGCATCGACTACTAGTCAAACGATAATCGTGTCCTTTTGGTTTAATCTCGCCATCGCTATCGCAATTGATCTAGTACTTCATGCGAACGCCTAATTCCAAGACCTTGTTGCGACCTTTCACTATCGCATAACCTTGCGTCGTCGCATGCTCATTGAGCTCTAGTATAAGCAAATCGATTGACGTTCTTTCGTGATATGCATTAGATGGCGATCGCAACTCCATGACCATAATGATTGACGAAGCTCATAATGTAGATAATAGATGCAGATGATGCAGATAATGCGAAGACGACGATCATCGCGATAGTAAACAAACTGGACCCTTGAAATTATCCTATTAGGCTTAGTGGGGAATGATGGTGTGGCAACAAAGTAAGGGTGATGTGGCAACAAAGAGAGGTGATGTGTGTCTAGTGATTACCTATAATTATGTTCCGCTTTTAGATATATGTCAAAACAACGCGTTTTTCGTGATCTAAACACACGATTCTAAGCATTCATAAGCACTTTTCATATAGCCTTATCGACCTAGAGAACGCCTATGAGAAAATACCAATCTGGCCACCAAAATAAGATCATTTGATGTGTCGATATTCTTCTCATCTAGGTCGACTTGATAAGAAGCCTTCTCACTAGCAGTCTTCTACCAAATATATAGCTGGAATCACGCATTTCGAAGGTGTAGCAACCCTAGAACATCAACTTAGTATAGTCTCGATACCTAGCATAAATACAATTGAGATAATATGACTCATTTTGCCTTCTAGAGACCTAGATTTGACCTTGAAATTCTCCAACTCGCATCAAGGTCTCGTCACAACGCATAATCATATGTTCCTTTCCTTTCAAATTCTCTAGTCACTCGATAACGAAATTTGGGAATTGTAACTTCTATTCTAGACTAAGAGAAAGCTTATATATTGAAGATTATCGATTGCTATAATTTGCTCTTTCGAAGAAGAAATTAATCGCTAATGAGAATGCAATGCACTCAATCTCGCGTGCAACTATGGTCCATAACTTGCATCGTTAATATTTTATCTTCGTAGCATGTCTAATAAGCTGTCGCTAAGTACGTATACTTTGATTGCCATAAATCTCTTTGGCCTAGATCGTTGTTGATGTGCTTCGAATGAAAAAGAATCAATATTCTTCTTTTTGACTTCTTTAGCGCGTTCGAGTATATTGCGAACTAATTTCTCGTGACAATTATACCAATTTGCAAGCTAACGATTTGCTTCAGAAAGGTTGAGTTTGCCTGCTATATGCCTCCATCGAAAAAGGGAAGTTGTAGGTGTTTTGATGGGGAAGACGCGTTTTTCGCGATTTAGAGTTGCGACACTCGCCAAGGGAGGCCTAAGATGCTAGCATACCTTGAGAGACCAAATCATTCTATTATATCGTTATTGAAGCTTGAACATCGTCTATTCTAGGCTATTCTTGGTGTTGCAACTACTCAAGCACCTTCATCGCTTTCTTCATTGTCGTAAGGTCCACCCCTTAATCTAGGATCTCGTCGCCAATCTCCTCCATCGTCGCAAGCCTTCATCGCCTTAGCTCTCTTCGCCTCTTTCCCTTTCTTATCTTCGTCGCCACATTCTACTTCGTCGCCTTAGACTATACGCACGCCCTTTGATTGCCTAATTTCGCGCGTTCTAGATTCATATCCCTTCATATCTCTAGAAAAGGCCAAAACTAAAGATACGAACAATACATCTTAATTGAAAATATAAGTTCCAAGGTACGAACCTTGCAACTTTCTTGACGTTGTGTTGTTTTCGTCGTCAACAAGAGATTTGTAAAAATTGAGTAAGATAGCTTGACATTGCCTAAGGCACGTTTGAGGCGTGCGAACGATCTAAGGCGACGAAAGATAGCGAGGTAATGAGGAGAGGAAGAGAAGAAAGAGCCCAATAATCGCCTCCTCTCCAACAACAAGAGATGGATTGACAAAAGAACCTATTGCTTGAGATATATCAAGGAAAAGGCGATGAAACCCCACGACCTTTAGACTGGCGATAACGAAGAAAAATAAAGAATAAGAATGAAGAAAGATTTACATATGTGTGAAATGAAACAATGAATCCTTCTCTCTACATCTATACATACTCTTTTTCTCCTTCATCTCTTCCTCTTTTATTGGAGTTTCTCGTCGCGACGACGACCAAACTGCCTCTAGCATTGCAACTCCAAACCTCGCCCCAACTCCTAAAGCATCGCCTCCTCTTTCTCTCTCTCCATCATCTTCGCCTTAGTTGAACGATTCTTCTCTCATCCTTAGCCAACAATTCACTTCCTTTTTCGCGAGAGAAGTGGTGAGTATTTATAGGCGTAGAATAGGATTGAATAAATTGTTGTCGCTGCGATGACGATGAATACGATGGGAATCCTAGGAGAATGGTGATTACGCGACCTCATTCACGCCCATATCACCCTAATTCTTCTCTTTCCCCTTCTTTTCTTCCTCTTTTGAGGGAGGGGCAAGGGAGAAGAGAGGAATCGATGACTTCAAAGATGCACCTATTGGGCTTTCGTTCATAGGGTTCCTCCTCCACTTCCTTCTTCGTCACTCGCCTCTTTCGCCTTCTCTTTTAGCTTCTTCACCCTTTAGCTAACAACTTACTTCCTCCTTCGTGAAACAATGGAGACTCGCTATTGCACCTTGAACGATAACGAAGAAGAATAAAGAATAAGATGTTGTAAAGAGTTTATATAGGCTAGTTTTAAGACTAGAAATCATCGCGATAACGATAAATAGACTAGAAATTAAACGATTCGTATCGCGTTATCGAGTGCCATGCTAGCTAAAGACGCGAGTTGTTAGTACAAGTCTCGCATATCCTTTTGTCAAAACTTGACTAATCATCATTGTTAGGAAATATTAAGGCCAAAGATAAATCTTTGACTTCTAGCCACCCATCTTCAAGTCAAGCGCTAATTGTATCTTTGTCGGAAATATGGCGTTCCTAGCACCTTGACGAATTAACGTTGGATCGACTAGCTTCGTCTTAGAGATTTTGTGTGCGCTTCCAACCCACTTTCATAGAAATTAATGAGACATTATTATCACATTTACGACACTCTTGGATATAGATCTAAAAGTAAAAGTCGAAATCATTTGCGCCAACGCACCTATTCTACGACCACTCTATTTCTACTTCACGTGTCGCCTTGCGTCTCGAAGAATCAAGAAACAATGAGAGTCAAGAGACTAATTGATTATTAGCTTAAATGCGACGCGCTACTCGCACATAGATTGATGGCGACTAAGATATTCTTTTATACTAATGCTCCACGCCAAGACATTATTTATTGGCCTTGAAACGAAGCTAGTGCGATCGCGAAAGCTCAACAAAGCAATGCGACAAGTGGCATTCTCGCGATCTTCAACATTAGCAACTTGTTTTTGACTAGTCTTCATAATCGAAATACTTATTCGATCGCCATATCTCTAAAAGCTATATCATGATGGCTTGGCGAATTGAGTTTCACTAGAACTTAAATTGATAAAAAGTTGTTATAATTCTAGGAATAGCCTAGATACAACGAGCTCATCTTTGGGTACAATATCTAAGAAGAAAAACTCGTCTTATAGCACACTACTTGGGCGTCGACTTGTTGAGTTCCCAAAAAAAGAAGAAGACAAAATTAGCGTAACTCTTGTCAAACACTACATGATGTAAGTCGTCGAAAGAATCGAGTATAATATAATACTAGAAGTTGTTTGCAACAAGTTGTCTCAAGAAGCTTTAACATTGCGCATACGAATAAGTCATCATAAACTTGTAGCGCAAACAAAATTTAACTTGCGCTTCAATTTGTACATAGCTAGTACGAAGCCAAGTTGTTAATTGCTAACTTTGTGCTTACATCGAACACAACAACACGCGATTAATGACGTATTTTACATAGCCTTGTAAGAGATAAAGAAAATATATTTATGCTTTTTTCAAGCCTTTAGAGTCTTAAATCTTGCGACTATTAGAAGAACATTACGAATTGCTACCAAAACCCATAGAACACTTCTGGGGATACTAAATCAAAGATCAATTATTATCTCTAGAAAGAAACGTAGAATCTCTTAAAATTAATTTTGCCCAACTTATCGCTTTAACTACGTATGATAGCCAAACGTCCTCGCGCTTTATGAACTAGAAGTGACAACTAGCATGGCAACTTGCGATTCTAGAACATGTCTTAGTTGATGACATCGAAGTTCTCTCTTATAGCTTCATATTATGATTCGCTGCCTAGTTGCTCTCTTTCTAGCTATGTAAAGTGGAGTTTCGAGATTCATAGATGTTGGCATTCGATACAATATTCATCGATCAAGATGTTATCATTCGCTATGAATCGACGAACATACTTAGATCGTTCGCTACATCTATGTAAAGGCTATTTAGAATTCTTCGACATTGAGCTTTAGATCTATAAGCTAACTAAAGAACTTAAGTGGCATTTCGCTAAATTTGTTTGTATACGAAAGCCTAAGCTTGATGCGATTAACTTACAACAAAGTCTCCATTGATCTCAAATAAGAAATTAGAAGCCTTGTAGCAACTATAAGACAACTAATGAACCTAGACGAGGTGATAAAAGACGAAGCCCCTAAATGTCGCGATAGCTGACGCATCATAGGGCAAAACGATCATTTTATTCTTCTTGCCACGTGTATGTTCGAAGCCCATGAGTACTTGTTGCAATCATCGAGTCCAAGACGAAAGCCTAGATCACGCGAAAGACTATCACGACTTCTTCATTCTAAAGCTCGCTTGAGCGATCTAGAACGAACTTAGTGTGCAGTGCATCGAACGCTATCTCTCTCACTATTTTGACCCTATAAAGAGCTATGAACTTCGCGTCCTCGTCAAGTGCGCTTCTAAGACGTCTCGTTTTCTCGTGCTATTCTTCGTCGTTGAACGAAATTCTCTCAAACTAGTGAGAATTCTATGTAGGCTAGGGGCCAATCTAGACAAGAGGGTCGACCCTACTAGCTTGCCTTTGCTGGCGTATACTATTTTTCATGCAAAATACGAGATTTTGGACACTCTTTCAACGATGATAGCACTACTCGTCGCAGGAGCTAATTCGCACGAGGTGCCTAAAGAGCTCTAGCAAGACTACTTGAAAGCTCCTAATCGATTTCCTGTCATTGAAGTGGCGAACGCGAAAAGATCTTTAAGATGATGCACGATTGAAGTTCAAGACGCTTTGTCTAGAACTATAAATCTACTATAGACTTATTCGCTTTGGAAGACTAATAAGGTATCAAAATCTCTACCTAGGATGAAACAATTTGTAGATGCTTTCAAGTCTACGTCGCTCTTCGAGGCTCCTTTCCATCTTGTTGATCAATTACTAGCAGTCACTTAGGTTGTGGAATCCATTACTAGCCATTTTCTTTTCGAATTCTTCGAGTGCCTAGAATTCGAATCTTTCAAATCGCTTGTGCTCCTCTTTGTTAATTAGAGTGATCACGACAAAACAAAATTGACGAGACACATGAACTACCTTCTCTCTCTTGAGATGATTACGATGAATTGCATCGAGATAAGACACGAAATAGACATCTTTGGCCCCAAGGCGCCATATAGTGATTATTGAGAGGGGTTCTCGTTGAATAACTATCTAGCCAAGTGATCTAGACAAAGGAACGTCGTCTTCCTTGATGAACTCGACAAGACCTCAAATGAAATTCGTAGATCTCTATTACTGCTTTTCCAATCTAGAATCTACAAGGATCATCGCAATAATTAAATGCTAGAGTGTTCGAAGACTATCTAGGTTCTCGCCACGAACTTCGAGAAAGAACTTATCAATCGATTCTAAAGCACCCATTTCAAAGATCGAGACGTTAATAAATGAGATAGTATGCTTCTTAGCAATCTTGATGCACTGTTAAAGCGCAACTTCGTCATCCTTTTTGGGGCGTCGTTGACGAGTAGGGTCATTGCTATCCTGTCGTTCATGCCGTTCACAATAGGTGAGCAAGCTGTAGTCGTTCGCAAATATATGCTCAAATTGACCAATACGATTCACCAACCAATCGACACCAAATTCAAGAAATTTGTCGACAACACACATGTCAAGTACGTCAACGATGGTCAAATCGCTTTGCATATTGGCAAGCAATACTATATCTTAAAGATTGAAGCTCGATCATTAGATACGACTATGAACACCCATATCAAGTACAGATTGATACGAGCTATCTAGATCATGCCTAAGCTTGTCGAGAATAAGTCAAACAACCAAGCATTAAAAAGGTATGATATTCGCGTAGCTACAATCATGAAGGACGTAAAGAATATTGAGGTGAAGCGAATGGGCTGCACAAATTTGCAGAAGCCTGTCGAAAAAAATACTATAGAAAAGGCCCAAAAAGAAGAAAGATAGAAGAATATCAAGTATAATTCTCTTGGATTGGGATTGATCCCAATTGGATTTTCCTAACACATACACATAGATTGCACACGAGGCAATGCATTAGTTTTTGCGTCTTTCGACACTTCTTTTGATTTGGGCCAAACGCATCATATACTTTCATGCCTTACGTTGCTTATCTCGTAACTTGATCTTAGATATCGTCTATTCGCATGAGCCACGAGTTCGACTAATCAACATGACGATTTGCTTTCATGATCGACTCTACAAATCAATTCCTTGAACATTCATGTATATCTAAAACGACTAAGATTGAATCTAGTGCTTCTTCGTACAAATGATCTTCACGCGTGCATTGACCTCAATTGTAATTGCGAGAGAGAATGTCCATATTATAGATCTTGAACTTGCGCATTTGTCGCAAATGACGCAGCATTTAATAAGCGATCTTCGCAATGAAAAAGACATTCTTGATGGCCAAATCTTTTACGATGACACGAGATGTCTACCTCCTTAAGACTGGCTTTAAGTACTCTTCGTTAGGTCGATCCTAGATCGTAACTTCAAAGCGTTCTCTAAGTTCATCCTCTTTGTTGACTAAAATCATCAAATAACCATAATGAACTAGGACTTTCCTATTAATTCTTCTATCGATCAATCGTCCATAAGCGCGACATTCGTTGAAGAACGAATCCATTTGATCGTAAATTTAAGCGCAACATCAAAGATTCTTCGCAGAGAGCACTAGTTGATCTCGAGCAAATATACACAATCTATTGGGTTTAAAATCCTGGATCTTAGCTTCGAGAGCCAAAAAAGATCTCGAATGAAATCGACTACGCAATCAAGCAATTTGGCACGTTGTTAATGATCGTTCTTAAGTCTTGTAACTCGATGTTTGCGAAGAGCGAAAAGTGTAAAAGTTGTAAAGAACCACATTGTACTCTTAGTACAAGTATAGAAGTTAACATCGTCTTTTCATCTCTACGATTGTGACGAACAATTAAAAACAATCGTCAAATCTTAATCTATTCTTATTAGTTGCTTGCATTGTCGCTTTGCGCTCTTATAATAATCTTTTTTGTTGTTCACGTTCGAAAGATTTTGTTCGATCGTAAAAGGCTTGACTAGGAAATTTGATGTAGCGTATCCTTAGTTTCACTATTTCCCTATTAGCGTTGTTTTGAAGACGTGAAGCTCTAAGAACATCAAAATCAATCGTATCGAATAAGCTACGAGCGCCTTACCTTCTAGAGTTAAACCTTAGGAAAAGAAATTTCTAAGAATGCTTTCAACGATCGAATGCAATCTATTATCCTCATGCGATTCCGTCCTGTAGTTCAATGGGCCCTCCTCACTTAGTAATGTCTGGCTACTACTCTTAAGTCGTCGTTTGATAACCTAACTACCATTTAGTGGCGATCGCGATGTTGGTCGTGAAATGATCTTATGGGCATCATTTAGAAACCACTTGAATCCAATGTCTGCGAACAATCGTATAGTGCTTTTCTCTTCTACATGATTGTCGTTCACTTGCAATAACGATGCGCTTTCATCAAGGCTAGAGGAATGCTCTTGCAACTGCAATGATAAAGCTAGGGCCTTCTCTAAACACCTGCTTGCAAACCATTGATCTGTCGCTTTAAATATCAACATCTTGTCAAGAAGCAACGAGACTAGATCATCTATCTCGAGTCTTACTGCTTTGACGATTCTTCTAGATTAGATCATGCTCATTCCCTTCGTACGTTCCAAGAGTCTATAACATTGTTCATAGACGACAACGCCTAGAGACCAGATATTCACTTTCGAATTGTAGCAATCTTTTTGTCGAATAATCTCTAAAGCGCAATACAAATATGATTCGCAAAATGTTTGAAATGAATGTTCGACAAAGTTCGCTTTCTTCGCGATATCAAAATCCTCGAGTTTTAAGTTCGTTAATGATTGGACAAAGATGTTTTCGAACTTGATGTCTTGATGCACGAAATCGCGAGAGTGAAGATATTTCAACGCGCCAAATATTTGGCGAAGTGTTACAAGAAGGGAGACATCACGATTCGCTTTAAGATTTTCAAGTGACATATACGTCGTGAAAAGATACGAGTCTCTTGGGTCGTTCGTGAAATCGATAAATTGTAGAATATGTTCCTAGCGAATCTTAACATTGTGAAGAGTACACGTGATAGCATGACTCACATGTTTGAGGTTTTTAAGAATTTCTACTTTTTGTACAAAATTCTCTTCACGTCTTCGTCTATCTTCAACACATTCGACGTCTCGCTTGCACCTCTTCGCGACATACGCCCACCCAATGCTCACGTCGACGACGTGGTAAATCTTCTCGAAGGTATCCTCGACGATCAATGTGATTATCAAATAGACGAGCGAATTGGTTGGAGAAGTGCAACACAATGCATCGATTGTGATCGATTGACTATAAATGTTCATTCGAGTCAAGATCGGAATTTTGGGTGTGAAGTGCTTCGCAAGTGCGTCTACCTTTTGGTCGATTGTTGCAATCGAGATTAACTTAATTTTGAAATAAGATTCTTTTCAATCGTGACAATAATTTGATGCTTAGGAAAGAGAATTTACTTGAATTGACGACGAATGAGATTCGATTTGTCGTCGTAGAAAACCTTCGTATCCAATTTTGAGTCATCGTGCAAGACAAAACGCTTGTCGACGTCTTAAGTAATGAAGAAATGTACATCGCTAATGGGGAGATCGCTAATTGTCGCGCCTAGAACGACGTCACATCGACGCGAGTCACGATCATAGCAAAACTCTTTTGCAGAATTCTTTAGTTTTGCGTCAATCGTTCAAATAAGCTAGGATGCGCGCGAGTCCTCATCGCAATTGTCCTAACAATCTAAAGAGATCGTTGCTTTGCTGCAACCTGCCAAGACTTGCTCACAAGAGAGAGACGAGACCTAGTAGTGATTCGAGTTGTTTGATAGACAAAAGACTTGCTTTGCACAATAGCTCTTAGCTATCAACTTCAAATGCATGGTGAACGAGTCATGGGGGGATCATGGCCTGCGTATAGAAGCATTCTAATATTTTATATTTCGTGCGACGATGACAAGCAAAGCGTTCGGACTTCAAATTGTTAGCGAGTTGTCAAAGTTTGAACGTTGTGAGCCAACGAACCTAGAGGTTGGGTCAAAGCTTGACGAGTTGTCGCACACTATTAATAGAGTATTATAGACCATTCGCATTAAACGAGAGCTTACTTAACTCGTCAATCAATGGAATTAACTCGACAGGCGACAATTGCTCGCTGAAGTGGGCCCTAATGAGCATTAGAATTAAAGCTCTTTGATTCATTGAAGTTAGCAGCGATCTATACATTGTGCTTTGTTTCGCACTTTCTTTGCTAGACTCGAAACAAGATGCATACTATTACGACCAAGACGATACGAACGACGAAGATGATCAACTCGACAATTGACATTGTCAAAGCTCTATAAGCCTGCATCACTATATTATCACACGTTAGATATTCAACACCATATGAGCGTTCTTTAGATTTCTCAACCATGAGCTCGCATTATCTTGCGACAAATCAAGGGCCTTGAATTAAGACTTTCTCGAATAACATCCTCAAAACAACGCCCAAAGCTGCAACATTGTTAACTAGAATTATAATGTACTCTCAAAAGCTTCGTCGCAACAAGCGAATTAGCAAGCGTGACGTCAACTCAAAACAAAACGCGCGTTCTCGATCGCGTCATACTCTTGACCAAGTGCCAAATCGCAAATCACGAAGAGAGGAATGACAAAATTCAAGTATTTCCACGAAGCTACGCAGAAGTGAACGAAAGACAAGAAAACTAGAAAGATACTTCTCTAAGTGCTTTTGAAGCGAGTCAATTTGAGTTAAGCAAATCTCGATGTCTTCAAGCTCCAAGACCTAGTTCTATGTTCTTTTTGTTACAACTTTGAATACTTTAAGCGACATTCGTCGCCCTATTTTGCGTGATTAATTAATTGATTCGTTGATTCTTGATTCTAGCTACGCATTGATAAGACAAGTAAGCGAAACGAAATCATTAGAACAAGTCTTCGCATCTTAGTTCATTTTCATTGCTCTTAATCGCGTCCACGACTTTTCGATTCGCGTGCCAACGTTCTTGCTTATCTTTCAAAGATTAATTGTTACATTTCTGTAGTAGATGTGATTATAAAGAGGCTTAGCCTTACGAGATTGCAAATCTCGAGACAAAACCTATTAACGAGGCAAAGTGTAACGACAATTATTATTGATAGATTTGCAAGATAATCGAAAAGAAATGAAGCTCGAAGATCTAAGATAAAACATGAAGGCAAACATGCATTCAAGGGCGCTAGTAAACAAAGCAATTCTAGCCCCAAGCTATAAAGATTGTTCGCGACGACTAAGAGCAAATTATAGTTCTTAAGAGATAATGTTGATGACATAAGATGCGATTGTTCGTATTTTGTGTCATAGCAATCTTACATTCGTGAGAAGAGTTAAATGTTTAGACGTCGCATCTATGTGATGATCAATAATAATATTGGTGAAGACTTTCATTGTTGCAAGATTGACGACATGACTAGTTCGAATTAGAACGTTCGAGTGATTGTACGTAGTTGAATTATTTCTTCCCTAGTCTACTACCTCGCTTTCATCGCTTCTTTGAACGTTTTCTTTGCGTCTATGATCTAATTCATGCTTTTGTCGAGTGAAGTCTTCAATTTGCGCGTCTTTAATCTTGATTGTACGATCTTGTATCTTGAGAACTAGATAATATCTTGCTTTTCGTATGCTACTAGAGTGTTATCTCATGCATGATTGAGATCGTGACGTGACTTACATCGTTTTGCCTAAAAACGATGACTAGTCTACAATAGATAATTCAAAGGCGATTTCGCACTAAAGTTGAACTTGCAAAGTGTTGTTAAGATAATGATCTCATTTGGTTCATTTAGCTTATTGCTCTTCATTAGCTTCTTTACGAAATGATGACAATCGACTTCTAGATGCACATATTGGGTGAGTCGCTTCGTACGCCCAACGATTTAGAAATAATGCTTCGTGATCGCCTAATCGTAGTCGTTAGAATGCGCTATGATGATGCAAAATCTAACACTTCGCCTGCGAGTAGACAGAGCCCCAACGATTAAAAATATACGTAATTCGCTAAGCATTGACGTAGCGATCATCACTTGATCGTTAGTCTAGCTTCTTTGCATATAGACTCGTACTCTATAACGCTATTGCATGACTCGCTCTGTTTCGACCCTACTACCTAGTAGATTCTTTTAGTTGACCTTTTCGTTTTATTAGTCACTAGTGACCTCTAGCAATTGGGTCAAGCGAGCTAGCTTAATGGGCCAAACGTCTAAAACGTGTACGAGTACAAACATGTACATGTCATCAAGCGAGACGTATAGACAATAGCGAGGTGAAATTGTCGCGTTGATCTTCAACATTTCTAGCAATAGAGGCCCTTGTTATACAAGGCATTCCTAACGTTGACGTCCACGTTTGCAACAGGCGAAGACAACGAATTGACAAACAAGAATGCACGAAGTGATTCTTATAAATACGATCGACAATGAAAGTGTATACGAGTTGCGATCTATAGATTTGGTACACGATGTAATATAATCACGATCACTCGTTTGCAAGACATTGGCGTATACTAATTAGTGACGCTGTTGCTACGTGAACTCGACGATGATTGCGAGAACTTTATTTGATCGAGGGGCAAAGCTTGAGTGGCAACGTCAAGGACTCGCCTAGGTGTTGCACATGCAATAGAAGTTGCGAAACGATATCTAGTTAAAAGTATGCAATACGCAAGTGATTATAGAAGTATATTTTGCTCAAACGACTTTCCATGTAAATCGAAGATGCTAGGGGCGAGAAAGTCTTAACCAAGTGTAATGAAGTCCTCTTGACGAATTCTCTTTGTGCTAGAAGTAGAGCTCGTAACATTGCTATGCTACTCGAAGTTAATCATAATCTTCGAATAAATCGTGCCAAAACACTTCGAAAATCTTGATTGAGTCTTTCGTGCAAAATGCTGTCGCGTTGTCAAGGAAAAAATGTGGTTCCTTCGAGTGAAGAAAATTGTTAACGTTGTTCTTATCATCTATATAGACTTTCGAGTTCTCTTCCCATCGTTTGCCATCACAAAGATGATTCATATCAAGTGATGTCAAGTCTAGCCTCGATTTAATCTTATCAATGATAGCTCTCCAACGAGATCTCTTAATTCGCACATCTTTTAGGGCCAAATGTCGAAGGTTTCGAACGTCGCAAAAGTTTGGGAGAAAATTCATGTCCTATATGGTATCGCCCTCCACTATTAAGATACGCAATTTAGGAAAGCGACATTGTGACAAAATGCTATCGACCTAGTCCTCAGGTGAGGAAGGCCTGCCACATGTGAGAAACAGACATTCTAGACCATAGGCTCGGGAAAGGAATTTGGCCATCGTTCTCACTTGTTGCCCTTCAGAAGGCAAGCAATTAATAGACAGGCGCAATTTGCGTAAGTGATCCAGGAAGATAGACATTGTAGACACAGTAGAAGGCAATTCGTTGTCTCTTATGCACGTACGTGGTCCTTGTAGAGGCTAATGTCCACTCTACCATGCAAAGACTACTTCGATATCGACGCTTGCACTTTTGTCATCGCATCCATTGAATAGTCGATCGATCTACTTGACATGCTTTTTCCTTGGGGCAATCGAGAGTTGGCGATATACCTGCAAGTCGAAAGCTGCATCATAGACATCTTGAGATAGATTCTTCAAGGCCTTAGTTAGAACGTCACTCTTTCACGATTGATTTGGGCTCTTCGATGAAATAAAAAGCAAACGACTGCTGTTCTACTAATCGTAGCATACACGTTGTAGCATCTTTGCATACGAACGCACGTAGACAAGATATTGGGCAAATAAGTTCGACTCGTGTGGTGAAATATGGCGTGCAATCTAGAATTTTTGGTTAATCGAACGTCGTGCTTTGGAATGTCGAGTGACGTAGAGCATGACTCTTGCATAAATGTACATCCCTCGAGACGTAATCGTTGCAGCACTCGATGCTTAGCAAATCAATCTCTTCTTAAGATAGCGATAAATTGCAATCATGTCCCAAATAGAGGTTGTCTTGCTAAGCGACTAATAGAGCGACGACCTAAGACAAAAATAGAACACGTACACATGAGAAATCGTCATTCGCGAGCGAGTTTGCCCTCTCTAATGAGACGATCAAGGAGTCATCGACTAGGTTGTATTGACGCATATCGTCCAATACACGTTAGTAGCTTTACCTTGTTTGCAGTCTTTCCTTCGTTGAGATCTATCGAAGTTGAAATTTCAAAAGAAAATCGTAAAGGCAAGCGCTTTCGATTATGCTTGCTCTTTCAATTTTTCTATCTCATCGCGAGTCGTTCTACAGTCGCTTAATAGCGCTAAAGTAATCTCTAAAAGGAAAGATTGACGATCTCATTTATCTCACTTTCACAAAAATTTCTATATTCGCGATATGCAAGTTCCATAGCTTCGTGGACGAAGCGATAAGGCTTCGACATTTTATTATGATATTATACAAGAGTTGAGGCCAAGGTTTTCGCTCTTCATGCGAGCAAAGAGTGCTTGAAGGAGTATAAGCGCGAGTTTTCCTAGCAACTCTTGTCACGTATTACGACGACAAATTGCTTTGATTAGCCTTCGCAAGAATCTCGTCTCCTTTAGAGAGTTCGTAGTAAAGTTTTAACAAGGCGACATCTATTAGTCAAACCTGTAGATCCAAGCCTTGCTGCCAATCTTCTTTGCAGCCATAGACTTGGGAAGCCTCGTTGACCACGTGCATGCGTGGGTTTCGCAATATATAGTCAAGGCAAGAAGGACTAGGGAAAGAGGAGATTGTGTGTTAGGATGTGAGATTTCGACAAGAGCGATTAGCGTTAAGTGTTTGTGACCAATCTCCTTCTATTTCTCTTTTGACAGCATACGAAGCAACACACAGAATCTGCCCAAACATCACTTTCAACGCAAATCGCGCGCTTCTAAGACAAACTAGGCGCCAAGATCTAGATCATTAAGCACGAAGCTTCGATTGCAACGTGATATCGAACGTGTCATCGAAATCTCGAAATCAATATAGCTTAGACTACCTATTTCTAGAGTGCTCTTTACGATCGACCATTTTTGTTCACACAAATACTTAACCCTCTAATTGTCCTAAGCAAGAGCTTGTTTCATCTTGTCAATGAGACTCTTGAAATCGTCGTCTAAAGAGGCATGCTCTTCTTTTTTGTTAAGATGTCTTACAATTTTATCTGAGCGAAAATTCTCGTGATTCAATTGAAAACTAAGTTCTTGATCACATACTAGCTTGTACATTCTCTCAAGATTTTCCTTGGACGTTCCACAGTGTTTTTTGATTAGAGCACAAAGCTCGAGAGGTTTTTGCGAGCAATGATTTTGGAACGAAATAGATATTTCTCAATTTTATCGAAGAGACCTCGCTTGTTAAGGGTTTGAATGAGCTTGTTAGATAATCCTTCGAACTTAACGCAATCATCGACCCAATGAAGGATTTAGCACTTCATCTCATAAAAAGTCATATTTAGAGCTTCGTAACGCAAGCGCAAGTGACTTGCCATAACGTAGAAGTGCCCGAGCGCCCAGATATTTACGAAATGTTTTTTCTGCAAAACACTTTTGGCAAAGCTAACAAATTCATCAATCTGGTCCTTGTCCGCAGGCAATAGAGCCCTACAGGACAGGGGGGCTAGTGCAGGGGACGAGGGAGATCAAGGGGGCAGTGCTTGGCAGTCTGCCTACTGTTTAGTATGGTGACTGCCCATTGCACTCGCCTCTTTCCTCCTCTTCCTCATTGCATTCGACTCTTTTGATTATCGCGCATATTACTATCTTTTGCAATTGTTTCTTCCATATTATTGCCTTGCAATTGTTTCTTTCATCTTATTGCCTTGCAATTGTTTCTTTCATCTTATTGCTAGTGCATTTGCGTCTATCCTTTTATCTCGTCGCATTTCGTCGTCATGGCATCTCGCAAGGGCAAGGCTATCGCCCCTAAGAAGACGTCTAACATCATCGATGATAATGCTCGTCGCATTGCTCGTATTAGGAAGCCTGCCTCTAAGGCGCAATTGAATGCTCGTTTCGAGTTAGAATCTCGTGCTTCCTCGCGACAAACATCCAAAAACGCCTCACGTCGTCGTCGATCATCGTCTCTTCCTTCACGATTCTCTCGTCCTTCATCGTTATCGTCGTTCGAGGGTCAAGAAAGACAGTTTGAGGAGAGCATGCAAGATATCGCCCTAGGCAACGAGGTCGTCGCCCTTCGCCTCAAGGCCAGGGCGATGTCAAAAGAGATCATTGCACGAAAACAAGTGACGACGACGAGGAAATCTCTTGTTGTTCAGGAGCTGCAATTGCAGAACATGACGATGAGTAACACACGAGCTCCATCGAGGCATTACTCTATATCGTCAACGTATAATGGGCATGGCGAGCTACAAGATCTTTGTCTCTATTAGGTTGTATTATCAAGAGTTCGTCATTCGCGCTATTTGGATAGATCAAGATAAGCCTCTATATTGAACAACGTCTTATCTCGAGGCAAAGTGAAAGCTCATCGACGCCCCTAAGAAGCAATTCGATCTTGCTTTGTCGTCGATATTCTCGCGAAGACTCTATCTCGCTGCTAGCTTTGCGAAAGACGCCTTGACGCCTGCGTTCGATAAATCGTTTATCATCACAAACGACGTTTGTCGTTAGTGAACCAAGTATGGCGAATGCAACAATGGTGACAATTGCAAGTATAAGCATATATGCATACCTTGTCAAAAAACTTACAATCCTAATCGTTGCCCCAATAAAGCATGACGTTTGGCGACCTTGTCGCCTTCTTCGTTTGTTGACATGTCTATCTCGCTAATCTTCGTGTCGAAGGGTTTTCCATATGATTTAGCATCGTTAGACGAGCCTAATTTGTCGTCAAGTGGACCTTTGTTGATAGAGAGGTGATACAAATGCCTAGAAAAGCATCTTGATAAATATTTCGTTTCTGCCCTCTTAGACATAATTACGCGAGGCGCTAAAATCGAATATATTGGCCCACATATTTTTCGCATAGATGCAAATCACATCTTTGCAAACGAAGCCTCTAACATTCTCACGATCGACGTCAATAAACAGTAATAGGTAGATCGTTTGATTGCACTATCTGCTCCACTATCTAATTTATATGTGTGCTCACCATTAGGTCTTGTGTCGAAGCACGACGACGATTGAAGACGCATTCATGATCTTTTCTATTCAAAAAGCATCTTTGTCAACGACGACATTCCTTGCGATCGAGGAGCTCTTGAATACGTTGCGATGAATAACGCCATTGTAGTCCTTATTGCACAAGGGCGAGGAGCAATACTTCTTAAGGAGGACTTGGCTAACGCCTTTAGGCATGTGTTGATGACGATATTTGATCGATGATTACTAGGTTTTCAATGGAATCTCGTTTTCTATATGGAAAACTTTCTTCCCTTTGGGCTACGAATTGCCTCGTTTCTTTTTGATTTATTTGCAAAGATCTTACATTGAATGCTAATGCATCTTTTTGAGTGACGAATTTTTCTACACTATCTGGACGATTTCTTTGTCGTTCTACTATCCTTTATCGACGCCTCTCTTTATCAAAAAGAGTGAGATTTGCTTTGCGACCTTCTAGAACTACGAAGCAATAAAAAGAAGAGATAATCAAGTTAGCAAATAGAGTTCTTGGACATCAAAATGAATAGTGAAGCAATGAAGACACGTTTGCTCCTTGCTAAGTTGCAACGAGTTTGTAACCTCGTCGTCGCAACGACAAAAGCAAAGACTCTTTCGCATTAGAGTTTAAAGATCTTGATAGACTTTCTATCCTTTTGTGCCAAAGTGATAGTGTCGAGGCGCGTCTTTTTGAGCACCTTATATGTCTTCTTGGCAAGGGATATACAATATCACAGCATCACTATCCCTATGGCAAGGGACATAGCCTGGTGGCATCATTTTCTGTCGCGTTGGAACGACATTAAAGTTTTGCAATTCGTGATCTCTTGATCAACCTCTTATATATGGACGAATGCGTCTAGTTCTTGGGACATAGACGATTATTAAATATCTCATAAAGATAGCAAGTCTATCGACGTCTTTACTAAGCGTTATTCTACTCGCATTAAGAACAAGGCTCTTCATATTAATGTGCACGAGATAAGAGCGATTCTCTATGCTTTTCGCCTTTGATTGTCTCGTTTTTGCGACGACAAGATTATTATCTATGATAATAATGTTGTCGTCGTCGTCAATCTTAATAAAGAATCTATTCGCGACGACTCTATGAGTTCGCTGCGAGATATTGCCATGCTTCTTGCCCTTAACGACATACTAATAGAGTCGATTTGAATCGACTCTAAATCAAACGATCTTGCAAACCTGCTTTCACGCGATAAGTACAAGACTATTGTTGACAAATATTCACAATTAGCACATCTCGTCGTTTAGACTCTCGCGATCCTCTCGACTCCTAGTACGCGAAGGTGCCTTTAGATCGAAATGCAACTCTCTTCCTATAATGGGGGCTTGCTACTACTACAATGAACCTCTATTTGACGACCTTTAAAAGCTATATGCGACATTGTCGCCTTTATCTAAATTGTAGTGCTTTGCCTGCCACTATACAAAGCGTTGCCAGTTGAGCTGCTCGTTTGAGCATTGATCGCATCAAAACAAAGACTATCAAAGACTATATTTGCGATCTTCGCTTTGCTCACATCGATAGAGGCTATTTCGATTACACGACCTTTGATAGCTCTCTTCTTCTTCGCGTTATACGCGATATTAATCGTCGTTAAGACGATGACGTTTCTCGTGAACGCAAGGCCATTACACGCGACGTCTTACTTAACGTCTTGTCTATCTTTAACATAACTACACGATTAGGTGCTACGTTGCACGCTGTCTTTTGTCTTGCCTTTGCAAATTTTTTGCGAATAGACGAATTTATATGAGAAACACACGATTTAAACGATGCGAACTTCGCCAATTGATTTATTACTAGATTATGTATTCGACTTTTTGTCGACAAACTTGAACTAAATATTCTTGCCTTCAAAACGAATCTTTTTCGCAAGAGCGTTACTCTTAAGATCGTCATCGTCGACGATGTCAAATGTGCAGTTGTCTTCTTAAAAAGAATGCTCCTTATAGCTTTTGCTCGTTCTAACGAGCCTTTATTTAACATTGGCGAGAGTGCCTTTAATAGAAAAAGAATCATCAAGGTTCTTCGTCAAAGACTTCGCTCACTAGGCTACGACGATCACTATGCTAGCCATTCCTTTTGTCGTGGTGCAGTCATAGAGGCACGCAATTTTGGTGTTTCGAAGACTATGATAATGCTTTTAGGTCGTTGGAAGTTCGATGCCTATCTTCGCTACATTGAAATCGATCTCGATTTGGTTTTGCAGGCTTCGCGTCGTCACTAGAGTCGCTAGTTCTCATCGCTTTTGCTAGCGACGTTGTCTTGAGACTTGAAGAGAGTTAGTCGACTTCGAAGCAATCTTGATGACCCTTTCGATGGCCTTTTCTTATTGGTGGCCTCTTTCGCACGCATTAGACGGCGATGAGGTGCTTTTTGAGGTGGTCGATGCCCAAACACCTCATGTATATATAAAATGGCATCTTTTGTCTCTTTTTCTCTGCTTGCTTCGAGTCTCGAAAGCAGTAGTAGAGCTCTATAGGACAGGGGGGCTAGTGCAGGGAACGAGGGAGATTAAGGGGGCAGTGCTTGGCAGTTTGCCTATTGTTTAGTATGGTGATTGCCCATTGCACTCGCCTCTTTTCTTCTCTTCCTCATTGCATTCGACTCTTTTGACTCGCTCTCTCACTTCTTTTTGCTCCTGTCGTCTAGATAGAAGGAAGTTAGTTGGCTTCGAAGCAGTTCTGGTGACTCTTCCGATGGCCTTTTCTCATCGATGGCCTCTTTCGCACGCATTAGACGGCGGTGAGGTGCTTTTCGAGGTGGTCGGTGCCCAAACACCTCATGTATATATAAAATGGTATCTTTTGCCTCTTTTTCCCTGCCTGCTTCGAGTCCCGAAAGCAGTAGCTAAGTTCTACGCGCTAGAACAGGGGTTCGAGTTGGAGCTTCTAAACACTCCTATTGATCTTGAAAGTTTTGATGGTTCCGAAGTCAAGTCCGAATCAATTACCCACTATTGTTTGTTATCTCTTAGCATCGGCGATGTCCATCGCTATACCCGTTGCTATATTACCTCGCTCTCTAGATGGAAGATTGTTATCGATCTTTCTTGACTCGTGAAGCACAAAGTCATTCTTGATTTTAGAAAGTTTTAGATAATTATATCTTCTAAAGACTTTGATGTCGATGCTCAGGTCGATCGAAAGAAGAAAGTCGAAGTCGCTCAACTAGAACTAGATTACGCTTAGAAGAGTCATGCCTCCAAGACAAGGACCACGACAAGCATGTCGAATGGGTCCTAGAGCAGCTACGAAAAGTCGACATTCAATGTGACGTTGAGAAATGTGTGTTCGACGTTACCTTAGTCAAGTACCTAGGCCTTATTATTAGCATCGAAGGAATCAGCATGGATCTCGCCAAGATCGTCGTCATTGTGAATTGGGAACAACCCACAAGCGCCAAAGAAGTATCAAGTTTCTATGGCTTCGCGAACTTCTATAGACGCTTTATTAAGGGCTTTAGCAAGATAGCGAGGCCTCTTATTGATCTTATAAAGTATAACGCTGTCTTCAATTGAATCGACGAGTGCGAGAAAGTCTTCGTCGATCTCAAACGAGCTTTCATCGAGGGGCCTGTGCTTAGACACTACGATTTTGAGAAGAAAATCTAGATGAAATGTGACGCTTTTGATCGCAAGATTGGGAACATATTGTTTCAACGAAGCTCTAACGACGAATGGCAATCGATGGCCTACTTCTTCCAGAAAATGAATCTCGCAAAGTGCAATTACGAGATCTACGACAAGAAGCTACTAGCTGTCGTCAAATCTCTTGAAGAGTGGCGCTTCGAATGCGAGGGCTCCAAGTTTCCTATTGAGATAATATTAGATTATAAGAATTTGGAATATTTTATGTCTACTAAGTTTCTTAATCGTTGTCAAGCCCGTTGGTTCGAATTTTTTTTACGATTTAACTTCAAGATTATCTATCGCTTCGATAAATTCAACATCGTCGCCAATGCATTAAGTCGACGATCAGGAGATCGCCCTAAGAAGGGGGACGATATGTGGCAACAAGTGCTCAAGGAGCACAATTTCACAATCTTAGCTATAAGTATCAACGCATCTAACGCCGGTAACAGTCGAGCGTCGACATCAGAAAGCTTTACTTACAAGACAGAAACGACCCCTGAAGAGCTCGAAGCCCCTATTACAGAGCCTCAAGATTAACAACGCATCTCTACACCAGACGCCGATAATCTCGCATTGATGCTTGAAGGCATTGTTGACGCTGCTCGCGCCATCGCACAGTCTACGAACGATAACCTAAAGGAACAAGACATGGAAGAACAGTTCATTGTCGCCTGCGAACAGGACGTGGCATACCAAGAAGTCCAGATAGCCCTCGCGGAAGGCCAAATTAGACATATCGAGGGCTTCCCTCTCGTCGAATGCCAGCTTATCAACGACCAAGTTTACTATCGCCCAGATCGCGACACAATCGGTAACTACATCGGAGGTCGTCGATTAGTACTCAAGAACGACGAGCTTCGCCTACGACTTATCTCCCTAGCCCATGACTCACCCCTAGCAGGTCACCTCGAACACGCCAAATGCTACGAAATCCTCTGTCGCAACTATTATTGACTAGATATGCTCAAGAACGTTAAGCAGTACACCCAGAACTATCGCACTTGCCATCTAAGCAAGTACTTCCACAATCGCTACAGCGATGTACTAAAGTCTCTATCGATTCCCTCGCAGCGCTGGAGGGACGTATCGATCGATTTCGTTGTTGAGCTGCCTCCTAGTTTGAACATGTGGAATGTCGAATGCAAGAATATTATGGTGATTACGAATAGGCTGTCTAAGGACGTTGTTTATGAACCTATTAACGACCTCACCCCTCAAGAAGTCGCCAAAGCATACTACTATGCAGTCTTCCAGCACCATGGCATACCCGAATCAGTCGTATCGGATCGTGGTCGCCAATTTGCTAGCGACTTTTGGGATGAACTCACTATGCGATTAGGCGTTATAGTTAGGATGTCTATCGCCTTTCACCCTCAAATCGACGGCCAAACTGAAATCGCAAATGCCATTATGGAACAGTACTTACGCATATACTGCGCCTATCTTTAGGGCGACTGGGCTAAATGGCTCCCCAGCGTCGCCTTCTGCACTAAGAATCACTATTTAGAGTCCACACGCATAACATCGTTCTTCGCTAATCACGGTTATCACCCCCGAATGGGCCTGGAGCCTTCGCAGGAGCTATTGGGACCCCCTCGCATCGATCGAGAACGCCGAAAGCGCCTACACGTCGACGGCTACGTTGAAAAGATAGAGCAGATCAATCAGGAACTCCAAGCGCAAATAATCTGGGCTCAGGGCTGGCAAGAGGAATATGCCAATCGCCATCGCGACCATGCTTCTAGACGCCAGATAGGGGACCTAATCTATCTCGATGCTAGAAATTTTAAGACTCGTCGTCCAAATTTTTTAATTTAGTTCTATCTTTTATATACTTGTCTGAAATATTGATTTTGATTTTTGATAATATTTCTATTTTACTGTTGATACTATTATTGTTATTGTCGATTTCTATTGAGACAGATGCGAATTGTTTGTCCTTAACTATAAAGCTAATACTCGAGATAGAGACGCGTTAATCTGATACAGATATTCTAAGAATATTCAAAGTGTTACGCTGCTACTATTAGAGATCTAGAGTATTAGTATAGATTGATACTATTGAAAAGATCTGTAGATATCTTTAGATAATGCAAGCAATTACTTGATACAAGAGATTGCAACTTGATATAGTAATAATAATAAGTAAGAACTTATCTTGAGTTAAACACAATTTATAAGAGAGTTGTGTCTGAAGATCTATATAGTAAGAAGATTCTTTCTTGCTTGCTATGCTTGCTATCGAGCATGTCGAGCTTGTTTACTAGCGTGTCGAGCACTGCTTGTTTACTAATGCGTTAAGCACTACTTGTTAGTCAAGTTGTCGAGCATATAGATAGTTGTGCTTCGTGCTATATATTGCTCTGTAGAATATATATTGGACTGTAATAAGCTAAGATTGTAACACTTTCGACTTTAATAGATTTCTTTAATAGATTGACAAAGAAGCTTTATATTATTAAAAGAATTAAGCGAATAATTTGAAGATAAGAAACTTGTTATTTACGCTTGCAAACACAAGTTTATCAATTTGATAACTAGAATTAAATCTCAAGTTTTTAGCACGTAACAATAGTTTTTTGCATATACGCAAAAAACTATTGTTACGTAAGTTTGCGATTTTTCTCTAAGACATTCAAGTCAATTTCTCTTGCTCGCAATATATATAATTTAGATACTCAAGAATTTAATTATAATAAGAACTTGAAAGTTATCGAATAAAAATAATTGACTTCGATGTTAAGACTATTTATTTGCTTTTTCTTTTTAAGTATCTACTTCTAACAACTCTTTAGTATTTATATTTTGCTTATTTTAAGCATCTACTTTTGACTTTATCTTCTTATAATTATTGAAAGATTAAGAGTTATAAGAAGATTGCTCGTTACAAGAGTAGATCTAATAAAGAAGAAAGAAATATCGTTGATATTATCTTTTACGATATTTGCTTTTATAATACTAACTTTGACGATATTAATCTCTATAATATCGAAATTCCATGTAATTGATAATTCGAATACAAGAACTCTCAAGATCAAGCGTATATTTACTTTTTCTCTTATTTTAGTCTTGTCTTCAATAGTTTTTGCTTCTATTCTTGCTCTAATTTATCTAAGATATATTATAAAGATACAAAGAATATCTCTAAGAAATCAAAGCTTAGACTATTCAAGAACGTAACATACAAATAATATAACTTGTTATTTAGATATTAATTACTCTGTAGAAACAAGATTATTATTTATAGATCTACAAGACTATTTATAAATTTTCTTTTAACTTTCTTAAGATTGCAACACGTGACACTACTTACGCTGCAAAATACATTGAGACACAACATTAGATCTCTTAATATTTATTTGTCTTTCGAAATCTTAGTCAATTTAGATCTCTTGTTCTACGCGTCGTATCAATTCTCTTGTGCTACTTAAGTTATGTTCAAGTTGTTGAGATCTTGTAGAGCTTTTATTAGAGCGCATATTTCTTTCTGAAGTAGATATAGTCAACTTTGATACATTATCTATGTTGAGACGTTTGCATTGTAAATTCAGAATATATAATAATAGTTGCTTAGTATTTATTTTGTAAGTTAGCATCTTTGTCTCTTCAAGAATAAATACAGCAACTGTCTAGTAGAAAATTAATAAGCTTAGTCTAGACATCATATAATTTTGTTTATACAAAGTAGCGTACAGCGTTCCTTTTACCAGGTTGCTCAACTGTAAGACTAGTTATGCTGCAATAGTCAATTTTATTATTCTGCGCAGATGTAGATTGATTTGTCGCTTCTTCGATGCGATCAGCATGTTCACACGAACCTCACATTATTAGTTTGGTGCTAAATCGGTTATTTCTCGCAGAAGAATAACACGAAGCACTGATTGCAGCGCTACATATTTCAACAAGTGGAATTCCAGATTTATATTTGCGGAATCCGTGGGCTATTCCAATCAGCAAAATAATAGCATCGACAACGGTGGTTGTAAGAAGCGCAGCTGGGAAATAGCCACAGTTGTTGATGGTTTGCACGAACTCGTTCTTGAAAGTATATATATCTAGATTTACCACGTAAATGATTTCCGATACAAGCCAGTAAAGAAGAATAGACACAGCAAGTAGCGGAACGTCGAATCGATACGGAAGATTTAGTCGGTAAGATAATAGCTGTTTACCAATTGGAGCTGTGACGCGAAGAGCTCGCGATTCTATCGCATATTCGGATTACTTCTTCGCGAGCAGCATGCACGTATACAGATTATTGTAGGCGAAGTAGAGAAAAGTAAGAACGATTTGCGGAGTGTTGGCCAGCAGAACTATACAAAGAAGACTGGCATAATCTACGTTGTAGAATCCAATTGTCTCGTTGATGTTGATAGAACCGAAGCCAAAGCTGAGAACTTGTGTAAAATTAGAAACCAAGATAATATAACCGAGTAAAGATGTCAAGCCTAAAAGTACAACAATATAGAATGTCGTGATAAGCAATCAGCGTTTCCGACTAGCTAATGCGAACCATTTTCGCTTTTTTGGTTGATACTGTAATGGCAGTGCAGCCTAAGTTGAGGCTTTTGCAAAGCGAGTCTTTGCAAAGCGAGCCTTGGACGCTAAACAATTTCCCGCTGTTGTTGGATCTGACACATACGAGAGTTAGCAATCTTTATATCGCAAATAAGCGAGCCGCGTAAGATAAAATAAACAATCAATCTATTCGATATAACAAAGATCAATAGCAAATGGGGCTGGAGATGAATCCAGAGCCTTATAATTCAAAGAGAAGCGCTGTAATGTACTAACCAGGATTGTCAAGAAATAAGAACACAGCATCATCTAGTATAACCAACGGGATATAGTCTCTCCTCCGGATCAATGCGATTATACTGAACAGCTTGACAATATTGCACGTGATAACAACGATCATAAATGATATGCTGAGACGCAAGCCATAGTGCTGTACAACGTCTTCAGCCAAGCAATGGTCGATTGGATAACAAGTAGAGTTTCGTGGCCAGTCCTGTATCAACTATACACAGTTACTATTGGCTGCACTCCAAGTTTTATTTGGGCAAAGTTCTCCGTCGTCCGAGGCGCACTCAATGTACTGCTGAGCATTGCTATAGCCACTATTGAGCCAATTAGTGTCGATAATCGGAATACCAGTACCTTTATATAATAATACAACAAGAAAGTCTTTCTAGTTCGAGACGACTTGCTGGTTGAAGACATTTATACAATCTTTGTATTCTATATCTGTTAAAGAGTCTTTTATATCACGCAGATGCGTTAGCTTGTTTTCAGATAAGTCGATCAATTGCTGTTCTGACATAGTCTCTTTATTTACAGGTACGTTGCTTCCAAGAAAGTCTTTGATGACCAAATAGAGACTGTAGTTAATTGTTGAAGTGCTAGAAAAGACTACACTATTATAGATAAGATGCAGAGGCAGAAATAAGACGAAAAGTAAGAATTAGATAACTTTTCTTGATCAAAAGATTTGTTCAAGATTTTTTATGCCAGAGATCCCAATGTCTATTCATATATGTTGACAATAAGCTTTATCGATGTTCTTTCTAGTTGATGCCAATATACACTGCATGCAATAGTTACTAGCATCTAGCAAAGTAATGTCGAATATGTTTATTAGTAAGTGAAGTTCAACAGTAAGACGTTTTGTCGCTGTACAATTCTCTTCTTCAAAGACGACTATGCTATCAACAATCTTGTTCGTCGATGCTACAACAATTAAGGTAAGCATATTAATTAGCAGAACTATAGCGACGACCAGAGCACAGCATTGTATCCCGAAATAATAACTCTATCGCTATATAGATTGTCGCTTTTCAGGCAGAACGTTATTTCTATATCGCGTGTTTATGTTTATTAGTGGAATAACTTTATTGAAGATAATCGATTGATTATTTTGCAAGATACTAAACTATTGTCTGTTAGCTACAGAGCATTAGTTAGGCTTGCAATAACGCATCTGGCAAGAGACTAAGTTATAATTGGCGTAACGATACGTAGATCGATAATATATATTTATTATCTAGATAATTGTGCCGAAAAAGAATGCGAAGAAAAACAATGACATTCGCAAGAAAAATAACAATAGAAGATAATAATTATATACTTAGAAAAGAGAATCCTAGCTGTAGCTAACGTGCACAATATTCGCGCTTAAGTCTTGAAGCGTTTCGCATTCTTATTTCAGCGATTGTCTAGAACTAATCGATTCTGCAGATCGATCTTAGTTTCTATCACTCTATATAACTTTCTTTGTAGCTTATTTATTGCAAAGACAATTGACTATTTATGTTTGCAGAAGATATCGATGCACTAAAATCTATTCGCGAATCGATTTATATTGTAATTTAGAGCTACAGAACTTATAGATAGTAGAATTAATATAGAATTCTTGACAAGATTGCGAATGCCAAAAAGTGCTACTAGAGATCAATTTCTCTATTCGAATCTTAGAAGATAATTCGGATCAAACTATCTTATCTTATCTCTTTAAAGTAGAAATTAAAGTTATTATAGAGATCGTCAAGAATCTAAGTTCTGCTATTAGAGATCCGAGAGATAAGACAACGAATAGTTATCGATTCTCTACAGCTAAGTTTATGCGACTGTAAAGATACTTGAGAGCTCTTCAAAAGTAACTTCCCATTGATTGTTTAGTAGAGAGCGATAAGTGGTAGACTAGCCGGATGCGACACGTTCGTCCGACGAAATTTACCTGCTTAGATACTACGCGACCTTTCTATCTTGATATTTAGAATATGCTTCGTCTCTCACCAAATTTGGATCCTATTTTTTCATCCTATCTAAAATTTATATAATTGACTATTCTATATTAATTAAGTTATCGTTATTATTAATTAATCTTTATACAATCGTCTGCAGATATCTAATTATTTAGAAATTACTAAATTGTTTAATTTAAACTCTGCAATAAGTATAAGAAGAAGAAAGAAGACTCTAAAGACTATTGCAAAAAAGATTGTCGTTAATATTTGCAAATCTTATAAGTCTTTAGAAAGAAAAAAGCTTGCAAAAGCACATATTAATAGATTATAAGCATTTATTGTTATATTGTTATAAACACAGTTTGTTGTAATATTTTTAACGTCGCTCTTGTTAACTCGAGAGCTTTCTATAATATTTTATATTATTATTTAAAAGATCTACTATAATTGAAACAATATTATAAAGCAGTTGTAAATCTTTAATAGATTTAATTATTATTAGATTAATATATTAACAATTGAGAAGCTTAATAAAATTGTTAACAAACATAATATAATTTTATATAGTTGTTCAATTATTATTAGATTTATTTTAAAAAATTGATATTTATTGTTTTTTATCGAAAAGACGTTAAATTGTTTAATTAATGCTATTTATTTTATAGAATTTAATTTAAAAAATATTTGTTATTGAATTTGCATTCGCAAAAATCACAAATAAAAAATTACGTTTTATACGCGTTACGTACACTTCGAATATGTTATAATATTTTTTGATTTATTTAATATATCGATTACGATTAAAATCTTAATTAACAAGATTTTACGAAATTTAATCAATTATATATGTATAATTTATTTAAATAATATTTTTATATATTTTAAAATTCAAAAAAAGTATTAAAACTTCGTAAAACAAATATTAAAATATTTACGATAATTTAAATTATAAATTTAAATTATTAAAATGCTATTTTATAATTACGAACGTTAAATTTCTAAACTAAATTATAAGCAATTATAATATTTTTATAGGATTTAATAAAATTAATTTAATATATAAAAAATTTGAATTTTAAATCTTGTACAAAGTATAAATATTTTTTAATTTTGCGAATTTTTATAAAAACTTCGTAAAATACTATGCTTAAATTATACGAACTTTAACAAAACTTTTAAAAGATAACAAGCAAAATAAATAAAATAAATTTTTGATATTTAATAAAATTGTTCAAATAACGTTTGTAAAATTTAAAAAGATATTTATTATAATTAGAATAACTCTTGAATCGAGTTAAGAGTTCGACAAACTTGTTTAACTTAATTTGAAAAATTAAAATTTCAATAATATTTGTTCGATCGAACGAACGCGAACAAAAGAATTATTTAATTGTTGAATTTAATTTGTTCAATCTTATTAATAAAATCAATATAGAATTAAATATTAAATAAAATATTATTTGTGCAAAAATTCTAGTTGTATGCAATTTCTTTAACGAAACAAAGTAAATTTAATCTATTATTATAATATAGTAATAGAAGTTAAGAAATTAAATACTTTTTGCATTTGCAAAAAATAATAATTGTTTTATAAATTCGATATATCAATTTATTTAAAATTAAAAATATTGACAATTTTTGTATTAAATTATTCTATTAATAATTTTGTCTATTGTTAATAGTAATACTACTATTTCAGAAACAATATTTATTAATTTGTTGAAAGTTAAACTTTTGTTATTTTAATTCTATATATATATTATTAATTATTTAATTAATATTTTACAAAATTTATTTATTAACTAAAAAACAACAACATTTAAATTCAATTAACAATTGAAGACGAATGCAAAAATAATAATTTAAAATATTAAACAATTTTAATAATTCTTATAGTTTAAAGAGAATAATCGAAAATTATAATTTATCTTTACAAATATCAAAAATAATTGTTGATAAAAGTTAATTTAAATATTAATTTTTATTAATTAAACATTTAAATAAGCAAATTAGATCGATATAATTGAAACGCTTTCTAACGTACGTCTTAATAACGCGGAATTGCTTTAACGACTTAATAATTCTATTTGCGCAATGTAAATTTCACGCAAGATCTTGCGTTAAGCGTACGATCTTTCGAAATCGTAAAGTTGTCTTGATTACATCGTGAATCTTGATTTTTGCTTCTCAAAGTTCTAGAAATAAAATAGGTCTTTGCGAAAACATAGCTAGCTCCGAACGCAAATCGAGTGGAGAGCGTAGCGGCGCTAAAGTCTCGCGAAGCTCGTGGCGAGGAAACCAAAGAGAGTTGCAGCAAGCAACATGGAGATTTTGTTGAGCTAGCAGTCCCAGTGAAAGTGCTAGGGGGTGGAGTGCTGTTGGACGCAACGAAAGGGCTACCATTATTAGTACTGCTCCTCATATCATTGAGAGATGTCAGATGCTTACGATCCCTCTAGAGTGCCGTTGGTCGATGGATGGAGACTTGGTGCTGTGGCGCTCGATGTTGCGGCACTTGGTGATAGTACGCTTGGTGATGTGGCACTTGATGATATGGTGCCTGTCGCTGCGGAAGTTGTTGTCATAGTGGCAGCGGAAAGCTCAGAGCTACTCGAGCTTGGGATGTCCGGCACAGACACCGCAGCCAAAGGCGGGTCCTTCGGAAAAACGTACGTGAAAGGGAGTTGATCAAGCTAGACGTTCCGGTTTAATTAGAAATCAGGAGCATACCTAGAAGGCATGAGACATATCGTGCCATCTGTCCGCTTGATGACATGAACGTTGACCTTTTGCACGTTGATTGATCTGTCGCCAAGACTGAGTATTTCTACATCGATCGAGTAAAATTCGATAAGGCTACCATCCTGGAGCTGGACAGTCCTGACCTGGACAACTCTAACATGATACGTGATAGAGAGAGAGCCCTTGTAGATATTTGGGTAATCGAATTGTGACCCGTCTTGAGTCGTGGTTTGAGGGCGATGCAGGTCTTTCAACTAAGAGTCCAGGAACGGATTATCGTTGAGGTTCAATTGTTCGTTCGCGATATCGAACGTAACTAAAATACGATTGTTGGCGTAACCGCTCAAGAAGGTGTAGCCCTGGCTGTTGCTGCTGTTGACAGCAAACGGGCACTGACTGCAAAGAAGGCTTACCCCGGAACGGCCAGAAGTGTGCGTGAAGGCTCGCTGGTAATCCAATTCGTCGATTATCTCATTGTCAGGACTAATGGATCCTAGGTTATTGATAGGACCGCTGTACCGAACATGCGGCGGTACAACAAGAATATCTGCGAGTGTTGCAGCTGCCATAGAATTGGCCAAGAGGAGGCTATGTAGTAGCATACTGGCGGTTCACCTCTACGAACGAGATGGTAGTCAGGGTAGTATGATAGCTAGAATAGCAGTTGCAATGCGAAGGGACTCTGCGCTAGTCTTTGCTGATAGGAAATTTTAGAAAGGGGGGAGTGCACGAAGTGAGTCCAAAACGAGGATACGAGCCAGAATGCCAATAACTCCATGTTGATTGCCTTGTTCCAGGCTACAGCTGTTTAACAGAGCGGGGAGTGGTTCGTATTCGTGTTTCAGCCGAGCGGGCACGCTCGTTGTGAGTGGCTGAATACTCCGAGCAGTCAGCCATCAATTTTGGACCCCGCGTCACAACCGCGCAATCAAAGATTCAAATCGCGAATCAATTGTGCACTGCATCAATCTGGTCGGAATCTTTCCAAATATAAAACACCTGAAACGTGTTGCAGTCCATGGCCGTTGTCACTTGACAACTTCAGAGGGAGGCAGATCGCTGTGCTTACCCAACGGCAGACCATACCCGAGATATTTGCTCCTAGAGAATGCCTTGTTCTGCGATTCCTCCGATCCTGATTTTGGCTAAACGCTAATCTCCGATGCTACTAGCCATCCAATGGCCTGATTTCGCAAAAGTGCGGAACTCGTGTCACAGATCATCTTTCTCGATTCGTTTGTCCCGATTGTTTATGTCCTTCATGATCTTCCACTGACTGCACAGCAAGCCCCGACTACTTCCAAGCGAAAGACCACTCTTGCCAATCTCCGAACACTTTGCACTATGAGCTTCCCTGGCCATGATAAGTGTCGAAGAATTAATCTTCAGCCATTCTTAGCCTAGGAGCGATTCTTCTAGATAGATGTCTTCAATCCACGTCTATGCTCCCTAAATAGCTGGGCGCGAATGTGGACACGACTACCTAGATGTAGTCGCTCAGATCGTTTGAAGATATTCGGATCATCGTAGCCAAGGGCCTTCCCCAGCGCCCGTCGTCTCGTTCTTGCAGTCTCTCGTTGCTTCGATCATCGGCGTATTATTGCTTCCTCGACTATGGATGAGGATGGGGATAGAGATTCAGGGTTGGTGAGAGTTTCGCTAATGCACCACGGGGATTTCGTAATGTTCAGGCGGTATGGCGTTGGATATCTTGACTAGCGTAGGGGTGAAAGCCCTTTTTCCGACGCCCGGTCTCGAAAGGATTTGCAATCAAGCTTAAACGGCGGCTGAATGAGGCTTCCCGTTCAAGGTGATAGATTCCTACCAGCCCATGCAAGGGTTGTAGTGCAATGATTATGCTGAATGGAGAACGACCATAAACGAGCATGATCCATCATCCCAAATCTCCCAGGAGGACTGGTGGAGAGAGAGACAAAGACGTTGACGTGATAGACAAAGCCCACGTACATTGGCTCACCTCGTCGGAGAAGTCAACATTCGCACGTCGCAAATGATGCCAAGAATACATAGAAGATACTGTACATGTAGGTGCAAAGCCCAATCAGATCATTCCCCATGTCGCCAAAGACGAGAATACATATACCCTTACTTCCGTCTATATCTCCATCCGACTGCTGTACGTGAGTACAATGGAATTGGGATTGATTTGATGGTCAGGATACTAGGGAAATGCGATTAATTCTCCCCATCCCACGTTATAGTAACAGACGGGCGAGGCTCCAAAAGTAGAACTACGCCAACTTTGTCGGTCTTTGCGAGTAGTCTGGCGCACTGCTCCTTGTAGACACTATCCGCCTAGGCAGGGCAACATAAGTAGATCTTTTTTAGAGCAGCAAATGTGGATTCCTTCTTGACGGCGAAGTGCCGAAACATCATGTCAAGAGCCTGCGCATGGTCAACTGTTCCGCGCGAAATCAATGATAGCTAAGAGACCGAGACAGATACGAGATCACTGATGAACAGCGCATCGTCGTTCAATCCGTGGTGCTCGTCCGTTAAGACACCTTCGAAGATCAGGGATATGTTGGGTGGGGCGGCATCCCGAGATGCAATGGCGCTGGTCATATTACATACCGCAATTTCGAGGGGAAATTCAAGCTTCTGCAAACGCTTGAAGCCACGCATCGATACCCTATTTGGAGCAAGCGAGCCGCGGAGTTCGTGAATGGAGATGGAAAGCTGCTCCAGATGGCTCCCCACCTTGCGCTCGATGGCCGCTAGGAATCTGCAGATGATCCATTCGAGAGGGCCACTATACGCCTTGATTGAGTGTGAGTATCGATGCGTCCTCAGGCGTGTGGTGTGTTGGAGAAAATCTGCGATACCCACGTCGTCGATACAACAGGCCACGAGGTCGACCACTACGAGATTCTTCCCGAAGCCACCCTTCGAAAAGTTGGACGAGATGACCTTGTGGTCGTCGTCTCCAATGGCTACGCAGCTGGGGTCGCGAAAATATCGTACGCTTGATAGAGCTAGGAAGGGGTTTACTTAGTCCAAATCGATTCGATCCTAGGGTACTAATGAGCAAGATGACTCGAATGTGGTGACCTACGCGAGGCTAGTGCTGTCGTTAGGGAGACGCGACTTATTAGCCATGCGAACGATGACGTCGATAAGCTTGTTGATTGCGTCAAGAGGCTTCCAAACTCTCGATAGAGCTAGTCTCTACACATTGGATAGAAGCGTCATAAGAAAAATCGCAACGTATTGTGAGTAGCGATGGGCATGTAGATCTTCGTCGATCTTGACATAGAATTCCTGCCAATCAAGATCTACTTGCTTTAGGTGAGGAAAGTCGACAAGCAATCTAAGCACAACGCCATCACAATGAACATCTACTAACAACTCTTAAGGTCTGCCTTGTTGTCCATCGCGAAGTCTGCATATCGAACATAACGTGCAACGACAAGCTCGACAGCAATGCGAATGATTACATCAAAGGCTATTCTAATCGTTCTTATGACGTTCGAGGTATTTTCGTAGTAGTTAAAATTATGAAATCGCGCGCGCAATGTGTTGTGACTTCGCATAAAAGAAATGCATGTTGCATGAACTTGCTTGAATGTTAATGCTACGCTTTCGAAGCCTTCTAGCAATGTGTGCGCGATAATTTCTTCAAGAAGCTTAGTGGGCAAACGAATGAATGTTATGGTCACGATTTCGAACGTGATAAGTAGTTAAGATTATTTGGAAGTGGATAGAGTGTACATGTAAACATAATTAATCAAGTGATGTGATTTAAGAAATTAAGATAATGTATAGTACAAAGCATTGCCTTGATAGATAAGATAATTTGATTGTCACTAGCACTAGTCTTATATAAGGCTAACGCAAGATATCATTCTTGTTAGATCTTGTAGTAAACAAGGAGATGTTAGAATCTTACTCATTGTAAGGTTTGCGACAAGAGCGAGACAAGACAACATCAATGTTGTGTTAAGCTAAGACTCTAAAGTATTAACATCGTGACGCCAAACAAGAATAAGAAGATGCTACTAATATGATGTGCATTCCTTTAGGATTCAACGAATCACTATGACAATTTCAATCTACATATGCTCAATCTCTAACATTGATCATGCGATGAAAGCAATGACGTTGCTTCGCGACAAGACAAGATCTTGGCGTTAAAGCTCGTCGCAAACCCTAGTTTTAGAGCAAGTCTTGCATGTACGAATGCGTTATAACACAATTCGCAAGTCTACAACACTATGTCGAAATAAAACATAAAAAAAGATACTCGTGTCATTAGCTCAAGACGTGATGCTCTAGCTTTCATAAATCTCTTCGACGATGTGAATCAAAGATTCTGCGAGTTGACGTTAAGTCTACATCGAACACTTGACGATGTGTTAACTCGTTAAGACGACAATTACACCTAGATTATTGTGACTATGTTCAAAATAGAGCTTGACTTTGATAAATCATCTTCTTAATTCTTTAATATTTCTTTTCTTTTGAGATTTTCTCTTCTCTTGAGCTTTTGCCTTCATTTAATCTATCTTACACCCTTTCTTGCAATTGGCGAAGAGCTAAAAACATAAATTTCCTAGAGAAATGATCGCTTCGTTATTAGTCATCAAACGATCAACTCTCTCGCCAAATCTTTTTCTCCTTCTCGTTCCTCGCATATATATCGATGACTTGTTTCCTAATTTGTCGCAACGCATCGCGAGTCTTCTCGTATTAATCGTTTCGAATTATTTCACTTTTTGAAAACATCTTATCTAGGCTTTGTTGAACGTCACGCATGACTTTGATGCCACGCAACGCTCCACTAACATTAATCTCTATTTTCGCTCTTTCTTCGTTGAAGAATCGAAACGAGAACGAGGCGAGTTCGCGTGCGCACACATTAGAAAGCTCGATTTAGATTTTTTCCAATTCTAGCACCTAAGCTAGATAGATCGCTTCATCGTCGACTAGAAGATTTCGAATTAATAATAGAAGATCGAAGCTTGGGGTTTTCTAAAAAGTTATCGTACAATAGAAGCGAGAGTTTTGTTAATGAAAAAGAGCTTTGTAGAGAGCTAAGAGAGATTGTTTTAAAAATAGTGCTTTGACTTTCTTTTGAGTTGCTAGATGAAGTTGCGCTAAATTCTTCGACAAACGTGATCGCTCAAGCCCAACTATGGGCGAGTCGTCGTAATTTAGAAAATATGATTGACGCGCATACTTAAACAAAGGGGCTAGCTTTGCTAATTGCCAATCTATTATTCTAGTCATCTTGATAAGATTTTAAGAATCTACGAAGATATTCTCGACATAAAGATCGTCGTATTATCAACAAAAAGATTAAATTGATTAATTCGTTGAAAGAAGATGTTTGACAATTGCAAAATAGCATTGTAAAGTCTTGATCTTCTTTTGTCGTATAGATTGATAGATTTTTAAGTCGCAAAGAGTCATTAGTGATTTCGACAATCAAGAAAAGCTTCGTACACAAGTAATTTCTTAATAGTTAATCGTTAATTTGTACTTTCTCGAAGAATTTTCTAATTTGATCTTAGTTGTACGAGCGTTAGAAGTTGGCCACAAAATCTACACGAGTCTCTATCAAATTTAATATTTGACCTTTCATCATTATTAAAGTCACGTGTTGTCGAGAACTTAATAACGAATGTGGAATTCGTTATTGTGATATTGTATTCATTGATATATAAAAGACTTTAAGAAAACTCATTTAGATTCTTAAAGTAATAAAGATTGTCGAACTAATTGAATGAAACTAACGTTTAAGCTTTCTAGTATCGAACGATAGCCTTAGTAATGATAAGACGATCTTTAATTCTTATCTTTGCCCACACGACACTAAGTTGAATACTAGGCACTTTCCCCATAATAATATACTTGACATCAACGACATTGTCTTGAGCTCTAAAGCTCAAGACATAAACTTTGAAAACAAAGATCTTCAAAACCTTTCGCATCTATAGATTATTAACTACGTTATTAGCAAAAGAGCTCGACGAGACATACGAACTTCATTATTGTCATCTTATTCGCAATCGTTAAATAAGATCGTTCAACATTGAAATTAAGAATTTTGACAACAATTTGAGCACTATTATTCATCGTCAAAAGAAAAACTTTATTGTACATTTTATCAAGATATTTTTTAATGCTAATGCAATATTTCGAGTCTATAGCTTTTGTCGCAAAACGAACGAGTTCGTTCAAATCGAAACGAACATATCGTTAAGATATTTCGTATTATTCATTAGCAACGAAGCGATTTAGGATGAAACGAAAGTAGTATTTATTGTGACAATTATCTCGTTCATAGAGGCGATTAGTTGATTAAGATTTCGAACACTTGATGAAAATTAAGTTGCGAGAGATTTGTAGATTTGAGAGCGACTTTATTGTTGCTCTTGACTTCTTGATCGTTGCAATACGAACGCGATGAAATCGCAATATTTATGGTTATCTTTCGCATATAACGAGGCGTTGTTTGATGATTATGACGAGAAGATAGCGTTAACAAGACAAATAAGAATTGAGACAAAAATTAGGGGCTAGAATAATCGAAATCGCACTCGCTTTTGTCTAGAAGTACTTCAAGCTCGTCAATTCATTTTGGCGCTAAAGTGGCGTTGGCGTTTGAATTTATTCTTGGAATAGACTATTTTATTGATAGATCTCGTTTTGCCTTTTATACGCGTTTTGCATTTTCTAATTGTACAAATTGAACTTAAAAACGATGCTAAAAGCGAAAGTCAATTTACTCAAAGCTTTCTTAGAGTTGTACAAGAGAATAAAGTTCTTCAAAGCAATCTTTTAAACGTGATGCGCGTTCGTCTATGCGATGAAATCTAATATCACGTATAAACACTATAAATCAAGCATCTCGCGATAATCTCTTCGCCACGTCCTTGATTATTATTTAGGAATTCAACATTAGCTCTAAATCAAACGAGAGCAATTAAGAGAACAAAGAAAGTAGACTCACAATTCTTTCATGCGTTGTAAAGAATGTTAGCGCAATTGCTATTAACTATCGACGAGACAAGATTATTGCTCTACTTAAGAGTACAATTGTTCACGAATTAAAGAATGAAGTCATAAACATCGTTCTAAATGCTTATATTGTCCAAGTAATTGTATGCAATATTTATCATTACACGATTTTCTTGTCTTGTGTTGACGATAATAATAGTCTCGTTCTTGATCGAAGCTTGCGCATTGATGTCGATAACATACTAATCGCAAAAATACTTGATCGCCTTTTGAAGTTCGCTCTCGTGGGCATTTCTAATAGAGCTTGTGGGGACAAGGATACAAATTGACTAAGAAGATGAATCTACTAGAGCGACGATAGTCGAAGTCGATTGAGTCGCGATGCTACTCTTCACGCACTACTTATACGCTCTAGGCTAATCATTGACAAGATTGTTTTTATCGTAATTATAGATAATTATGTCGTAGTAAATTTCTTCGTCCTTTGATTGTGCGATAAATATAACTTTGTTAGAATTTGTCTTGAAGTTAAGCTTAGTGTTCTTTCTAGATACCCAAGGGTTAGCTATGATGCGCATGACGAGATATTCGTAGACAATCTAATCCTTATAGGCGATATTGGGCCAATTGTAGTTCTAAGCGTTTGTAAATTCGTGAGGGTAGTTCCCATCGCCTAAGAAAAGTCATAAGCTTAAGATATCTCTTTTGAGAGATAGAGAGATGCTATA